>JAESFN010000060.1_pt1 | contig 307435 bp, 313 predicted proteins | sample 9269411 | NCBI WGS metagenome assembly JAESFN01 (sample SAMN14505399, study PRJNA617100) | algae metagenome | isolation source: Iphinoe sp. HA4291-MV1 and co-occurring heterotrophs from trail next to... | place: USA: Maunawili Falls, Hawaii | collected 2009-07-25
GCCCGAGACGTCGCGGGTGATCGAGGGGTTGTCCGACTTGCGGCTGATCTTGTCGATCTCGTCGATGTAGACGATGCCGCGCTGCGCCCGCTCGACATTGTAGTCCGAGGCCTGAAGCAGCTTGAGGATGATGTTCTCGACATCCTCGCCGACATAGCCCGCTTCGGTCAGCGTCGTCGCGTCCGCCATGGTGAACGGCACGTCGAGCAGCCGCGCCAGCGTCTGGGCGAGCAAGGTCTTGCCGCAGCCGGTCGGGCCGACGAGCAGGATGTTCGATTTGGAAAGCTCGACCTCGCCCGACTTCGCGCCGTGGGCGAGCCGCTTGTAATGGTTGTGGACGGCGACAGAGAGGACGCGCTTGGCGCGGTCCTGACCGATCACATAATCGTCGAGATGCTTGCAGATCTCCGCAGGGGTCGGCACGCCGTCGCGGGTCTTGACCAGCGCCGACTTGGTCTCCTCGCGGATGATGTCGTTGCACAGCTCGACGCATTCGTCGCAGATGAACACGGTGGGGCCGGCGATCAGCTTGCGCACTTCGTGCTGGGACTTGCCGCAGAACGAGCAGTACAGGGTGCTCTTGCTATCGCCGCCACTAAGCTTCGTCATACTTCTTCCTTCGGGCCGCCACGGCCCGCATCACAACGGGCGCATATCCTGACGGCAAATTATCACGACCACAATGCCTGAATCGTTAAGCTGCTTCAGGGCGCGGAGCAGCCCGGTCGCAGGGCCGCCCCGGCGCCAGCGCTCTTACGCCGCCTTCGCGGCCTCCTCGTCGGCCGGAACCGGGCGCTTGTCGAACACCTCGTCGACCAGACCGAATTCCTTGGCCTCCAGCGCCGAGAAGAATTTGTCGCGTTCGACATTCTTCTCGATCTCCTCGATCGTGCGGCCGGTGAAGCCGGCCATCAGCTCGTTCATCCGGTGGCGGATGCGCAGGATCTCGCGCGCCTGGATCTCGATGTCGCTCGCCATGCCCTGGGCGCCGCCCGACGGCTGGTGGATCATGATCCGCGCATTGGTGAGCGCGACCCGCATTCCCGGCTCGCCGGCCGAAAGCAGGAAGGCGCCCATCGATGCGGCCTGGCCGATGCAGACCGTGCCGACCCGCGGCCGGATATACTGCATCGTGTCGTGGATCGCCATGCCCGCCGTGACGACCCCGCCCGGCGAGTTGATGTACATGTATATGTCTTTCTTGGGATTTTCCGATTCGAGGTAGAGCAGCTGGGCGGTGACCAGCGTCGCCATATGATCCTCGACCCCGCCGGTCACGAACACGATCCGCTCGCGCAGCAGGCGCGAGTAGATGTCGAAGCTGCGCTCGCCGCGGTTCGACTGCTCGATGACGATGGGGACGAGCCCGGCGATGATGTCTTCGTGGTCCATGGTGACGCGCATTCCTGAGAGTTCGAGATATCCGAACATCGGGGCAAAGCGGCGCGTGTTCAAGTCCCGAACGGCAACGGCGTTCGGGTGTCTCACGTGGCGACGAGCACGATCCAGATGAAGGCGACACTGCCTGCCAGGGCAGCACCCTGCTTTGCAACGAAGCACACCCTGCGCACGCGGTAGGAAAGCCAGCGTTTGTTGTACTGAAATGGCTTGTCAGGTCGATCAAGGGCTGCCTGGACGGCGATCCGGCCAGACACATATTGCAGGTAGTCGAGGAACACAGCCAAGAATCCGGAGGACGCCATCAACTTCAGCGCAACCGGTTGCGAACTCATCAGACCCTTCGGGAACGGGTCGCTGGAGCTGACGATCCCGTAAAACGCGGCCAGAAGGCCGAATCCGATGTAACGCGTGGTTTCACTAATGCGGCCTGTTACCAGGCGCTTTTCTTCCAATACTTCCTTGTGTCGATCGGTATCGGGCATCCGTTCGGCTATTCCGACTCCTCACGCGGTTTCCGGCACAGTCAGCGCCAATCAGGAGGATCAGATTCGGCGTCACCAGGATCTCGCGTGTCATAGGGATCTTCAGGGTCATCGGGATCTGTTGCCGTCTCCGGAGGGAGCTCACGCTCTTCTTCATCGCCCGGGCCAAGGGGATGGTCGAGTTCGAGAGTCATATTTCCTCCACGACGCCGATAACCCGAGTTTACCAGCAAGCAGGCGCGCCGACAACTCGCCCGATACTGAAAATAGAGCGTGGCATTCCGCTCCGGCTCTCAGCGGCCGGCCATCCGCTGCAGATTCTCCGGGTAGCGCGCGCCCTGCACGGTGAAGCCGGCGAGAGCCGCCTCGAGGTGGCGAATGTCGTCCGCGGTCAGCGCAACCGCGGCCGCGCCGATATTCTCGTCCAAGCGGTTGAGCCTGGTCGTTCCGGGGATCGGGACGATCCACGGCCGCTGTGCCAACACCCAGGCGAGTGCGATCTGGGCGCGGGTCACGTTCTTGCGCGCCGCGATCCCGCCGATCAGGTCGACCAGTGCTTGGTTGGCCGCGCGCGCCTCCGGGGCGAAGCGCGGCGAGGTGTTACGGAAGTCGTTCGCCTCGAAGGTCGTGCCGGCGTCGATCGCGCCGGTGAGGAAGCCGCGGCCCAAGGGGCTGAACGGCACGAAGCCGATGCCGAGTTCCTCCAGAGTCGGAAAGACTGCCGTTTCGGGTTCACGCCACCAGAGCGAATATTCGCTCTGCAGTGCGGCGACCGGCTGGACGGCATGTGCCCGGCGGATCGTCTCGGCACCGGCTTCCGACAGGCCGAAATGGCGCACCTTGCCTTCCTGGATGAGGTCCCTGACAGTGCCGGCGACATCCTCGATCGGCACGTCCGGATCGACCCGATGCTGGTAGAACAGATCGATCACGTCAGTGCGCAACCGCGTCAGCGAGGCTTCGGCCACCTCGCGGATATGAGCCGGACGGCTGTCCATGCCGCGCGGAACCGCACCCTCCGTGATTTTGAACCCGAACTTGGTGGCGATCACGACCCGGTCGCGGACCGGCGCCAACGCCTCGCCGACCAGTTCCTCATTGGTGAACGGCCCATAGAATTCGGCGGTGTCGAAGAAGGTGACGCCGCGTTCGACCGCCCCGCGGATCAGCGCGATGCCCTCCGCCCTCGACACCGGAGTGCCATAGGCGTGACTCAGCCCCATGCAGCCGAGGCCGATGGCCGAGACTTCGAGACCGCCCGTGCCGAGTGTACGCGACTGCATGGAATTTCTCCTTGTCTGATGTCAGGCCGCGAGCGACGCGCTGTCGATCACGAAGCGGTATTTGACGTCGCTTTTCTGCATCCGGTCATAGGCCGTTTCGATGTCCTGGATCCGGATCATCTCGATGTCGGAGACGATCCCCTTCTCCGCGCAGAAATCGAGCATCTCCTGCGTCTCCGGCAGGCCGCCGATCAGCGAGCCGGCGATCGCCTTGCGCCCGAAGATCAGCGCCCCGACGTTGGGCGAGGGATGGGCATGCTCCGGCACGCCGACCAGGCACATCGTCCCGTCGCGTTTCAGGAGCTGGGTGAAGGCGTCGAGATTGTGGCTCGCCGCCACGGTGTTGAGGATGAAGTCGAAGCTGCCGGCATGGGCCGCCATCTCTTGCGGGTTGCGCGAGACGATGACCTCGTCCGCGCCGAGATCGAGCGCGTCCTGACGCTTGCTCTCTGAGGTGGTGAAGGCGACGACGTGCGCGCCCATCGCATGGGCGAGCTTCACGCCCATATGGCCGAGCCCGCCGATGCCAACGATGCCGACCTTCTGGCCCGGCCCCACATTCCAGTGGCGGAGCGGTGAGTAAGTGGTGATGCCGGCGCACAGCAAGGGCGCGACGGCGGCGAGCTGCTCCTCGGGATGGGTGATCCTCACCACAAACCTGTCATTGACGACGATCCGCTGCGAATAGCCGCCAAGCGTATGGCCGGGCGCATCCGCGGTCGGGCTGTTGTAGGTCGCCACGAAGCCGTTCTCGCAATATTGCTCAAGCCCGTCCGCGCACGAGGCGCAATGCTGGCAACTGTCGACCAGGCAGCCGACCCCGACGGTATCGCCGGCCCTGAACTTCGCGACGGCGCTGCCGACGGCCGTCACATGGCCGACGATCTCATGGCCGGGCACGCAGGGATAAAGCGTGCCTTCCCACTCCGAGCGTACCTGATGCAGATCGGAATGGCAGACGCCGCAAAAAGCGATGTCGATCTCGACATCGTGAGGACCGGGCTCGCGGCGCGCGATGTCGATCGGCTCGAGCGCCTTGTCGGCGGCATAGGCGCCATAGGCTTTGACGACCATCTCGGATTCTCCTCTGCATGGAAACCGGCGCCGGACATCGCGCCCCGCACCCAAAATAGGCCGTGGGCCCCCGCGCAAAAAGTGGCTATGAATTGCTTGCAGTTATGATTTGGATTCATGAATGCGTCGCGAAGAGCTTGTCGACCTCAACGCCTTCCTGACCGTCGCGGAGGAACGCAGCTTCACCCGCGCCGCCGCGCGTCTCGGCACCTCGCAATCGGCGCTGAGCCACACCCTGCGGCGGCTGGAGGCGCGCCTCGGCGTGCGTCTGCTCAACCGCACCACGCGCAGTGTCGCCCCGACCGAGGCGGGGGAACGGCTGATCGGGACCTTGCGGCCGGCGCTCGATGGCATCGGCGCCGAGCTCGTCGCCCTCGGCGCGCTGCGCGAAAGGCCCGCCGGCACGATCCGGATTACCACCGGCGAACATGCCGTCGAGACGATTCTGTGGCCGGCACTGAAGAAGCTGCTGCCCGCCTATCCCGACATCACCGTCGAGCTCTTCCTCGACATGGGGCTTACCGACATCGTCGCCGAACAGTTCGACGCTGGCGTCAGGATCGGCGAGCAGATCGCCAAGGACATGATCGCCGTGCCGATCGGTCCGGATCAGCGCCTCGTCGTGGTCGGCGCGCCCGCCTATTTCGCCGATCGCCCGAAGCCGCGGACCCCGCAGGACCTTGCCGAGCATCGCTGCATCAACCTGCGTCTGCCGACCCGGGGCGGGCTTTATGCCTGGGAATTCGAGAAGGACGGGCGCGCGCTCAACGTGCGGGTCGAAGGACAATTGGTCTTCAACGATCTCGCCATGATCCTCAAGGGCGCGCTCGCCGGCTTCGGACTTGCCTTCGTGATGGAGGACATGGTCGCCCCGCACGTTGCCGACGGCCGGCTGGTCCAGGTACTGGACGACTGGTGCCCGCCCTTTCCCGGCTACCATCTCTATTATTCCAGCCGGCGCCAGCCGACGCCCGCCTTCACGCTGCTGGTCGAGGCGCTGCGCTACCGGCGCCCGTCGTGAGGACGACCCGCGGCTGTACGGACTATTTCCCGCTGCTGTCGGACGCCGGCTCGGCGCCCTCGCCTTCGCCGCAGCGCCAGGCGAAGTTCGCCCCCTGGGTCCGCTCGGCGCTGCACGGCACCCGCTCCTCGCCGCCAACGCCATCGCGGACCCGGACATAGCCGGCCATGTGATTGTCGTCGCCGGCCCGTTCGAGACTGACCTCGACCACATCAGCCTGCTGGGCGAGCTGCGTGCGGATCTGCCCTTCCATCTCGTCGAGGACGGACTGGTCGATCGCCGGCGAACAGCGCCAGTTGAAATTGCTGCCGTCGGTGCGCTGGGCCGTGCAGTTGAGTCGGCCCGACCGGCCGCTGGTCTCGCGGACCATGGCAAAGCCGTTGATATTGTTCTCATCCTGACGGGTGAGATTTACCTCCTGCACCGTGCCCTGGTTCGACAGACCCTCGCGGATCGCGTTCTCGAGCTGGTCCTCCTCGCTCGCCATGTTGCATCCCGCCACGCCCAGCAGCGCAGCCAGCACGATCGCCTTCCTGTTCATCTCGTTCCCCCCTCGGATCGATCGAGACAGTCTTCCCTGCTTTGTGCACGGATGCAAGCTGGCCGGCCGCCAGTCGCGACCGTTCAATCTTCCCAGCCGGGCGGGGGCCGGGCATAGTCGTCGGGCTGACGGACCGGCGGACGATCACGCAGGGTCCATTCGGGAACCCAGCAGACATAGTCCTCATGCCCGGCAAGTGCCCAGCCGTCCCGGCGCGCGACGACCTCCAGCCGATCGCCGAAGAAGACCTGCGGGATGAGCCGCGGGCGCGGGCTTCCTTCGAAGAACATCGGCACCCACGGGAAGGATCGGCAATGCCGCCAGCCGACCGCAACGTAGCGAACCTCGCCGCCTCCCCCGGCAGCATCGATCAGCATGCGGAAGCGACGCTGCTGGGTATCGAGGTAGGCATGCCACGCCACCATAGCCACAACCAGCAGGATCAGGGGCAACAGCCCTGACAGCCACAACGGAAGACGCCGCCCGGCGCGCCGTCGCCCGGTCCTGCCTTTCCCCCGTCGCCCCATCCGCCGATCCTGACCATCGCGCGGCCCGACAGGCAAGCCCCAATGTCCCCGGCTGAAAAAGGGCGGCGCCAGGGGACGCGGCGCCGCCCTGAAGCGATCCTACATCCTGAGCGTCGCGCGGGCGTAGAAGAAGGTGCCCGGTACGTCATAGGTGGTCGGATCGAAATTGTTGAGGCCGCAGCTGAAGCAGTCGGGCGGATTGACGTTGAACAGATTGTTGGCGCCAATCGCGAAGCCGAAGCCGCTGTCGAGGTTCCAGCGGAACTGGACGTCGGTGTAGAAGCGCGAGCCCATCCGGTTGCCGTCCGCTTCGTCGACACCGCTGATGTAGCGGCCGGTCAGCGACGCGCCGACCTCGCCCAGCGTCCAGTCGATGATCCCGGTCGACTTGTAGCGCGGGAAGGCCTGGTCGGGGCTGCCCTGCTCTGTCCCCTCCCGGTCAATCTCGGTGACGCCATCGGTCGCCGGGACGGTGACGGTGTAGTTGAGAAGGTACGAATTGTTCCAGGTCAGGCCGAAGGTGCCGGCACCGGTCTCGCCGCTGCGATAGCTCAAGGTGAAGTCGATGCCGTCGGTCTTGATGCCGGCGATGTTCTGCAGGAAGCCGCGGATCTGGGTCACCTGGCCGGACGCGCTGCGGGTAATCGCGTCGCAGCTGAAAGCGTCACGGCTGTTGGCACAGCGGCCGAGCAGCACTTCGGCATCGATCGCCTGGATCGCGCCGTTGACCCGGATGTTGAAATAATTGGCTTCCAGCGTGAGCCGCGGCAGGAAGGTCGGCCGCCAGACCGCGCCGACGCCCCAGCTTTCACTCGTTTCCGCATCGAGATCCTGATTGCCGCCGGTGACGACGGGGAGCTGCGGATTGTTCTGGACGTAACTGCCATTGGCGGGAACGCCCTCGGCGATGCAGTTGGCGCGCACGGTCGCCGAGGTGCTGAATGTGTTCGGCAGTGCCTGGCCGGCCGAGCACGGATCGGGGGTTTCCTGATCGAAGCGCGACGGCGTGCCGAACAGCTCGCCGATGCTCGGCGCCCGGAACCCTTCGGACCAGTTGCCGCGCAGCAGGAGGTCGCGCACCGGCTCCCAGTTCAGGCCGGCACTGAAGGTCGTGGTCGAGCCCGAGGTCGAATAGTTCGACCAGCGCGCCGCGCCGGTGACCTCGAGACGGTGGAAGAAAGGCCGGTTGGCGAGGAAAGGAAGCCGGAGCTCCGCATAGGCCTCGTCCACATTGTAGCGGCCGCGCGTCGGCAGCGCCGGGATATCGGAGCCCAGCCCCGCGGCAACGACGGGATCGGGATCGAAACGGCCCCGCTGGTCGCGATGCTCATAGCCGATCGCCAGCGCCGCGGTGCCGCCGGGAAGCTCGAACAGGCCGCCGCTGACATTGGCCGAGACGTCCCACATCTCCTGGCGACTGCTGTCGCGCTGCGTGAAGGCGATGTAATCGTACATCTGCTGCGTGATCGAACCCGCGCCGCCGAAGATGTTGAGCGGAACGCAGGGGCTGGTGCAGTTGGCGACCGGCCCCAGCGCGCGCTGGACGTTCGCCGCGTTGACGTTGCCGAACACCGTCTGCCTGGCATCGTTGCGACCCCAGGTGCCGTTCACGTCCCAATACCAGTTGTTGCCGAAGAGATCGAAGGATCCGTCGATCGTGCCGGCGACATAATAGGTGTCGACCCGCTGGTTGTAGCGCCGCGGTCCGCCCTCGACGACGCGGCGGCCGATGAAGGCGTATGTGCTGGAATCGAGCGTTCCGAACGGGTTGAAGGGATTGCTCGCATCGATCACGACGGTGTCGAGCAGGTTGCCGTTGCCGGCGTCCGGGCCCACGAACAATGGCAGCGGTGCCGCCTGGTTCCTCGAGTTGCGGCGATTGTAGACGCCACGCAGGCGCACGGTGATCACGTCGGTGAGCTCATGGGTGAGGCTGACGAAGCCGCCATAGCGCTCCAGCGGGATCTGGATGAAATTGAAGGGCGCAAAATTGAACGCGTCGACCCCGCCGCCATAAGGTCGGTAATCGGCGAGAGTCGGGGCGCGGCCGAGCACCGGAGCGATCAGGGTCAGGTCATTGTTGCCGACGATGAACCGGCCGAGCGGCGTGCCCGAGCTGCAGCCGCCGGCCGTGCAGGACGTGGCGCCCGGCGTCGGGAAGAGCGAGATGTCGCGCTCGGCAGAGCTGACCGATCCCTGACGAACATAATTGCCGCCGATAACGATCCGGGTACGGTCGTCATTGCCGCCGAGACCGTAGCTGATCTGGTAGTTCTGGGAGAAGCCGTCGCCTTCGCCGAAAGTGCCGAGCTGGGCCGAGGCCTGAAGCCCGTCCTGCTGCTGGCGGGTGATGATGTTGACCACGCCGGCGATGGCGTCCGAGCCGTAGATGGCCGAGGCGCCGGACTGCAGCACTTCGATCCGCTCGATCATGCTCTCGGGTATGGAATTGAGGTCGGTCGAGCCGGGCACGCCGCTCGCCGAGGCACCGTTGACGAAGCGCAGGCCATCAACCAGCACGAGCACGCGCTTGGAGCCCAGATAGCGCAGGTCCGCCTCGGCCGCGCCGGCACCGACGCCGCCGCCGTCCGGCGGATTGCCGAAATTGCCGCTGTTGTTGAACCGGCTGTTGAGCGCGCCGCCGGAGCCCGGCAGGCGCTGCAGCACGTCGGCGGCGGAGGTGAGGCCGGTGCGGTCGATATCGCTGCGATCGACGAACACGACGGGCTGATCCTGATCCAGGGGATCTCGGCGGATGCGCGAGCCGGTAATGATGATCGCCTCGCCCTCGCTGGCCGTGGGCGGCTGCGCATCCTGCGCATGGGCCGGCGCGGCGGCGATCAGCGTGGCCGATGCCATGGCAAAAGCGGCAACGGTGGACTCCAGATGAAAGCGATGGGCGAATGTGCGCATGCGTGATCCCCTTTTTCTTTTTTCGCGGCGCGTCCCCGGCGCCGGAGACAAGGGAATCTCCCTTTGCCGTGATTGATAAAGGGAAATCGCGATCCGCGTTCCGTACAACCCTGATGTTTTTAGGAAGACGTTGCAGAAGTGCCGCAAATCGCAATGAAACACAGTACAAATACCGGGATATTTACTGCGGTCACTACCGTAGTTACCGAATAACGAGCCTCCGCCAATTTCACGAACCAACCACATCCCGAAGATCAGCCCGGCAACGTCACTCGCACGGTAAAGCCATCGCTGGCACGGAGGAACATGATCTCGCCGCCATGGCTGCGGACCACGTCGCGGCTGATCGCGAGGCCGAGGCCGGCGCCGCCTGTCTCGCGGCTGCGTGACGTCTCCAGCCGTGCGAACGGCGCGAACGCGCGTTCCTCGTCCGCCTCCGGTATGCCGGGACCGCGGTCGCGTATGTCGACGACGGCCGCGCCCGGATCCGCCCAGAGGCGGATCCGCACCGCCTCGCCATATTTGCACCCGTTGGCGATAAGATTGGCAAAGGCGCGCTTCATCGCGACCGGACGACACAGGATGTCGAGATGGTCCGGCCCGTCATAGGCGACGTCGTCGCCGAGATCGTTGTGGGTGTCGGCAAGGCTGATCAGCAGCGCAGCGAGATCGACCGGCTCGGTCGCCTCGTGCCGCGCTTCCTCACGCATGAAAGCGAGCGCATCGGCCACCATCGTCTCCATCTCGGCCACGTTGGAGCGCAGCTGCGTGCGCTGTTCGTCGTCCTCGACATATTCGGCCAGCAGGCGCAGCCGGGTGAGCGGGGTGCGCAGGTCATGCGAAATTGCGGCGAGCATCTGTACCCGCTCGTCGACGAAGCGCTTCAGCCTCAGTTGCATCGCGTTGAACGTCTCGGCGATGGCAGCGAACTCCGGCAGGCGCATATCGCCGATCAGCGTCGGTTCGCGCTCGCGTCCCATCCGCTCGGCGGCACTGGCGAGACGACCCAGCGGGGCGACGATGCTGCGCGCCATCCAGACCGAGAAAACGATCAGGATCAGAAGATTGCCGGCAACGGCGAGCAGGTTGCGTGCATAGTGCCACCACGGATTGGTCCGGCGCGCAGTCACGGCCAGCCAGCGGCCGTCCGCGCGATGCATAGCGATGTCGAGGCGGCCCAGCACGCTGCTGCGGTTGCTGGCGAGTTCCTCGGCGGTCAGCAGCGCCGGCAGCTGGGGAATGATCACCACCGAAGTGCTCGCCGACCGTTCCCAGACATTGTCGCTGAACGTGTCGGCGCGAACCCGGATATCGGCGGGATTCCTCCCGGAGGCGGCCAGCGAAGCGCGCAGCCCGTTGGCGAACTCGCCGGCCGTGCCGCCATGGGCAAAAGGCGGATCCGGAACAACCGAGAACTCGAAATAGCGTGCCGCGCCGGACGCGTCGGGGCCGCCCGTCGCTTGCGCCTCGCGGGCGATCGAATCGACCAGCCAGGCGCGCTGGACCATCAGGAAGGGCGGCGGCGGGATCATCGTGCGCAGCGCCTGATCGAGCAGGAAGGAGGCGAGGACGGCGAGGACGATCGCAATCGCCAGCCGCGCGGAGAGCTTCAGCCGCGGCAGGCCCGGCCTCACGCCATCACCTCCGCTTCGACCGAAGCGGAGAAGAAATAGCCCCCGTTGCGCACCGTCTTGATCAGCACCGGTGCGTGGGGATCGGCCTCGACCTTGCGGCGCAGGCGGCTGACCTGCACGTCGATGCTGCGATCGATGTTGAGGCTGGACCGGCCATGGACATAGTCGAGCAGCTGGTCGCGGCTCAGCACCTGCTGGGGATGCTGGGCGAGCGCGACGAGAAGATCGAACTCGCCGGTCGTAAGGTCGACCAACGACCCGGCGGGCGAGACCAACGTGCGGCGGTTGGCATCGAGCGTCCAGCCGGCGAAGCGGAAGCGGCTGGCGGGCCGCTCCGACGGCGGCGCGACCATCGACGCACGGCGCAGCGCAGCCCGGATACGGGCGAGCAGCTCGCGCGGGTTGAACGGCTTGGCGACATAATCGTCCGCGCCGAGCTCCAGCCCGATCACGCGGTCGGTCTCGCCGCCGCGCGCAGTCAGCAGGATGATCGGGACATTGCTCGCCGCGCGCAGCCGCTGGCACAGGGTGAAGCCGTCATCGCCGGGCATCATCACGTCGAGCACGACGACGTCGAAGCGGTACTTGCCGGCGAGCTCGGCCATCTGGCGCCCGTCTTCGGCGGTGGTCACCCGAAGGCCGTTGTCGCTGAGGTAGCGCGCCAGCATCGTGCGGATCTGCCGATCGTCGTCGACGACCAGGATATGGGCGCTTTCCTGCCTTGCCATGACATCGCCATAGCGTGCCGGGGAAACCGAGTCTGTATCCGTAACATTCTGAAATATATCGACACCGGCGGGACATCCTGGCGCGGCAGGCGGGGCGTATAGGCACCGGCGACCCCAACCCGGAGCCCCCCGATGATCATGACCTTCCCGCTTCGCCCGTTCGCCGGCGACCGCCCGGCCTGGCGCCATGCCGTGCTGCTGCTCGTCATCCCGTTCGCGTGCCTGTCAGCAACCAGGGCACGGGCCCAGGACGGCGGCGCCGACTGGCAGGTGATGCTCGGCGGCGGCGCCATCTATGCGCCCGACTATGAGGGATCGGACAATTACGAGATCCAGCCCTTTCCCTTCGTCTCGGTCGCCTATCGGGACCTCGCCTACATTCGCGGGCCGGAGGTCGGATTCAACCTGCTGCGCCTGCGCCCCGGCGACGATCTGCGTATCAATTTCGGGCCGCTGGCGCGCTACCGGCGCGATCGGCCGGAAGACCGCAACGACGATCTCACCGGGCTCGGCGACGTCGATCTGGCGGTGGAGGTCGGCGGCGCGCTCTCGGTCGAATATCGCCAGGCCTGGCTCCGCCTCTCGCTCGCGCAAGACGTGGCGGGCGGGCATGGAGGGCTGGTCGGCGAGGGCGAGGCCGGCATCCGTTTCGACCTGTCCGACCGGCTGAACGCGTCGGTCAGCGCCCGTGCGAGCTGGGCCGACCGCGACTATATGGACGCCTATTTCAGCGTGACGCCTATCCAGTCCACTGCCAGCGGCTTGCCCCTCTATCGGGCCGGCAGCGGGATCAAGGACGCCGGCGCCGGCCTCAGCCTCAGCTACCGGCTCGGCGCGCACTGGATGATCACGGCGACCGGCGGCTATTCCCGCCTGCTCGGCGACGCCGCCGACGCGCCGCTGGTGACGCGGCGCGGATCCCCCGACCAGTGGCAGGGCGGCCTGTTCCTGGCCTACCGATTCTAGACCGCCGCCCGACCCGTTCGATCACTTTCGCGTCAGCGGAGCTGGCCGGCTCGACGCGGAGGGCCAGCGTCCGTGACTCTCCCCCACCTGGGTCACGGACGCTGGAATCCGGTGCGAGAGCGGTTGCAGTGGTCCCGGGCGCCACCTATGCGCCGCGGCCATGGTGATCATTCGCCCATCCCGACCGGACGACGGCGCGCGGGTCCTCGACATCTGGCGTGCGGCGGTCGATGCCACGCACGATTTCCTGTCGCCGGAGGACCGGCAGGAGATCGAGGCGATGGTGGCCGGCTTCCTGCCCCGGGCGCCGCTCTGGGTTGCGGTCGACGACGCTGATCGCGCGACCGGATTCATGCTGCTCGACGACGGCCATATGGAGGCGCTGTTCATCGATCCCGCCCATCGGGGTGCGGGCATTGGCCGGGCGCTGGTCGAGCACGGCCTGCGGCTGCAGCCGGATCTGTCGACCGACGTCAATGCGCAGAACGAGCAGGCGGTCGGCTTCTACCTGCGCTTGGGCTTCCGGGCGACCGGTCGTTCCGAAACGGACGATCAGGGACGGCCCTATCCGCTGATCCATTTGCGCCGAGGATAGAGGTTCGTGGTGCCGGGCGGGTCAGCCCCGCGCGCCCGGACCCGGCAGGCTGAGATAGTGAAGCCGCCGCACTTCGCGCCGACCGCGCACGACCGTGTCGAGGATAAGGCCCGCAAAGAAGCTCAGGGCGGCGAGGATCATCAGGCCGGTGGCGAGGATGGCGGTGGGGAAACGCGGGACCAGGCCGGTCTTCGCATAGGTGATGGCGAGCGGGATCGACATGATGATCGCGGCAAGCGCCAGCAGCAGGCTGAAGCTGCCATAGAACAGGACCGGTCGCTCGATCCGGTAGAGGTGGAGGATCGTCTTCATGATCCGCCAGCCGTCGCGGTAGGTCGACAGCTTCGATTCCGAGCCCGCGGGGCGCGCGCCATAGGCGGTCACCACCTCGCCCACCGGCATGGCGAGCTCGAGGGCGTGGACGCTGATCTCGGTTTCCGTCTCGAAGCCGCGCGACAGGGCCGGGAAGCTCTTCGCGAAGCGGCGCGAGAAGACGCGGTAGCCCGAGAAGATGTCGCTGAAACTGCGCCCGAACAGACCGGACAGGAGCCCGGTGAACAGTTTGTTGCCGATGACGTGACCGCGACGATAGGCCTCGCCCTCGACCTCGGACTTGCGCGCGCCGACGACCATGTCGAGCTGCTCGTCGACGAGCTTGGCGACGAGGGCCGGCGCGGCCGACGCATCATAGGTCGCATCGCCGTCGGCCATCACATAGATGTCGGCATCGACGTCGGCGAACATGCGGCGCACCACATTGCCCTTGCCCTGCATCCGCTCGGTGCGGACGACGGCGCCCGCGGCCTCGGCGACCTCGCGCGTCCTGTCAGTCGAATTGTTGTCGTAGACGTAGACGATGGCATCGGGCAGCGCCGCGCGGAATGCGATCACCGTGCGGGCGATCGCGGCGGCCTCATTGTAACAGGGGAGCAGGACGGCGATGCGCGGTGCGTCGGTTGCCATACTGCTCCCCCGGAAATGCCCCTCCCCCTTAGAGAGCGAGGGTTAAGCCCTGGTTAGGCCTTCTTGGCCGGGGCCTTTTTCGCCGCCGGCTTCCTGGCCGGAGCCTCGGCCTTCTCGGATGCATCCGCCTTCTTGGCCGCGGCCTTCTTCGCCGGCTTCTCGGCCGGCGCCTCGGTGACATCGGCCTTGGCAGCCGCCTTCTTCGCCGTGGCCTTCTTCGGCTTGGCGCCATGATCGTGATCATGGTGATGATCGTGACCGCAGCCCGGGCCGTGGACATGGCCCTCCTCGGACTCGATCGCTTCCTGCAGCGCCTCGCGGGTCACCTCGCGATCGGAAATCTCCGCCTTGCCGAACAGGAAATCGACGACCTTGTCCTCGAACAGTGGTGCGCGCAGCTGGGCCGCGGCCATCGGTTCGTTGCGGATGTAGTCGACGAAGCGCTGCCGGTCCTCGGGCTTGTACTGCTGCGCCGCCTGCATGATCAGCTGGTTCATTTCCTGGCTGCTGATCTCGACGCCATTCTTCTGGCCGATCTCGGAAAGCAGCAGGCCGAGGCGGACGCGGCGTTCGGAGATGGCACGATAATCGTCGCGCTCCTTCTCCATTTCGGCGCGGGCGGCTGCGGGATCCTCCTCGTGGCTCGCCTCATGCTCCAGCTGGCGCCAGATCTGGTCGAACTCGGCGTCGACCATCGACTGCGGCACCGGAAAGTCATGCGCGGCGGCGAGCTGGTCGAGCAGCTGGCGCTTCATGTGGGTGCGGGTAAGGCCGTTCAGTTCCTGCTCGACCTGGTTCTTGAGGAGGTCACGCAGCTGCTGGATGCCCTCGAGCCCCATCGACTGGGCGAAGGCGTCGTCGGCCTTCACCTCGCGTGCGGTCTGCACCTCGTTGACGACGACGTCGAACACCGCGTCGCGACCCTTGAGGTAAGCGACCGGATATTCCTCCGGGAAGGTGACCTTGACCTGCTTCTCGTCATTGGCCTTGACGCCGACGAGCTGGTCCTCGAAGCCGGGGATGAGGCGGCCCGAGCCAAGCTCGATCGACATGCCCTCGCCCTTGCCGCCCTCGAACGGCTCACCGTCGACCTTGCCCTCGAAATCCATCACGACGAGATCGCCCATCTTCGCCTTGTGCGACGCCGGGGCGGGATCGAAGCTCTTCTGGCCCTGCGCGAGGCGGTTGGCGGCCTCGTCCAGCATCTCTTCAGAGGCCGGCACGGTGAGGCGCTCGAGCTTCAGGCCCTCGACCTTCGCGTCCGGCACGTCGGGAAGCGTTTCGACCTCGACCGTGACGACGGCATCCTTGCCGGGGCCGCCTTCGGTCAGCGCGACATTGGGCTGCATCGCCGGGCGGATGTTCTGGTCCTGGATGAGCTTCTGGACGCTCTCCTGGACCGCGCTCTCCAGCGCCTGCTGCTCGAGCGCCGGGCCGTGCATCTTGCGGACGAGGTTGGCCGGGACCTTGCCGGGACGGAAGCCGGGCATGCGCACCTGCGGCGCGACCGATTTCAGCTCGGCATCGATCCGGGCGCTGATGTCCTTGGCGGGAATGGTGAGCCGGTAGGCGCGCTTCAGGCCCTCGTTCAACGTCTCGACAGTCTGCATTTCGGAAACCTTCGTGTCAGCAAATATGCGGGCGCCTATGCGTGGGCGTTTCGGGCGGACTGGTGCGGGCGAAGGGACTCGAACCCCCACATCTTTCGATACTGGAACCTAAATCCAGCGCGTCTACCAGTTCCGCCACGCCCGCTTAGGCCGGCAAAGGCGGCGTCTATAGCAGTGCTGACATGAAGGGCAAGCAGTTGCCGCCCGGAGAAGCGGCAACTGCGTTCAGGGACGGACTCAGGCGGCTTCGGCGAACTCGGCCGGGGCCCGGCGGCCGGTACGGAACAGGCCGGCGCCGAGCGTCATCTTCTCGACCAGCGGCAGCGCGGTACCGCAGAAGCCGCACTCGGCCGACAACCGCCCGATGTACCAGTGCGAACGACCGCAACCGGGGCAACGGTTCACCTCGTTCTCGCGATAGACGACATGATAGCCGCGCAGCGACGGATCGCTGGGAAGGCCCGTGCCGCGCTTGCCGAAGATCGAGACCGACATTGTTCTTACTCCCTTGTGCAGCTCATCGACTGCGATGAATCGTTCTTTTCCATAGATGAGTTGAACGCCAGCTGACTGAGAAGGTTCCGCGGCGTTCAGGTTCGTGAAGATCGTTGCGGGCACCGAACGGCTGCTCTACGCCGGTGCATCACCTCTATCGGGATCGCATGATGACGCTGAAACCCCTGCTTGCCGGCCTGGCCGCGCTGTCGTTCTCTACCTCCGCATTCGCCCAGGCCCAGGCAACCCCCTCCCCCGCCACGCCGGCCTTCTCGCCCGAGGCGTTCCGCGCCCATGTCGAGTTTCTCGCCGACGATTTGCTGGAAGGGCGCGAAGCCGGGACGCGCGGCTATGACATCGCCGCACGCTATGTCGCCACCCAGTTCGAGGCGCTGGGTTTGCAGCCGGCGGCGAACGGCAGCTGGTTCCAGCCGGCCGAGTTCGTGCGCTATTCCGTCAGCGGCACGCCGCGCATGACGATTGGCGATAGCGCCTTCACCCAGGGTGAGGACGTGCTGGTTCGGCCCAGCCCCGATCCGGCGCCGCTCGCGCTCGACGCCCAGATGGTCTTCGCCGGCTACGGGCTCGATCTGCCGGGCCAGGGCTATGACGACTATGACGGGCTCGACGTGCGCGGCAAGGTCGTGGTCGTTGTTTCCGGCTATCCAGGCGACACCGCGAGTGACGTCGGCGCGCATCTCAATTCGCAGAAGGTGCGGATGGCGGCGGCCCGCGGCGCCGCGGGGCTGATTATCATACGCAGCCGACGGGATATCGAAACGACGCCGTGGAGCCGGCTCATCACCTATGGCGCGCGCCCGAACACCACCTGGATCGATGGAAACGGCCGGCCTTACGGCGCCGACGGGCTCGGCTTTACCGCCTATGTCGAGGGCGCCGCCGCCACAGCCCTGTTCGCGGGCGCCCGCCGCCCGCTCGAGCGCGTCCTCGAAGAGGTGGCGCGCGGCGCCCGCCCGCGCGGCTTTCCCCTGACCCAGACCTTGCGCGTCGAGCGCGACGGCGCCGAGGAAAGCCGGTTCGAGAGCGAGAATGTGGTGGCCGTTCTGCCCGGGACCGATCCGGCGCTGGCCAATGAATATGTGTTGCTGATGGCCCATCTCGACGGGCTCGGCGTCCGGCCCGCGGCCGATGGCGACGCTGCCGACGCCGACCGGATCCGCAACGGCGCGATGGACAATGCGACCGGCATTTCGACCCTGATCGAGGTCGCGCGAAGGATGTCGCAGCCGGGCAACCGGCCGCGCCGGCCGGTGCTGATCGCGGCGGTGACCGCCGAGGAAAAGGGCCTGCTCGGCGCCGAGTTCCTGGCCCGCAACCCGGTCACGAACGGCCGTATCGTCGGCCTCGTCAATCTCGACATGCCGGTGCTGACCTACGATTTCCAGGACGTGATCGCCTTCGGCGCGGAGCATTCGACGCTCGGCCCGATTGTCCGACGCGCGGCCGCTCGGATGAACGTCGCGCTCGCTGCCGATCCGCTGCCGCAGGAGACGCTGTTCGTCCGATCGGACCATTACAAGTTCGTGCTGGAGGGCGTGCCGGCGGTGTTCCTGATGACCGGCTTCGGCGGCGAAGGCCGCGAGCGCTTCACCGGTTTCCTGAACGAATTCTACCACAGCACCCGGGACGATACGGAACTGCCGTTCAACTGGGCGGCAGGCGCCAAGTTCGTGCAGCTGAACTACCTGATCGCCCGGGAGATCGCCGACGGGCCGGAGGCGCCGCGCTGGTATGCGGACAGCTTCTTCGGGCGGACACTGGCGAACGGCCAGCAGATGGCCCAGCGGCCGGCCGGTGAATCAGGCAGCGCGGCGGCGCGCTGACCAGTCGGCGCGGACACGGGCGGCGGTGGTGAAGCCGCCGCCCACCTCGTCCCGGAAGAAGGTCAGCACGGTCTCGATATCGGCGAGGAAGCGGGCCAGATCGGCCTCGTCCCGGACATAGGGCGTATGGCCGGGCGCCAGGCTCGGGCTGTGATAGGTCAGGCTGAAGGTGCGGTGGCCGCGCGCGACCATCGCCTCGATCAGGCGGCACTGCTCGTCGGCCGGCGTGCCTTCCGGAGTGAGGCGGGACCGGGCGACGATGCCGGAGCGCGCCAGCGCGCCGGGCAGCCGCAGCTTCTCCGCGCTCAGATGGTCGAACAACCAGTCGATCCGCTCGCCGAGGCCGGGGAGCGCGCCGAGAAAGCCGACGGTGAGCGGAATCTCCAGCAATCCAGCCGGTTCGTCGAGCCAGTGCGGCCCGTCCGGCCGGCCGCGGAAATCGGGCCCGCCGTCCGCCGAAAGATCGGTGTGCGGCACGAGGCTGCAGTCAACCGTGTAGCCGAGGGCGATGAGCGCGGCCTGGGTGTTCGGCCCGTAGCCGTAGCGGCCCGCCTTGAAGACGGTGGGACGCGCGCCGAAACCTGCCTCGATCGCGGCGGTGATCGCCTCGATCTTGGCGCGCTCCAGATCGGGCGGGAGGTTGCAGTGATAGGAATTGCGGGTGGTGACCTCCTCCACATGGGGCGGCGTCACCCAGGGGTGGAGATGGGCGCCGATCTCCGCCTTGCCCTCCGCCTTCAGCCTTCCGAGAAAGGCGACCGCCTCGGGATCGGTCGCGACCGGATAGTCGACGACATAGGTGGGCGCGATCCCGAAGCGGTCGTAGATTTCGTGCGCGCGCGCCTGCGCCGGGATGCTGCGCGTCGCGACCGACTCCCGCGAGAACGGTGCCGACCAGTCGAATTCCTCCTCGGTGTCGACGACGATGAGGAGTTCGGGGACGCTCACCCGGCGCGCCCCGTCATCCGCCGGGCCTTGTCGATGACCCGGTAGCCAAGCGACTTCAGATGGTTCTGGTGCGGGTACCGGCCCGGCGAGGCGGGATCGAGACCCGCCTTGCGCAGCACGCCGTTCATGCGGCGCGCATATTCCTCGCGGTAGCTCCATTCCGACCGCCAGGTGATCGAGAAGGAAATCGAGACGTCCGGCCCGTTCTTCACCCAGTGCGGCGCCTTGACCGGCACGTAGACCGCCTTGCCCGGCGCGAGCGCGAACGCCTGCCCCTTGGCGGCGAACTCATCGCACCAGGCCAGGTTGCGGTGGCCGCCGGCATGGAAGGCCTCATGCTGCGCGCCGCCCACGACCTCCTCGTCGGCGGCCGGGAAGATGGTCATCGTCTTGGTGCCCCGGATCTGAAGCAGGATGTTGTGCTCCGGATCGAAATGGAATGGCGTCACCGCGTCCGGCGAGGAGATGAAGATAAACGCCTCCTGCTTCAGCATTGCGCCCGTGACGGGCTGCACGTCGGCTTCGAGCTCGGCGAGGGTTTCGGCGAGGAGCGCGCGGTAGAGCGGGTCCTGCTCGACGAACTTCAGCACCATCCACGAGCCGTTCTCCTCGATCGAACGGATCGTCTCCTCGATCGACAGGCCGTTGGACGGCGTGTCGGCGGGGTCGACGCCGACCGGCAGGTCCGCACGATTATACTCGGCATCGACCGGCCGGATGCGCGTCGCGAGCGCCGCCAGCGCATCGAGCTGGAGCAGGGGATGGTCGACCAGGCCGTGATCGATCAGCGTGGGCTGCTCGGGATAGGCGGCGGTGAAATCGACGCGGGCTTGGGGGCTGAAGGCGGTCATATGCGGATTCCCGGGAAGCGGCGGAGCGCGGCCCAGCCGGTTTCGGCGGCGCGGGCGGCGCAATAGAGGGCGGTGCGGCGAAAGCCGCCGAGGCGGACGGTGACGCGGACGACCTCCCTACGCTCCGTCCAGAAGCTGTCGATCATCGGGTGGTTGTCCATCGCGCAGCTGTCCATCCAGGCGATGTCGGGGCGCTTCAGGATGTTCAGGTTCTCGATCTGGATCAGCACGCCGGGCGAGAAGCGCGCAAACGCTTCGTCGAACGTCGTCTTGAACGAGAAGGCGCCGGGCGCGGTCAGGAAATTGACCAGCATGGCGATCGGCCGCCCATCGAGATCAAGGCGGAGGAACTGCAGGCGGCCCGCCTCCCAGGCCTCGGCCAGCACGTTGAAGAAGAAGCTCTCGGTTTCGGGCGCGCAGGCCAGTGCAGTCCCTTCCTTGCCCTTCCAGCCGGCTTTCTCGAGGGCAAGGAAGGCGTGAGACCAGTCCGGCAGATCAGCGCCATCGGTGAGCGCACGGGCGCGAACCTCGCCGAGCTCCGCGAGGCGGTTCTGCAGGCGCCGGATTTCCTTGCGCTTTTTCGGGCGGACGGCCTGCTCGTAATAGGCATGGGGGTCGAGATCGCTGGCGAGCATGGCGCGGGAGCGGCGGTGGACGATGCTGGCGTGCCGGGCAGCGAGAAGGCCGCGATGGACTCGACCGTCCTCGACGATGCCGCGCAGGTGCAGAAAGCCCGGCGCCCAATCGGCGCGGTCGAGCAAATCCAGCGCCGCCGTCCAGAACACCGTCTCCTCCCCTGCCCGGACCAGCGGCGTGCACAGGAACATCTGGTTGTGCCACCAGCCCTGCAGAAACCGGATCGGCATCCGCGCATAGCCGCGCTCTTCGGCAACCGGCAGGACACCGATCAGCGTGGCGCCGCGGCGGACCTCGATGAACCGCACCTGCCGCGCGGCATCGAACGCAACCAGCGAGGCGGCGACGAACCAGTGCTCGGCGAAGGCGTTGGCCTCGGACGCATCTCCGGCAAGTGCGATCCAGTCGGCGGCAAGGCTTGGATCGATATCGTCGTGGACGAAGGCGCGCACATGGCCGCCCCGCGCGGGCGAAGTGCCTGCCCGGTCTGTCGGCGTCGTGATCTGCCCGGCGGAATGCATGGGGCCTCCGGTAGCGCGCGGAGGTAAAGGAAAGATGGCCCGAATTCGCCGCGTCCCATTCCGGGACGCCGCGGGCGCCGATGGTTACGCGGTCGCGAGCTGGTGGTCGCGATATTGTTCGCGCAGCGCCGTCTTCAGCAGCTTTCCGGTCGCCGTGTGCGGCAGGCTTTCGACGAACAGGATTTCGTCGGGCAGCCACCACTTGGCGACATGACTGGCGAGATGGGCCTGGATGTCCTCCGCGGAAACATTCGCACCTTCCTTGCGGACCACGAGCAGCAGCGGCCGCTCGTCCCATTTGGGGTGATGGATGCCGATCGCCGCCGCTTCGGCGACGCCAGCGCAGCCGACCGCGGCATTTTCGAGCTCGACCGAGCTGATCCACTCGCCGCCCGACTTGATCACATCCTTGGACCGGTCGGTGATCTGCATCGTGCCGCACGGATGGAGGACGGCGACGTCGCCGGTGTCGAACCAGCTGTCGGCATCAATCGCGTCGCTATCCGCCTGGAAGTAGCGTTTGACGACCCAGGGGCCGCGGATTTGCAGCCGCCCCGAACTCAGGCCGTCGCGCGGCTGAACCTTGTCGTCATCGTCGACGACACGCAGTTCGACACCGAACGGAATCTGGCCCTGCTTGGAGACGAGGTCGAGCTGCGCCTCCAGTTCCATCTCGTCCCAGTCGGGCGGCGGTGCGCCGGCGGTGCCGATCGGCGAGGTTTCGGTCATGCCCCACAGGTGATTGACCCGGATGCCCATGCCCATCAGCCGCTGGATCATCGAGCGCGGCGCCGCCGAACCGCCAATGGTGACGAGTTGCAGATGCTGCGGCGAGTGTCCGGACGCGTCCATATGCTGAAACATGGCGAGCCAGACAGTGGGAACGCCGGCCGAATGGGTGACCTTCTCCTCGTTCATCAGCCGGCACAGCACGACGGGATCGTTGACCTGGGCGTAGACGAGCTTGGTCCCGGCCAGCGCTGCGGCAAAGGGCAAACCCCAGGCCGCGGCATGGAACATCGGCACGATCGGCAGCGCGACGGCGCGGCTCGACATGTTGAAGATCCACGGCGCGACCTCGCACATCGCATGGATCATCGTGGAGCGATGCTCGTACAGCACGCCCTTGGGATTGCCCGTCGTGCCGGAAGTGTAGCAGAGCATGCACGGTTCGCGCTCCGGCCCCTCGACCCAGGCGTAGTTCCCGTCCTCGGCGGCAAGCAGGGCGTCAAAGTCACCATTGTCGAAGCAGATATAGTGCTCGATGCTGGTCCACTGCGGCTTCAGGCGATCGACGATCGGCTGGAACAGCTTGTCGTAGAGCAGCACCCGGTCCTCGGCGTGGTTGCAGATGTAGACCAGCTGCTCGTCGAACAGGCGAGGATTGACCGTGTGAATGACCCCGCCCATCCCGATCGCGCCGTACCAGGCGACGAGATGGTGGCCGTGGTTCATCGCGAGGGTCGCGACCCGGTCTCCACGCCTGACGCCCAGCCGCTCCAGCGCCTGGGCGAGCTTGCGGGCATCGCGGGCGACTCCGGTCCAGCTGCTGCGGGTGGTCGTACCGTCGGCCCAGGCGGTGACGATCTCGCGCGCGCCATGCTCGCGCCCGGCATGATCGAGCAGCCGGGGTACGCGCAGCTCGAAGTCCTGCATCCCGCCCAGCATGGCCTCTCTCCCGCTTTATCTCGCGGGTAAGTGTATCCCGTCAGGACACCAGCGCAAGCCGCGGCGGTTCGGCGAGGGACAGCTGGGCGGCGCGGATGCCGGGCAGGCGCTCGATCCGTGCCGCAAGCTCCGCATCGACAGTGAAGTCGCGGCCGAGAATGACGTCGGCCGCGCCGCTTTCGAGCGGTGCCTTGAGCCGCACCTGGCCATTGCCGTCGCGGGCGTCCGCCAGGGCCTCTGCAAGGAGGGTCAGGGCCGCGGGCTCGTCGACCTCCACCTCGAGCTGGAGCCGGGTGCGCTTCGACAATGCCTCGAAGCTCTGCAGGCTGCGGATGGTGACGCGCGGCGTCTCCTCGCCGGGGCGGCGGTCGAGCTCGACGCCGAGCAGCGCGCAGGTGCCGGCTTTGGCCGCATTCGCCACCTGCTCGGCGACCATGTCGTCGAAGATCGTCGCCTCGAACTGGCCGGAGGAATCGGAAAGGGTCGCCATCATATAGCGACGGCCTTTTGCCGAGGTCCGCCAACGGGTATCCTCGATCAGGGCCGCCATGGTCGCGCCGGTGCGGCTGCCGTCCGCGGGCGCCGGGAGAGCGGCGATATCGCCGAAGCTGCGCGCGCCGTTGGCGCCGGCGATGTGGCGGTAATTGTCGACCGGATGGGCGGAGAAATAGAAGCCGAAGCTCTCCTTCTCCGCCGCCATGGCCTGGGCGAGTGTCCAGGTCTCGCAGGTCGGCATACGGATCGGCGCGACATTGGCCGCGCCCTCGCCGAAGAGGCCACCCTGCCCGCTCGCCCGTGCCTCGGCGGCGCTGCCCGCCGCGGCAAGGACCGTCTCGGCGGCTGCAAAGGCCGACCAGCGCTCGGCGAGGCCGTCGAAGGCGCCACTGCCGGCGAGGCTTTCGAGCTGGCGCCGGTTCAGCGCGCGCGGATCGATGCGCGCGGCGAAATCGTCGAGCTCGCGGAATGCGCCGGCAGCGCGGCGCTCGGCGACCAGCTGCTCCATCGCCTTCTCCCCGACGCCCTTGAGCGCGCCCAGGGCATAGCGAACTGCATGGCCCTCGCCTGAGGGTTCGACGCAGAAATCCGCCTCGCTGGCATTGATCGCGGGCGGCAGGCATTCGATGCCGAGGCGTCGCATGTCGTCGACGAAGATGGCGAGTTTGTCGGTCTGATGGATGTCGAACGCCATCGAGGCGGCGAAGAACTCGACCGGATGATGCGCCTTCAGCCATGCCGTCTGGTAGGCGACCAGCGCATAGGCCGCGGCATGACTCTTGTTGAAGCCGTAGCCGGCGAACTTGTCGATCAAATCGAACAGCTCATTGGCCTTGGGCTTGGCGATCTTGTTCGCAGCGCAGCCGGTGACGAACCGCTCGCGCTGCGCGTCCATCTCGGCCTGGATCTTCTTGCCCATCGCGCGGCGGAGAAGATCAGCTTCACCGAGGCTGTAGCCGGCGAGCACCTTGGCCGCCTCCATCACCTGCTCCTGGTAAACGAAGATGCCGTAGGTTTCCCTGAGCAGGTCCTCGAGCAGGGGATGGGGATATTCGATCTGCGCGCGGCCGTTCTTGCGGTCGCCGAACATCGGAATGTTGTCCATCGGACCCGGTCGATAGAGCGCGACGAGCGCGATAATGTCGCCGAAATTGCTCGGCTTCACGGCCGCGAGCGTGCGCCGCATGCCTTCGGATTCCAGCTGGAACACGCCCACTGTGTCGGCGCGCTGCAACAACGCATAGACCTCGGGATCGTCCCAAGGCATCAGCCGGTCGAGATCGATCGCGATGCCGCGCTTCGCCAGCAGCTCGACACCCTTGTGCAGCACGGAAAGCGTCTTGAGACCGAGGAAGTCGAACTTCACCAGCCCTGCCGCCTCGACATATTTCATGTCAAACTGGGTAACCGGCATGTCCGAACGCGGGTCGCGGTAGAGCGGGACGAGCTGGTCGAGCGGCCGATCCCCGATCACCACGCCGGCGGCGTGGGTCGAGCTGTGCCGCGGCAGGCCTTCGAGTTCCCTGGCGAGATCGAACAGGCGGCGCACGTCGACATCGTTGCGATATTCGGCCGCCAGCTCGGAGATGCCGTTCAGCGCGCGCTCCAGCGTCCAGGGATCGGTCGGATGATTGGGCACCAGCTTGGCAAGCCGGTCGACCTGGCCATAGGGCATCTGGAGGACGCGGCCCATATCCTTGAGCACAGCGCGCGACTTCAACTTTCCGAAGGTGATGATCTGCGCGACCTTGTCGGTCCCGTAGCGCTCCTGGACGTAGCGGATCACCTCGCCGCGCCGGGTTTCGCAGAAGTCGATGTCGAAGTCCGGCATCGACACGCGCTCGGGGTTGAGGAAGCGTTCGAACAGCAGGCCCAGCTTCAACGGATCGAGATCGGTGATGGTGAGCGACCAGGCGACCACCGAGCCCGCGCCCGAGCCGCGGCCCGGGCCGACCGGAATACCCTGCTCCTTCGCCCACTTGATGAAATCGGCGACGATCAGGAAATAGCCGGGAAAGCCCATGCCGACGATGACGTCGGTCTCGAAATCGAGCCGGTCGAAATAGATCTGGCGCTCTGCCTCGGGCAGATCGCCATAAACTGCGAGCCGCGCTTCGAGCCCGGCGCGCGCGTCGCGGCGGAGTTGCCCGGCCTCGGCGTCCAGATCGCCGGCGATGCTGGGCAGGATCGGCTTGCGCTTGGGCGCACCCACTGCGCAGCGCCGCGCGATCACCGACGTGTTGTCGATCGCCTCGGGCAGATCGGCAAAGAGCGCGCGCATGTCTGCAGCGGTCTTCATCCAGGTTTCAGGGGACGACCGGGCCCGGTCGTCGCGCGCGACCTGGCTCGACTGGGCGATGCAAAGCATCGCATCGTGCGCACCATGAAAGCCGGCCTCGGCATAGGCGGCCGGATTGGTCGCAACCAGCGGGAGACCGCGTTCGTAGGCGAGATCGATGAGCGCTGCCTCCGCCGCCTGCTCGACCGGATCACGGCGCCGGCTGAGCTCGACATAAAGGCCGCCGGGGAACAGCACCTCGAGCTGCGCCGCAATCGCCCTGGCAGGTTCGTCCAGCCCCTCGGCAAACAAACGGGCCAGCGCCCCCTCCCCACCCCCGGTCAGCGCGATCAGGCCGTCGGTCCGGCCGGCCAGCGCCTCGAACGGCACATGCGCATCCAGCTCGACCGGTCGATCGAGATGCGCGGCCGAAACCAGCGCGCAGAGATTGGCGTAGCCGGCCTCGTCCTGCGCATAGAGAGCCAGCCAGTCGATGACCGCCGGCTTTCCCTGCGGCGTGCCCGGGCGCGCGACACCGAGCAGCGTTCCGACTATCGGCTGCACCCCTTCGCCGACGCACCCCTCGGTGAACGGCATGGCGGCATAGAGGCCATTGCGGTCGGCGAGCGCCGCCGCGGGAAAATCGAGCCGCTTCGCCTGCCTGGCGATCACCTTCGGCTCCATCGCCCCTTCGAGCATCGTGTAGCAGGAGAAGTTGCGCAGCGGGACGTAGGGCGCGAACGACATGGCGGGACTATGGGCGTCGGAAACGAGTCGGGGAAAGCCCTCAATCGGTCTTTTCCACATTTATTCCAGAACGCCCTCATGAAGGCGAAGCACCCGGTCCATCTTGGCCGCGATCCGCTCGTTGTGAGTCGCGACCAGAGCCGCGCTGCCCTCCTCGCGGACGAGGCGGAGGAACTCGGCAAAGACGATGTCGGCGGTATGCTCGTCGAGATTGCCGGTCGGCTCGTCGGCGAGGATCAGCGCCGGGCGGTTGGCAAGCGCACGCGCAACAGCGACCCGTTGCTGCTCGCCGCCGGAGAGCCTGGACGGCCGGTGGGTCAGGCGCTCGGCGAGGCCAAGCGCGCTGAGGAGCGCCTCGGCCCGTGCGTCTGCATCGGCGCGGGTGGCGCCATGGACGAGCTGGGGCAAGACCACATTCTCGATCGCGCTGAAATCGGGGAGCAGGTGATGGAACTGGTAGACGAACCCGAGCGTGTCGCGGCGGACCCGTGTGCGGTTGGCGTCGTCGAGCTTCGCCACTTCCTCGCCGGCGATGCGGATCGAGCCTTCGAAACCACCCTCCAGCAGCCCCACCGCCTGCAGCAGCGTCGACTTGCCGGAGCCCGACGGCCCGAGCAGCGCGACAATCTCGCCGGCCCCGACATGAAGGTCGACGCCGCGCAGCACGTCGATGGTGACGCCCGCCTGCGCGAAGCTCCGCTTCAGCCCGGTGACCTCGAGCACGTCACTCATAGCGCAGCACCTGGACCGGATCGGTGCTTGCCGCCTTCCACGCCGGATAGAGTGTGGCGAGGAAGCTCAGCACCAGCGCCATGAGGACGATAGCCGCCACCTCGAACGGATCGGTCTTGGCGGGCAGCTCGGTCAGGAACCGGATCGACGGGTCCCAGAGATTCTGGCCGGTGACGGTCTGGACGAGGCGGACGACGCCCTGTCGGTAATAGAGGAAGATCGCGCCCAGGATCATGCCGGCGACGATGCCGAGCACGCCGATCGTGACCCCCACCGTCATGAACACCCGCATCAGGCTCGCCCGGCCGGCGCCCATGGTGCGCAGGATGGCGATGTCGCGGGTCTTGGCGCGGACCAGCATAATGAGCGACGAGAGGATGTTGAAGACGGCGACCAGGACGATGATCGAAAGCACGACGAACATCGCGACCCGTTCGACCTGAAGCGCCTCGAACAAGGCCGAGTTCATTGAACGCCAGTCGTTGACCACCGCCCTCCCCTGCACCGCCTGCGCAACCGGCGCGAGAATCTCCTGCACGCGGTCGGGGTCGGTGGTCTCCACCTCGATCATGCCGACGGCGTCGCCCATCAGCAGGAAGTTCTGCGCCTCCGCCATCGGCATCACCACGAAGGCACGGTCGAAATCGTAGAGGCCGACCTCGAAGATCGCGGCGACGCGATAGTCGACGATGCGCGGCACGGTGCCGAACGGAGTCGAGCGCCCCTGGGGGCTGATGACCGTGATCGATTCGCCGACACTGAGGCCGAGCAGCTCGGCGAGCCGCGAGCCGATCGCGACATTCTCGGTGCCCGGCCGGATCTCGGCCATCGAGCCGGCAATCACGTTGCTGTTGAGCGTCGGATTGCTGGCGATCTCGTCCGGCGTCATGCCGCGCAGCAGGATCGCCTCGACCCGGCCGGAATTGCTAGCCATCAGCGGCTGTTCGATCAGCGCGGTGGCGGAGGTGACGCCAGGGGTGCGCTGCGCCTGTTCGAGGATCGGGCGCCAGTTCTCCAGTCGGCCGCCATAGCCCTGGATCACGGCATGGCCGTTGAGGCCCACCACCTTGTCGAACAGCTCGGCGCGAAAGCCGTTCATCACGCTCATCACGATGATCAGCGCGGCGACGCCGAGCATCACCGCCACCAGACTGATCGAGGCGACGAGGAAAATGAAGCCCTCGCCCTTGCCCGGCATGAGATAGCGCCGGGCAATCATCCGCTCGTAGCGGGACAGGATCACGCGGTGAGCCTCGCCAGCGCACTCTCGATGCTCAGCTCCTCGCGCTCGCCGGTGGCGCGGCGCTTGAGTTCGACCACACCCTTCTCCAGTCCGCGCGGCCCCGCGACGAGCTGCCAGGGCAGGCCGATCAGGTCCATGGTCGCAAACTTCGCGCCACCGCGCTCGTCGCGGTCGTCATAGAGGGTGTCGATGCCGGCGGCCTGAAGCTTGCCGTAGATCCCGTCGGACGCCGCTGCGCACGCGGCGTCGTCGGCACGCATGTTGACGAGGCCGACCTGATAGGGCGCGACACTCTCCGGCCAGATGATCCCGGCCTCGTCGTGGCTCGCCTCGATGATCGCGCCCATCAGGCGCGAGACGCCGACGCCGTAGCTGCCCATGTGCGGATGGACCTGGCCGCCGTCCGGTGTCTGGACGGTGAAGCCCATCGACGCGCTGTATTTGGTGCCGAAGGCAAAGATATGGCCAACCTCGATACCGCGACGCTGGCGGAGGCGATCGGCCGGGACCGGGCAGTCCGCGACCTTGGCATGCTCCTCTTCCTCCATTGCATAGAGGCCGGTGAGCTTCGCGATGGTCGACGTGTCAGCGGAGAGGAGCTCGTCGCGCGACACATCCTCCAGCGCGGCATCATAGAAAACCGCGCTTTCGCCGGTGTCCGCGAGGATATGGAATTCGTGGCTGAGGTCGCCGCCGATCGGTCCGGTCGGCGCGCGCACCGGCACCGCCTGCAAGCCGAGCCGCGCGAAGGTCCGCAGATAAGCGACGAACATCGCCTCGTAGCTGGCCTTGAGCCCGGCCTCGTCGAGATCGAAGCTGTAGGCGTCCTTCATCAGAAATTCGCGTCCGCGCATGATGCCGAAGCGCGGACGGACCTCGTCGCGGAACTTCCACTGGATGTGATAGAGGGTGCGCGGCAGATCGCGATAGGATTTGACGCTGCCGAGGAAGATCTGGGTAATCATCTCCTCGTTGGTCGGCCCGTAGAGCATCTCGCGCTCGTGCCGGTCGAGGAATCGCAGCATCTCCGGCCCGTAGGCGTCATAGCGGCCCGACTGGCGCCAGAGATCCGCCGACTGGATCGTCGGCATCAGCAGTTCGATCGCGCCGGCGCGATCCTGCTCCTCGCGCACGATCTGTTCGATCTTCTTGAGCACGCGATGGCCGAACGGCAGCCAGGCATAGATGCCGGCGGCGGTCTGGCGGATGAGGCCGGCACGCAGCATCAGCTTGTGGCTGACGATCTGGGCGTCCGCCGGCGTCTCCTTGGTGACGGGCAGGAAGTAGCGGGAAAGGCGCATGGGCTCCAAGGGTCTTTGCGATAGGGACTGCCGGACCTCTAGGGGGCGCTGCGTCCAGAGGCAACAACGCCGCGCCAACGAACCGCTGTGGCCCAAGCGCCACAGGGCCGCCGCAAATTGGCCGCACGCGTCGATAGGCGATGACAAAGGCGGCCGTGCCGCATACCGTCCAGCCCACGCAACCAAGGACTTAGGCCTGGTTCGGGGAGGCTTCGGCCCCGTCTTTCTCTTGCGAGGTGAGAGGGACGCGCGGGCTGAAGCGTCACAAGGGGGTAGACGGCGCAAGCCGTCTCACGGGTGCCCGGGCGGAAACGTCCGGGCACTTGTCTTTTGAGGGATGGCAAGGCGAGAGGTGGCCCTCTCATGCCAGGCCTTCCGGCTCGCAATCAAAGACTCGCGACAGCGAGTGCCTTCCCCCGGAAGAGCAAAATCGTGCTTCGCGAATAATTCGGCCGATCAAGGCAAATACCGTGTTAACCCTATGTTTAGGGATCGCCATTAACCATGGCAAATGCGGTAATCCGCGTCAGAGGTTTCTTAACCTCACTGTTGTACACCGCCCCGAAACGGGACGGAAACACGCCATGAAACTCTCAAAGCACTTGCTCATGATCCCCGCGATCGCCCTGATCGGCGGCTTGCCGACCGGCTCGGCGCACGCCCAGTCGGAGCAATCCACGACCATCGGCATTCGCGGCATCGTCCGCACCGTCTGCCGCGTCGAGTTCAACCAGGCGAGCGCCCCGGTGAGCGGTGATACGGTCGATCTCGGGCGGATGACGCAGCTGTGCAACAATATCGACGGCTATCGCGTCATCATGCAGCATCCAGCCGGCCTGGGCGGAGCGACGGTCTCGATCGACGGGATCGAGGCCCCGCTCTCGAGCGGAACGGAAACGATTCTCGTCGATTCGAGCAATCCGGCTTTCCGGACCAACGACGTGCGGCTGCATCTGGCCAGCGGCGCGGCCAGTCAGCTCAGCCTCGCCTTCCGGATCGAACCCAAGGGCGCGGTCTACTAGGGCCTCACGGCGGGATAGGTCGGCTACCGGCCGGAATTCACCTTCCTGCCCCAACGATCACGGCAGGCCGGATCGCGCCGACCGGCCACTAGCGCCGGACGACGCATCCGATCGGATTGATCACGTCGCGCGGGCTGAAGGTCAGCGTCACCACGTCGGAATAATCGCCCGCGGGCACCGCCGCCACCGCGTTGCGATCCAGCGTCACCTGGAAATCCTCGACCGAACCCATCGGCGCGGGCGTGGTCGGGCAGACGATCCGGTCGCCCGGATCGACCTCGGTGCCGGCATAGGCCATGCTGTAGGCGATCCCGGCCCCGTCGCGGCGCTGCCGGCGCAGCTGGCCGTTATTGTCGGTTTCGACCAGGACCTCATAGGGCACCGTGCTGAGCGCCGTCACCGAGACGCGCTTCTGCAGATCGGAAGTGTCCGGGCCGATCCGTCCGAACTCGATGGTCGCGCGGGTGCGGCCGATGCCGCCGACATAAGCGGCGGCGAAGCGCGGGACCTCGACCTGGACCTGGACCGGCACGACCTCTTCCTGTTGCGACCCGATCTGGATGCCCGCGCTGTCGAGGCACTGGTAACGGATCTGCAAATTCTCGCGATGCTGCCCGGCGGGCGCGGACTGGCCGCGCGGGACGGTGAGGCGCAGGCGGACGATGTCGACGCCGCGCCGCCCGGGAAGCCGCGCCTCGGCGCCGTTGGTCGGATTGAGCAGGTCGTTGCCGACGACGAACACCGTCCGGGTCGTGTCTTCGAGCCAGCGGACATCATAGTCGGCCGGCCCGCGCGGTCCGATGCCGGGACCGTTCACCCCGAGCGTGGTGTCGACCAGCAGGAAGCGCACCCGCTTGACGCCATCGTTGAGCCCTTCGACACGGACGTCGAAATTGTCCTGCGTTCCCGATGGGTCGAACGGATTGTAGTCGGTGCGCGCGCCGTTGCCGATCACCTGGAACTGCGCGCAGCGCCCCTGCGCGAAAGCGGGGGCGGCCCAGACGCTGGCGAGCAATGCCGCACCGGCGATGTAAACCCTCATTGACCGTCTCCCAGTTGAACCTGACCCAGCCGGAGCACGCCGCGCTCCGTGGCAGGCACCTCGATCACCACCGAACTCGCCGGCTGGGTCGGCATGTCGATCCGCCAGCGTCCCGGCCGCAGGCCCGCTATACCAAATCGGCCGCTGCGATTGGTAAACACCGTCACCGGCTCGCGCTCGGGAGCGGCGAGCTCGACCGCACGGCCGGCGAGCAGGCTCACCGGCTGGCCGTTCTGGTCGACCAGCGTGCCGACCGCGGTGACCGAATAGTCGGAGCCCGCCGTCACCAGGTAGCCCGACCGGTAGGGCGGGAAGACCCGGACGTTGCCACGGCCGAGGTCGTAGCCGACCGGCGCCTCCGGCACGTCGAAACTCAGCACCCGCTCGATATAGGCTGAAAGGTTGGGCTCGACCGCGGGTCCAAGCGCATCCGAGCGCGCCGAATAGCGATCCTCGCGTGGATCGACATAGACGGTCGCGCCGTCGAGATTGGCGTGCGACCGTACCATCACGAAACTGTCGTAGATCGGCCGCGACAACGTGACATTGCCGTCGGCGAAGACCAGCGCGGTGCCCACCCGCAGCGACGTGCGCTGCGCGTCGACCGTGCGGCCCGAGATGTCGAACAGCGAGGCGTGGTTGACGCTGAGCTCGGCGCGATTGGCATAATAGGTCGCGCCGCCGTCGAGGCCGATATCGTTCTCGCCGACGCTGACGTCGGCCGACGCTGCCCAGGCACCAACCCCGTCCCCGTCCGAGGTCTGATAGCCGAAGCGCGCCCGGCCGAAGCGCGAATCATACTCGGCCGTCGCGCTCGACCGTGGCCCGAAGCGCACCAGAATGCCGACGCGGATGCCATAGTCCTCGCCGAACGTGGCCCGGTCCTCGTAGGTCGCCTCTGCGGTGAAGTTGATCCGCGGCGTGATCCGGAAGCCGTAATTGGCGCGAACCGTGACCTCGTTCTGGAAGGCGCCGCGGGCGATCGAATATTGGCCGGTGATCGAGATGAACTGGCGCGTGTCGATCGCCTGGGCGTAGGTCGCCGAGAGATCCCACGCGAAGCGGTTGTCGGCGAACAGCTCGTTCGGATTGGCGAAGTTGCGGCTGCGATGCTCGACAGCGATGCCGACCGAGCGACCGAGCGTCCGGCTGCCGCCGAACGTGTAGAGCAGGTTGGTGTTGAAAGCGAAACCGGTGCCGATATTGTCGACGCGACTGAAGGCGACATCGGCGCCGATCGTGCCGATCCTGGTCGCTGCGACCACCTCGCCGCCAATCACCGCGCCGCGGCGCGAGGCATTGAAATTGCCGCCCAGGGTGAGATTGTCGGTCATGCCCCGGCGGAAGAAGCCGGAGGCGACCGGCTCGTCGGTCTCGTAGGTCCGCCGCCCGTTCGATACGCGCGAACGGATGCCGCCGAACACGCCGAACTCGGTCAGGCCCGGCGACAGCAGGGTGCGATCGAAGAAGGTCGAGAATTCGATCACTTCGCGGCCGCCGGCATCGTCCTCGACGACGATCTGGACGTCATTGGCGCCCTGCACGAACGGAAAGTCGCGCAGATCGTATGTACCGGGATCGAGGCGGATGCGACGGATCGGCTGCCCGTTGATGATCGCCTCGACTGTCGAGGGGCGGGTCAGGGTGAAATTGCGGTCTCCGCGCGGCTGCACGTTGCGCTGCGGTTCCAGCACCGAATAGAGCCGCACCACCGACACGCCGGCCATCTGGGTGGTGCCGGCGAAGCCGCGGCTGATCGGCCGCAGATCGCCGGCCGTCCAGCGGACGAGGCGGTCCCGATCGTCATAGACGATGCGCGTCCCCTCTCGCACGAAGGTGCGTGCATCGCCGCTGAGGCGCAGCGTCGCCTCGCCTTCCAGCACGAAGTTGCGATAGCGGATCGCCCCGTCGATCAGCGCGGTCGGCGCTTCCAGGCCCGAATTCGGCCCGTTCCACTGATAGTCGGTGAAGGTGCGGAAATTGACATAGCCGGCAACATTCGCGGGCGCGTCGACGGCACCGTTCAGCTCGTCGTTGAACCGCGCCAGCTGGATCTGGCGGCGGGTGCGCGCATCCGCGGGGATGTCGACGGAAAGGCCGATCGTCTCGGGAACATAGCGGACCGGGTAACCCGCGGCCGCCGTTTCCTCCGCGCTCACATAGCTGAGTGCCCCGAGCCGCGCCTCGAGGGCCTGGGCGCGGTCCGGCTCGAGCCTCGGCATCAGCACGTCGAGCAGGCGCCGCGCGTTGATCCGCAGGCCATCGTCGGCGCCCAGCACGAAATCGACCTCGCCGAGGATGAACGGCCCGTCCCGCAGCGGCGCCGTCAGCATGATGTCCCGCCCGGTCGGGTTGAGCCGGGTCGTCGTCGGCGGCACCGGCGGCTGCGGCGTATCACGCGGCGGCTCGGCCTCCTGCGCGGTGGCGGGTGACGCGTGCAGCCACAGGCTGGCGAGAACCAGCCACAGCGAGGTGCCGATCCTCAGCCGCTTGCGCGAGCTAGCGGCGCGCGGGTGTAAACTCAGCTTCAACGGTCCCCCCCGCCTGCGGCAGCACGAACGGCGTGGCGATGCGGCGCGTCTGCCCCGCGCCGACGAGGCCGTAGCCAATCTCCTGCGTAATCTCCTCGCCGTTCAGGGTACGGCGAAACACCTCCTGGCCGTTCGCATCGCGCTGCACGATGCGCAGCGCACCGTCGGACAGATAGCCATAGGTGGGTGCGCTGTTCTCGAGGGTGAGGACCAGCCGCGGCTGCCCGTCGCCTTCGGTCGAGATCTCCGTCCCCGTGACCTGAAGGGCGGGCCTGGCGCCGGCCATGCCGACGCCGACGACCACCTGGAAATTGTAGAGGATCTGAACCGCCGACTCCCCTTCCGGCATGCGCACCGGCAGCTGGGCGACGGTCACGTAATAGTGACGGCTGGTCGGCAGCTCCGGATCTCCGACATACTGGACGCGGAACGACTGGGTCTGGCCCGGGGCGATGATCGCCTGGGGCGGAAAGACCAGCAGGTCGTCGGTTTCCTGTCCGGTGCCACGAATCCCGTCGGCCGAATATTCGGCGACCTGGGTGCGCAACTCCACGGGAAGCGGCGTCTGGAACGTGTTCTGGACGGTAATGATCTGGGACATCCGTCGGCCGGCCGGCTGAAGATCGACCACCACCGGCTGCACGCTCGTCGCTCCGGCCGTAGTCGCCGAAGATGCGATCATTGCAGGCACAAGTGCCAGCGCTGCGAACCTGCGCAGTCTCGTCAACATGACATCCCCCCTCGCTCCCCTCGATACTAAGAACGGTGCGTGCGCCGTTATGCCGGTCGCGCCCTGCGGGGAGGTAAACGAACTCCGACAGGGCACGAAAAGAATGTCCGGGGCAGGCAAAACCTGCCCCGGACATGGATGTCATCAGACGCCCGGGGTGATTTCGACCGTCAGGGTACCCGAATAGGTGCCCGCGACGAGACGATTGGCATCCGTGGCATAGTTGCCGCGGGGGCCCGTACCCGGGGTGATCGAGGTCACTGCCGCCGACGGCAGCTCCGGCGCGAAGGTCACGGCCGAGCCGGTGCCGCTCGGGCCGAACCGGCTGACGCTGAGGCCGGCGCCGATGCCGGAGCCGGGGCCGTTGCCCTGGCCATCCGACGTGCCTTCGGTGCTGCCGAAGCCGTCGCTGCGGGTCGCGCCGGCGATCGTCATGGTCACGTCGTAGATGACGGCCTGGTTGAAGTCGTCCGACGTGCGCTGGCCCGAACCGGTCGACAGCGCGGTGCGATAGGCGTTCACCTTGTTGCTGTTGCCGGTGCACCAGGCGGTGACGCCCAGCGCGTTTAGGCCGTTGGCGACGGAAGCCGACAGATCGGTGCGGGCGAAGCCGTCATTGTCCGAAATGACGTTGGTCGGCAGCGTCACGCTGTAGCTGTTCGACTCGAGGTTGCACTTCGCCGGATTGGTGCCGTTGATCGTGAAGACCTCGGTGTCGGTGCCCGTGTTGTCGCCGTCGGCCAGCGCCGGAGTGGCAGTGGCCAGGGTGGCAATGGCCGTGGCGGCCATCAGAAACTTCTTCATCTTCATCCTCCTTCACATGCTACAACTTCGACCGGTTTCAGGGACCCGGCTCCCCCCAGACTCGCGTGCGGCACCGGCGCCGGAACGCCCCGCCCGCAAGATGCTCATCCCGTCGCGGCGCTCATGTGCGCGGACCGATCACCACGGTGAGAAAATCCTGATAGCGGCCGGCCGCGCGCCGCGGCCCGCCGTCGTCGCCTTCCCGCCAGCTGACGGTGAGCGTGCCGCTGCGGCCGATCGCCATGTCGCGACCGGACGACAGTCCGTCGCCGGCGCGGCGGCCATAGAAAGAGCAGTTGCCGGATCGGCCGGTGAGCGCGCGCGAGCGGCAGGAACCGCCGTCGAGCAGGCCATCATCAGTCGCGACCTGGAGTGCGACCTCATAGTCCTTCTCGATCGAGAAACCCTGGCCGTCGAGGCTGCCATTCTGCGGCCGTGCGGTCGAAAGGCGCAGCGCGCCGTTGGTCGAGCTCACACCGATGCGGAACGGCGTGTTGCAATCGACATTGAATTCGAGGCGGAGGGACTGGGCGGACCCGAGGTCGCCCGATGCGCTGGTCCGGCCACCGGCCGCGGAAAGGCCACAGCGCTCGGCGACCGTCGCCGAGATCTCGATCCGCAGCGGATCGTTGCGTGCGGAACCCGTCGCATATGCCGGAACTGCCGCACAGAATGCGGCGCACGCGGCCATGGTCAGGCCGAACAGGCGGGCCATAGGTTTCTTCCCCATCCGTATGCCGCGCCGGCCGGATCCGTCTCCAACAGGATCCAGTCACCGCGGACCTTCCGGGGGAAGAAGGCGCTTATCGACTCGCCAATCCCCCCGGATCAGGTGCAGCAAGAGTTAGAGGCAAACAGGCCCTCCGGACATCCCCCATATTGGTGAGAATATCATGATTAACACTTTGTTAGCCAAAAATTTCCGAAACGTTTTGAACGGCCTGAGCAAAATCGCATGCGGCCATGAAAACCGCGAATGAAGCGGGAACAGACTGTCAATTCCGCTCTTTGTCCGATATTGGCACAGGCCCCCTGCGGGAGATTTACGTCTTTGTTTCGAGGAGGATAGGCATTTGCGGAGAATCACTTCGCAGTAACGACTTATCCACAGCCATATCTTGCGCCCTTTTGCTTTTTCCTTGCGGGGATTTCCGGCGCCTCTTCCCGTTTGACATTGCAAGCTTTTTGGAATTTCAGAAGAGCGATGCGCCGCCCCGGGCTCTTTGCGTTTGTGCTTCGAACCCCTCCGCTGGCGGGCAGGTAGTGGCGGCGCGCGCCCGCTCCGTGCCCCATGCGCGCCCGGCAACACCAGACCTGGCGTTGACATGGCTCGATCTTGATCCGCAGCCACGCCTCATCTGCACCCGGTCGCTCGGACTGGTTTGGGCGAATGGCGCGGCGCATATGACGTTCGCGAGCGGCGAGGATTTCCAACTCAGGGACGGGGTGGTCACCGCATGCGAGCGCAGCCACCAGCAGGCATTGTCCGCGTTCGTCGACGGGTGCGAGACAATGCTCAGCACCCTCGCCTTGCCCGCGGCGGACGGCGGCCATCTGCTGCTGCGGGGCCGACGGCTCGACCCGGCCGGCCATGTCGGCCTCGCTTATCTGCGCAGCGACAGCGCCTTTCGGGCCCTGCATGCAGACCTTGAACAGGCATTTCAGCTGACGCCATCGGAATATCGGGTGCTGCTGCGAATGATCGACGGCCTCACCGCAGAAGCGATCGCGACCGCGACCGCGCTCTCGGTCGAGACAGTGCGTTCGCACATTCGCCATCTCTACGCCAAAATGTGCGTCGCCTCCCGGGAGGCGATGTTCGCGAAGACACTTCCCTTCCGCCTCTAGGGAAAAGCCGGCGGAATGCGACCGTGCGCGGCGGATACGGATGGCCGGACGGGAGGAAGAGGGGCGCTGGTTTGGAGACGCGCCGTCTCACCCTTGACCCCGTCCGGTACGAAATGGGGAAGAAACCCTTTTCGTGTCATCACTTTAGCTGCCGGGGCTCCCGGTCTCAATACAGGGTTTCCACTAGGTTGCGGCGTTCGACGCGCCAAGGGCGACGTTCGACGAAGAACATGAGCGATTCCATCCCTGCACCATACGCTTTCCAGGGAGGCCCGGAGCGCCTGGACCGCAAGGCTAGTCCACCCGCCGGATCGTCTCCTCCATCGTCGCCACCTGGACGCCGAAGCGGCGGAAGGTCATCCGGTTGGAGGCGGCCCGGCCACCCGGCTGCACCGTGATCCATTGTTCCACAGACGGTCCCTCGACGCTGCGATAGCGGATATGGAGGACATTGCCGCGGACGTCGCCGGTCACCGGCCCGCGCGCATCGCTGATCGTCCCGGTGAAATGACCGGGCCCGGCCCGGACCAGCCGCCAGGTGCGACGGCGCGGCGGCTTTCCCTCTTCCTCCACGACCTGCTCGATCAGGAGGGCGCCATCCCGCGCGACCCGGCCGTGCCCCCGATGGCGCACCGTATGGCGGCCGGAGAGGATGACGTGCGCCGTCCCCTGCCCCTCGGTCCGGCCGATGAAGAACTGCTCCGGCGAGGGTGACTGGCCGAGCAGCAGCAGGCCGAAAAAGGCGGACAGGATCACAGGCGTCGAACTCCCCCAAAGTTCGCGGCCCCGGCTGGAGGCGGAGCCCGTGGACCGGAGCCTAGGCGAGATGCGGCCGCAGGGCCAGCGCACATCGGCTGCGGGAGGCCGGTGTGCGGAGCCCCGGGGCCACGCAAGTTGTAAATCTCTGTAACTTCGCCTATATTGCGGCAGCTGACGTCGCCTGCGAGCGAGACTGACGCCTTCGGGCCTCTCCTTTCCCTTTCGCGCTTCACCGGCCCCGCCGCGCCCTTTGCGCGCGGGCAAACCCTCCATGCGAAAGGACCGATCATGGCTGTCGGCACCGTGAAATTCTTCAATACCGACCGGGGCTACGGCTTCATCACCAACGAAGCGGGCGGCAAGGACGCCTTCGTCCACATCACCGCCGTCGAGCGAGCCGGCATGACCTCGCTCCGCGAGGGCCAGAAGTTCAGCTACGAGCTCGAATCCGGGCGCGACGGCAAGGTCTCCGCGGTCAACCTCGCCGCCGCGGACTGAGGGCATGGCAAAGGAAGAGCTGATGGTCATGGAGGGGTTGATCGACGAGATCTACCCCGACGGCCGCTTCGGAGTGATGCTCGACAACGAGCACCGGATCATCGCCTACACCGCCGGCAAGATGCGGCGTTTCCGCATCAAGTCGGTGGTCGGCGACCGGGTGCATGTCGAGATGACACCTTACGACCTCAGCAAGGGCCGGATCGTCTTTCGCGAAAAGACGCCCGGCGGCCCGGGCACGGGCGGCCCGCGGCGGCGGACGTTCCGCCGCTGATGGCCATTCACATACCAACCAACGAACACATGAAATGATTGAAACGATTACAAACAAACGCAAACGACCCAAACTCTATCTGCCGCTGGCGCTGACTGCACCAAGGCCTGCCGCCCTTCCTTTCCGGCTCCCGCCGGCGGAACTGCGCCGGCTGGTTGCGGCGATGGTAGACTAAGATCTGAAATCCCGACCGCCCTCTGTCGCAAGACAGGGGGCGTTTTTATGAGCGGAGCCCGAACATGTCGCGAGAAATCCCCAAACCCTACCTCATCCAGAAAGACGAAGACGGCCGATTCCGGCTGACCCTGCGCGAAACCCGGTTCAACAGCCAAGGCTTCCCGCTCGTCACCGCAACGCTGATCGAGGAGGGCTTCAAGAGCGCCACCGCCGCTCGCACCCACGCCCGCGAGCAGTTCGGCGCCGAAGCGGGCCAGTTCGCGGCGAAGTAGCGCCGGGAATCGCGATTATCGCTCGCGCGCGACGCGGATGCGCTGCCGGGCGCGTGACGACGACCAGATGATCCGCGGCTCGGGACCGTCGACCGCGAACAGCGGCGCCCCCGGCGCCTGGATGTCGGCGTCGACGATCTCGAGGACGAGGGGGGCGCTGGTTTCGATGAGGAAAACGGGCGCATCATTGCCCGGGCTCGCACGCACCTGCGGATTCACCAGCACGAAGCGGCGGCCGACCGCGCCATGGAAGGAAAAATGGGCGGGCCTGCCGATCCCGCCGCGCGACACCGGTTCCTCGCTGCGGCAGCCCTGCAGCGTGCCGGAACTCCACAGCCGGAAGTTGCGCTTGTTGCCCCGGGCGATGCAGCCTTCGAGATACATGCCGGCGGATTTCAGATCGAAGCCGCCGTCCGTGCAGTCGGTCGCGAGGCAGGACAGGTAACGGATCGCCCAGTTGCCGCGCTCGTCGGAAAAGCCGTCGCCGTTCCAGTAGGCGTCGTCCGCGCGGCCGGTTTCCTGGAAGCCGTGCGCCTCGGCACGCCGGTAGGTGACGTGATGCGCCTCGCCCGAAAGCTGGAAGCCGACGCACCAGGCGTCGCACTGGCCGCTGCCATAGGCGGCGACATCCTCGATGAGGCCGATCGACGAGTAATAGCGAATCCGCGAAAACCCGTGATCAAGCCCGCGCCCGACGATCCGGCGCAGCACGAAGTTGCTCAGCACGGCGGGATTGGCGGGAACCGAGGCGGTGTCCTCGAAGAAGCGGTACATGTTGTAGGCGTCGCATTCCTCGACGGTCAGGTTGACCGTCGGAACGTTCACGCGGACGCCGCCATTGCCGAGATGGAGGAACTGGCAGCGACGGACGAGCGTGTTGGAACGGACGCGCAGCCCCTCCCCGCCCGCCCCGCCGGTGGCATCGGGCGGGCGCGTGCCGACGAAGCTGCGATTCTCGACGAGGGTCGTGGCGGGCTGTTGGGCGCGCGCCGCGAACGGGAAGGCCGGCGCCAGCGCGGCCGTCAGCATATGCCGGCGAGACCAGAGACGGGCCATGATGCGGCTCCCCTGTTCGAGCGCGCGAACCACGTCCACAGCACCCCGCAATCCGCGGCACAACCGCGATGCGGCAGGGCGTTCGTTTTCAGTGCCGAGCTTAAATGTGTATGTTAACTGTTTTGAATTGTTAACATTTAGTTGATTCATAACTCCAGCGAGAATTCGTGACCCATGCGTTTGCCCTCGCCTGGCGCGCGGTCACAGGAAGGTCGCGATCTCGTCGAGCGGCTTCTTCTCCATCGCGTGGGCCGGAATGGTCGCGCCCTCCTTCGGATAGCCGACAACCATCAGGATATAGGCTTTGTCCTGCGGGTCCCGACCGCAAATCTGGTTGAGGAAGCTCATCGGATTGGGCGTGTGGGTGAGCGTCGCGAGGCCGGCCTGGTGCAGCGCGGTGATCAGGAAGCCGGTCGCGATCCCGACCGATTCAGGCACATAATAGTTCTTGCGCAGGACGCCGTCGGCCGAGCGGCTGCGCCGCTCGCCGAAAATGCAGATCAGCCAGGGCGCCTCCTCGAGAAACGGCTTCTCCGCATCCGTGCCGAGCGGTGCCAGCGCCGCCAGCCATTCCGCGCCGGCGCGGCCATCATAGAAGCTGCGTTCCTCGATTTCGGCGGCCTCGCGGATCCGCTTCTTGAGCGCCCCATCGCCGATCACCGCGAAATGCCAGGGCTGGTGATTGGCGCCGTTCGGCGCGGTGCCCGCCGCGCGGATGCAGGTTTCGATGATGTCGCGCGGCACCGGGCGCGAGGAGAAGTCGCGCACTGTGTGGCGGGTGCGGATCGCCTCGTAGAACGCGGCGGCGCCAGCCCGCATCGCGTCGACCGGCCGTTCGCGATAGTCGGGCAAGGGAATGGGTCGATAGTCCGTCTCGGGCACGCGCGCCTCCATCATTGCCCAACAATATTGTCTGACAATCTGACGCAGATCAAGCCTTTGACCCGACCGGCTCGCCTTCCCCTGAAAAGTGCGCGTCGGACAGGGACTGCACCAGGCGACAGGAGTCCGCGACATGCTCCCGCATCGCCGCCGCGGCGGCCATCGTATCGCCCGCGACGACCGCAGCGGCGATGCGGCGATGCTGCGCATGGCTGCGAAAGACCGCCTCACGATCGACCAGGATGCGAAACTGCAGCCCGTAGACCGTATTCGCCAGCCGGCCCAACTGCTCGGCCAGAAGGGCGTTGCCGGCCGCGCGCAGCATCAGCGCGTGGAATTGCGCGTTGAGGGCGGTGAAGCGGTTCATGTCGTTGCCCGCCACCGCACGGTCCATGTCCGCGCAAAGGTCCGACAGGGGGCCGGGCGCCGCGTGCAGGGCCGGTATGGCGAGCTCGACCGCCAGCGCTTCGAGCGCCCCGCGCACCTGGAACAGCGCGTCGACCTCCTTGCGGGACAGCCGCCGGACGGTCACACCCCGATTGGGTTCGAAAGCGAGAAGCCCGTCCGCCCGCAGGCGCTGGAACGCCTCCCGCACCGAAGAGCGCGACACCCCCTGGCGCCGCGTGAATTCGGCTTCGGTCAGGCGCTGGCCCGGCACCAGATGTCCGTCGCGGACCGCGGTGACGATGGCCGCGACGACCTGCTCGACGGTCGAGACGGAGGCGGGCTCAGCCATCGTTCCCCGCTCCGCAATGCGCACAAATCGGCTGCCCGGAACGCCCGATGCCGGCGCGGTCCGGCATCGCAGCTAGACCAGCCGGCTCTGCTTCACCGCCGCCTCGATGAAACTCGCGAACAGCGGATGCGGATCGAACGGCTTGGACTTCAGCTCGGGATGGAACTGGACGCCGATGAACCAGGGATGGTCCGGCCGCTCGACGATCTCGGGCAGCTCGCCGTCCGGGCTCATACCCGAGAAGACCAGGCCGCCCGCTTCCAGCGCGTCCTTGTAGTGCGCGTTGACCTCGTAGCGGTGGCGGTGGCGCTCGTGGATCGTGTCGGCGCCATAGATCGAGCGCACCACACTGTTGCCGTCGAGATTCGCCTCATAGGCGCCAAGCCGCATCGTGCCGCCGAGGTCACCGCCCTCCGCGCGCTTCTGCAGCCCTTCCGCGCTCATCCACTCTGTGATGAGGCCGACGACCGGCTCGGCCGGCGCGCCGAATTCGGACGAACCGGCGCCCGCGATTCCGGCGGTGTTCCGCGCCGCCTCGATACAGGCCATCTGCATGCCGAGGCAGATGCCGAAGAAGGGCACCTTGCGCTCGCGGGCGAACTGGACGGAGGCGATCTTGCCCTCGGTGCCGCGCTCGCCGAAGCCGCCCGGGACGAGGATGGCGTGCATCGGTTCGAGCTTCGCCGCGATCTCGCCGGCTCCCTGCTCGAACAGTTCGGCGTCGAGCCAGTTGATGTGGACCTTGACCCGATTGGCGAGACCGCCGTGGATCAGCGCCTCGGTGAGGCTCTTGTAGGCATCGGGCAGGCCGACATATTTGCCGACCACGCCGATCGTCACTTCGCCCTCGAAGTGGAACAGGCGGTCGAGCACGTCGTCCCAGCGCGCCATGTCGGGCGCCGGCGCGCCGGTGATGCCGAACGCGTGGAGCACTTCGCTGTCGAGCCCGGCCTCATGATACTGGGCCGGGACCGCATAGATGCTCTTGGCGTCGAGCGCGGGGATGACCGCCTCTTTCCGGACGTTGCAGAACAGGGCGATCTTGGCGCGCTCGCCCTCCGGCAACGGGTGCTCGGTGCGGCAGACCAGGATTTCCGGCTGGATGCCGAGGCTGGTGAGCTCGCGCACGCTGTGCTGGGTCGGTTTGGTCTTCAGCTCGCCGGCGGCGGCGAGATAGGGGACCAGGGTGGTGTGGATGGAGAGGGTGTTCCCCCGCCCTTCCGAATTGCGGAACTGGCGGATCGCCTCGATGAACGGCAGCGATTCGATGTCGCCGACCGTGCCACCGATCTCGCAGATCATGAAATCGAGATCGGGCTCGATATCGGCGCGGATGAAGTCCTGGATCGCGTTGGTGACGTGCGGCACCACCTGGACCGTTGCGCCGAGATAGTCGCCACGCCGCTCGCGCTGGATGATGCCCTGGTAGATGCGGCCCGAGGTGACGTTGTCGCTCTGCCGAGCCGGAACGCCGCTGAAGCGCTCGTAGTGGCCAAGGTCGAGGTCGGTCTCCGCGCCGTCGTCGGTCACGTAGACCTCGCCGTGCTGATAGGGCGACATCGTGCCAGGATCGACGTTCAGATAGGGATCGAGCTTGCGCAGCCGCACCTTGTAGCCGCGCGCCTGGAGCAGCGCCGCGAGCGATGCTGCCATGAGGCCCTTGCCAAGCGATGAGACCACGCCGCCGGTGATGAAAATAAACCGCGCCATGGGAGGGCAGGCTTAAGCGGACCGTGCGGATTCGGGCAAGGTGCCGAATCGGTTTTTTATTTTTTCATCCCCGGCCCGATGCCGGAAAATGCCGGCTTACTGGGCCAGCGGAACACCGCCCGACTGATTGGCCGCCGGCGGCGCGGCCGGCGGGACCGTGCCGGCCTTGGGCGCGACGCCGGGGAGCGCGAAGGGATCGGGCGCCTGACCGGCCGGCGCGGCCGGAGAGGCCGGCGACGGGCGGACGAGGTTCGGATCGATGGTGCGCGGACCGCCCTGGTTGGCGGCAAGCGCGGCGAGCACGATCGACAGCCCGACGAAGATGGTCGCGAGGATCGCGGTCGACCGGGTGAGGAAGTCCGCGGCGCCGCGCGCCGTCATCAGGCCGGAGGGGCTCCCGCCGCCGGCCAGCCCGCCGCCTTCCGAGCGCTGCATCAGGATAACGGTGATCATCGCGACCGCGACCAGCGTCTGGACGATGAGGAGGAAGGTAAAGAGGCCGGACATTTCGGGGTCTTTCGGGAAAAGGCTGGCGGCGATCTAGGCGATCCGCGCCTCGGGTTCAACCGCGCGCGGCCTCGATGATCGGGACGAAGGCGTCGGCGGTGAGGCTGGCGCCACCGACGAGGCCGCCGTCGACGTCGGGGCAGGCGAAGATTTCGGCGGCATTGTCCGCCTTGACCGAGCCGCCGTAGAGGATGCGAATTCGCCCGCCGCGATCGCCGAAGCGGCCGACAAGCGCGGCGCGGATCGCGGCGTGCATCTCGGTGACGTCTGCGACGGTGGCGACATTGCCGGTCCCGATCGCCCAGACCGGCTCATAGGCGACGACGAGCTCGCCATCCTCCCATTCGTCGGGCAGCGAGCCGGCGAGCATCGCGGTGACGACCTCGACATGCGAACCGACCTTGCGCTGGGCCTCGGTCTCGCCGACGCAGACGATGGAGATCAGGCCGCCGGCAAGCGCGGCCTCGGCCTTGCCCCGGACCTCGGCGTCAGTCTCATGCTGGTCGGCGCGCCGCTCGGAATGGCCGACGATCACCGCGCGCGCGCCGGCCTCCCTGATCATGCCGACCGCAACGCAGCCGGTATGGGCGCCGCCGTCCTTCGCATGACAGTCCTGCGCGCCGATCATCAGTCCGGCCGAACGGGTGACGGCGGGCGCGATGAGGGTGAAAGGCGGGCAGATGCCGACATCGACGCCGCCGGCGCCCTTCGCCGCCTCGGCGATCGGTCCGATCTCGGCCAGCTGGGCGAGGCTGCCGTTCATCTTCCAGTTGCCGACGACAAGCTTGCGGCGCAAATCCATGGGTCACGTTCCTGTGCGGCGCGAGCCAGGCACCATGTCCGCCGGGACATGGCCACGGACGTCCGGAGGGACGTTCGTACCTGATCGCTGTTGCGGGCCGGTTAGCGCGCTTCTATGACCCGCGCAAACGTCACGTCAGGATCTCAGCACCCCATGCTCTCTTTCGCTCGCAAAAAAGCCTCCCGGTGGATCGCCATCGGCCTGCTCGGCTTCGTCCTGATCGCCATGGTCATCACCGGCTTCGGCACCGACGGCATGGGCGGGCTCGGCGGGCTGGCCGGCGGCACCACCACCAGCGGCCCGCGGCTCGCGACGGTCGACGGAAAGGCCGTCAACGAGCCCGATCTCAACGACCTCCTCAATCGCCAGTTCGCCCAGGCGCGCCAGCAGCAGCCGACCCTCGCCATGGCGGCCTTCCTGGAAATGGGTGCGTTCGAAAGCCTGCTCAACCAGCTCGTCGTCGGCGCGGCGATCGAAAGCTTCGGCGCCGCCCAGGGCCTCACCGTCTCGCAGCGCATGGTCGACCGCGAGATCGTCAACATCCCGGCATTCCGCAACTTCACCGGCCAGTTCGACGAGAACACCTTCCGTCAGGCGCTCCAGTCGCAGAACATCACCGAGGCGGCGCTCCGGCAGGACATCTCCCGCGCGCTGATGCAGCGCCAGCTGCTCGGCCCGATCGCGCTCGGCGCGCGGGCGCCGGAAGGTGTGGCGCGCGAATATGCCAACCTGCTGCTCGAGCAGCGGCGGGGCACGATCGGCGTCATCCCGGCCGAGCTGCTCGCCGGGGGGATCAACCCGACCGACGCCCAGCTCGCCGCCTTCTACACCCAGAATCGCAGCCGCTTCGCGCTGCCCGAGCGGCGCGTCGTCCGCTACGCGATGATCGGCCGCGAGCGGATCGCCGCGCAGGCGCGCGCCACCGACGCCGAGGTCGCCGCCTATTATCGCGAGAACCAGGCGCAATACGGACCGCGCCAGACCCGCACACTCCAGCAGGTGGTGCTCCCCGACCAGAATGCGGCCAATGCCTTCCTTCAGCGCGTGCGTGGCGGCGCAAACTTCGCCGACGCCGCCGCGCAGGCCGGCTTCAGTGCCGGCGACATCGGTTTTGCCAACCAGACCCAGCAGCAGTTCACTGAAGCCTCGTCGGCCGAGGTCGCGCGCGCCGCATTCGCTGCGCAGCAGGGCGCTCTCGTCGGCCCGATCCGGACCGAGCTCGGCTTCCACGTGGTGCGCGTCGAGGCGGTGCAGGCGACCCCGGCGCGGGCGCTGGACACCGTGCGCGCCGAGATCGCCCAGGCCGTCGAGCAGCGCAAGACCGCCGACCTGCTGAGCGCCCTGGTGACCCGCGTCGAAGACAGCATCTCGGACGGCGGCAGCATGGAGGACATCGCCCGGGCGAACGGCCTCCAGCTCGTCAGCACTCCGCCGATCACCGCGGACGGCCAGGTGATCGGCCAGACCTGGGTGATCCCGCCGGAACTGCAGCCGTTGCTGCGCGGCGCCTTCGAGATCGACCCCGAGGATCCGGAACCGGTGGTCGAGACGGTCGTCCCCAACGAGCGGTTCGCGCTGCTCGGCATCGAGCGGGTCATTCCGTCTGCCCCGCCGCCCCTTGTCCAGATCCGCGACCAGGTCCGCGCCGCGCTGGTCCAGCAGCAAGCGCTCGCCCGGGCACGGCAGGTCGCGCAGGGGATCGTCGACGCAATCAATCGCGGCACCGCGCCGGCCCAGGCCTTCGCCGCCGCGCAGCCGCGCGTGCCGGCGCCGCAGTCGGTCGACATGCGCCGGGTCGAGATCAGCCGGGGCGGCCAGCAGGTGCCGCCGCCGCTGCTCGCCCTCTTCACCCTGCCGCAGGGCCGCGCCCGGATCGTCCCGGCGCCCAATGGTGCCGGCTGGTTCGTGGTCCATCACGCCCAGCGCACCCCCGGCGACGCCAGCCAGCAGCCGCAGCTCATCGCCACCACCCGGAACGAATTCTCCAACTCGGCGGCCGACGAGATCGCGCAGCAATTCGCCCGCGCGGTCGAGGCGCGCAGCACGGTCGATCGCAACACCGCGGCGATCCAGCAGATGCGCAACCGCCTCGCGGGGAACGCCAGCGCGCAATAGGCGCGGATCGACAGGCGGACGCCGGTGATCCTCGTCGTCGACAATTACGACAGCTTCACCTGGAATCTCGTCCGCTATCTGCGGGAGATCGGCGCCGAGGTCCGGGTGGTGCGCAACGACGCGCTGACCGCTGCCGAGGCGCTGGCGAGCGACGCCGATGCCTTCCTGATCTCACCCGGGCCGGGGACGCCGGACGAGGCCGGCATGTCGCTCGATCTCGTCGCGGCCTGCGCAGCGACACGCCGGCCGCTGCTCGGGGTCTGCCTCGGGCACCAGGCGATCGGCCAGCATTTCGGGGGACGGATCGAGCGGGCACCGACGATCATGCACGGCAAGGTCTCTTCGATCACGCATGACGGCAGCGGCGTCTTCGCCGGCCTGCCCACCCCGTTCGATGCGGCGCGCTATCACTCGCTGACGCTGGCGCCGGCCAGCATGCCGGACGTGCTCACCGTCAATGCCGGCGCGGAGGACGGGACGGTGCAGGGTCTGCGCCACCGGAAACTGCCGATCCACGGCGTCCAGTTCCATCCCGAGAGCATTGCCAGCCAGCATGGACACAAGCTGTTGGGCAATTTCCTCGCACAAGCCGCAATTGCTTGACAGCCCCCCGGGCGTTCCGTACACGTTCCTCATACGTTCCATCGGGAGGAACCGAATGCTGACCCGCAAGCAACAAGAGCTGCTCCTCTACATCCATGCCAAGCTCTCGGAAAATGGCGTTTCGCCCTCTTTCGAGGAAATGAAGGAGGCACTCGACCTCAAGTCGAAGAGCGGCGTACACCGGCTCATTTCAGCGCTGGAAGAGCGCGGCTTCATCCGCCGCCTGCCCAACCGGGCGCGCGCGCTTGAGGTGCTGAAGACGCCAGAAACGAAGGGCACAGCGCCAGTCGCTGCGAACCTCAGCCTGCCGGCACAGCCGCCGCGCGCCGCCAATGACGTGCTCGACATCCCGTTGCATGGCCGGATCGCGGCCGGCACCCCGATCGAGGCGCTGCAAGGCACCGACACCCTCCCCGTCCCTGCCGCCCTGCTTGGCCCGGGCGAGCATTATGCGCTCGAAGTGGCCGGCGATTCGATGGTCGACGAGGGTATTCTCGACGGCGACTACGCCCTCATCAAGCGTCAGGACAGCGCCCGCGACGGCGAAATCGTCGTCGCCCTCGTCAACAATGAGGAAGCGACGCTCAAGACCTATCGCCGCGAGGGCCAGATGATCCGGCTCGATCCGGCGAACCGGCTCTACGACCCGCAGCGCTACCGTGAGGACCAGGTGGTCATCCAGGGCCGGCTGGCGGGGCTGCTCAGGCGCTATTGAACGACGGCATGGCCGGAGGGCGGCGCGGCAATTGCGCGCCCATCTGGCCAACGCCCGGCACTGGCGGATTCGACCGGCGCCGGCCATCATGAATCGAGTGGAGTCGCGACTGTTCCTCGGTGGATTGAAGGGCTTTTCGATGGCGCGTCTGAACTATGTCGAGTTGCCCGTCGCCGATACGGCCGCGGTCAGGGCCTTCTATGAGCGTGTGTTCGACTGGTCGCTGACGGAGTTCGGACCAAGCTATGCCGCGACGACCAGCGGCGACACCGACATCGGCCTGCAGGGCGACGCCGCCGAGGCGACGCAGGCCCCGCTTCCGGTGATCGAGGTCGAGGATCTGGACGCCGCACTGGATGCCGTCTGGCAGGCCGGTGGTACGATCGTGCGACCGACCTTCGCCTTCCCCGGCGGTCGCCGTTTCCAGTTCCGCGACCCCGCGGGCAACGAAATGGCCTGCGTGAAGCCGGACTAGAATCAAGCTCCTTCGTCTGCGTCTGGCAATGCCTCCGCCTTGACAGCAAGGGCAGGCGCTCTGTTTCGGCACCCGGTTTGCCGGGATCATCGGCCGGACGAACAGCCACGGGCTCTCGAGCAACGGCCCAGCCTTCCGGCGCCCCGACCCGCCGATGCGATGCGTATCACGGTCGCCACCAAAAACCCGCATTCTCGACTCCATGGGGCGAATGCTCCCGCACGAGGCACGAGGGGCGTCGTTTGCCGGAGATCATCTCGTTCCGGTATCACTGCGGGGGCTGACCGATAGTACCACGAGAGCATGTGCCCCACACGGCCGAAATCTTCCCATAACTGTGCAGAGAAAACCCGGAAGATCGCAGAATTGTGCGTTACTCAGATTACCGCCGGACAAAGCATCGGCCAGTTGTGAACCGTACCGCATATTGCGCCGCTACGCCGCCATCGCACCACGAGCCCGCATCCTGACCTATCGATGCCGAATCCGCACCCCATGCCACTCCTCCTCGCTCTTGCGTGCCAGCTGGTCCCCAGTTGCGCGGAGGAACTGAGAGCGCCCGCACCCGTCGCTGCCCGAGGCGCGGCCCTGCGTGACGGGGCACATGATTTCGACTTCGCGGTGGGAACGTGGACAACCAGTGTCCGTGCGCGACGTGATCCCCTCTCCCAAACGGAAGACTGGCTCGACTTGCGCGGCAGAACCGTTGTGCATCCGGTCCTGGATGGACAGGCCCAGCTGATCGAACGCATTCTGGACGGACCGGAAGGGCAGATCCGGGGCCTCTCCATGCGGCTCTACGATCCGGCGACACGCCGCTGGCGTCTTGGTTTCGCATATCGCGACACCGATCCGATGATCGTGCCAGTCCATGGCGGATTCGACCGCCGGGGCCGAGGCACCTTCTACGGCCGCGCAACGCTCGCAGGCCGGACCATCGTCGTACGTGACGTGATTTCGGCGACCTCGACGTCGGCGCGCTTCGAGCGGGCTCTCTCAGAGGATCGTGGTGTCACCTGGACAACAGTCTGGATCACGGTCGACACGCGGGCCTGTGTGCTGTGCAGCCGTACCGGACCCGATTGAGGCCGTCTTCCTGACCAGATGGCTGCGCCCCCAGGCACGGACCGCATGGAGAAGCGGGCGGATCGATTCACCATGCCCGGAAATTTCATATTCGACATGCGACGGCGCCAGCGAATGGACAGTGCGCACGACCAGATCCTCCTGTTCGAGATTGCGCAAAGTCTCGGCGAGGACCTTGTGTGACACGTCGGGCATCAGCCTGCGCAACTCATTGAATCGGCGCGTGCCGGTGTCGAGAAAGTAGAGACAGATCAGGCTCCATTTGCCGCCGATCGCGTTCAATGCGGCCGTCATCGGGCAATCGGTCATCGGTGTCGGCGCCTCGTCGACGGCTTTGATGCTGCTCGGGCTTGCCATCCCATTCTCCAGGTTACCGGAAAGTGCGTCCTTGCGCGCGCCGCCTGCCTGCAGCCACGATGGTTCGACGAGGACGGGAAAATGATCGTCGAAATGCGGGCCTGCCTGACGGAGCCCCGGGGGTGAGGGAACAGCTCGTCCAGCGATCCCTCCCACGAACGGGTAGCGGCGCGTTTCGACGAGCGCCGGGTGTGGAAAGGGAACTGGAGGAGGCACTGATGGCGATGCCGGAAAATAATGATGTCACGGCCGTCACCGGTCCCGTCGGCCGGATCGCCTGGTGAACCTGGTGCTGAAGATCCGCCATATCGCGTTCGGTCTCGCCATCGTCTGCGCCATGCCCGGTTACGCGCAGCAGGAGGCGGCTCCCTCGCGCCGGCAGCCCCCGGCAGATGAAGACGGCCAGCGCGATTTCGATTTCGAGACCGGCACCTGGACCACCCATGTCCGTGTGCTCCGCAATCCGCTGTCCGGGGCCCCGGGGGAGTGGGCCGAATATCGGGGCACGAGCATCGTGCAGCCGATCGCGGGCGGACGGGCCAATTTCGTGGAGCTGTCGGTCGAGGGACCGGCGGGGCGGATCGAGGGGGTGGCGCTCCGGCTCTACAATCCGCAGTCGCGACAATGGAGCCTCAATTTTGCGAACTTCCGCAACGGTCTGCTGACCGCGCCCGTTTATGGCGGATTTGACGCGCGGGGCCGCGGCACCTTCTTTGGTCAGGACATGCTGGAGGGGCGCACCATCCTGGTGCGCTTCGTCATCACCCAGGTCTCGCCGGACGAGGCCCGTTTCGAGCAGGCCTATTCGGCCGACGGCGGCGCGACCTGGGAGATGAACTGGATCGCCATCGATACGAAGCGGTGAGAGAAGAGACCATGCCTGTCCATGACGATCGCGGCCTGACGCGCCGAACCATGCTGGCAATGGGCCCCGCGTTGGCGGTGACGATTGCCGGAGCGGCCGCCGCCACACCCGATGCGGATCAGCTCCCGCCCGACCTCGCCCGGGCGCTCAGCGACTATCACCGGGCGACAGTCGCCAACGACACCGCGACCCTCGGGGCGCTCGTGACCGACGACTACGTGCTCGTGAATTCCGACAGCTCGGTCCAGGGCAAGCATTCCTATCTCGCCGATTTCGATGTGCCGGGATTTCACGTCGATCCGTACGAGATCGAAGAGCCGCTGTACAAGCTCTGGGGCGACGTCGCCCTGACGGGGTGGGTGATGCAGCTGGGCTGGACCCAGTCCGCCCGGCGCCAGGGCCGGCGGCTCCGGATCGCGCACATCTGGGTCAACGGAAACGGTCGCTGGCGTCTCGCCTACACCCAGCTCACGCGCGTTCCGCAGTAAGGCCTGCCGGTCTCGTCACTTCAGGCTGCGCGATCGGGCATCCGACCTTCGCTTCCCAATGGGGCGCCGTTTCCGGTTCGGCGACCTCGCGGGCAACGAAATGGCCTGCGTTGGCCGGATTGAGGTCACGGTGCGAACGCGCCGCTCTCTTGGCAAAGACGAATAGTGCGATAGGTTTCCGGCGCCGCGTCTGCCGCGGTTCGCTTGGGGGATGGATGACCACAATTCTTCGGGCAGTGATGCGCGCGCGGACCGCCGGGATCGCGCCGGCCCCATGAGCCGGAAGATCGCCACCGCGATGCGGCATCGCGAACGTATGCGGCGAACGGTGCGGCATATCGAGCGACGGCTCGCCGAAGACCCGGCCGCTGCGATCACGTTGCGGGAACTGGCTGACATTGCCTGCATGGCGCCGCACCATTTCCTGCGATCATTCCGGCATCATACCGGTGAGACCCCGATAGGCCTGTTGCGCGCGTTGCGGCTTGATCTGGCGCGCCGCGCATTGCTGCCGGGTGGTCACACGGTGGCCGAAATCGCCGACCGCTGCGGCTATCAATGCCTGTCCGCTTTTGGACGCGCCTATCGCCGGCGCTTCGGCACCTCGCCGGGCCAATCGGGCATGCGCATCACGGCACCCTGCCTGCGTATCGACACCGTCCATTTGCGACCCGCCGTCTATCGGCGGATCGCAGGCGACATGACGTCGCTGACCTCCATCTTCGACGAATTGATTGCGCGCATGGATGCGGCCGGCGCCCCGCGCGAAGCGCAGTCGATAGGCGCGATCCTGACATCCGACGGGGCTGTTGTCGCCGCCGCGTTCGAAAATGCCCTCCTCCCGGAGGGGCTCGCGCTCGACACCGGCTTTTGGAGTGGTGGCCACTACCTGCGGATGGCCGGGCAACCCGGCGTCGTCTGGCCGGAATGGAATCGACGCGCGCAGGAGGGTCGAACCCGTAGCCCTGTCCTGCTCCGCTATGGCAATGATCCCGCCTACACACATGCGGATGCCCAGCGCATAGCAATCTACGCACCGCTCGATCGCTGAACTTGGCAATCGCGGCATAACGTCGCCCGTCGAAATGCCGCTAGTTCCGCCGGACCCTCGGGAGGAGGCGCAATGACCGCCAGGACCTGGATGATTGCGATTGCGGCTGTCGTGGCGAGCGGCCATTCCGATGCCGCGCGTGCGCAGCCTGCACCTGATGCGCGTGCCCGGATCGAGGCGGCCGCGCGGCAACCGCTCGCCTACCGGCCCACGCCCGCCGGGCCGTGTCGCGTGGTGGACCTTGGCGAGGCGCTTTCGCCGGGAGCCTGGCTCGCTTTGCCCTGCGCGCAGGCGCAGCCGTTTCCCGTCGCCCTGCTCGTCCATGGCGGGCTGCCGGCCGGTACACCGATCCGGCCGAGCCAGTGGCGGGTCTATCGCGAATGGGGCGCCGCCCTCGCCGGGCGCGGTGTTGCCACCCTGATGATCGATCACTCGCTCGGCTTTCCCGATCGCGCGCTCGATCGCGCGATCGACGAACTTGACGCCGCCCTCGCGTGGCTGGTCACAAATCGCGATGTGTACAATTTCGAACCCGGACAACTCCGCATCGTCGCGTTTTCGGCGGGCGGGCTGCTCGTTCCGGAATTGCTCGGACCCGCGCGCCCGTTGCGGGCTGAACGCATCGCGCTTTTCTATCCGATGACGGGGGCAGGCCCGCTCGATCGCTCGCCACCGTCGATCGCCGCGCGGATGCGGCTGGCCGAGGCGGCGCCCCGGCTCGGGCGCTCGGCAATGCCCCTGCTCATCGTCCGGGCCAGCGCCGACGCCAATCCCGGCCTGCTGCCATTGCTCGACGAGAGCATCGCCGCGCTGGTCGCCGCCGAGGCGAATCTCACGATCCGCAACGTGCCCGGTGCCCGGCATGGCTTCGACGCAGGGGATCCAGAGCCGCTGACCTGCGGCGCCATTGAGGACGTCCTGCGATTTGTCTCGGACGTTGCCCACACGCCCCGCTGTGATCCGCAGTCCGATTGAGACCTCGTACCGAACACGACGGTCGAGGGCGATCGCGTGTAGCTGCTAGCCCAGGTGCCGGTCGGACGGGATCATTGGCGCCTCGAGGAGCCATTGCTCCGCCAATGCTTCAAGCGCCTGAGCCGAGTCACACAGGTCCGCCTCGCGGCGGGTCCAGTGCGCCCAGCGCAACCGGAACAGAGTGGTGGAAATCGCATCGAGCCGCGCGGCGGCCCCTTCGTCCCCGGCTTTCGCGAGATGGAACTGGGCGCGCCCGATCACGCCTTCGGTGCCGGGCGGCAGGGCATGCCCCTCCGACTCGCGCAGGCGCGTCAGGACGCCGTGGACCGCGCCATAGGGGCTGCTTTGCCAGGCCCGCTCGTGGGAATGGATCGATGCCATCGGCGCCTTCCTTCCCATCCTTCGGTTAAGAGACGGTTATCCAAACCTTCATTCGGAACGATTTCGGCGCTATCGGGCCGATATGACTGCAGATCCCCGGCTGGCCTTGCTCCTCGGTGCCCTTCTCGCTGCGCTCGGCGTGACCCTCGGCGCGTTCGGCGCCCATGGATTGAAGGCCGTGCTCGATCCCGAACGGCTCGGCTGGTGGAACACCGCGGTCCAGTATCAGCTGTGGCATGCCGTCGGCCTCGTCGCGATCGGCGCCGCGGCGCTTCCGGGAACGCGCGGCGTCGCGGTCCTGCTCGGTGTGGGCGTGCTGCTCTTTTCCGGCTCGCTCTACGTGATGGCGCTGACCGGCCAGCGCTGGCTCGGCATGGTGACGCCGCTCGGCGGCCTGGCGATGATCGCCGGCTGGCTGCTCCTCGCCTGGCGCGTCTGGCGGGCCTGACCCCGAGCCCGTCACTCCAGTTGTTGTTGGCCGAAGAAGCCCTGTTCTGTCCCGCACGCTTGCGGCAGCGCCGCGGCTCGCCCATGAAGCGGCAATGACGCAGATCGGAATCCTGGGCGCACGGGGACGGATGGGCCGCGCGATCGCCGATGCGGCGGCGGACGCTGGCGTCACGGTCGCGGGGGGGATCGACAGGGGCGATCCCGCGCCCGGTGATCGGACGACCCTCGCGACACTCGCCGCGGCGAGCGACGTCTTGGTCGATTTCAGTTCGCCCGGTGCATTGCAGGCCCATGTCGACGCGGCGGTGGCGGCCGGCAGGCCGATCGTCGTCGGGACAACCGGCCTCACGGCGGCGCATCATGATGCGCTCGACGCCGCGTCGGCCAGGGTCGCCGTCCTCCAGACCGCCAACACCTCGCTGGGCGTCAATCTGCTCAGCGCCCTCGTCGAGGAGGCGGCGCGGCGCCTCGGGCCGGACTGGGATATCGAGATCGTCGAGATGCACCACCGCCACAAGCTCGACACGCCCTCCGGCACCGCGCTCCTGCTCGGCGACGCCGCCAACCGGGGCCGCGGTGCGTCCAGCGATACCGCGCTCAATCGTTTCGACCGGATGCGCGAAGGCCCGCACGCCCGCGAGGAGGGTGGCATCTACTACGCCTCCCTGCGCGGCGGATCGGTGGCGGGCGATCATCAGGTGATCCTCGCCGGCGACGGCGAGCGGATCGAGCTCGGCCATCGCGCCGAGAGCCGCGTCATCTTCGCCAGGGGTGCCGTCAAGGCCGCGCTGTGGCTCGCCGGCAGGACCCCGGGGCGCTACACGATGACCGACGTGCTGGGACTTTGATGGCAGCATCCGGGGAACCTCAACCCGCCCTGATCCGGCGCCTCGGACCGTTCGACGTCACCATGCTGGTCATGGGCGGGATCATCGGCTCGGGGATCTTCGTCAATCCCGCCGAGGTCGCGCGCCACGTCCAGACGCCGCTGCTCATCGTCGGCGTCTGGCTGATCGGCGGCGCGATCGCGATCGCCGGCGCCTTCGTCTATGCCGAGCTGGCGGCACGGCGGCCGGATGTGGGCGGCCAGTACGCCTATCTCCGCGACGCCTGGGGCCCGATGCCGGCCTTCCTCTACGGCTGGTCGCTGCTGCTGGTGATCCAGTCGGGCGGCATGGCCGCCGTGGCGATCACCTTTTCGCGCTACTTCCTCGATCTCACCCATCTCGGCGTGCACGAATCCGTGCCGGCAGTCGCGGCGCTGCTGCTGCTCACCGCGATCAACTGTCTCGGCGTGCGCGCCGGCGGCACGGTGCAGAGCGTGCTGATGGTGCTCAAGATCGGCGCCATCGTGATGCTGGTCCTGTGCGGATTGCTGCTCGCCCGGGCCTTCCCGGCGGGCGCCGATGTGCCGCCCCCGCCAGCCCCACCCCTCGGCACGCTCGCGGCGATCGGCGCCGCGCTGACGCCGGTCATGTTCGCCTATGGCGGCTGGCAGACATCCAGCTTCGTCGCCGGCGAGATGCGCGATCCGCGCCGGGATCTCGCTCGCGGTCTCCTGTTCGGCGTGATCGGCGTGGTGACGCTCTATGCGCTGGTCGCGCTCACCTGCGTGGTCGTCCTGGGTCCCGCCGGCCTCGCCGCGTCGCCGACCCCCGCGACCGCTGTGATGCGGCTCGCGCTGGGCGAGACCGGCGCCACCCTGATCGCCCTCGGCATCGCCATCTCCGCCCTCGGCTTCCTGAGCCAGGGAATGCTGACCACCCCCCGCGTCTACTTCGCCATGGCGGAGGACAAACTGTTCTTTCGCGGCATCGCGGCAGTGAACGCGCGGACCCACGCCCCGGTCGCCGCCATCCTCCTCCAGGGCGCCGCCGCGACCGTCATCGCGCTCTCCGGCACCTACGGGCAGATTCTGAGCTACGTCGTCTCGGTCGACTTCATCTGGTTCGCAATGACCGGCGCCGCCCTGCTGGTGTTTCGCAAGCGCGATCCCGCCCCGGCCTCGTTCCAGGTGCCGGGCCATCCGTGGACCACCCTGTTCTTCGTTGCCGCCTGCGCGATCACGGTGGTCGGGACGATCTGGAATCACCCGGCGAACAGCGCAGTCGGGTTCCTGATCCTGCTCGCCGGCGTCCCCGTGTGCCTGTGGTGGCTCCGGCGACGGAGTGCCATGTCGTGAGGGCGATGGCATCCGACTATATGTACTGGGCCAAGACCCAGGCCCCGGTCCGCTACAACCTTGCGTCGAGCGAAGTGCCCCATTTCCGGCTCGACGACTTCTCCATCGACATCGCCGAACTCGAAATCGACGGCGCCAGCCGCTACCGCTACCCGCCGTTGCGTGCGGCGATCGCACGGAAATGCGGCGTCGCGCCCGAGCAGGTCGTGATGGCCGACGGCGCCTCGATGGCCAACATGCTGGCCATGTCAGCGCTGATCGCGCCCGGCGACGAGGTGCTGATCGAGCATCCGGTCTACGAACCGATCACCGCGGCCGCATCACATTGCGGCGCGCATATCCGCCATTTCGCCCGGAGCGAGCCGGATTTCCGGATCGACCCCGAGGTAGTCGAGCGCGCGCTGACCCCACGCACGAAACTGATCGTGCTCAGCAACCTGCACAACCCGACCAGCAACCGGACCGACACGGCCACCCTGAGCAGCATCGGCGCGCTGGCCGGGCGAGTCGGCGCGCGGATCCTGATCGACGAGATCTTCCTCGATTCGGCCCGGCCCGCGCAGCCGAGCGCAGCGTTGCTCGGCGACGCCTTCGTCTGCACGGGCAGCCTCACCAAGGTCTATGGCCTGAGCGGCCTGCGCTGCGGCTGGATCCTCGCCGGGCCCGGCCTCGCCGAACGGATCTGGCGGCTCAACGAGCTGTTCGCGGTCGCCCAGGCCCATGTCACCGAGCGCCTCTCTTGCCTCGCGCTCGCGCGGCTCGACGAGGTCGCCGCCGCGACGCCGGCCCTGCTCGACCGCAACCGTGCGCTCGCCAATGCCTTCCTCGTGAGCCGCGACGAGCTGGACTGCGTTCCGATAACCGGCGGCATCACCGCCTTCCCACAGCTGATCGGCGGCGATGTCGATGCGCTGAACCGCCTGCTGCGCGAGCGCTACGAGACCTCGATCGTCCCGGGCCGCTTCTTTGGAGCATCCGACCGGTTCCGGGTGGGTATCGGTGGCCCGGCCGACATCGTCGAGGCCGGGCTGGAGAGGCTCGGCGCCGCGCTGGACGCAATGAGGTGAAGAAGGCGCAGATCGCCGAATTCTATCGACGGCTGGCGGAGCGCACGCCCGACCCGGTGACCGAGCTCGACTATGTCAACGACTACACGCTGCTGGTCGCCGTGGTCCTGTCCGCCCAGGCGACCGATGCCGGCGTCAACATCGCGACGCGCGAGCTGTTCGGTACAGTGCGCACGCCGGAAGCGATGCTGGCCCTCGGTGAGGAGGGGCTGAAGCGCCACATTCGCACGATCGGCCTGTTCAACATGAAGGCGAAGAACGTCATCGCCCTTTCCCGCATTCTGGTCGAGCGCCATGGCGGCGAGATCCCCGCAGACCGGGACATTCTCCAGACGCTGCCTGGGGTCGGCCGCAAGACCGCCAACGTGGTGATGAACGTGGCGTTCGGCGCCGAGACCTTTCCGGTCGACACCCACGTCTTCCGCCTCGCCAACCGCACCGGCCTTGCGCCCGGCAAGAACGAGGCGGCGGTCGAGCGCACGCTCGAGAAGGAAACCCCGGCCCCCTGGCGCAACAGCGCACATCACCTGCTGATTTTGCACGGTCGCTATGTCTGCAAGGCACGCAGGCCCGAATGCTGGCGCTGTGTTGTCATCGACCTCTGCCGCTTCAAGCCGAAGACCCCACCTCCCGCCGAAGCGATCGCAACGAAGCGAACTTAGCTCTGGCCCCCTTGCCGCCCCTTTGCTAAGCGCCCATTTCCCGGCTCAAGGCACCCATAGCTCAGCTGGATAGAGCGCTGCCCTCCGAAGGCAGAGGTCAGAGGTTCGAATCCTCTTGGGTGCGCCATTTTTCAATGGCTTAACTCGGGCCTTCTCAGCTCGATCATCGATCTGTGCCAGTTATGTGGCAGCTACGCCGTCACGCCAGAGGGACTCGCTCTGCTCTGGAGGGGCAAGTCATGAGCATTGAGGACACCCTGGAAACGGGGCTCGGCCTCGTTTGGCGGGCATATTATTTGCCCGATCTCGACGCCCCAGAGCAGGCTGTAGTTTCGCTTCTCTCACTTATGGGACGACTCGTTGCCGGGCAGGTCGTGGCATGGCCGTCGATCGGATTCATCGTCGAGAGGACCCGCCTTTCCGAGAGAACCGTTCAACGGGCGATCCAGCGACTCGCAGCAAGAGGCTTCGTTACGCAGCAGCGGAGACGGCACCAAAACGCGATCTATGTTCTGACTTTGCCGGACATTAAACCCGTCACAGCGACGGGTGACACGGTGACGGGTGACGATGCGACGCCTGTCAGTGCGACCCCGAGACCCGTCACAGCGACACCCAAACAACCAAGAACAACCACTCCTCAGAAGGCTAAGCCTTCTTCGGAGGCGCGCGCTTCGCAAAAGCGCGGAAGGCGGCTCGACGAGGATTGGCAAGCGCCGGCCGTCACGTCGCTCCCAAGCGAGATAAGGGGGATCGTGGCGCAATGGCCGGCCGGAGCCTACGAGGTCACCGCCACCCAATTTCGCAATCACTGGCTTGCAGAAGGGCGGGCGATCGGTGCGAAGCGGGACTGGGACCGGACCTGGCACAACTGGCTGATCCGGGAGAGCGCGGCGATCCTTCGCAACGCCCGGGCCGGCATGAGCTATGCCACGGCACCTTCGGCAAGTATGACCGCGTGGAGGCCGCAAACAGCAGATGAGCTGCGGCGAGCTATCGCGGCCGGGGAAAGCGGCGGATGGGACGTCTCCCATCACCGCAGGCGCCTCAAAGAGCTGGCCGACGAAGATGGCCCAACGGTAGCAGCCGCGAAATCTCTCATCGCAGATTTGCGCCATGGCCGGCCGCTGGCGGAACCGGATGACGACCTACGGGGTGTCGCATGACCGGGCGGCCAGACTACGTCCCTCAGGGCCCTTGGACCGGGGTCGGCGTCATGCTCGCGAAGCTCCAATCCGCCTCGGCGACCGGAAGCCGGATCGATCCCGCTGACGTCGAGCTGGCGAACCGGGATATGGAACATCTCGGCTGCCGGACCCGCTATCGGCCCGACGGCACGCCGTTCCTGTTGCAGACCAACGCCCCGGGCCCTGCCGATGCCTGATCCTCGCGAGCGGCCGGACATGATGCCCGATCTCATGCCGATACCGGCGCCGTCGATCGCGATGATCCGCGACGACGATCTCAGAGCTGCTGCCGCCATCCGCGCCGAAGCGCTCGCGAGGCGCATCCCGCTTGCGAACTTGCTCGCCGACCTTGCGCTCGAGGGATGGCGCGCCCGGCAGAAAGCCGGTTGATGACGCGGGGCCCAAATTCTCCACAAAGCCAGATTAATGTTCGGACGAAAAAGGTCCGGATCAGCAACCCACGGTCGAAGGCGGCCGCGCGCCAGGCGCTGCGTCGATCGCGAGAGGCCCGTGGCCTTCGGGTCTACCAGGTCGAGGCCGGTCCAGAACTGTTCCGCGCGCTCGAACTGGCCGGCTTACTCCCGCGCAACTTCGAGCCCGAGGGCAACCGGGACAAGATAGTCCACGCTCTGGCCCAAGCGCTGCGGCAGTGGGAGGAGATGAAGATTTCGTCACTCGTGACGCTGATGGCGACTGGCCGCGAATAAGCTCCGGATCGGGTTTCTCACAAAGCCAGATTGATCTTTGGCGAAACGGCGGAGCGAGCGCATGACGAACAAGGGCCTGGAATTCACGCGGCTGGCCATCGCGATGGCGAGGGCAAAGGAAGGCGACGTGGGCGGCCCCACGATCTTTGCCGCCAACAGGTGGGGCGACGGATCGCTCGCCACCCGGATCCTGAAGGCCGGCGGGCCCCAGATGATCGCGACCTTCCGCATCCAGAAGGCGAACATGCCGGCCGGATCGACGCTGTCGGGGAGCTGGGGCGAAGCGCTGACGGCGATGGAAGCGGCCGAGACCGAATTCTTCGCGTTGGTGCGCGAGCGCTCGCTGATCGGCCGGATCGCAGGCCTGCGCGCGATCCCACTGCAGACCCGCCTCATCAGCGCTGCGACCGGCGTGTCGGGCGCCTGGGTCGCCGAAGGCAAGGCGATCCCGGTCGGAAAATCCAGCTACGCGGTGGACCTGCTGCCACCCCGCAAGGTCGCGGCGCTGACCGTGTTGACGAAGGAGCTGCTCGAGTCTTCCGACCCCACTGCGGAGCTGCTTATCCGCGACGAGCTCGTGGGCGCGCTCACCGACGTGATCGACCTGTCATTCATCGATCCGTCGAACGCCGGCGTCGACGGTGTCGAGCCCGCGGCGATCACCAACGGAGCGCCGGCGACCGCCGCCACCGGTGACGCCCTCGCCGACTTGCGCGACCTCATCGCCGCATTCCCGGGCGATCTGGAACGCGCGGTCCTGATCGGCTCGCCGCAGAGCTTTGCCGCGCTGCACGATCCGCTCGGGCTCCCGAATCTGGGTGTCCGCGGTGGCGAAGCGCTGGGCATCCCCGCTATCCCGTCGAAGAAGGCCGGCGACACCGTCGCACTGGTCGATCCGGATTCGATCGCGATCGGCGAAGCAGAGATGGACCTGCGCATCGCCCGGCAGGCCTCGATCGAAATGGTCGACAACCCGGCCGGCGGAGCGGCGCCGGACCCGAGCCCGGTGCAACTGGTGAGCCTGTACCAGACCAACTCGGTCGCGATCATGGCCGAGAAGGTCATCAACTGGGAGGTGGCCCGGCCGGCCGTCGCGACGCTGACCGGGGTCAACCATTCATGAACCGCGCCTATAGCCTCATCGACATCACCAAGTCCGATGACGACGCGCGCGTGATCGAGGGAACGGCCACGACTCCAGAAGTGGACCGCGAAGGCGACATCGTCGTCAGCGAGGGCGCGAACTACCGGCTCCCGCTTCCGCTGCTGATGCAGCATGCCCACAACCAACCGGTGGGGAACGTCGAATGGGTGGAAGTCCAGCGGACGGGCATTCGCTTTCGCGCCCGCTTCGCGCGCATCACCGACGCCGGCAGGCTGAAGGATCGAATCGATGAAGCCTGGCAGTCGGTGCGGGCAGGCTTGATCCGAGCGGTGAGTATCGGTTTCAGGCCACTCAAGATGGAGCCGATCGAGACCGGCTGGCGCTACGTGTCTTGGCAATGGCTCGAGCTGTCAGTTTGCGTCCTCCCGGCCAATGAGTCGGCCACGATCCAGAATGTGAAGCGTCTCATGAAGGCGCCGGCTCCGGTCGTCCGGCTGCCCGGTGGACCGAAGAAGTACGCGCCGGTCGTGAAGCTGAGCGAGGACGACGTGCGCGCGGGACGGGAACGCGTGCGCGCCGCGGCATTGGACGTATTGAACCGTCGCGGGGCCGATGCCGCCACGAATGTCCACGAATTGACCGCGAATATGATCGGCGCCGTCGCGCGAGCGACCGACGCCGAGTTGATCGCGGTTCGCCAGCGCCTCGATGAAATGGAGCGCCGCCGGTGATCGACGCTCCCGAACGCACGATCGAGATTCTGACCGCCGAGATCGTGATACAGCTCGAGAACGCGCCGGATGCCCGCATCCGGGCCAATGCCCCACTTCTATCCAAGATGAGCGCCCTTGCCGCTTACGCGAAGGGCATTCGCTCGACAGACGACATCCTGCACCGCGAAGGTGATGATCCCTTCGGGCCTGAGTTGCCGCCAAGGAAAGAAAAGCGCGTCCCTCGGCGGCTGGAGATCGTGCCGAACACCGTCGACGAAGGGTATCTCCGCCTTGTGGCGTGAGGGAGATTGGCGCCGGCGGCTCAGGCGCCCGGGCCAGGCGAGGACGAACGCCTGGCGCACATTTCAGTGCATAGGTGGGACTTCGACTCCCCCACCTGGGCCGAGCGGACTGCGACGCTCGGCCCAAACTTTCACCATGGTCAGAGGGGGACGCCCGTGCCTGCCTTGATCGGCGCACTTCGCGTCACCCTCGGAGTCAACACCGCCCAATATGAGGCCGGCATGAGGCGCGCCTCCCAGACCGCGCGTCGCACCGGACGGGACATCGGGACATCACTCCAAGGCGCAGAGCGCGTCGCGGTCAACGCATTCAAAGGCATCGCCGCGGCGGCCGGAATCGCAGGCATCGGCGTCGCGACGCGCGGGTTCCTGCGTTACGCAGACGCCGCCAAGAACCTCGAGGCGCAACTCCGCCTTGCCACGCGCGAGAGCGGCAGCTTCATTCGTGCCCAGGAGGATGTTCGTCGGATCGCGGCCACGACGCGATCTGGCCTCCAAGAAACAGCCAACCTTTACGCCACCTTCCAACGCAATTCCCGCGAACTCGGCATCTCGCAAGAGCAGGCGGCGCGGGCGACCGAGACGGTGAGCAAGGCTTTTCGCGTGAGCGGTGCCACCTCAGCGGAAGCCGCCGGTGGCCTGCGGCAGTTCCTGCAGGCGATCCAAAGCGGTACCCTACGGGGAGAGGAGCTGAACAGCGTCCTCGAAAATGCGCCGCGGCTCGCCCGGCTTCTGGCTGATAGCCTGGGCGTTCCGATCGGGCAGCTTCGATCGATGGCAGAGCAGGGTCGACTCACAAGCGACGTCCTTCTGCGCGCACTGACCGATCGTCGTTTCACCGCGTCCCTCGATGAAGAATTTCGCCAGCTACCTGTGACGTTCGATGATGCGATGACTGCGATCACCAATGCCGCGACTGTCGCCTTCGGCGCATTCGACCGCGGCGGCGAATTCACCCAGATGCTCACCGGCTTCGCGGAAACCGGTAAGGACAGCTTCGATTCCATCGAAGCGGAAGCGTATGCCACCGGCGCCGAGATCAGGGCGGTTTTCGACGGCCTTAGCAACCTATTCGATCCGATCGGTGCCAGCGCAGAGGAGAATTTCGGGATCGTCCGCCGCCTCGCTCGGGACGCGGACAACGACATTCGTGCGATGATCAGGGCCGCTGACGACATCTCGTCAAACTACCAGCGCTTCGGCGTCCCGCTGACTGTTGCCATTCGCCGGCGCATGAATGAAGACCCGAACTTCGCCCCGCCACCGGGTTTCGTAGACAGATCGCGCCCCTATTCATCCGCGGCGGAGCAATCGCGGCGCGCCAGGACCGAGAACGCGGGGATCATCGCCGCGGCGACGGCTCAACTCCGTCCGCCGGCTCGCCCGGGGCCCGTGGTTCGGCCGTCACCGACACAACGACGGGGTGGAAGATCGGGCAACCCAGTCGACCGCTTGGAGCGCGAACGCCTTCAAGCTGCTAGGAATGAGGAGGCGTTCAACGCCCAGTTGTCTCGCGTCAACGACGACCTACTCTCAGCGAGGCGCGCGATCGCTGTCGCCGCTGATGTAGTCGCGGAATTCGAACGCCAAGAGGTCGAAATCGAGCGCCAGAGGGTCAGTTCCTCGATACAGGCCGAAGTCACCCAGCGGCGTTACACCCAGGCTCAGGCTGATCAGCTCATAGCGATCAGCGACCAAGTGGCGGCCGAGCGCCGCCGTGCGATCGACCTGCGTGAGGCCGAACGGGTCGCTGAAGAGCGTCTCCAGATCGCCAGTGCGGTGCTCGATACGGAAATGGACCTCGAGCAGGAGGCCGGCAATCTCGCCCGCACTGCCGTGGCGAGGCGCGCGTCTGCGTTGCGGCTTCTGGCCTTGCAGGAGGAACAGGAGCGCCTCGCCTTGGAGGCCGTCCGGATCAGCCAAACCGCCACTGAGGCAGAAAAGCAGATTGCCGAGGCGCGCCTGGAATTGTTGGCCGGGATCTATCAGCAACGTCGTGAAGGTGTGATCAGGGGCACCTCATCACCGCTACGTCAGCTTGTGGAGAACCTTCCAACATCGGCCGATGAATTGAACGAGGCGATGGAGAACGTTGCGGCTGGCGGAATTCAGAGCGTGATCGACGGCCTTGCCGACGCTGCAGTTGGAGCGCGCTCCCTGGGCGCAGTTTTCAAGAACGTTGCGCAGCAGATCATCGGCGACCTCATTCGCATTCAGTTGCGACGGGCGATCGTGGGGACGTTGAGCAACGCACTAGGTGGGCTTTTCGGCGGCGGCCTTTCTTCGAAGTCGCTTTCGGCCCTCGCGCCGGTCGTCACCGGTTCCAAACTGCCCGGCCTTGCCACAGGTGGCACAATCCATGTCGGAGGGCCGGCCGGTGTCGACAGGTCCTTGCTCAGTCTCAACGGGGAGCCAGTCGCCCGCGTCAGCAGGGGCGAAACCATAGGTGTCGGCAAGCGCAGCAGTGGCTCTCGCGATCGACTCATCATCGAGCCGTCACCGCTTTTCGACGTGAAGTTGGCGGAAGCGGAGGACAGGTCGGCCGTTCGCGGTGCAATTGGCGGCCGGCGACTCACGATCGATACCTTGAACAGGAAATCGCGGAGAAGGCTCGGATGAAGGTTCTACGGGTCGCGGCGGTAGTCGTGGGTGTGGCGGCTGGTATATTGGCCACAGCCGCAACGTTCGGCGCCGGGGGCATTGCGGCGGCTGGTTTGTTGGGTGCAAGCTGGGGCGGCATCGCTGCGGCGGCCGGGATCGTCAGCGCCGGGCTCAATCTGATTTCACCAGCCAGGCCAAAATCCGGATCCTACGTCGGCGCGACGACAGACTGGAAATTGATAGGAGCCTCGCCGTGACCGCGATGAACGTATGGCGTCAGCCGGATGCTGCCTATCTGCTTACCGATATTGCTTGGTACGACGAGGATGATGGCGCAAAAGTGCTGCGCTTCGCACCTAAAGTGATCGAGCTCTCGTTGTTGCCCATCGCTATCGCGTTCACCGGTTGCGGCGCCAGCTACGAATCGATCCTGGACTATCTGGAACAGCTCAATCCCGGGCTCGACGATGCCGACCAGGTGATCTCGGGCCTTCCCGACCTCCTGCGCCACATGATCGAGTTCGCCGATCGCGAATGGCCGCAAGAGCAGCATGAGATTGGGCTCGCCGCGGCTATGTGGAGTCCGGCTCGTGAGAGAGCAGAGGCTTATCGCTGCGATTCGACCACCCAATGGCTTGGCGATCGATATACGCCGTTCGCAGTCGTTGCCGTGTCAGAAGCAATCAACAGTCGCGTTGTCGATGGGCGGTGCTGGGGTGTGGCGCAAATGCTAGGTCGACCGGTGGACCCGACCGACCCGCAGAGCTTCGACCCGCGAGAAGATGGTCTCCGCCTCATCGAAGCGCAGCGAAGGCTCAAAATGCCATCCTCTCGGCTCGGATTTGACGTCCATGCTGTGGGAGGCGCCGGGATCCTAACGCGCGTCGATGAACTCGGCGTCCATCACCAAACCCTTGTCGAATGGCCAGAAGATCGGATCGGAATACCGATAAATCCGACGGCTTGCCGCGGCGACGGTGTCCAAATGAAGAGGGTTGGCCGCGACGGGTGGCCTAATCCAGGTCTCACGAGAGTTCGTTCTCCCCGACGGCGATAGCCGGGGGGGATGCATCGAACCGAGATACATCTCGCCTCTAGACCGGTGCTGACCAAAATTTCACAAAAAGCCAAATTAACGTTCTCAGTTGCCTAATGTGCAAATTCGGCGCCCTAGGCGCGCGGGCGGCCGTCAATCCAATCGTCGATCTCGCTCTCCAGCCAGGCGACCGAATTCGCGCCCAGCTTGAGCGCCTGCGGGAATGACCCGTCTTTCATCATCCGCCGCAGTGTCGCTTCAGACAGGCTCGTGCGGTGCAGGACCTCCGGCAGCCTGATCAATCGGCTGGGCGGTGACGCATTCATCGCTTCGCTGGCTTGGTGAGCTGGATTTCCGGCAACCCGGTTTTCGCTCGCACCTCGTTCAATGCGAGTTCGAGTTCGGAGACCTGCTTCTTCAGCACCTCAACCTCGTAGCCGGCCGCGGCAGCTTCCCGCAGTTTCGATCGGTGGCGCGCCTGGCGCTCTGCGTTTGATAGAACCATGCGCCGTTACGTAACGGATTGACGCTCGGGAATCAACAGCGTTACTAACGAAGCGAGCCGAGGCAAGGCTGGCACCTCGCACCCGGCTCTAACCCAACCGCCTAACCAGGAGGCAATTATGGCTTCGAGCACCTCTACCACAGGTCCAGCAACGAAATCAGCCGAACTCGATCGGCTCTATGAACACAGCATCTGCGGAGTGACACCCTTCCTCGATCGCGGGTACGACGCGGTTGACAATACCCTGCGGGACGCCTTCGCGATCCTGGAGGTGATCGAAGCGACCTGTCTCGACGACCATTTCGCTAGGTTGCCCTCTGACCTGCAGGCCCGGGCTGTTCGTTCGGCGCAACGGCTGGTGGCACTCGCACACTTCCACGCGACCATGGAGTTTGAACGTTCTTAGGCCGACCCATGGCCCGGCCGGGTCTGGCCGGGCCGCGTTCAAGACGAACACATTTTTGTTGACGCCATGAGGCGCGCGGCTATGTTCGCCATGAACATACCGGAGCGTCGACGTGAACCTGGCTCGCCTGCTTGAAATTAATCAGGTCAACCGCAACAGCTTCAATACCCTGGCGCGGCGGGCCGGGTTGGCATTCATGCATGACGCCAGCGCTCCCTCGATCGGTCATGACCGCTATAATTTTGCCCAGTGCGTTGCGCTGGCATGTGTCCGGTGGATGGGAGAGGCCGGGGGACCCCTGCCGGCCGCCTCCAAAATCGTCACAGGATCCTACAATGCGATCCGGGAAATCTCGGAGTTGGCGATCAATGACGATGAGGTCTTAGGATGGGTAAATGCCTATCTGCTGACGGACGGGACGTGGGAGGGACATAGCCTCCTCACTGATCGGTCGACCTATTATGGTAGCCGCGACCAATATCACGGTGTCCAACCCGCAGGAGAGGTCATGGGCGCCATCTTCATCCCCGTGCACAAGATCGCCCGCGCTCTCGCCAAAAAAGTCCGGGAGATCGGATTAGAAGCCGAGCTGCCGATCCGCGAGCCGGACGAATTCTGATGTCCGGGCGCTACCAGACCGCCGCACAACTGGTCGAGACGATCGGTGGCATCAATGTCCGGACGGTGCGCACGATGCGCGCCCAAGGGCTGCCGGCCGTGAAGCTCGGCAAAGCCTATCTCTACGACCCTGAAAAGGCGCTGGCGTGGATCGCGGCGCGGGAGGAAGCGCTATGCCCCGTCCAAACCTCGGTCCGCGCCTCGAGCCCGTCCCCGGCCGCCCTGCCCTCTACATCGTCTGGTATGAAACCGGGAAAAAGCGGCGCCGCAGCACTGGCACGGCAGACCGTCGAGAGGCTGAAAGGTGCCTCGCGGGGTTCCTCCGCGAACGCCAGCTCGCAGAGCGCCCCGCCGGTCCAGCTGATCCGGCGAGCTACTCCATAGCGTCGGCCCTCGATCTCTACGGAACACTGCACGCCCCAAATACCGCTGATCCGGTCCGTATCGCCTACGCTATCACCCCTCTGATCGAATACTGGGGTGATCAGACTGTCGATGCGATCACAAAGCAGACGTGCCGTGCATACGAAACTTGGCGCGCCCGCAAGCCGGCAACAGTCCGGCGGGAGCTTTCGACACTGCGCGCCTCCCTTAACTTCGCGGTGGAAGAAGGTCGCCTGACGCGTGCTCCACACGTCGAGCTCCCGGAACGTCCCGACGGCAAGGATCGTTGGTTGACGCACCATGAGGCCGCTCGTCTTCTGAACGCCGCCCGCACGGGCCGGAGCGATGTCCGTCTGTACCTTCCCCTCTACATCCTGCTGGGTCTGTACACCGGGGCCCGTCCAGGCGCGATCCTAGCGCTTCGTTGGCCTCAAGTAGACTTCGAAGCCGGGCGCATCGATTTCGCTCCCATCGGCACAAGGCGGACGAACAAGCGTAAGGTACGGGGTCAGCCGATCCCTCGGCGCCTGATGACCTTCCTACGCCTCGCCCGCCGCCGCGGCAGCGACCTCGGTCATGTCATCAATGACGGCGGCATGAAAATTAAGGACATCGGCGGCGCATGGGATGGCGATGTCGATCGGCCGGGCAATGGAAGCTTCGGGTCCGCGTGCAAGCGCGCTGAACTCGCCGGCGTCTCGCCACACACCCTACGACATACCTGCGGTACCTGGATGGCTCAACGCGCGGTCCCCTTACATCTGATCGGCGGCTGGCTCGGCCATACTGATGCGCGGACGACCGAACTCTACGCCCACCATCATCCCGATTTCATGGATGCGGCGTTGCGCGCTGCCGATCGCCGATAGCCGTGCAAGTTATGTGTCAGCAACGATCGTCACGAAACGCCATCGCCCCTCAGGGAAGGCTGGCCGCGTCGACGAAAAACCGCGCAAAATCAGCCATCCTAGGCCCTCCGAAGGCAGAGGCCAGAGGTTCGAATCCTCTTGGGTGCGCCACCTTGCGGCAATGGTCTCAGAGAAACAGCATGGGCTGAACCGTTCGGAACAGCCGCTCGCGCGACGAGACCCCGACCTTCACATAGATGTTGCGAATCTGGGTACGGACCGTCTCGATCGAGCTGCCGCGCTGCCGGCTGATCTCGTCGGCCGTGTGCCCGGCCAGCATCGATTGCAGGACGAGATGCTCGGCCCTGGTCAGCCGGAACATCTCTCTCAGATGCCGGTCCTCCCGGCCGCTCGTGTCGCAATCGAGCGGGCGGACCTGGAGCCCGACCGAGGTCCGGGACAGGCGCTGGGCCTGCACGACGAAATGCTCGCGCCCGGTGTCGGACCGGAAGGCCTGGACGCGCTCGGCATCCTCGGCCGAGCTGATCAGCGCCTCCAGCATGTCCTGATGCCCGTCCTCCGACGCCACGACCACACCACCGCGGACAGCCAGGCAGACGCCCGCACCGAGCATCTTGCGCGCCGCCGCGTTCTGCCAGAGCAACCGCCTGTCATTGTCGACCAGCAGGCGCGGCCACGTATCGAGCCCGAGCCAGGTCAGCGCCTGCTCGGCCGGCGAAAGGCCGCCGGGCGGCGTCGAATCCTGCTCGAAAGCTGTCCTCAGCAATGAGCCCCCCTGCCGACGGCCCCTAGCGCCATCGACCCCCCAGTTTAGCGCGCAATTTTCGCGAGCAAAATCAATTCTTCGCAACCATTCCCGGATCGAAACGATTCACGCCTCCGGGCCGGAGCGTATGTCTTCGTAGGTCGGCGCATCCACGGGGTCGACCCGGAGCCGGGCGATCCAGCGACCACGGGCGATATTGCCCAGCGTCAGGGTCATCAGCGTGACAGGCGCGCCGGGCCGGAGCGAGGCGCGCCCTCGCTGGACGGTACGATTGCCGCCAGCCTCTGCATCGCTGGTGACATCAAGCGCATAGGTCGCCTCGACCGCGTGATCTGACGAACCCACCACCTGAAGGCGCACGCCCTGCCCTTGCGATTCGACCACAAGCCGGATCGGCGGAGTCGCCTGCGGGCTCACGTTCGTCATCGGCAAGATGGCGAACGCGAGGAACCGGGGCGGGATCGGGCCCTCCCCATCTAGAATTGCGGCGCCGGATTGACGACCGCGCTCACGATCGCCTCGATCGCCGCCGAATTGCCATCCGCGGGCTCCTCATCGGGCCGGCCCGGCGCGGGCGGCGGCGCGCTTCCCAGCACGACCGACGCGATGCTCTGGTCCTCGATCGCATCGGGATTGGCAGCATTGGTGGCGAGGCGTTGCGCCGCCGCCTGGACGGTTCCGACCGACATCATCCGCTGCTCGCCCAGGAGGCGCTGCTCGGGAGACAGCCGGGTCGGCTCGGGAGCGGCGAATTCAGCCGCGCGGGTTTCGATCACCCGCCGGCAATCCGCCCCGGCAGCGCTCCGGTCAGCGCGCGGATCGCAACGATCCTCGCCCTGGACTCGGGTCACGGCCGCCGTCCGCCCTTCACTCGGCGAAGAGAGCGGTATCGACGGCTGCGCGGTCGGCCCGCCCCGATAGAGCTGCGGCGCCGATCCCGTGCTTTCGCCGCCGCGGGTGAGCTGCCTCGTTGCGGGTGTACTTTCCCCCTGGCTACTCAGTTGTGACGGCGGTGCGGTTTCCCGCTCGATCCGTTGCGGCAGGTCGATCGCGCGGCTGGCCCGCGACACTTGCGACGTATCGACGATCTGGCCGGCCGGAGCCCCGATCTGCTCGACGCCAGAAGCGGTGTCCTGGGCGACGGCGGGCACTGCCAGTGCCGCGCCCAGCACAAGCACGCCGAAACGCAGGCGCACCTGATACCGGGCCCCGGCTTCGCTCAGAGGGAATTTGAAACGCGGCACCACCTTCTCCATGACCGGTCCGTGCGTCGCCATCCTAACCCAAGACGCCCGGCAACGCGATTCGGTGCCGTGGACCAGTCGAAACCGTCTTCGCTCCACAGGATCGGCGAAGAGCCGGCGCTCCCGGGAACGCCGGCTCTTCGCGCGCATCAGATTCCCGGCGACCCCTGTGTCACCGTGGCCGTGCTGCCGGTGCCGGCCTGGTTCACCGTCGAGCTGTTGCCGCCCGAATACTGGCCCACGATGGCCGTATGGCCGCTGCCCAGCTGCGAGATCAGCGACTGATTGCCAATCCCCTCCTGCACCAAAGTGGCTTCCTGATCGCTGCCGCGCTGGAAGATCACCGAGGTGCCATCGACGCCGCTCTGGCTGACCGAGGCGAAATGCTCTTCGCCGGAATTGCCGCCCTGATCGACGTTCGAATCGTTGCCGGCGCCCGACTGGTTGACCAGCGCGACCTGATCGGAGCCGAGCTGGACGACGCGCGAAACACCGTCGCTGCCGCTCTGCGTGACCGACGCGAGATGGGACGATCCGAAATTGCCCCCCTGCTCGATCACCGACTGGTTGTCGGCGCCCGACTGGCTCACCACCGCAGTCTGGTCGAGACCACGCTGGGTCACGGACGAACGGTTCTCGATGCCGCCCTGGACGACGCTGGCGTCCTGCGAATAGCCGGCGCCGATGCCGAGGAAGCCGCCATTGGTGCCCTGGTCGATGGCCGACTGGTTGCCGTAGCCGCCCGCCAGCTGCTCCACATAGGCGGTCTGCAGGCCGCCGCGCTGGGTCAGCTGGGAGACGCCCGCATCGCCCGCCTGGATGACGCCGTTCTCGGTCTGGTCGGCATATTCGCCGGCCTGATTGCCGAGGCCGCCCTGGTCGACCGTCGACTGGTTGGCGTTGCCGGTCTGCAGGACGTTCGCCTGATGGCCGCCGGTCGGGCGCTGCGCGATCGACGAAACGTTGCCCGCGCCGCTCTGGTTGACCACCGCCCCGCTGAGGACGGTGGAGGTCTGCGCGACGGTCGAGCTGTTGCCGGCGCCGCTCTGGGTCACGTCGGCGGCGCTGAGGGCGCCGGTCTGGGTGACGGTCGAGACGTTCCCGGCGCCGACCTGATCAACCGTCGCGAACACCGCGGTGCCCGACTGGTTGACGTCCGACGTCAGGTTGGTGCCGTCCTGCGCCACGTCGGCCTCGGCGAAATCGCCCGACTGGCTGACGTCCGACAGGTTCTCGTCGCCACGCTGCGCGACCACCGCTGCGGCATTGGCCGACTGGTCGATCAGCGAGACGTTGGTCGGCGCATTGGCCGGCGGCGCGAGGTTGGAGCCGATCTGGGTCACGCTCGCCGTCGCGCCGTCGGCGGTCTGGGTGATGCGCGACGCGTTACGGCCGAAGCCCGCGGGCGTGCCGCTGCCCTGGTCGACCGTGGCAGACGCGTCCGCCGTCTGGTCGATGACCGACGTGTTGTACACGCCGCTCTGGCGGACATCCGCCGAGGCCTCTCCGGCCTGGTCGATGCTCGACCGGTTGAGCGTGCCATCCTGGACGAGGGTGGCGCTGGCGCCGTCGGCGATCTGGTTGATCAGCGAAACGTTGTTGGCAAAGGATTCGCCGGCCGAGGACGGCGGCAGCGCGTTGCCGTCCCAGTTGCGCGGGCCGAGAGTGTTCGCCCCGCCGCCCTGGGTGACCGAGGCGGAGGCCCCGGCGCTCTGATTGATCCGCGACGTGTTGCCGTCGCTGGTCTGCGTCACCGCGGCCGAGGCATCGGAAGCGCTCTGCAGCACGCTCGAGGCGTTGTTGTCGCCGAGCTGGCTGACCGCGGCCGAATTGCCGTCGCCGCTCTGGGCGACCAGCGAGTCGTTGCCGTCGCCGCTCTGGCTGACCTGGGCCTCGTTGAAGCTGCCGGCCTGGCCGACCGTCGAGTCGCTGTCGCCGTTCTGGTCGACTTCGGCGCTGTTGCCCGCGGTTCCCGACTGGCTGATCACGGACGATGCGCCGTCACCGCTCTGGGTGACCGAAGCCTGCCCCGGATTGGCGCCGGTCGCCATACTGGTCTGGACGATGACCGATGACGCGTTGGTGCCGCTCTGGCTGACCGATGCGCCATTGTGGGCGCCGGATTGCGTGACGTCGGACTCGTTGTCCGATCCGGACTGGCTGACCGATGCGTCCTGCGCGGTTCCGCTCTGCGTCACGGCGGATCTGTTGTTCTGCCCGGGCGCCGGCGCGGCGGCGGCGAGCAGCGCAAGCGTGGAAACGCTCGCGAAGATGGTCTTTCTCACTCTCAATTCCCCCCAAAGATGTTCCGCGATCGATGCCGGCCGGCGCGTCGTTGGCGCCGGCCGGCGATCGTCCGGACCTACGGGCTCGGCGTGCCCTGGGTCACCGTCGCGGAGTTGCCGGTGCCGCTCTGGTTCACCGTCGACGTATTGCCATTGGAGTATTGGTTGACGGTCGCGCTGTGACCGCTGCCAGCCGACTGATTGACGATCGAGCTGTTGGCGTCGCCATACTGGCCGACGGTGACTTCGCCGTCATCAGCCGCCTGCAGCACCGTGGACGTGTTGCCGGTGCCGCCCTGGGTGACGCTCGCGAGGTTGTTCGCGCCACTCTGGACGACCAACGACGTCTCGAAGCTGCTGCCGGCCAGCTGCCTGACGTCGGCGACGTTGTCGGCGCCCGACTGGGCGACGTTCGAGGTGCCGTCATTGCCGAGCTGGCGCACATCGGCATCCGTGCCGCTGCCCGATTGCCCGACCGCCGAATAATTGCCCTCGCCGATCTGCTCGACATAGGCGAGGCCCGCCGCCGTCTGGGTGACGAACGACACGTTGATGTCGCCGCTATTCGCGTTCGGATTGGTGTTGTTCTGCGCGACCGTCGCCGAGGCGCCGTCGGAGCCAACTGCCTGATAGACCAGCGAGTTGTTCTGCTGGCCGGTCTGGGTCACGCTGGCGGTGGCGTCGGCATTCTGCAGGATCACCGAGTCATTGGTCGGGAAGTAGGTCGGAACGGTCTGGTTCGCGCTCTGGTTGACCGTGGCGCTCGCCCCGGCCGCATTCTGCGTGATGTAGGACCGGTTGTCGCCATAGGCGCCGCCCTGGGTGACCGAAGCGCTCGCAGCGGCGTTCTGGTCGACGCGCGACTCGTTGTAGAGGCCGGTCTGGTTGACGGTGGCGCTCGACGCGCCGCCGTCCTGATCGACGGTCGAGAGGTTGAGCTCGCCCGACTGGTTCACGGTGGCCGACGAGATGCCCGCCGTGGCGCCCTGGGTCACGCGCGAATAGTTGCTGCGCACCGCCTCGCCCGCGCCGCGATCGCTGCGCACGCCGTGATTGTTCATCGTCTCGGTCTGCGTCACCGACACATTGCCGGCCGACGCCTGCTGAACGATCGAGTCGTTCTCGTTGGCGTTCTGCTGGACCGTCGCGGTCGCGCCGCTGCCGGTCTGGGTCACGGTCGAGACGTTGCGGTCGCCGGCCTGGCCGACGATGGCGTCGTTGTCGCTGGCGACCTGGATGACGGTCGAGGCGTTGTCGTCACCAGCCTGGTCGACGGTCGCGGCGTTATCGCTGCCCGCCTGACTGACGAGCGACGCGTTGTCGGAGCCGGTCTGGCCGACCGTCGCCGCATTGCCGTCGCCGGCCTGGCCGACGAGCGAGGTGTTGCCGTCGCCGCTCTGGTCGACCTGCGCGTCGTTGTCGCTGCCGTTCTGGCTGACGACGGAGTCGCTGTCGCCGTTCTGGGTGACCTGGGCGCCATTGCCCGCGGTCCCCGACTGGAGGATCAGCGAGGAGGCACCGTCGCCGCTCTGGCTGACCGACGCATCGCCCGGGTTCGCGCCGATTGCGTTGCTGGTCTGGGTGATGGTCGACGCGCCGTTGGTGCCGGCCTGGTTGACCGACGCGCCATTGTTCGCGCCCGATTGCGTGACGACGGAATCGTTGTCCGATCCCGACTGGGTGACGGATGCGTTCTGGGCGGTGCCGCTCTGCGTCACCAGGGACGAATTGTTCTGCGCGAAGGCCGGTGCCGCCGCGAGGAGTGCGAGCGTCGATACGCTGGTCAGAATGGTCTTTCTCATCGTGCTTCTCCTTTCGATCTCATTTGAGGGACGACCGCCGCGACATGCGACGGCCGCCGATATTCGGGATCAGAGTCCCGGGCCTTGAGTGACGGTCGCGGTGTTTCCGGTGCCGCTTTGATTGACGACGGAGCTGTTCGCGTCCGACGACTGGGTGACGAAGGCGCTGTTCGCCGTTCCGGCCTGGAGAACATCGGAGATGTTGCTGTTGCCGGACTGGGTGAGGCTGGTCTGATTGTCGACACCGCCCTGGGTGACGGTCGAGACGTTGTCATCGCCCGACTGGTCCGAGCGCACGGTGTTCAGGAAGGTCCGGTCGCCGGTAAAGCTCCAGCTGCCGGACTGCGTGACCGTCGACTGGTTCCGGTCGCCCGACTGGCGGATCGCCGCCTCACCGAAGAGCGGGGTGAAGTTGGTCACAAGCCCCGTCTGGGTCATGGTCGAGCGGTTGTCGGACCCGATCTGCTCCACATAGGCCGAGGTGGCTTCGCCGCTCTGGTTGACGGTGGAGCGATTGCCGCTCTGCCGCTGGGTCACGATGGCGCCGTTCGATCGGCCGTTCTGGGTGACGGTCGACTCCTGGTCGGAACCCGCCTGGTCGATCTGGGCAAAAGCCGTCGAGGTCGGGCCGAGGAAGGTGTTGATGATTCCGATGCCTGCGGTCGAAGATTGCTGGACGTTCGAGCGATTGTCGGAGCCGTTTTGGGTGACGCTGGCGATCGCACCGCTGCCGGTTTGCGCGACCACCGAGTCGTTCCCGACACCGGTTTGCCCCACGACCGCGATGTTGTTGGTGTTGCCCGACTGCGCGACCGTCGACACGTTGTCGTCGCCGATCTGGGTGACGCTCGCGCTGTCGCTGTTGCCGAACTGGTCGACGTCCGACTGGTTGTTGTCGCCCGTCTGCGTCACGCTCGCCGTGTTGAGATTGCCCTGCTGCAGGATGCGGGAATCGTTCGACGGGAAGCCGTTGGTCGGGTTGTTGGCCGTCTGGATGACCGTCGCCGTCGAATCGCCGTTCTGGACGATGTTCGACAGGTTGTCGCCCTGGCCCACGCCCGGACCGCCCGAGCCCGGAATACCGGTCTGGCTGACGCTCGCCGAAGCACCGACACCGTTCTGGAGGATGTTCGATTCGTTGTAGACGCCGGTCTGGCCGACCGTCGCATCGGCATTGGCATTCTGCGTGACGTTCGAACGGTTCAGTTCGCCGTTCTGATTGACCGTCGCCGAAGCGCCATCCGATCCGGCATTCTGGAACACGTTCGAATTGTTGTTCGGCGGGGCGAGATTGTAGCCCACCTCGGTGCCGCTCTGGGTCACGTTCGCCGAAGCGCCCGACGCCTGCTGGATGTTGGAGCGGTTCTCCGCACCGGACTGGCTGACGGTCGCGCTGCCGCTGGAACCGGACTGGGCCACGATCGAGCGGTTGGCGTTGCCGCTTTGCGTGACATCAGCTTCATTGTCGTTGCCGGTCTGGCCGACGGTCGACACATTGGCCTCACCCGTCTGCGAAACGTCGGCAACGTTGCCATCGCCGCTCTGGTCCACCAGCGAGTCATTGTCGGCGCCGAGCTGGAAGACGTTCGCGTCGCCATCGTCGCCGCTCTGGTTCACCGCCGAGACGCTGCCATTGCCGGACGTGCCCGGGCCGGACTGCTGGTACACGGTCGCGTTCGTGCCGGAGCCCGACTGATTGATCGTCGAGAGATTGTCCTCGCCATACTGGATCGAGCTGGCGTTGGCGCCGCCGGCCGCGGCGGTCTGGGTGATCGTCGAGACGTCGCCTTCGCCGTTCTGGTTGATCGCGGCGGCGGCATTGTCGGCGTCCTGGACGATCGTCGCCTGGTTCAGCCGGTTGGCGGCGCCCGGGGCCGGGCGATTGGCGTTGAGCTGGGTCACGCTGGCGGTCGAGCCGTCACCGGTCTGGCCCACGTCGGCGGCATTGCCTTCGCCGTCCTGCGCGACGGTCACGCTCGAACCGGCACCGGATTGATCGACATCGGAATCGTTCGTCGGATCATTGCTGGTCGGCGCGTCGACGCTGCTGTCCTGATCCACGCTGACGCTGGATCCGGCGCCGCTCTGGTTAACGTCGGACGTGTTGTCCGCGCCCGCCTGGGTGACGGTTCCGGTATTGGCGCTGCCGCTCTGGACGACGTGGGAAATCGAGCTCGACCCGCTCTGCGTGACGGTCGCCCCGTTGCCGCTGCCGGTCTGGATGACGTTGGACACATTGTTCTGCGCTACCGCGGGCGCGGCCACTGCCAGCGCCAGCACGGATACGGTCGTAAGAACGGTACCTCTCATTGCCTGGGTTCCTTCCGAAAAGGGTAAGACCGGGCCATCCCGGCGCGCAGGCGCGCCGGGCGGCTCAATCGACAGCATTGAAGCGTCTGCTCTGTCTCGCGCGGGGCGGCGATGTCGCCGCGATCACGCGATCTTATTGGCCTGGGTTTCTTCCCCAACTTTTGAGCGCCAGGCCCGCTCCTTCTAGCTTCCTCCGTTCGGCTCCTCTCGTCCCGGGGCGGGCGGGTCCGCGGGTATGACCTCGCGAACCGGCACCTCCCTTGCCCTCACCCGCATCGGTGGTGCGCTGCGTGCGGTCTCCATCGCCGCCTCGACCTGCTGCGGGGTAAAAACACCATCGCGCTCCTGACGGTAGCGCCACAGGAATGGCCAGCTCGCCTCGCGATCGCCAAATTCCCAGAGATTGAGTTCCACGCCTTCCATGATGAGAGCGTAGACTGCCTTCTCGATCGCCTGCTGGACTGCGATCTGATCGGGCTCGTTGACCGCGAAGCCAGCTTCCGCCTCGAGCAGGTCCTTGAACGCGACGAACCGGAACGCGCTGCCGCCCAGCGAACGCGACGCGATCGTCTTCGAAGCGGTGACCGTGGTCAGCACTTCGCCGGTGCGCACCGAGATGGCGCGCAGATAGACGGTGACGGTGTCCTGTCGATATTCCGTCCGCGCGCCGATGCCGAGCAGGGCCGCGCCGGCGCCGCCGGTCACGGTGTTGGTATCGAAGCTGATGATCCCGCCTTCGAGCAGCACGCCGGCAAACAGCATCGCGGGCAGCGCCTGCGGATTGACCGCGGTTTCGCCGAGATAGCGCTCGCGCATCTCGCGGATGATCTGGCGTTCGTTGAGCAGGTTGCGCAGCTGCTCGCGCTCGACGATCGTGAACCAGCGCCGGTTGCCAGCATCCTGCAGCGCCCGCATCAGGATCGATGCGCCGCCCTGGGTCACCGCGCGCGACAGCGTCTGCCCGCCCTGCTGGGTGGTACGGAACTGACCGGTCTGGTCGGAGAAATTGTAAACCGCGATCGCGACGGGCCGTGCGGGTGCCGGCAGCTCCATCAGCTGACGCTGGGTCTGGGTCTGCTTGGGGTAGACGGCCAGACGATTCATCGCCGGAATGTCGGACGGTGCCTCGCCGGGGGCGCCGACGCTCATGCAGCCGGCCACCAGCAACGCCGTGGCAACGATCGGAACGAGTTTCCTGAGGTTCATGGGAGCAGTCCGGCGAACGATCAGGGAACGTCGAGGAAGGTCGGGACGACGATCGTCGTCAACTCGCCGGTGGCGTCGTCGGTGATCGTGATCGTCACATTCTCGAGGCCGCGGACGAACTGGATCGTCTGGCCGCCGAACTGAATCGTCCCGCGCTCCTGCGGGTTTTCCCCGAAGATGGCGTCTACGATCTGCGAGGACAAAGCGGACAGCAGGCGCGACTGGAGCTGACGGGCAAAGATGTCCGCCTGCGAGCCGGTGGGAGCCGTCGCCGGGTCGCGATAATTGTTCTGCGCATTGGCGATGCCGAGGAGGTGCGAGGAATTGAAGGGATTGCCGCCAAAGGTCGGATTGTTCGGCGTGTAGACCAGGTCATCCGCCCGGGCGGTTCCCGCCAGACTGCAGAACAGTGCGATCACTGCCGCCGAACGGCTCGCACGCCGCACCCGCCGGTACGCTTGAACAGGCATTTCTGGCCACCCCTTTCCCCGTCTGGGCCGACACCTTCCCACGAGTCGTCCAGTTAACCCATTCTTAAGAACCGCCCGGGGCTGTCCATCGTCAACATAGGGTATAAGCCGGGAGTCAGCGCCAAAGATCGTTTCGGCTGCAATACTTCTGTAACACGCCGCATCCAAGGTTCACCAGTAACCTGGAAGTACTCTTCCAAATACCACGAAGAGAATTGAGCAAGAGCGCCGTCGATATCTAAATAGACGTTCAATTGTTAATTGAGGAATGTCGAAGAGATCGCCAACCCAGTGCTCGCGCCCGAGCGGCCATTCGCACGACCTTTGTCGCACCAGCGAATTTGGTCTGATCCATTTTGATACACTCGCCAATGCGGAATTGCCGCCTTCCCCGCTAGTCAAAGCGGCCGAGATCGAACGGCGTCAATTCGATCGGCGAGGATTGTTCGTGGGCGAGCGCCGCCACAGCCTCCCCGGTGACGGCGGCCAGGGTCAACCCGAGATGCTGGTGACCGAACGCATAGAAGACATTGGCCGCGCACCGGCTGCGGCCGATGGCCGGGAGGTAGTCCGGCAAGGTCGGGCGCGCGCCCATCCATTCGGCGACAGGCCCTTCGAGCGGCAAGCGCAGGTCCCGCGCATGAGACCTGAGACGCGCCCATTTCCGCGGATCGGGCGGACTGCGAAGACGACCGAATTCGACGAAGCTGGTCGCGCGGAGCCCCGTACGGAAACGCGTGACGAACATCGACCGGTCGTCGAAGAGGATCGAGGGCATATCTTCCGGCCAGGCCGGCGCGGCCGCATGAATGTGATAGCCGCGCTCGGCAATGAGCGGGACGCGATGGCCGAGCGGGCGAAGGATGTCACCGGAGGCCGCGCCGGCTGCGACGAGGATGGTCTGGGCATCCAGTCGCTCCCCGGTCTCGAGCCGAACCCCGGCGCCTTCGAGGCGCGCGCACCCACGCAACCTGACCCCGCCCAATGCGGCAAAGCGCGTCGCCATCGCCACGCAGAGCTTCTCCAGGTCGACGATCTGCGCGGTGCCGTCGAACCGCACCGCGTCGGTCGCCGCCGGGGTCAGGGACTGGATGCGGGCCAGTTCCTCGGGTGTCGCGTCGCGGCACGCCACAGGGCCCGACGGCATGCCCGCCCTCCCCTTCGCGGCCGTTTCCGGCGATTCCCAGACGACATAGTGACCGCGCTCGCGCAGCACATCCGGCACGCCGATCTCGGTTACCAGGCGTCGCCAAGCCGGCAGCGCTTCGGACAGGAGGCCGGTGAGCGCCTGCTTCCCGGCAGCAAAGCGCGCCGGTCGACTGGCCGCGATCAGGCGCAGCCCGAACGGAAGCCACGCGCCAATGTCACGCAACGGGAGGCCGACCGGCCCACCTCGTGCGAACAGCATTCGCGGCAAGCTCCTGAGCGTGGCGAACGAGGCGAGCGGGTCGGCCTCGTTGACTGCGATCAGCCCGGCATTGCCCCGGCTCGCGCCGCGCCATTCGGGATCGCGGTCGATCAGGCAGGTGGCGACACCGCGCTTCTGCAGGGCAAGCGCCACCGCCGACCCGATCACGCCGCCGCCGATGACGATCACTGTTGTCATTCGAAATCGTATACGATATATGATTTCCGGGTTCAATCAGGAGAAACATGTGGCCAGGAAGCTCTGGACGGGGGTCTATCCCGCCGCCACCACCCAGTTCACCGCCGACGACAGGATCGATGTCGAGGCGACCCAGCGCGTCCTCGCCGCGCTCGTCGACGACGGCGTCGACGGGCTGATCATCCTCGGCACCTGCGGCGAGAACAACTCGCTCCTGCCGGACGAGAAACGCACCGTGCTGAAGGCCGCGGTCGAAGCGGTCGGCGGCAAGGTGCCGCTGATCACCGGCGTGTCGGAGCTCTGCACGGCGCGCGCCGTCGACTATGCCCGCGATGCGGAAAAGATCGGGATGGACGCGCTCATGGTGCTTCCGGCGATGGTCTACGTGCCGACCTCGCAAGAGCTGTTGGCCCATTTCCGGGCGGTGGCCGCGGCGACCGCGCTGCCGAACATGCTCTACAACAATCCGCCCGCCTACCGGGTCTCGATCGACTTCACGACGCTCGACGCGCTGGTCGAGGTGCCGAACGTCGCTGCGGTCAAGGAAAGCGCGCCCGATCCGCGCCGCTTCACCGATCTCATCAACCGCTATGGCGACCGCTATGACATCATGGCTGGGCTGGACGACGTCGCGCTGGAAGGCCTGATGCTCGGCGCATCCGGCTGGGTGTCCGGCCTCACCAGCGCCTTCCCGCAGGAATCCGTCGCCCTGCTGGCCGCGGCGGAACGCGGCGACTGGGTCGAGGCCCGCCGCATCTACCGCTGGTTCATGCCGCTTCTCCATCTCGACGCCGAGCACGATCTGGTCCAGTCGATCAAGCTTGCCGAGCAGATCATGGGCCGCGGCTCCGAGCGGGTGCGCCTGCCGCGCCTGCCGCTCGCCGGAGCCCGTCGCGCGGAGGTCATCGCGATGGTCGAAAAGGCCGCCGCGACCCGGCCGCTCCAGGTCGCCGCCGCCGCGTGACGCGCCACACCTTCTCCTGCATCGACGGCCACACCGCCGGCAACCCGGTCCGCCTGGTCACCGGCGGCGCCCCGCGGCTCGAAGGCGCGACGATGGCGGCGCGCCGGCAGGACTTCCTCGCGCGGTTCGACTGGATCCGCACCGGCCTCATGTTCGAGCCGCGCGGACACGACATGATGTCCGGCGGCTTCCTCTACCCGCCGGCAAGCGACGCGGCCGACGGCGCGATCCTGTTCATCGAGACCAGCGGCTGCCTGCCGATGTGCGGTCACGGCACGATCGGGATCGTCACCTTCGCGCTGGAGCACGGTCTCATTACCCCGCGTACCCCCGGGCGCCTCATCCTCGAAGTGCCGGCCGGCACGATCGAAATCGACTATGCGCGGGACGGCAACCGGGTCACGTCGGTGAAGATCCGCAACGTCCCTGCCTATCTCGCGACGCGGGATCTCGCGATCGACGTGCCGGATTTCGGGTCGCTGACCATCGACGTGGCATATGGCGGCAATTTCTACGCGATCGTCGAGCCCCAGGGCCCCTATTCCGGTCTCGACGCACTGGGTGCGGCACGGATCATCGAGCTCAGCCGGACCATCCGGACCCTCGTCCGCGAAGCCTGCGAACCGGTCCACCCGCTGGAGCCGACCATTCGCGGCGTCAGCCACGTCCTGTGGGCCGACGCGCCGAGGGGCGAAGGCGCGGACGGGCGGAATGCCGTCTTCTACGGCGAGCGGGCAATCGACCGCAGCCCCTGCGGCACCGGCACCTCGGCCCGCCTCGCCCATCTCGCCGCGACCGGCCGGCTGACGGTGGGGGACGGTTTCGTCCATGAATCCTATATCGGAAGCCGCTTCACCGGACGGGTCGAGGCGGAGACGACGGTGGGCGACATCCCGGCGATCATCCCCTCGGTCGAGGGCTCGGCCTTCGCGACCGGCTTCAACACGATCTGGATCGACACCGACGATCCCTTCCATGCCGGCTTCACGGTGGTCTGAAGCGATGGCGGGCGTCGTTCATCGCAACCTGCCCGACCAGCTGACCGAATTGCTGCGCGAGCGCATTCTCGCCGGCGTCGCCGCGCCCGGCGAGCCGGTCCGCCAGGACGCGCTCGCGGCCGAGCTGGGAGTCAGCAAGATCCCGCTGCGCGAGGCGATGGCACGGCTCGAGCAGGAAGGCCTGCTGCGGTCCGAAGCCAATCGCGGCTATTTCGTCCGCGAACTGAGCGCGGACGAGGCGCGCGAGGTCTATGCGTTGCGCCTCAGGCTCGAGCCCGCGGCGGCGGCGGCGGCCGCCGCCCGTGCCACGGCCGAGGACCGGGAGACGGCACGTGCGGCACTGGCGGTTCTCGACGAGGCGACGGACGCGCGTGGGCCCAATGTCGGTATCCTCAATCGCGCCTTCCATCTGGCGCTCGTCCGGCCGGCCCGGCAGCTCGTGACCTTCGAAATCGTCGAGCGGCTGCACATCCTGTCGGAACGCTATGTGCGCAAGCACCTCGAACCCCAGGGCCGCGACAACCGCGCCAATCAGGAGCACAGCGACCTGCTCGACGCCTGGCTGGCGCGCGACGGCCCGGCCGTCTCGGAGCTGCTCGGCGCACATATCAGCCAGACGCAGGACGATCTGGCCCGGCAGCTGACCGACCGGCAACCGCCGCACAATCAGACAACATAACGGAGGGGTAATGGCACGATCGTTCTGGGGGCCGGTGAAGCCCATCGACACGCACGGCGCGGTCGCCGAGCATCATCGCTTACGCAAGACGCTGAGCTGGCCGCATCTGATCGCGCTCGGTGTCGGGGCGATCGTCGGCACCGGCATCTACACGCTGACGGGTGTCGGCGCGGACCGCGCCGGACCGGCGGTGATCCTCGCCTTCGCCATCGCCGGTGCGGTCTGCGCCTGCGCCGCACTCGCCTATGCCGAACTGGCGACGCTCATCCCCACCTCCGGCAGCGCCTACACCTACACCTATTCGGTGCTGGGGGAGATGGCGGCCTGGATCGTCGGCTGGAGCCTCATCCTCGAATATTCGCTTGCCTGCAGCACCGTCGCGGTCGGCTGGTCCGCCTATCTGGTCGGGTGGTTGCATGCGATCGGCATCACCCTTCCGCCAATGTTGCTGGCCGGCCCGCATGGCGGCGGTATCATCAATCTCCCCGCCGTCTTCGTCGCGCTCGCCATCTCCGGCATGCTGATGGCCGGTACACGCGAAAGCGCCACGCTCAACATCATCCTCGTCGTCATCAAGCTCGCCGCGCTCGCCGTGTTCGTGCTGCTCGCGCTGCCCGCCTTCAACAGCGACAATCTCACCCCGTTCGCGCCCTACGGCCTCGGCAGCCTCGAACAGGACGGCGTGAAGCGCGGCGCGATGGCCGCAGCGGCGATCGTCTTCTTCGCCTTCTATGGCTTCGACGCGGTCGCGACCTCGGCCGAGGAAGCCAAGAATCCCGGCCGGGATCTCACCATCGGCATCGTCGGCTCGATGCTCATCTCGACGACGATCTACATGCTGGTCGCGATCGCCGCAGTCGGCGCGATCAGCTACGTCGCGCTCGGCGGCTCGGCCGAACCGCTCGCCTTCGTGCTGCGCACGCTCGACTATCCCAGCGCGGCGTCGGCGGTGGCGCTTGCCGCGATCATCGCCCTGCCCTCCGTCATCCTCGTCATGATGTACGGCCAGAGCCGGATCTTCTTCGTGATGTCGCGTGACGGCCTGCTGCCAGCCTGGGCGAGCCGGGTGTCGCCGCGCACCGGTTCCCCGGTGCTGATCACCGGGATCACCGGCCTGTTCGTCGCCGCCTTCGCCGGCTTCTTCACGATCGGCGACCTCGCCGAGCTCGCCAATGCCGGCACGCTGCTCGCCTTCATCGCGGTCGGCGCCTGCATGATGATCCTGCGCAAGACCCGGCCGGACCTGCCGCGCGTGTTCAAATGCCCGGCGCCTTATGTCGTCGGCACGCTCGCGGTGCTCGGCTGCATCTATCTGATGGCGAGCCTGCCGACGGCAACGCTGGAGCGCTTCCTGATCTGGAACCTGATCGGCGTGGCGGTCTATTTCGCCTATGGCCGCTGGCGGAGCCTCGCCGGCCGGGACCATCCGGTCACGGGGCTATAGAGGGCGGCGCCGCCTCGCCAGCAGGCGGCGCAGGAATCCCGGCTTCCCGGTCGCCACCATCACCCAGGCGACTGCCAGCAGGGTGGCGACAAGGTACAGCTCGGTATGAGCCAGGCGCGGCGCGACGAGCCATTTGAAGGCGCCCGCGGCGAGGAGGACGGCCAGCAGATCGAGCGGCGCCGCCCGCAATCGTCCGATCCACTCTCGCGAGAACAGGAGCGGGGTCATCGGGCCGCGCGGGCCAGGGCCGCCCGGCGGCGAAGATCGGCCAGGCAGCGCGAGGCCGTTGCGCCGTCCCAGAATTCGGGACGCCTGCACGTGCCGCCCGGGCCGGCGAGCGCGGCGCGCAACAGCGTCGGCGCGCTCGCCGCATCGGCAAGACGATTGGTGCCCTGCGAGACAGTGATCGGCCGCTCGGTATTCTCGCGCAGCGTGATGCACGGGATGCCGAGATAGGTCGCTTCCTCCTGGATCCCGCCCGAATCGGTCACCACGGCACGCGCGCCGGCGACCACGCTCATGAAGCGCACATAGGGCAAGGGCGAAATCAGCCGCACCCCCGCCTGCACGAGCGCGGCATCGAGGCCCGTCTGCGCGAGCCGCGCGGCGGTGCGCGGATGGACCGGGAAGACGATCGGCAGGTCGGGCTGGATCTCGATCAGGCAATCGACGAGCGCGCGCAGCTGCGCCGGATCGTCGACATTGGACGGGCGGTGAAACGTCGCGACCGCATAGCCGCCGTGTGCGAGGCCCAGCGCCGCCGGCTCGGCCGCCGCCTCGATCGCGGCCCGCTTCATCTCGAAGCTGTCGAGCATGATGTTGCCGACGCGGGTGATCCGCCCGGCCGGCACGCCCTCCGCCAGCAGGTTCTCGTCGCCGTCGGGTGACGGGGTCCACAGCACGTCGCAGATCGCATCGGTCGCGATCCGGTTGATCTCCTCGGGCATCGCCCGGTCGCGCGAGCGCAGGCCCGCCTCGAGATGCACGGTCGCAATGCCGAGCTTCACGCCGACCAGCGCGCCGGCGAGCGTCGAATTGACGTCGCCGACCACCACCAGCCAGTCCGGCCGCTGCGCGGCCGCGACTTCGCCATAGGCGATCATCACCCTGCCGGTCTGCTCGGCATGGCTGCCCGAACCGATTCCGAGATGGAAATCGGGATCGGGCAGGCCAAGATCGGCGAGGATGTCGCCTGACATGTTGGCGTCGTAATGCTGGCCGGTATGGATCAGCGTCGGCGCGAAATCGTCCGACGCCGCAAGCGCGTGCCAGAGGGGCGCCACCTTCATGAAATTGGGGCGCGCGGCGGCGATCAGATGAACGGACTGGCGGGTCAAAAGAAGCTCCGTGCTGGCAGGAGCCTCTAGTCCGGCGAGGTTAAGGCCGCCTCAACGCCTCCCGCAATTCGGGTCCGGTCGCAACCGCGCGTTCAAGGATCGGTCGCCAGGCGGGATCGAAGGGCAGCGTGAAGGTCCCGGCCAACACCTGTTCGAGCTGGTCGACATCGAGAAAGCGCTGCTCCACATCGCCCTTCGCCGGCCGGATCGTCAGCCGGTTCGCCAGCAGCACGTGGCGCGCCTCCGGCGTCGTTCGCGTGACGATCAGGCGGTGGCGGAAATGCGAACCGGGATGGGTCGCGGTAAACCAGTTGGCGACGTCATAGTCGATCTGCAGCTGACGGCCGGGGTCGATCTGGTAGACCGGCATCCAGCGACCCAGGATATCGGCCTGAAGCAGGTGGCCGTCGCCGAACGGAATGATACGGAAGGTTTCGTGCGCCGTCGGCTGCGGCGCGTTCGTGTCCAGCCGCAGCGGCGAGGTCGGCACGCAGGACCCGAAGCCGACATCGGCGAGCCAGGCCTCGCCGTCGATGGTCACGCGCAGCACCATGTGGCTGCGCGCGGTCGGCGGCGCACCGGGCGCCAGCATCCAGCGGACGCGGGCGACCATCGGCTCGACCGCGAAACCGATCGCAACGAGCACCCGCCGCAGCAGCCCGTTCTGCTCGTAGCAATAGCCGCCGCGCCGTGCCGCGATCAGCTTGGCATCGACCACCGCAGGAGCGAGTTCGACGCCCTTGTCCAGAAGCACATCGATCGCCTCGAACGGAATCGCGTCGGTGTGGCGCGCGATCAGCGTGCGCAGGGTCGCCAGTGTCGGCGACGGTGGCCCGTCATAGCCGATGCGCGTGCAATAGGCTTCGAGATCGACTGTGTCGGCATGATTGCCATTCAGGGCCGACAGGATCTGGTGCGCCGCCTGAGGCGCAAAAACGTCCAGGAAGCGGACGGCCGGATTCTGTTCGGCAAAGCCTCGCTTGAGCTCGTCTTCAACGGGCCCGCGCAGACCGCCTCCGAAGGCGATCAGATCGAACCGGCGCGCATCGAACATCCCGCCGGCCCTGGCTGCGGCAGTCGAACCCTCGACATCGAGGCCGGCATCCCGAAGCTCGCCCACCACCATATCGAGCACTTCGGGCAGCCTGCCGAGAACCAGGACCCGTGCATTCATGCCGCCACTCCCGAACATTGCTCGGCCCGCCGCGCCGCACGGAGCGCACGTGCCCACCAGTCGAGGCTGGCCAGCATCCGCGCCATGGCGCGCGATGCCGCCTCCGGATCGATCGGGCAACCCTCGGCATCGAACTGGTCGGGCGCGTTGGCAAAGCTCACGCAATCGCGGATCGCCACCGCATTCAGTTCGGCGAACACGGCGCGCAGATGCTCCACGGCCCGCAACCCTCCGGAAATGCCGCCATAGGAGACGAACCCCACCGGCTTGAACCACCATTCCCGCGACAGCGAATCGATCAGCGCCTTCAGCGGCCCGGGATAGGAATGATTATATTCCGGCGTCACCACGACGAACGCATCGGCCGCATCGGCGGTCCTGGCGAAATCCCCGGGCTCGCGCGGATCGACGAAATCGAGGCGGAAGTCGCTGTCATTCCAGATCCGGTCCGCCGCCCAGTAAGCGACGGTGTCGCAGAACCGGTTCTCGCGCGTGCTTCCGTAGATGAGAGCGACCCTGACGGGTTCCTGCATGGCTGGCTCCTGTGCATGCGAATCGACAGAAGCAGGTTCATAAAAGCTCAACCATGGTTGAGGTCAAGCGGTCCGTGGACAGGAGCGACGGGCCGGACGTAGGAAGTTCGTCGAGATGAAGAACCAACCCCGCAAATCGCCGGCCCGTTCCGTCACGCCCGCTGACCTCAGCCGCAAGGCGCAGGGTCTGCCGCTTTCCGAAGGCATCCTGCCGCCGGAGGCCAATGTCGATCTCGGCCTGATGAGGGACTCGATCTCGTTCCAGCTCCGCCATGCCAGCTGGGCAGTCCATACCGCCTTCGGCCTCCGCTTCGCCCCGGTCGATGCGGTGCCGCGCCAGTACAGCGTACTCTACCTGATCAGCATCAACTCCGGGATCAGCGTGAAAGCGCTGGCCGCCGCGATCGGCGTCGACCAGTCGACCCTCGTCCCGACGCTCAACATCTGCGAGGAGCGCGGCTGGATCACGCGGACACGCAGCAAGCCGGATCGCCGGGTGGCTGCGCTCGATCTCACCGATGCGGGCAGGCGCATGCTCGCCGAGATGCAGGACAGATTGACCGCGCACGAAACCGCGATGACGGCCGAACTCACCGAGCCTGAACGAAAGACATTGCTGGCCCTGCTCCGCAAGGTGCGCTCCAGCGCGATGACGGCAATCGACGAGGAGTCGATAAAATAGATTGACTTCCAATTCATTTTATCGACGATCCATATCGAGGAGAGTCGAATGCTAGGCATTTCGCGCTGGGCCGCCATGGCGGGCATGCTGCTGGCACTGGCCGTTCCGACTGCCGCCTGCGCGCAGACGGAGCCAAGCAGGCCGGAGGCGATCCGCCTCACGCCCTGCCGGGTCCAAGGCGCCGCATCGCCGGCACGATGTGGGACCTGGCAGGTCTTCGAGAATCGCCGGACCGCACAAGGCCGGATGCTGCCGCTGAAGATCGTCGTCCTCCCGGCACGACGGCCCAATCCCGCCCTCGGGCCGATCTTCTATCTCGCGGGCGGCCCCGGTGAGACTGCATCGGAACTCGTCTCGCTGTTCGACAATGCGCCCGAGCGCGAGGACATGGATATCGTCTTCATCGATCAGCGCGGCACCGGCGAGGGTCATTTTCTCGGCTGCCGGTCGCCCGGCTCCGACGACAATCTCGCCGGCTATCTCAAGGGCCCGTTCGACCTGCCGACCGTCCGCGCCTGCCGTGACGACCTCGCCCGGCGTTTCGACCTCAGCCAGTACCATACACTGGCCTGGGTCGAGGACATCGATGAGGTGCGTCGTGCGCTCGGTCATGAACGGATCAACATCGTCAGCGGCTCATTTGGCACCTATGCCGCCCAGCAATATATCCGTCGCCATGGCGAGCATGTCCGCGCCACCTATCTGCTCAGCCCCGTCTTCCTGTCTGACCGCACACCGCTGCATATGCCGCAGGACGGGCAGCGCGCATTGGACCGGGTGTTCGATCAGTGCGCCGGAGACACAGCCTGCCGGACTGCCTATCCCCGGCTGCACGAGAATTTCACCGCTGTGCTGGCGCGGTTGCGACAGGGACCGGTTGCCACCTCCACCCGTCACCCCGACACCGGCGCGCGCAGCGAGATCCAGCTCACCGAAGAGGCGTTCGTCGATGCGATGCGGGTGTTCCTCTACCGCAGCGCCTCGGCCCGCGAGATCCCCTATCTGATCGAAAACGCGGCGGCGGGCGATTTCAGCGCGTTCGCCGACGTTGCCGTACGTTCTGCGCGCGGTTTCTACGGCGCAGTACGCACCGGCGTCGCCTTCGCCGTCACCTGCAACGAGTTCGTCAACCGCATCCGCCCCGAAGAGGTGGCGCCGGCGGGGCACGGCAGCTTCCTCGGCACCTGGCGGATCGACCGGCAGCGCGCCGCCTGCGCGATCTGGCCGGCGACCGATCTGCCGGCCGACTATCTCGCCCCGCTGCGGTCAGGCATACCGGCCCTGATCGTCGGCGGCGACACCGACCCGGTGACACCCCCCTCGTGGATAGAGGAGGTGCGCACGATCCTGCCGGACAGCATCATCGTTACCATCCCGCAGGCCGGGCACACCGAGGAAAATGACTGCGTCCTCGCCATCCGCCACGCCTTCTTCCGCGCCGGAAGCGCGGACGGCCTCGATACGAACTGCCTCAATGGCCTGCGACCGAGGCCGTTCCGGCTACCCGCCCGGTAGGGGGCCTCCCGCTGCTTCAGTGGGAACCGCTTGAGCTGCTGTTGCCGCCGTCGCCGCCTGCCCCGTCACTCCCGCCGCTGCCGGAGTCGCCGACGTCGGAACGCGGGGTATCGCTGCTGGTCCAGGCGTCCGGCGCAAGGGTGACGCTGCCGGCCGACGCAAAGCCCGTCTCCGCGCCGGTCCCGCGATGTGGGGTTACGATGCGCACCGAGGCTTCGGCAAGGCCGCGCCGGACCTTCAGGATCACGCGCACCACCATGAAGGCGACCGTCAGCACGACGACGGTCACGACGATGCCGATCACCGCCATGATGGTGAGGAAGACGCTCATTCGACGGTGACGCTCTTCGCCAGGTTGCGCGGCTGATCGACGTCCGTGCCCTTCACCACCGCCACATGATACGCGAGCAGCTGCACCGGGACCGCATAGACGAGCGGCGCGATCAGCGGGTGGACCGGGGGCATTTCCAGCGTCGCCACCGCGCCCTCGCCCGCCTGTGCGATCCCTTCCGCGTCGGAGATCAGCACGACCTTGCCGCCGCGGGCCTGAACCTCCTGCATGTTGGAGACGGTCTTCTCGAACAGCGGCCCTGACGGCGCGATCACGATGATCGGAACGGCATCGTCGATGAGCGCGATCGGCCCATGCTTCATCTCGCCCGCCGCATAGCCTTCGGCGTGGATATAGCTGATTTCCTTCAGTTTCAGCGCCCCTTCCAAGGCGAGCGGATAATCCTGGCCGCGGCCGAGATAGAGGACGTCGCGGGCTTGGGCGATGAGCGGCGCCAGCGCGGCGATATCCTCGTCATGGGCGAGCGCGGCGTTCATCGCGGCCGGCGCCTCGGTCAGGTGCCGGACGATCTCATGCTCTTCCCCGGCGGTCATCCGGCCCTTGTCGCGGGCGACCTTGGCGGCCAGCGCGGCGAGCACGGCGAGCTGGCAGGTGAAGGCCTTGGTCGAGGCGACGCCGATCTCCGGCCCGGCATGGGTCGGGAGCAGCAGGTCCGCCTCGCGCGCCATCGAGCTGGTCGGGACATTGACCACCACAGCGATCTTCTGACCCTGGGCGCGGGCGTGGCGCAGCGCGGCGAGCGTGTCGGCGGTCTCGCCCGACTGGCTGATAAAGAGCGCAAGCCCGCCCGGCTCGAGCACGGGATCGCGGTAGCGGAACTCGCTCGCGACATCGAGGTCGACCGGCACTCGGGCAAAACGTTCGAGCCAGTATTTGGCGACCATGCCGGCGTAATAGGAGGTGCCGCAGGCGACGACGGTAATCCGCGGTACCGACAGGAACGAGAAATCCATGTCGGGCAGCGCCACCTTCTGCTCGAGCGGGCGCAGGTAGGAGCCGAGCGTGTCGCCGACGACCAAAGGCTGCTCGAAAATCTCCTTGAGCATATAGTGGCGGTAATTGCCCTTCTCGATCCGCGCCGCGCTCGCGCCGGACTCGACGATCTCGCGCTCGACCGGCTGGTTGGTGCGATCGAAGATCCGGACCTTGTCATGGGTGACGACGGCCCAGTCGCCCTCGTCGAGATAGGCGATCCGCCGCGTGAGCGCGGCCAGCGCCAGCGCGTCGGAGCCAAGATAATTCTCGTCCGCACCGTAGCCGACAGTCAACGGCGCACCGAGCCGGGCGCCGATGATCAGGCCTGGATGATCGCGGAACAGGATGGCCAGCGCGAAGGCACCGTGCAGCCGCGGCAGCACCGCTGCCACGGCTGCCTCGGGCGCGTCGCCCGCCTCGAGCCGGTCGGCCACGAGGTGCGCGACCACCTCGCTGTCGGTCTGGCTGGCGAAGTTGCGGCCCTTGGCCTGCATCTCCTCGCGCAGCGGCTTGAAATTCTCGATGATGCCATTGTGGACGACGGCGACCCCGCCGACGACGTGCGGATGGGCGTTGCCGACCGTCGGCGCGCCGTGGGTGGCCCAGCGCGTATGCGCGATGCCAACCGCCCCGGGCAGCGGTTCGCTCTCCAGGACCCTTGCCAGATTGTCGAGCTTGCCCTCGGCACGGCGCCGCTCCAGCCGGGCGTCGACGATGGTGCACAGGCCTGCCGAATCATAGCCGCGATATTCGAGCCGCCTCAGGCCATCCATCAGCCGCGGTGCGGCATTCTCGCGACCGACAATTCCGATGATTCCACACATAGACCCTCTGGCGACCCCGCAAGCTGCGTTCGCGTCCTACTGTGGCTTTCATGACTATGCCAGTATCTCGAAAGCGCGCTCCCGGCTTGACGGCGGCGCCGAAATGACTGACGATCCGATTCTGGTTTGGGGGTAATATCATTGCGTTTTCAATATACTGGGCGTGCGGCCATGGCCGTCGCGACCATCCTGTCCGCATGTCCGGTCCCGGCGCAGGTGCCGGTAGCGACCGAAGCAACCGTCGCGGACACCCCGGCCGAGACGCCCTGCTGCCGCGTGCCGGCGCGAACGATGGTCGAGATCGAGATCGTCGATACGATCAACAGCCGAAACAACTCGACCGGTCAAAGCTTCGCGATCCGGCTTGCGGCACCGCTCGTCATCGACGGACGGACGGTCGCGCCCGCGGGGACGCTGGGCGTCGGCGAAATCGTCCATGCAGCGCGCGCGCGGGCTGCGGGCAAGGCGGGTGAACTCATTCTGGCCGCCCGCTATCTCGACTTCGGCGGCACACGTATTCCGCTGCGCAGCTTTCGCTATGGCGCGAGCCAGGGGCTCGACAATAGCGGCGCCGTTAACACCGGGAATCTGGCGGCCGCGGCGGTGCTGCCGGTGGCCTCCATCGTCGGATTCCTGATCGCGGGCGGCGAGGTCAACATTCCGGCGGGCACGACCGCCAATGCGCAGACAGCCGCCGAGATCAGGCTCGCACCTGTCGACTAGAATCAGATTTCCATCCGAGGGGGACCCATGAACAGGATTGCTCAGTTCGTTACCGCCGCCGTGCTCTCGATCGTCGTCGTCCAGGCCCCGGCGGCGGCCGGCATCACCGGTCAGGAGCAGGCGGAAGCGGGGCCGACCATTTCGCCGCCGCCGGCCGGCATGGGGCAGATCGTCTTCTACCGCAGCTCGCGCATGGGCTGGGCGATCAGCTGCCGGGTCCACGAGAACGGGCAGGTCGTGAACCGCCTCCCGCCGGGCAAATACTTCATCCAGCAAACCACGCCCGGCATCCATGAATATAGCGTCCGCAGCGAGTCGACCGACGTGATCCGCGTGGAGGTCGAGGAAGGCGAGACGCAGTATGTCCGTTGTGCGATCGGCATGGGAATCGGGCTCGGGCGCCCCAACCTCTCGCCGCAGAGCCGCGAGGATTTCGACAGCCGGGGCCGCGGCCTTGATCTGATGCCGCCCTATTCTGCCGGGGGCGATGATTGATGATCGGGTCGAGAGCGCCCGCTAGGCCTTCTTGCGGGCGCTCATCACCTGTCGGAAACGCCTGGCCCGGTCGGGCTTCTCCATCTGCGCGCCGCGGGCAACCGCAATCGCATCCGCGGCGACGTCCCTCGTGATCACCGATCCGGCGGCGATCAGGGCCCCGGCGCCGATCGTGACCGGCGCGACGAGGGCGGAATTGGAGCCGATGAACGCCCCCTCCCCGATCACCGTCCGGTACTTGAAGAAGCCGTCATAATTGCAGGTGATCGTGCCGGCGCCGATATTGGCGTTCGCACCGATCTCCGCGTCGCCGAGATAGGTGAGATGATTGGCCTTGGCGCCCGGTCCGAGCTTCGTCTTCTTCACCTCGACGAAATTGCCGATCTTCGCCCGTTCGCCGATCTCGGCACCCGGACGCAGCCGCGCATAGGGGCCGACCTCGGCCCCGGCTGCGACCGTGGCGCCCTCGACATGGCTGAAGGCCCGGATCCGCACCCCCTCGGCGATCGTGACGCCGGGGCCAAAGACGACGTTCGGTTCGACCACGGTGTCGCGGCCGATCTCGGTGTCGTGCGCGAACCAGACCGTGTCGGGCGCGACCAGGGTGACGCCGTCGGCCATCGCCTTCAGGCGCCGGCGCCGCTGCCATTCGGCCTCGACGAGCGCGAGTTCGGCCCGGCTGTTGACGCCGGCCATCTCCCACGGTTCGGCCTCGATCACCGCCGATTTGCGGCCGCCCTCGCCGGCCAGCATCACCACGTCAGGCAGATAATATTCGCCGGCCGCATTGTCGTTGCCGACCCGTGCGAGGAGCGGAAACAGGTCTTCCGCCCGCGCCGCCATCATGCCGGAATTGCACAGGTTTACCGCCCGCTCCTCCGGCGTGGCATCCTTGTATTCGACCATCTTCTCGATGGTGCCGTCGGGCGCCGCGAGAATGCGGCCATATTGCAGGGGATCGGCCGGCCGGAACCCGACGACGACCACCGCCGGCGCGTCGGGCGCGTGCAGCCGGTCCAGCATGTGCGCCATCGTCTCCGCCTCGATCAGCGGCGTGTCGCCATAGAGGATCAGGACGTCGCCCGCGAAACCGGCAAGTGCCGGCTCGGCCATGCGCACGGCATGGGCAGTGCCGAGTTGCTGTTCCTGCACCGTGACCTCGCCGCCCCGCGCCTCGACCAGCCCCGCAACCTGCTCGCGCCCGGCGCCGACGACGACGACCTTGCGCGTCGGCGCGAGCGTGTCGAGCACGCCGAGCAGGTGATCGAGCATGGCGCGGCCGGCGATCGGATGCAGCACCTTGTGCACATCCGATTTCATGCGCGTGCCCTTGCCGGCGGCGAGGATCACGGCGGCGAAATCTCTTTGTCTGGTCATGGCCCTCGGGCGCCAATGGCACGGAAACCTTGCCATTTCCATAGGTCGGCGGGAAAGCGCATGGCGATGGCGCACTTCCCCTTCGACCTGGTCGTGTTCGACCTCGACGGCACGCTCGCCGATACCGGACCCGATCTGGCGGCGGCGCTCAATCATGCCCTGGCCCATCTGGGCCGTCCGGCGGTCCCTCCGGAGTCCGTCCGCCCTCTCATTGGTCATGGCGCGAAGGCGTTGCTCCGCAAGGGGCTGGCAACGAGTGGCGATGCAGGTGAAGCGCTCGTAGAAGCGGGCTTCCCGGTCTTCCTGGATCACTACGCCCGCCATATCTGCGACGGCTCCACACTCTATCCCGGTGTTGACCGGGCGCTCGACGCCCTGACAACGCTCGGCGTGAAGCTGGCCCTGTGCACGAACAAGCAGGAGCGGCTGACCCACCTGCTGATCGACGCGATCGGCCTGTCGGGCCGGTTCGACACCATTGTCGCCGGCGACACGCTCCCCGTGCGCAAGCCCGATCCGGCCCCGCTGCTGGAGGCCATCGCCCGCGCCGGCGGCGGGCGCGCGGCATTCGTCGGCGATTCGATCACCGACGCCGACACTGCCCGTGCCGCCGGCGTACCGTTCGTCGCGGTCAGCTTCGGCTTTTCCGACCGACCGGCGGACCAGCTCGGCGCGGACGCGGTGATCGAGTCCTATGCCGAGCTGATCCCGGCCCTGCGCCGGCTCGGCTGAAGCTGCTGCGCCTTATCCCTGAGCCGGCTCCGCGACCGGCGCGACCACCTGCGGTGCCGACACGGTCCGGGCGGCCTCGTCGATCAGCGCCGCGATCTCGCCCGGCATCGAGGCGAGCGAGGCGTGACTCGCGGCAAGCGTGATCACCTTGCGCGCATTCATCCGCCTCGACATCATCGCCTGGTTGTCCGGATGGATCATCCGGTCCTCGCCGGAGATCTGGTACCAGCACGGCCGGGTCTTCCACGCCGGCGTCGCGATCGTATCGCCGAACGTGCTCGCCAGCGGCGCCTTCTGCGCGACGGCCATGGCCAGCGCTTCGTCGCGGCCCAGATCCTGGCAGAAGCTTTCATGGAACCTGTCCTGCCGGATCCAGAGATAGCCGTCGCTGTCCGGATAGAGGTTGGCGGCCGCGGCCGGCGGATTGGCCTGGGTGATCCCGCCCGGGCTTTCCCCGGCGTCCGGCGCGAAGGCGGCGATGTAGACGAGGCCCGCGACATTGGGCTGGTTGCCCGCCTCGGTGATGACCGCACCGCCATAGGAATGGCCGACGAGCAGCACCGGCCCCTCCTGCTGCGCGATCATCCTGCGCGTGCGCTCGACATCGTCGGCGAGCGAGGTCAGCGGCAGCTCGACCGCCTGCAGCTGCGTGTAGCCGAGCGCATCGAGCGCGACGATCGCCTTGCTCCAGTGGGCAGCGCCGCCCCAGAAACCGTGAACAAGAATGATGGCGGGCGTATCGGTCATGTCGAGGTCCTCCCTCCAGGCCGAAGCGCACGAGCGCGCTTCCAGCGCGACGCAGAACGGCGAGAATGTCACGGAGTTCCTGCATCGGTTGAATCTGTCCCCGTTCCAGGAGGGTCCTTGATCGCGCACGGCGTCGACCCGATGTCGCCAGGGGGCATCCGCACGGAGACAATGCATGGCCGAGCTCAATCACACGATCGTCTGGTGCCGGGACAAGATCAGGTCCTCCGCCTTCCTCGCCGACGTGCTCGGCCGCCCGGCGCCGCGCCCCTTCCTGCATTTCATGGTGGTCGATCTCGACAACAACGTGTCGCTCGATTTCATGGAGAAAGGCGGCGACATCGCCCTCCAGCATTATGCGTTCCTGGTCGACGAGGCCGGGTTCGACGCCGTTCACGCCCGCATCCGGGAACGAAGCCTGGCCCATTGGGCGGACCCGGCGCGGACGAAGCCGGGCGAGATCAACAATCATTTCGGCGGCCGGGGCGTCTATTTCGAGGATCCGGACGGGCATCTGCTCGAGGCGATCACCCGGCCCTATGGCGGCGAGACCGAAATCTAGCGGCGCGCCTTCACCCACAAATGCCGCGCCAGCATCAACGGCGGCATCCGGAGCCAGTGCGAGCGGACATAGAAGGCGAAGCGCAGCCCCTTGCGCCGCTCCTGGCCCCAGCCGTTGCGGGCCAGAAGGCGTGCTTCGAAGAGGCGATCGGAGAGGCGTGCGCGGCCGGCGACGGTGCGGTCGACCGGCGTGCCGTAGAGACGGCAGGCGAGGCGCAGCGCCCGGCCGACCGGGCCGCCAAGTTGATGAAGACGGGCGCGATCGCCGAGCCTCGGCCAGAAGCCGGGATCGGCCGCGAACTCGCGCAACAGGCGGTCGATGTCCCACAGGTTGCGCAGGCCTCCGGCAAGGTCGCCGTCGGCGAAGAGATGGGCGGCTGCATGGACGACCATGTCCGCGGGCGACAGGATGCTGAGACCCCTATCGAGCGGGACGCTGTCCGCGATCAGCGCCGCCGCGTCGGGCGTCGGCCGGGCGGTCGGCGGCAGGATGGTGTGATGGACGTCGATCATCCGGTCACGGGTGCGGTGGATGAGCGGCGGCAGCTCGTGCATCCAGCGGCGGTAATAAAGGTCATCATAGCCCTCTGCCGCCTTCATCCGTTCCCAGCCGGCGGCGATCAGCGCGGTCTCCGCCTCCTCGATCCGATCGTGCGGAACCAGAATGTCGAGATCGCCGACCGACCGGCCCGCACAGGCCTCCAGCGCGGCGGCATGAAATGCCGTGCCTTTGAGCAGGATGACCGGCATATCGAGCGGCGCGAGCGCACGGCGGGCCATCTCGGCCTCCCAGAGCGCTTGGATGCGCACCTGGGCGGCGTCCCGGCGCGCGGCGGCGAGGATGTCCGCCACCCGGGGCGGAACAACTGTGCCTTCCAGCCGCGAGGCCAGGCTGCCGATCAGCTGCTCGGCCCGCGCCGCCGCGATCAGCCCCGACCAGTCCGGGTTACGAAGGCTGTCAGGGTCCGACAGCGCCTGGACAAGAAGCCGGGCGTTCCTCATGCCGCCTGCCGCCACAGTTCGTCGACCAGATCGATCGCCGTCGCCGTGTCCGGATAGTCGACGGCCGCCGCAGGTACGCGGGCGACGAACCTGGTCAAGGCGTCGAACCCCGCCGCCCCGAGCGCGACATAGTTGGTCGAAGCCTGGGTCAGGCGCATGAAAATCTCCGCGTCTCCGACCGGGCGCATGTCGGCCGACGAACCGAACCGCGGGAAGAGGATCAGGGCCGGTCGGGCCGCCTCCCCCATCCGGGCGATGGCGGCCGCGTCGGGACGCATGTGGCGGATGGCGCCCTTCGGCGTACCTTCCAGGCGCGGACCGAAGCGGGTGGGAACGACCTCCGTCTCCATCAAACCGATGGCGCCGTTCTTGAGACTCACCGCGCGCGGAAACGGATGGAGATCGCCGCTGTCGAGATCGAGCAGCGCGAATTCGTCGCCCATCAGCCGCCAGCCCCGTTCGCCGAGCAGAGCCGCGAGCGTGGACTTGCCCGCCCCGGACTCGCCGGTCAGGACGAGCGCCCGGCCCTCCTTCTCGACGCTTGCCGCATGGAGCAGCAAGTAGCGCTTCTGCCCCAGCGCCATCTGCAGGTTCATGCCCATTTCGGCCGCCAGCAGGCCCATCCCGAGCGGCAGCGGCGCTGCGTCGGGCAGGACATAATCGCCCTGAATCGCCACCGAGGGCCGCAGCCACCGGCGCCACGGCTTCTCCGGCTCGAGCCGCACGGTGAAGTCGCAGATGCCGTCTGCGGGTGCGGGATAGCCGGCATAGAGACGGGCCAGCGCGTCGATCGGCGCGCGCCAGGCGGAGCCGATCCGGAAGGCCGCCGGGCCGACCTGGAAGGTGATGCTGTGCCTCATGCCCGCCGGACCAGCCCCGAGGCCTCGAGCTCGCCGAGCCGGGCCGCCAGCGCCTCGTCCGCCTGGTCGTCGTCAAAATCATAGTGCGCGCGCAGTCGCCCGAGCAGCTCCGCGGCGTCTGCCGGTCCATCGCGCAACGCGGCGAGGATCTCCGGCGTCGGCGGCGCGACGATATGGGTGATGCCGGACGGCGCGTGGAAAATCACCGACAGGCCGTCGAGCGCGACGATGCGGACCTGATCGTCCGGATCGGCAATGTAACGCGGGGCGGCCAAGGCGGCCTGCCGCCCGGTCAGCGCGGCATCTGCAGCGAGGCGTAGCAGGTGAAACCGCTCATCCCCGCCTGCAGGCGCCGTATGTAATTGGCATAGGCCTGAGCGGATTGCGGATTCACCCCCGGCGGCGTCGAGCCGCGCAACAGCACGCGTGCTTCCTCGCCGGTCAGCGGGCGCGCCAGCGGTGGCGCGGCGCCGGGCGTGCCGGCCGCCACCGGGCTGCCGTCCGGAGCGATGTAGCTTCCCGCTGCCTGCGGTCCCGGTACCGGAATCTCGCAATTGAGCACGGAACCAGCCGTCTGGGCGAGCGCGGGACGAATCGTCACCACCGTCGAGGCCGCCACCGCGCCGAGCGCGAGCACGGTCCGCCGGCTCGGAACGAACGCTCCGCCCCCGGCTTCGTCAGTGTCGCCGGCTGTCGATGGATCGCTGCCGCTGGCTCTTGGTTGGTCGCTGCCGCTCATGGAAATTCCGATACACGCCCCGGCTTTAATAAGGGTAAAGCCGGACCGAATCGAGCGGGGGACGACTTTTGTCCCGCTACGGGACGGAGTGGCGATGACGCGCAGGCAGGTGATGCAGATGCTGGCCGCGGCGGCCGCGGCGCTCGCCGGCATCGCGCTCGCCATGTGGGCCGGTGCACCCCCGCTCGCCGCCCTGCTCGCTGCGCTTGCGGGTGTCGCTGCCTTCGCCCTGGTGCCACGCATCGAGCGCGCCCCATCCGTGCCCGAGCCGGCCGAGGAACGCTCCGCCGGCCCCTTGCCCGGCATCGCCGAGCTGCTCCGCGCTGTCGAGGAGCCGCTGCTGGTCGTCCGCGAGCGGCGGGTGCTGGCCGCCAATGCCGCCGCGCGCGAGCTGCTCGGCGCGCATATCGAGGGCGTCGATGTCCGCCTCGCCATCCGCCACCCGGCCGCGGCCGAGCGGCTCATCGGTCCGATCCGTGACGGCGAGAACGACGGCGGGCGGATCGAGCTGGTCGGCCTCGGCGACCCCGGTCGGCAATGGGCGATGGTCGTCACCGTCCTGCCCGACGAGAGCCGGCTGGTCCGCCTCAGCGACCAGAGCCCGGCCCGCGCCGCCGAGCAGATGCGGGTCGATTTCGTGGCCAATGCCAGCCATGAGCTGAGGACACCGCTCGCCACCGTGCTCGGCTTCATCGAGACGCTGCAGGACGTCGATGCCGGCGGCGACCGCAAGACCCGCGAGCGGTTCCTCAAGATCATGTTCGACGAGGCGACGCGCATGCGCAATCTCGTCGACGACCTCATGTCGCTGTCCCGGATCGAGGCGGAGCGCTTCACCGTGCCGCGCGAGCCGGTCAACCTGATGCCGCTGATCGACGAAGTGAAGGCGGCGCTCGCCCAGCTCATTGAGGCGAAGACCGCGACCCTGGTGATCGAGAAGGAGACCGGGGACACGATCGTCCAGGGCGACCGTCCCCAGCTCGCGCAATTGCTCAACAACCTGATCGCCAACGCCCTCAAATATGGCCGCGCCGGCGCGCCTGTCCGGGTCCGCATCGACAGCGGCGGCGGCGAGATGGTCCGCCTCGCTGTGATCGACGAGGGTGAAGGCATACCGGCCGAACATCTACCGCGGCTCACCGAGCGATTCTACCGGGTCGACGCGGGGCGGAGCCGCGCGGTCGGCGGCACCGGCCTCGGTCTCGCGATCGTCAAACATATCGTGCTACGGCATCGCGGCCGGCTCGATATCGACAGCATTCTGGGCCAGGGCACGACGGTTCGGGTCCACCTGCCCCGGGCCGCCGAAACGGTACAGTTGCAACATTAATGTCACAGACCGGAAGCATAGCCGTCACCGATCCAGCATGATTCTGTAACGCTGCGACGGAGGAATGATGACGAACATCTGTCGCGCGCTGCTGCTGGCGGCCCTGCCGTTTGCTCTCGCCGCCCCTGCGGCGGCGCAGGACAATGCCGGGCGCAACCCGCGCTTCGGCGGCGTGCCGCGCATCGGCTCCAGCGATGGCTGGTCGATCAAGTCGCGCGGCCGCATCCAGCTCGATGTCGGCAATATCTCCAGCCCGGAGGGAATCGATCGCCCGGGCCTCGGCGGCGTCGGCGAGATGCGGCGCGGCCAGCTCGGCGTCGAAGGCACGATGCCCGGCGGCCTCAGCTTCCTGTTCGACGTCGATTTCGGGAGCGGCATCGCCGAGATCACCGATGCGACGGTCACCTGGAAGGCGTCACCCAATCTTGCGATCACCGTCGGCCAGCACAACAATTTCCAGGCGCTGGAGGAGCTGACCAGCGACCGCTTCAACAGCTTCATGGAGCGCGCGGCTTTCACCGACGCCTTCAACTTCACCCGCCGGCTCGGCATTTCGGCCGAGGTCACGCACGGCCCGCTGATCGCGCAGATCGGCGTCTTCGGCGACAATTTCCTCGATCTCGATGACGGCGCGCGCGGCCGCAGCATCGACGGGCGCCTCGTCTACGCCCCCAGGGTCGGCGAGACCCAGCTGCATTTCGGCGCCTCGGCGCATCTGCGCGACAATGGCGATCTCGCACAGAACCGCTTCACCGAGCGTTTCCGCCAGCGCCCGCTGCTGCATGCGACCGACGTCCGCTTCATCGACACGCGCGCGCTGGCGGTGGAGGAAGAGCGGCGGCTGGGGCTGGAAGCGGCGGTGGCCCGCGGCCCCTTCAGTCTTTCCGGCGAGGCGCACTGGCTGCGCCTCGACATTGCTGCGCCCAATCCGGACCAGACACTGTTCGGCGGCTACGCGGAACTCGGCTGGTCGCTCACCGGCGAATCGCGCGGCTACAGAGGCGGGCGCTGGGACCGGACCCGCGTGCGCCGCGCGATCGGGGAAGGCGGCATCGGCGCGATCCAGCTTTTCGCCCGCTACGACTATCTCGATCTCAACGCCGGCGGCATCCAGAACGGCTTCCAGGCGGGCATCACCTGGATCCCGACCGACTATGTGCGCTTCATGATCAACTATGCGCGGCTCGACTATGATGACGCGGCGATTCCCGCAGCCGGCGGGACTCGCGACTATGCCGTCGACGTGGTTGGTGCGCGCGCGCAAATCGATTTCTGAGCGTCCGGAGCGGCCGGTGTCATCACACTGTCATCCATCCGTCACAGAAGGCTGGTGGTTCCAATCTATACCCGTCGCTATGGCGCGGGTGCCATTCCCGTGGAGGGGCAAGTGAAGAAGACGATTCTTTCTCTGATGGCGGCGCTTGCGCTGACCGCCTGCGGACAGGGCGCGACCGGTGGCGGCGAAGCCGGCGGCGCGCGCAACCAGATCCGTATCGTCGGTTCCTCGACGGTCTACCCCTTCTCGGTCGCGGTCGCGGAGCGCTTCGCCCAGGGCAATCCGAACTTCGGCGCGCCGATCGTCGAATCGACCGGCACCGGCAGCGGCATGCAGCTCTTCTGCGGCGGCGTCGGCCCGCAGCATCCCGACGTCTCCAACGCCTCGCGGCGGATCAAGGCGACCGAGATCGAGCTGTGCAACCGCAACGGCGTCCGGCAGATCATCGAGGTGCCGATCGGCATCGACGGGCTCGCTCTCATCGAATCGTCCGGCCGCCCGACCAATTTCAACCTGTCCGAGCGCGACATCTATGCCGCGCTCGCCGCCAATCCCTTCGGCCGGCCGCAGACCGCCCGCACCTGGCGCGACGTCAATCCGGCGCTGCCCGCCGTGCCGATCCGCGTTTATGGCCCGCCGCCCACGTCCGGCACCCGCGACAGCTTCGCCGAGCTGATCCTCGACAAGGGCTGCGACAGCGATCCGGCGATGGCGGCACTCAAGGAAAGCGACAGCGACCGGCACCAGCAGGTCTGCCGACAGATCCGCGAGGACGGCGCCTATATCGAGGCCGGCGAGAACGACAATCTGCTCGTCCAGCGCGTCGCCGAGAACCAGGGCGCGATCGGCGTCCTCGGCTATTCGTTCCTCGAGGAGAATACCGACCGGGTGCGCGGCATTCCGGTCCAGGGGGTCGCGCCGACTGCGGAGACGATTTCCAACTTCACCTATCCGGGCGCGCGCCGCCTCTACATCTACGTCAAGGGCGAGCACCTGACCGCCATCCCGGGCCTGCGCGAATTCCTCACCGCATTCAGTCAGGCTTGGAATCCGGGCGGCTATCTCACCCAGCGCGGCATGATCGCGTTGCCCGATGCCGAGCGTCAGGCGGCGCTCCAGACGGTCCAGAATCCGCGGCCGGTCACCGCCGCCGATCTGCAGCAACGTTAGCGTCAGGGCGCCGGCACCTTCCCCTTTGGCGCCGGCGCCGGGTTCTTGGGTCAGGAAGCTTAGGTGTCGATTCCATCATGATCGAAGCACACTCCGTTCGCCCTCAGTCTGTCGAAGGGCTGTTCTTTCTTGAGGCAGAAGAGAAGGACAGGGCTTCGACAAGCCCAGCACGAACGGAATCGACGATTCATACTGCCGGAAATAGGTTCTAGAACGTGTCATTCGCCGTCATCGCCTTGCTGGTCATCGGCCTGGGCCTCGTCGCCTGGGTGTCGGCCCGCATGCGCGCCGCGGCCTTCAGCGGGCCGGGCAAGGCACGGCCGCATTCGCTGCCCAGTCAGCACGGCTGGTACGTGGCGTTGTGGACGGTGGTGCCGGCGATCCTGTTCCTCGTCGCCTGGGACAATATCTCCGGCGGCCTGATCTACAGCCAGGTCATGGCCAGCCCGGAGGCGCAGTCGCTTCCCGGCTTCGGCCTCCAGCGCTCGACGACGCTGAACGAGGCCTATGCGCTGGCGACTGGCGCTTCGACGACCGCGTTCAACCGCGAGGCCTTCGCGCTCGCTCCGGTCTACGCCCGTGCGATCTCCTTCTATTCCTGGATCGGCTTCGCGGTCGCCCTGCTGACCGCCTTCGCGGGTGGCGCCTGGGCGTTCAGCCGGGTCTCACCGCATTTCCGGGCACGGACCCGGGTCGAACGGGTGGTGATGGGGACGCTGCTCGCCGCCTCGCTGATCGCGATCCTGACCACGCTCGGCATCATCGCCTCGTTGTTGTTCGAAAGCTTCCGCTTCTTCTCGATGGTCTCGCCCGTCGAATTCCTGTTCGGCCTCAACTGGAGCCCGCAAATGGCGATCCGCGCCGATCAGGCCGGCTCGTCGGGCGCGTTCGGGGCGATCCCGCTGTTCTGGGGCACGATCTTCATCGGCGCGATCATCGCGATGATCGTCGCCATCCCGCTCGGCCTGATGAGCGCGATCTACCTCACCCAGTATGCGAGCCCGAAGGTCCGCACCTGGATGAAGCCGCTGCTCGAAATCCTCGCCGGCGTGCCGACCGTGGTCTACGGCTATTTCGCCGCCCTGACCGTTGCGCCCGCAATCCGCGATCTCGGGCTGACGCTCGGCATTCCGGCCTCGACCGAATCCGCGCTCGCCGCCGGCCTCGTCATGGGCATCATGATCATTCCGTTCGTCTCCTCGATGGCAGACGATTCGATCGCGGCGGTGCCGCAGGCGATGCGCGACGGCAGCCTCGCCATGGGCGCGACGACCAGCGAGACGATCAAGAAGGTGCTGGTTCCCGCCGCCCTGCCGGGGGTGGTCGGCGGCGTGCTGCTCGCCGTCAGCCGCGCGATCGGCGAGACGATGATCGTGGTGATGGCCGCGGGCCTCGCCGCCAACCTGACGCTCAACCCGTTCGACAGCGTCACGACGGTGACCACCCAGATCGTCCAGCTGCTCACCGGCGACCAGGAGTTCAACAGCCCGAAGACGCTTGCCGCCTTCGCGCTCGGCCTCGTCCTGTTCCTCGTGACGCTGGCGCTCAACATCGTCGCCCTGCGCGTCGTCAAGAAGTATCGCGAAGCCTATGAGTGACGCCACCCTCCCCCGTGCCGGAGTCCGGCCCGACGTGACGCCGACCGACTGGAACGGCGCCGCGATGCAGGCGCGCATCCGCCGTCGCTATGGTGCGGAGAAACGCTTCAGATTGTGGGGTCTCGCCGCGATCCTGATCTCGGCCGGCTTCCTCGCCTTCCTGCTGATCACCATGATGGGCAACGGCCTCAGGGGCTTCACCCAGACCGACCTGAGGCTCGAGGTCGATTTCCCGCGCAGCGAGCTCTTCCTCGATCCCGCGGCGCTGCGCGGCTTCGGCGCCGATCAGGCGCTCGCCAATGCCGATTTCGAGCGGGTACTGACCCAGGCCGCCGAAGCGCAATATGGCGCGAACGGGGTGCGCCTGTTCTCCGACGGCGCGCGGCTCCGGCTGCGCGAAGCGGTGCGCGACAATCCCGATATCCTGCGCGCAAGCACCACGCTCTGGCTGCCCGCCGCGACCGGGATCGACATCGCTGCCAAGGGCAACGGCGCACCCGAAGCGGAGCAGGTCTATGAACGCCTGTCGGGCGAAGGCCGCGTCCAGACTGCGATCAACTGGTCGTTCCTGACCGGCGCCGATTCGACGGATCCGACGCTGGTCGGCGTCTGGGGCGCATTCAAGGGCTCGCTGCTGACGATGCTCGTCACCCTCGCCCTCGCTTTCCCGATCGGCGTGCTCTCGGCGGTCTATCTCGAGGAATATGCGCCCAGGAACCGCTGGACCGACATGATCGAGGTTTCGATCAACAATCTCGCGGCGGTTCCGTCGATCATCTTCGGACTGCTGGGTCTGGCGGTGTTCCTCAACATGATGCACCTGCCGCGCTCCGCGCCCCTCGTCGGCGGCCTGACCCTGGCGCTGATGACCATGCCGGTCATCGTCATCGCCGGGCGCAACGCGATCAAGTCGGTGCCGCCGTCGATCCGCGACGCCGCGCTCGGCATCGGCGCCAGCCGGGTCCAGGTCGTCTTCCATCACGTCCTGCCGCTGGCGCTGCCCGGCATCCTCACCGGCACGATCATCGGCATGGCGCGCGCACTGGGCGAGACTGCGCCGCTGCTCATGATCGGCATGCGCGCCTTCATCGCTGCGCCGCCGGGCGGCCTCACCGATCCGGCGACTGCGCTGCCGGTGCAAATCTTCCTGTGGTCGGACGAGGTCAGCCGCGGCTTCGTGGAAAAGACGTCCGCGGCGATCATCGTGCTTCTGGTCTTCCTGCTCGCGATGAACGGGCTGGCCATCTATCTTCGCAACAAGTTCGAACGGCGCTGGTGAAAGTCATGACCGACCTCAGAGAAATTGCCGCCGCCGAAGTCACGGCGCCGGAAAGCGCGCCCAAGATGACGGCGCACAATGTCAACGTCTTCTATGGCGAGAAGCAGGCGATCAGCGACGTCTCGATCGACGTCAGCCAGGAGAATGTGACGGCGTTCATCGGCCCGTCGGGCTGCGGCAAGTCGACCTTCCTGCGCACCCTCAACCGGATGAACGACACGGTGGCGAGCGCGCGGGTCGAAGGCGATATCCGGCTCGACGGCGAGAACATCTACGACAAGTCGATGGACGTGGTGCAGCTGCGCGCCCGCGTCGGCATGGTCTTCCAGAAACCCAATCCGTTCCCCAAGTCGATCTACGAGAACGTCGCCTACGGCCCCCGCATCCACGGTCTCGCCCACGGCCGCGCGGAGATGGACCAGATCGTCGAGCGCTCGCTGAAGCGCGCCGGCCTGTGGGAGGAGGTGAAGGACCGCCTGGGCGAGAGCGGAACCGCTCTCTCCGGCGGCCAGCAGCAGCGCCTGTGCATCGCCCGCGCCATCGCCGTCGATCCCGAGGTGATCCTGATGGACGAGCCCTGCTCGGCGCTCGATCCGATCGCCACCGCCAAGATCGAGGAGCTGATCCACGAGCTGCGCGGCCGCTATGCGATCGTCATCGTCACCCACAACATGCAGCAGGCCGCGCGCGTCTCGCAGCGCACCGCCTTCTTCCACCTGGGCACGCTCGTCGAATATGGCGAGACGTCCGAGATCTTCACCAATCCGAAGGCCACGCGCACCAAGGATTACATTACCGGCCGCTACGGCTGACCCAAAGCATGATAGGAAAAGTGGGAACCGGTTTTCCGGCCATCATGCGACAACAAGGGAACTGACATGGCGAGCACCGGCCATACCGTCAAAGCCTTCGACGAAGAGCTCGATCAGCTTCGCGCCACCGTCTGCGAGATGGGCGGCCTCGCGGAGGCCGCGATCCGCGACTCGATGGACGCGCTCGTCCGGCGCGACCCCGAGGGCGCAGCCGTCGTCGTCTCCCGCGACAAGAAGATCGACGAACTCGAGGCCCAGATCGAACGCCGCGCCGTGCAGATCATCGCGCTCCGCGCCCCGATGGCGGACGACCTGCGCGACGTCGTCGCCGCGCTCAAGATCGCCGGCGTGGTCGAGCGGATCGGCGACTATGCCAAGAACATCGCCAAGCGCGTCGCCAGCATCGAGGACAGCAAGATCCGCGCAATGTCGCTGCTGCCCGAAATGGCCCGCATCGCCGGTGAGATGGTGCACAACGCCCTCGACGCCTTCGCTGCGCGTGACGCCGCCAAGGCGTTGACCGTGGTCGAGCGCGACGCCGCGGTCGACGATTTCTACAATTCGATCTTCCGGGCGCTCCTCACCCACATGATGGAGAATCCGCACAACATTACGCCGGCGACGCACCTCCTGTTCGCCGCCAAGAACCTCGAGCGGATCGGCGACCATGCGACCAACGTCGCGGAAATGGTCTATTTCGCCGCGACCGGCGCCCATCTGGCCGACCGGCCGAAGGGCGCGGACACGACCGAAATCGGCGCGGACGACCTCGTTGACTAAGGCACGCATTCTTCTCGTCGAGGACGACCGCGGACTGGTCGAGCTTCTGACCTTCCATTTCGAGCGCGAGGAGTTCGAGCTCGACACCACTCCGGACGGCGACGAGGCGCTGCTGATCGCGCGTGAATCGCCGCCCGACGTCGTCATCCTCGACTGGATGATCGAGGGCACGTCGGGGATCGAGGTGTGCCGGCGCCTGCGCCGCCTGCCGGAGACCGCCAACGTCCCGATCATCATGCTCACCGCGCGCGGCGAGGAGGCGGACCGGATCCGCGGGCTCGAAACCGGCGCCGATGATTATGTCACCAAACCCTTCTCCCCGCGCGAGCTGATCGCCCGGGTCGGGGCGGTGCTGCGCCGCGTCCGGCCCGCGCTGGCCGGCGAGCAGCTCAGCTATGCCGACATCGAGATGGACCTGGTCGGCCACAAGGTGAAGCGCGGCGGCGAATCGGTGCAGCTCGGGCCGACCGAATTCCGCCTGCTCCGCCACTTCCTCGAACATCCCGGCCGCGTCTTCTCGCGTGAGCGGCTGCTCGACTCCGTCTGGGGGCATGACAGCGACATCGAGCTCCGGACTGTCGACGTCCACATCCGGCGCCTCCGCAAGGCGATCAACGGCAGCGATCGCGCCGACATCATCCGCACCGTCCGCTCCGCGGGCTATGCACTTGATTCGGAAGGGATTGCCTGATCCGCGCCTCGGCGAGGGAGAAAAACCGCCGTCGCAACGTTTGATCCTCCGTCATTTCCGGCATTTATGGAGGACAGGCATGAAACCGGCTCTCTTCGCGGCTGCCCTGATGATCAGCGGCGGCGCCTTCGCGCAGGGCACGACCCCGCCCACGCCCGCCACCACCTCGCCCCCGGCCGAGACCGCTCCGGCGGAATCGGCGGCGACGGCCGCTTCGAGCCAGGCGGTCGCGCCCGGCAGCCAGGCCCCTGCCCGCGACGCGCGCGGCATCGCGGTCCGCTCCGATCCCGCCACCGCGCCGCCTGGGTTCAACCAGCCGCCGCAGCCGGGCGGAACCGGCGCCTCGCCGGCAGCGACACCGACGCCACAGCCGGACACCGGCGAAAGCCCGCCTTGCTCGCGTACCGTCACCGACAATTGCGTCCAGACGTACGAGCGGGGCCGCAGCCCGCAATAAGCGCGCGCTTTTCGCGCCGCAGCAAATCCCCTACTCCACATCCCGTCCGGGATATGGAGGGGGTTGCCGAGCTTATGACCATCAGTTTCGAAGGCCGCGTCGCGATCGTCACCGGTGCCGGCGGCGGCTTGGGCCGCGCTTATGCGCTGGAGCTCGCCCGGCGCGGCGCGAAGGTCGTCGTCAACGATCTCGGCGGATCGCGCGACGGCACCGGTCACAGCGATGCCGCGCTCCAGGTCGTCGCGGAGATCGAGGCTGCCGGCGGGATCGCCATGCCCAACGGCGGCAGCGTGACCGACTATGCCCAGATGCAGGAGATGGTCGCGAAGGCGAAAGAAGCCTGGGGCGGCGTCCACATCCTCATCAACAATGCCGGCGTTCTCAGGGACAAGAGTTTCGCGAAGATGGAGCCGGAGGATTTCCGATTCGTCGTCGACGTTCACCTCAACGGCTCGGCCAATTGCACCAAGGCGGTGTGGGAGACGATGCGCGAGCAGGCCTATGGCCGCATCCTGATGACTGCCAGCTCGACCGGGCTCTACGGCAATTTCGGTCAGGCCAATTACGGCGCCGCCAAGCTGGGCCTCGCCGGCTTCGCCAGGACGCTCGCGCTCGAGGGCGCGAAATACAATGTGAAGGTCAACACGATCGCCCCGACCGCCGCAACCCGGATGACCGAGGACATCTTCCCTGCGGACCTGCTGGACCGATTCAAGCCCGAGCTGGTCGCGCCCGCCGCCTTGTTCCTGGTCTCGGAGGAGGCGCCGACCAACGTCATCCTCGGCGCCGGCGCCGGCGTCGTGCAAGCGGCCTACGTCACCCTGACCCGCGGCGTCGCCCTCCCCGAAGCCACGCCCGAAGCGGTCGCCGCGAACTTCGCCGCCATCACCGACCGCACCGGCGAGATCGTGCCCCAGTCCGGCGCCGAACAGGCGATGACGATCATGCAGCGGCTACAGGGCAACTGAGCCCCTTCCCGCCCCGTCGGCGGGTGAAATAGGTGTATTGTTGAGATACAACACCTGTGTTATCCTCCCGGCACTTTCAGGGGAGAAGTGCCAATGTACAGCGAGAGCGATCTCGAGGCGGCGGTGACGGGCGGCGCGTTGACGCCGCAGCAGGCCGATGCCTTTCGCAACTTCGTCGCCGCCGGACGGCATATGCCGGTCGTCGACGAGGAGAGCTTCCGGCTGTTGACCGGGTTCAACGACATTTTCGTCGGCATCGCGACCGCGATCCTGCTCGCCGCCGTCGGCTGGATCGGCCAGTCGCTGCCGCCCCGGATGGAGGGCGACGGCCCGTCGCTGTTCGCCGGCCTGTTCGTCGCCGCGACCGCCTGGGGCCTCGCCGAATTCTTCACGCTGAAGCGGCGCATGGCCTTGCCCAGTATCCTGCTCCTGCTCGCCTTCGTCGGCGGCGTGTTCATGAGCGTGGTCGCCGGCGTCGCGACCGCACTCGGCGAAGACTTTTTCCGCGACAATGGTCAGGGCGTCGCGCTGGTGCTTGCCGTGGGTGCCGCGGTGGCGGCCGGTGGTGCCTATGTCCACTGGCGCCGCTTTCGGGTTCCGATCACCATCGCCGCCTGTACAGCCGCCGTCGTCGGCCTGGCGCTGGCGCTGATCGCCTCGACGCTGGCCGGCGATGCGGACACGATGACCCTGCAGCAGCAGCAGGCCCTGGAAAATGTGCTGCTCGGCGCCGCGCTGGTGCTCGGCATCGGCACCTTCCTGTTCGCGATGTGGTGGGACGGCTCCGATCCGAAGCGGGAAACGCGCCGCTCGGATGTCGCATTCTGGCTGCACCTGCTCGCGGCGCCGCTGATCGTCCACCCGATCTTCTCGCTGCTCGGGCTTACCGAAGGCGTGGTCTCGACCCTTGGTGCCGTGACCGTGGTCCTGCTCTATGTCGTGCTCGGTCTCGTGGCGCTCGCGATTGACCGGCGCGCCCTGCTCGTCTCGGCGCTCGCCTATGTTCTCTACGCGCTCAACAGCCTGTTCGAGACCTATGGCGCGGTCGAGCTGTCGGTGGCCTTCACCGCCCTCATCATCGGCTCGGCGCTGCTGCTGCTCTCCGCCTTCTGGACCGGCGCCCGCCGCGCGGTGGTGAGACCGTTGCCGGGCGGCCTGCAGCAACGCCTGCCCGTGCTGGACCGGATTCCGGTGGCGGCTACCGCCCCGGCCTGACATTCGAGCTTGTCCCTGGACCCTCTCCGCACCTCGTGCGGGGAGGGTTCCTTTCAACCCTCGCCGACCAGTTTCAGCAACCGCCGTTCGATCGGCGCCAGCACCGGCCCGAGCTCGTGGCCGCGCTTCAGCACCTGGCCGGCCTCGCCGACCAGCGCCCACTGCCCCTGCTTGCCACGCAGCGCCGGGCGCTTCTCGATCCTGTACTCGGGCTGTTCGGCGGCGCGGCGAAAGGCCCAGAAGCTGGCCGCGTCGGGCCGGAACTCGATCGCATAATCCTTCCACAGGCCGGCAGCGACCATGCGGCCATAAAGATCGACGATCCGGTTCAGTTCAAACCGATCGAAACCTACCTGCGCTCTGGAGTCCGGTCCTGGAAACTGCAGGACCGTCCCCATCAGGCGCGGCCCCGCTCTTTGATGTCCCGATCCTTGAGATCACCCTTGCCCCGCGGCGTGTCGCGTTCCTCGATGAGCTCGGCGAGGCGCATGCGCAGCTGCTCTACCTCGCACTGGAGAATCTCCAGCCGCTGCGTCGCCGGATCGAAATTTTCCGAGCAGGGCGTACCGTAGGGCAGGAAACTCGCCTGGCTGCTTTCCAGTGCATCGACCAGTGTCGAACGCGCCGGAATGCCGACCATCGTTGCGCCTGCCGGAACATCCTTGGTGACGACGCTGTTGGCGCCGATCCGCGCGCGGGGGCCGACGATGATCGGCCCCAGCACCTGCGCGCCCGAGCCGATGATCGCGCCGTCCTGGATGGTCGGATGGCGCTTGCCGGCGACGCCGTTGGTCGGATTGGTGCCGCCCAGCGTCACCTGCTGGTAGATGGTGACGTCGTCGCCGATCGTCGCGGTCTCGCCGATCACGACGAAGCCGTGATCGATGAAGAAATTCTCCCCGATCTCGGCGCCGGGATGGATGTCGATCGCGGTCAGCATCCGCGAGATGTGATTGACCAGCCGGGCGAGGAAGAAGAGCTCGCCCCTGAACAGCCAGTGGGCGATCCGGTGGAAGCCGACCGCCCACACGCCGGGATAAAGCAGGATCTCCCAGCGCGAGCGCGGCGCCGGATCACGTGCCTTGATCGAATCCAGATAAGCCAGGAGGCCGGAAGCCATGGCGTGCCCTTGTCGTTACAGGGCCAGAAATAGGCTGGCCGCGCGCGGATTTCCAGTGCGCACGGCCAGGTCGCGTCAATCGGCGAGAATCGCGCCCTGCTTCACGCGCAGCCGTGGACGGCCCAGCACCGCCAGGTCGGCGAGCGGATCGGCGTCGAATGCGACGAGGCTCGCTTCCGCGCCTTCCACGAACGCGCCGATCGCACGACCCGGAAAGATCGCGCGCGGTGTCTCCATCGTCGCGCGCCGGAGGAGTTCGGCGCGCGGCATCACACCAAGGCCGTCGAGATAGGCGACCTCCTCGATCACCGTTCCCATCACCGCGTCGCTGCCGATCGCGAGCCGCACCCCTGCGGCGCGCAGCCGGGTCAGGTTTTCGACCTGCATCGCGCGCAGTGACGCCGCCCTGTCGGGATGGCGACGCAGGTGATGGCTGGCGGCCGAGGCGGTGGTGATGACGATGATGCCGCGCCGCGCCGCCTCCGCGATCGCCGGGTCGGAAATGCGGTAGCCCGCCACGGTCATGCCCTCGGCGATCCGGTAGCCCGGCAGGTGCGCCACGATATCGGCGCCGGCGCGCACTGCGATCTCGAAATCGGCGGCGCTGTCGGCATGGGCGGCGACGCGGATGCCGGCGGCCCGGGCCCGCGCGACGATCGGGGCGACCAGCGCCGGATCGAGGCCGAGATAGCCGAACAGGGCCGGATTGGCCCGATCCTGCGCACGGCGTTCGGAATTGATCAGGATGAGCTTGACCAGGCTCGGCCGCCGGGCGGCGATCTGTGGCCACAGGCGATCGAGGTCCGCCATCGTATCGATGGGGTCGTAGCCGCGCCGCATCTCTTCGACCGAAGGCTCCATCCCCGCCTCGCGCATCGAGGCGAGCGCGATGCCGAGGGGGTGGCCGTCCGACGCGGAGATGCAGGCGTCGGCGTAGAGCACGTCCAGCGTCGTCGGCCGGCCGAAGAATCCGGCGAACTCCTGACGCTGGTCGGGGCGCGAGCACATCTGCACCGAATAAAAGACGCCCTGACGCAGGTTCTTGTCGTTGGCGAACGGCGCCATCCGCGCATTCTGGGCATCATGATTGTGGGCGTCCGCGAAGGGCGGCAGCACATAGCGACCGGTGAGATCGATCGTGATGTCGACCCGGGCAGGCCGCGTCGTGGTGAAATGCCCGCCGACGGCATACCAGGTCGCCGGCGCGAAGCCGGCACCGTCGAACCATTGCCCGCCCGTGAAGGCAAGGCTGGCTGGCGGCGGCGCAGGCGGCGCAACCAGCTGGGCGCCGGCACCCGACGTACAGGCAAGGCCGACGAGGCACAGGGTCGCGAGACGTGCAAGGAGTCGCATGGAAACCTCCCCTCAAAAGGAACGTCGGAGGCGGATGCAGGTCGGTCAGCGGAGCGGCAACCGCCGCACCGCTGCTTTGGCAGGACCCGTGCACACGGTGGCGCCGGCCGGGCAATCAGCGCCGCAACCGGGCCTCCAGCCCGGCGCGGTAGGTCCGGCTGAGCGGCACGATGGCGCCGGAGGCGAGCCGAAGGTCGGCATCGCCGTTGCGCCGGTCGGTCAGCGACTCGATCGCGCCCAGGCGCACCAGCGCGGAGCGATGGCAGCGGACGAAACCAGCCGGCTCGAGCCGTTCCGCCAGCGCCGCGATCGGCTCGCGCAGCAGGTGCACGTTGGCACCGACATGCAGGCAGAGATAGTGGCCAGCGACCTCGACATGGTCGATCGCCTCGACCGGGATAAGGTCGGTGCGCCGGCCCTGGCGCACCGCGACGTGGGTTTCGACACCCGCCATGTCTTCGGGCATCAGGCGCCGGCGCACCCGGTCCAGGGCGCGCGCGAGCTCCGCTTCGCCGACCGGCTTCAGGAGATAGTCGACCGCCTCCAGTTCGAAGGCAGGCACCGCATGGTCCGCACGTGCGGTCAGGAAGACAATCAGCGGACGCTCCCCGGCCGGTATCGCGCGCAGGAGATCCGGCCCCTCGCCGTCGGGCAGGGTCACATCGAGGAAGAGCAGATCGGGCGCCGCGGACGCCAGCAACGCCGCCCCGGTTGCCATGTCGCCGGCTTCCCCGACGAAGCGAACGTCTCGATGCGTCTCCAGCATCCGCCGCAGCCTTTCGCGCGCGAGCGGGACATCCTCGATCAGCGCGGTGCGGATCGTCATGACAGGGCCTCGAACGGCAGATGCAGGACCACGCGCGCACCGGAGTCGGTACGTGCGAAGACAAGCTCGGCACGGTCGCCATAGGCAGCCGCCAGCCGGCGGCGGACATTCTCCAGTCCGGTCCCTGTCCCGGACGTGCCGGTTTCGGCGGGCGCGCCGTTGACCACCTCGATCCGCAGCCTGTCGCCGGACAACCCGGCTTCGAGCCGGATCGTGCCGCCCTCGGGCAGCCGCGACAGGCCGTGGACCAGGGCGTTCTCGATCAGCGGCTGCAGCAGCATCGACGGCACGCGGGCATCCCAGGCTCCCGGCGCGATCGCCAGCCCGAAATCGAGCCGGTCTCCGAGGAGCAGCCGGTGAAGCTCGACATAGTCGGCGACCAGCGCAACCTCGTCGCGCAGCGAAATCCAGGCCGGCCGCTCCAGCGTGCTGCGCAGCAGCGCGGAGAGCCGCACCAGCGCCGCGTCAGCCAGTGCCGGATCGCGATAGCCGAGCGCGGAAATCGCGTTGAGCGCGTTGAACAGGAAATGCGGCGCGATCTGCGCGCGCAGCGCCGCATCGCGGGCGTGCGACAGCAGGCGCTCGCGCGCACGGTCACGCTCAAGATAGGCCACGGTCTGGCCGATGCCGACCGCCGCAGCGTAGGTCGGCACCGCGAACAGGCCGGTGATGAGGACCGCCGCGCCATAGCCGTCGAACAGCGCGCCCGTCGGGATGTTCCCCCCCGCGACCGCGAGCGAACGGGTGAGCAGGACACCGATCGCGGTAAACGCGGGTATGACGGCGAGCCCCAGCGCCACGAAAACGAGAACGGCCGGAACCCGGCGACCAATGCCGACCGGAAACCGCCGGCTGAAGCCGAGGAAAAGCGGCGTCGCCAGAGCCCAGGGCGCGAAATGGACAAAGGTCTGCAGGAAGGCGAGCAGCGCGGCTCCGGGCGACAGGCCGGCCTGGGCCGAACTGAGCTGGACAGCCGGCGTCCAGGCCAGGGCGGCGATCAGCCAGATCGCCAGAATCCGTCGCCAGTGGCGCAACGCGACCCGAACCGGCGACAGGTGTGTCTGATCCTCCTCGGCCTGCTCCATCGCCCTTCCCTCGCGCGCCCATCTAGCCCGATCCCGGCGGGATCCAAACCTGTGTTGCAGCCGGCAACCACCGCTTGGAGGCCGCTCACATTTCCGCTATGCTCCCCGTCGCGTTCTGAGTTGTCCGGGGGGGTCGGGCCTGTTGCCCGTTCCAAGGACATGGCTGCACGAGGAAGCGCATTTGACTCTGTGCCCTGCCTTTGGGCCCATATTGTCCATGCACCGCGGGTGCGCGCCGGAGCTTCCGGCGTGACCGGCGTTCGTTCCCGGTTCAGCCAATCCATCACAGAATCGCGTGTCCGCCTTTGCGGACCGGCGATGCTCCCGGGCATCAGCCGGCACGAGGGCCATGTCGAAGGGATGATTGCATGAAGACAACGAGAAAACTGACCCGGCGATCCTTCCTGGGACGGGTGGCCGGCGGCGCGATCGTCGGCGGCGCCGCGCTGACGGTGCTCGGCGAACCCGCCGAAGCCTTCCAGGTCACCGATTCCGACACCGGCCCCAATTCCGATCCGCCCGGACGAGGACGCGGACGTTCGGGCGTCACCGATAACGACAGCGGCCCCAATGCCGATTCGGCGGGCAATGGCCGCGGTCGGCGCGGTGGGCGCAGCGGCATCACCGACAACGATACCGGCTCCAATGCCGATCCCGCCGGCGATGGTCGCGGCCGGCGTGGCGGGCGCAGCGGCATCACCGACAACGACACCGGCCGCTATGCCGACCCGGCCGGCAATGGTCGCGGACGCCGCGGGCGCGGGCGCACCGGCCTTACCGACGGCGATTCCGGCGGCAATGCCGATCCCGCGGGCAATGGCCGCGGCCGGCGCGGCAACCGCTGCAGCGGTGCCACCGACAGCGACAGCGGCAGCTGGGCCGATCCGGCGCGCTGCGGACGCGGGCGCCACAACTAACTGGTTTGCGACACATCGAGGGGAGGAAGGCCGTGCCTTCCTCCCCTTTGTCATGTCCGGCGGCCGCGGCGGATCGGGCTCGACCGGCGCGGTTGGCGTCCGGGCCACTTTGAGCTATGCTGACCCTCGCGTTCTGAGGTGTCGGATGGAGCCTGTTGCTCCCTTCCGACGGGCTGCACGAGGAACCGCGATTGACGCTGACGCCGCGCATTCTGGCCGAAGCCGCCCCGTCCCGCCGGCCTGCGCCGCGGACCTCTTTCCCGTTCATCCCTCTTGCCGCGCCGCCGCCGATCGTGCGCGCGCGCCAACCCTTCATTCAAAGCTGTGATCGTCGAGCCGCGGGGGTTCGACACCTGTCCGGGGAGGAACGAAGATGAAGACGACACGCAAACTGACGCGGCGGTCCTTCCTGGGCCGCGTCGCCGGCGGCGTGGTGGCCAGCGGCTCGGCCCTGAGCCTGTTCGGCGGATCGGCCGAAGCGCAGGTGACCGATTCCGACACCGGCCCCTATGCGGACCGCGCGGGGCAGGGTCGCGGCGGGACCGGGGTCACCGACAGCGATACGGGCGCTTATGCGGACTCCGCCGGCAACGGCCGCGGCCGCGGTGGGCGCAGCGGCATCACCGACAACGACACCGGCTCCAATGCCGATCCGGCCGGCGACGGACGCGGACGGGGCGGCCGCAGCGGGGTCACCGATGGCGACACCGGCCGCTATGCCGACCCGGCCGGGAACGGGCGCGGGCGCGGCGGACGTACCGGTATCACCGATGGCGACAGCGGACGCTATGCCGATCCGGCGGGTAATGGCCGCGGCGGACGCACCGGCGTGACCGATGGCGACACCGGCCGTTATGCGGACCCGGTCGGCGGCGGGCGCGGCCGGAGCGGGCGCAGCGGGGTGACCGATGGCGACACCGGCCGGTACGCGGACCCGGCCGGGCGCGGGCGCGGCCGGAGCGGCATCACCGACGGCGACAGCGGACGCTATGCCGATCCCGCCGGCAATGGCCGCGGCCGGGGCGGACGCTGCAGCGGACGCACCGACAGCGACACTGGCCGCTATGCCGACCGCGCGGGCTGCGGCCGCCGATAGCGGCCGGTCGTGCCCGCGGGCATCTCATGCCGCACCGCAATAACATCGCTGCATTCGATCAGGCTCACCACTTTTAATCGTTTCCGGCACTGACGGGCCTTGGCTAGCCTTCGATCCGAACCCCAGACCGGATGGAGAGAGACATGGACGCAAAAACGAGCGACCCCCTGAGTGACCCCGCCAAGAAGCCCGCGGCGCTGCGCTCCCTGCTCGGGCGGACCAATCGGGACTGGTGGCCGAACCAGATGTCGATCGACATCCTCCATCAGCATGGCCGCACCGGCAATCCGATGGGCGACGATTTCGACTATGCGAAGGCATTCAAGTCGATCGATTATCCGCAGCTGAAGGCCGATCTGACCGCGCTGATGACCGACAGCCAGCCCTGGTGGCCGGCCGACTATGGCCATTACGGCCCCTTCTTCATCCGCATGGCCTGGCACGCAGCCGGCACCTACCGGACCGGCGACGGCCGTGGCGGCGGCGGATCGGGCAACCAGCGATTCGCTCCGCTCAACTCCTGGCCGGACAATGGCAATCTCGACAAGGCGCGCCGCCTGCTCTGGCCGATCAAGCAGAAATACGGTCGCAAGCTCTCCTGGGCCGACCTCATGATCCTCGCCGGCAACGTCGCCATCGAATCGATGGGAGGCCCCACTTTCGGCTTCGGCGGCGGACGCGAGGACATCTACGAGCCCGAAAAGGACGTCTATTGGGGCACGGAGGAGTTCTGGGTCGGCCAGGAAGGCAACGAGACCCGTATCCAGCCCGACAGGCAAATGGCGCTCGAGGAGCCGCTCGCGGCGATCCAGATGGGCCTCATCTACGTCAATCCGGAGGGACCGGGCGGCGATCCCGATCCGCTGAAGTCGGCGCGCGACATGCGCGAAACCTTCGCCCGCATGGCGATGAACGACGAGGAGACGATCGCGCTCACCGCCGGCGGCCATACGTTCGGCAAGGCCCATGGCGCGGGCGACGCCTCTAAAGTCGGGGTCGAGCCCGAGGGTGCGGATATCGCGCAGCAGGGCTTCGGCTGGCAGAGCGGGCATGAGAGCGGCATGGGCGATCACACGATCACCAGCGGCCTCGAAGGTGCGTGGACGCCGACGCCGATCCAGTGGTCGCACAACTTTTTCCGCATGCTGTTCGACTATGAGTACGAACTCGTGCGCAGCCCTGCCGGCGCGAAGCAGTGGCAGCCGGTGGCCCAGAAGCCCGAGGACCTGGCGCCCGGCGCGCACAGCCCGGACCGTCGCCTGCCGACGATGATGACCACCGCCGACATGGCGCTCAAGATGGACCCCGAATATCGCAAGATTTCGGAGCGCTTCTACAGGAACCCGGACCAGTTCGCCGACGCCTTCGCCCGCGCCTGGTTCAAGCTCACCCACCGCGACATGGGACCCAGGTCCCGCTATCTCGGCCCGGAAGTGCCGGCCGAGGATTTGATCTGGCAGGACCCGGTTCCCGCCGGCCCGAAGCTCGGCGACGCGGATGTCGCGACGCTCAAGGGCAAGATCGCGGCATCGGGGCTCGGCGTCAGCCAGCTCGTCAAGACAGCCTGGGCCTCGGCCTCGACCTATCGCGACTCCGACAAGCGCGGCGGCGCCAACGGCGCGCGCATCCGGCTCGCGCCGCAGAAGGACTGGGCGGTCAACGAACCGGCCGAGCTCGCCAGGGTGCTCAAGATCTATGAGGGCATCCAGGCCGATTTCGGTGGGCCGACGAAGGTCAGTATCGCCGATCTCATCGTGCTCGGCGGCAATGTCGGCGTGGAGAAGGCGGCGAAGGATGCCGGGCACGATGTGACCGTGCCTTTCGCCTCGGGGCGCGGCGACGCGAGCCAGGAGCAGACCGACGTCCACAGCTTCGGACCGCTCGAGCCGCGGGCCGAGGGTTTCCGCAACTATCTCGGTGTGCGCTTCACCGTGCCGACCGAGGAGCTGCTGGTCGACCGTTCACAGCTGCTCGGCCTCAGCGCGCCAGAGATGACGGTGCTCATTGGCGGCCTGCGTGTCCTTGGCGCGAATCATGGCGGTTCGGCGCATGGCGTGTTCACCGACCGGCCCGGCCAGCTCACCAACGACTTCTTCGTCAACCTGCTCGACATGGGCACGGCGTGGAAGGAGCTGGATCCGGCGGGGGATGAAGAGTTCGCCGGCACCGACCGCAAGACCGACCGGCGGAAATGGACAGCGACCCGGACCGATCTCGTCTTCGGCTCGAACTCCCAGCTCCGGGCCCTTTCGGAGGTCTATGCGGCCGCCGATGCCGGTGAGAAGTTCGTGCGCGATTTCGTCGCGGCCTGGACCAGGGTGATGAACGCCGACCGCTTCGACGTGACCTAGCGGCCTGGCCGGCGCGGCGGCCGCCCCTCCGCCGCGTCGGCTTCGCCGGATCGAAGGGAGAGGACGGGGCCGATGCGGATGTCCGACGTCGATACGCTCGACGGCGCGAGAACCTGGTGGGTGCCGGCCGTGACCGCACCCATCCGCGACTGGGCGGGCATGCCCGGTTGCCGTCGTGGCGCGCGCTTCCTGATCGATGAAAGCTCGCTTCAACCCGCCCGGGACAATTATCCGCTGTTCGAGAGCCGGTCCGAATGTCTGCAATGGATCATGGTCCATCGCTCCGAATTGGTGCGCACGGCGCCAGGCGCCCGCGTCGGGCCCGTGAGTCTCGCCCGCTGGCTGCTGGGGCTGGACGGATGAGTGACATCGAAGATGTCGTCCGGCTGATCCGCGCCCGCCGACGCGGCCTGTGCGACGGGTGTATCGCCATCGATCTCTCGCTTCCCGGCCGCCGCGTTCACTGGGCCGCGGCGATGTTGGGCAAGGTCTCGGGATTCCAGCGGGCGCATTATCGCTGTCCACGCTGCGCCGCGCTCAGATGGATAACGCGCCGCGCCGCCTGAGGGCAGGATTCCCCCGTCGAACCGTTTCCATCGGGACATGCGGGTTTCACGAATTTACGCCGTCTTCACACCCATGTGATTGGTCGCCGATCTGTGCGACAATCGAGGGGGGAGACGGGCGGACCAATGGCCACCGCGTCGGACATGGCTGCCGGCAAGACGCTGCCGTTCGAGCGCATCGTCGCCGAGCATGGGCCGCTCATTGCCCGCATCGCCATGTCCTATGAGGCGGATCCCGCACTGCGCGAGGATCTGACCCAGCAGATCCTGCTGGCGGTCTGGCAGGCGCTGCCGAGCTTCCGCGCTGACGCCTCTCTCAAGACATTCATCGCCCGGATCGCGCAGAACCGCGCGATCTCGTTCGTCGCGAGGCAGGTGCGGCTGCCGCCGATCGCCGAAATTCCCGAGAAACTGGAGGATGGAGATCCCAATCCGGAAGAAAGCGCGATCGATGCGAGCGAGCGGCGGGCGTTGCTCGAAGCAACGCGCCGCCTTCCCGTGCCGCAACGCGAAGTTATCGTTCTCGTTCTCGAAGGATTCAGCTATGCCGAGATTGCGGATATGCTCGGTATTGCTCCCAATGCTTTGGCCCTGAGGCTCTCGCGGGCGAAAGCGGCGCTCAAGTCCATGCTGGAGCAGGGCCGATGACCGATTTCGACCTCGATCGTCTCGGCGAGATGTGGCGCACGGAGCCGGACCCGGCGGAAATGGAAAAGCTGCGCCTCGCCGCGGAAGGCATCGCGCGCAACGCCCGTCTGGCGCAGTTCTTCGACGCGGCGTTCGCGATCATCGTCTCGGCGATCGTCCTGTTTCTCGCTTTGTCCAATCCGAAGCCGCAAACGCTGATTCTCGGTGCCGGGGCCATCGCGCTCATGCTGTTCGGCACCGTTCGCCAACGCCGCCTGCGCCAGGTCGAGCTCGAAAGCCTCTCCGGCACTGCGGAGCAGATGCTGGACCAGTCGATCGGCCGGTTGCGCGCGACGATCCGGCGAACACGCCTCGCCTTGATCAGCCTGACTCCGGCGTTCGTCATCGGGCTGGGATTCGGGATGGCACTCGACGGGGGGCTGATCGATCAGATCTCCAGCCTGACGACCCGGCCGTGGGCCCCGTTGGCCTTCAAGGCGCTGGTGGTTGGCCTGGTGGGTCTCGGCATGGTGCATTATCTTCGCACCATTCCCAGAAATCGCGGCGAACTGGAGCGGCTGACCGCCCTGCGCGAATCCTTCCGGCATGAAACCGAGACCGGAGAGTCATGAAATCGGCGGCCTCGCCGCCCCGGACCCTCTTAGGGAAGTCTCAACGATTACGCCTGAAAATCGCTTTGCCAGAGAACAATCCAGAGGGAAGGCAAAGCAATGGAAAAGATTCAGCTTGACGTGGAGGAACTCCCCGAGCTCGCGACCCAGGTCGCCATCGCCGGTACGTCCAGACAGCAGGAGGTCGGCGGCCTGGTCTGCCTGGGTGTCCTGGCGGGAATCGTCGTCGCGCTCTAGGCGCATGCGACAGGGCCGGTCCGGCGCCATCGGGCACCGGGCCGGCTCCTGTATCGGAGACGGCGATGATCTTCAGCGAAGAGCTCGCCCGCTGGAACACGGATCCGGCGGCGCAGCGCGCAACCCGGATCGCCATCGACGGGTTTCGCGCCGATTGGGCGCACGGCCCCGTCCACCGGTCCTTCGCCGCGGCGATGGCCGACCTCCCCTCCAGGACGGCCGCCGCGATCGTCGCGGCGATACGTGTGCAATTTCGCGACGACAGGTGGATCGACGCGCTTGTCGGCCCGATCGCCGATGCGATGCGCCGCGACCCCTGCTTTCTGCCACCGTTCCCGGCCTTGAAGAGCGACGTCCACACCGGCCTGCTCGTCTACGAGGACGATCTGGTCCAGATCGCGGTTGGTGTCAGCCAGGCCCATCGCCTTGCCGCAAAGAAGAGTGGCGGGAGCGGCGGATCGGTCAACCTCAGCGGCAAGGTCACCGTGCTGAAGTTCGTGCGTGCCGGCGGGGCGACGCTGTCGTTCTGGGAAGCGCCGCGGCTCGGTGAAGATTTCCATGCCGGACAGGCCGGAACCTGCCGCCGGACCGCGACGCGCCGCATCGGGGATGGCGAGACACTCGTCGTCGACGGCCGCTCCCAGAGCTACGTCATTGAGCATGCCGAGGCCAATCTGCTGGTCCTCCAGGCCGTGATCAAGGCCGATCAGGCTGCGGTGAGCGCGGAGTATGACGCGGCCACCGGCGCCTGGCTTGGCTGCGGCGCGACCGAAGACACCGATTCCCGCATCCAGATGATCGCGACGCTGCTGCGCAAGCTCGGCCATGCCGATGCGTTCGCGGCGATCCTGCCGTTTCTCGACCATCCCCGCTTCTTCGTGCGCTGGCACGTCATGCGCGAACTGATCGGGATCGATGCCCGCCTTGCACTTCCCCACCTCGCCGCCATGGCCACGGGCGACCCGCATGTCGACGTGCGCCAGGCCGCGCGCGCGACGCTCGACCAGCTCGAGCGGGCGATGGCACCACGGCAGGCTGCCTGATGCCGCGGATCATCGACGGCCCGGACGCCACGCCGCTCGCGCTGGGCGATGTGGTCGCCGCCCTCAACGATCCCGCCTTCGATCCACGCGACGAGGACAGCTTCGCCGCTGCCGGCCCGCTGCTCAGGGGCCTTGCCGCCAATCGCCATTTCCTCGCTGACATCGCCGTCGCCGAGTTGAAGGACCGGTGCGGGCGGCAGAGCCGCGAGAACGGCTACAGCTCGCAGGTGATCATCCTGCACCGGGCGAGCGAGAAATACTTCATCCGCGCCAATTTCTGGCCGAGCCCGCGCGACAGCCTGTTCAAGGCGAGCGGCACCTCCCCCTTCTTCTACCATGTGCCGCACGATCACAATTTCTCGTTCCTGACCGTCGGCTATCTCGGACCGGGCTACTGGAGCGACTATTACGAATATGACTATGAAACGGTGGTCGGCGTGCCGGGGGAGGCCGTGGATCTGAGATTCATCGAACGCGCGAAGCTCGATCCCGGCAAGGTCATGCTCTATCGCGCCCATCGCGACGTCCACAACCAGCTCCCCGCCGACGAGATGTCCGTCTCGATCAACATCATGGAGGCCTCGCCGCGCCTACCCTTCCTCGATCAGTACCGGTTCGACGTGAAGTTGTGCGAGATCGCCGGCATCCTCAACAAGACATCGAGCGAGGCGCTGCTCACCATCGCCGCGAACCATGACGGGGGCAATGCCCGCGATCTGGTCGAAAGCTTCGCGGCCCGCCATCCCTGCGGCCATATCCAGTTCGCGGCGTTGCGCGAGCTCGCCGCGGCCGAAGCCGACATCGATGCAGGTCTCGCCAGGCTGGGTCGCGGAAGCGCGTCCGAAAGCCGCCTCGTGGCGGCGATGAGCACGCGGGAGATCGCGCGGATCGAGGCCACGCGCGGCTGGATCGAGCGCTAGCGTCGCCGGGTCAGGCGGCCATCGCGTTCGGCGCCCGGCGGTCGCGCGCGCGCAATCGCCGCTCCTCTTCCAGCATATAGTCCCGCGTCAGCGGCACGGCATCGCGCTGGCGGGTCAGCAGCAGCTGGAAGACGACATGGCCGTCGTGGCGGAAGGCGGAGATCGCACCGGCGAGGTAGAACAGCCACATCCGGTAGAAGCGCTCGTCATACAGCGCCACGATCTCGTCGCGCGCGGCGACGGTACGATCATACCAATGGTCCAGCGTCTGCGCGTAGTGGAGGCGCAGGATCTCGAGATCGGCAAGCCACAGGAAGGCAGATTCGATCGCGGGCGCGATCTGGCTGAGCGCGGGCACATAGCCGCCGGGAAAGATGTATCTGGCGACCCACGGGTCGGTGGCGCCCGGGCCGTCGGCGCGGCCGATCGTATGCAGCAGCATCACGCCATCCGGCGCCAGCAGCGTGCGGCACCGGTCGAAGAAGGTACCGTAATGCGGCGGGCCGACATGTTCGAACATGCCGACCGAGACGATCCGGTCGAACACGCCCGCGACGTCGCGATAGTCGATCAGCTCGAACCTTACCCGGTCGGCGACGCCGGCGTCGCGCGCGCGCTGGCGCGCGACCTTGAGCTGCTCTTCCGACAGGGTGATGCCGAGTACGTCGACGGCCGCGACGCGATGGAGGTAGAGCGCCAGCCCGCCCCAGCCGCAGCCGATGTCGAGCACACGCTGGCCCGGCGCCAGCCGCAGCTTGGCGGCGATATGGGCCTTCTTGTCGAGCTGGGCCTGGTCGAGCCCCACCTCCGGCCCGTCGAAATAGGCACAGCTGTACTGGCGGTCGCGGTCGAGAAAGAGGTCGTAGAGCCGCCCCGACAGATCGTAATGATGGGCGACGTTGCGCCGGGAGCGCCGCCGCCAGTTCCACAGGTCGAGCGAGGCGAGCAGGCGCTGCCGGCGCCACAGCTTCACCCGCATCGGATTCTCGCCGTCCCAGCGGGCATTGTGGCCGATGAGATCGAGGAAATCGCGGATGTCGCCGCCCCCGATCTCCAGCCGCCCGTCCATATAGGCCTCGCCCGCACCCAGCGCCGGGTTGCGCGCGATCCGGCCGGCCGTGCCGCGCCCGTCCAGCCTGACGGTCAGCGGCTTCAGGCCCTCGGCCGGCACGCCATAGCGACGGGTCCGGCCCTTGTGGTCTACGAGCGTGAGCGACCCGCGCCTGACGAGCATCCTGAGCAGCCGGTCAAGAAGGATCATCGCCCTCCCCTGCCTCCACATCACAGACAGCAGTCATTCTGCCCCTGACGGCAGAAGCGCTGCAACCGGCAATTGGTTCCGGTACGGTGGAGACGGATCGGGGCGCCGGCAAGGGCGCCCCGCCCGGGATCAGGCGAAGATCACGTCGGCGCTGGTCAGCGGGACGTTCACCTGGATGATGAAGTCGGCCGCACCGTCGCCATCCACATCGCCGGCAAGATAGGAATAGGCGCCCGACGTATAGGCGCGCAGCTCGCCCGCCGTGCCGCTGAAGGCGCTGGCGCCGATCCAGGCGAAACCGTCGTCCCCGCCGCCCGCGACCGCGTCGATGCCGCTGACATCGACCTTGTCCTGGCCGCGGCGGAAATCGACGATCCAGTCATTGCCGCCGAGCTCGCTGACACGGAACACATCATTGCCGTTGCCGCCGGCCATCATGTCGTCGCCGGCACCACCGTCGATCAGGTCATTGCCATTGCCGCCGGTCAGCGTGTCGGCCCCGTCGCCGCCGAACAGCTGGTCGTTGCCGTTGCCGCCGTCGATCAGGTCGTCGCCGAGGCCGCCATAGGCGATGTCGTCGTCATTGCCGGCCATGATGCGGTCGTTGCCCCGACCGCCGTCGATCAGGTCCGCGCCATTGCCGCCCGAAAGCGTATCGGCATCGCCCAGCCCGAAGAGCGTGTCATTGCCGTTGCCGCCGGACAAGGTATCGGCGCCCGCCGTGCCGTCGATCTGGTCGTTGCCGTTGCCGCCGGTCCGGGTGACACCCGGATCGCTCGCGCCCGAGACGGTGACCCGGACGGTCGCCGTGTCGCTGCCGCCGCGGCCGTCGCTCACCGTGTAGGTGAAGCTGTCGACCAGCGATTCGCCGGCGGCAAGCTCGTTGATCGCCGCGCCGTCGGCGACATAGCGCAATGTGTTCGTCGCCGCATCGAAGACGAGGCGGCCGAGCGTCCCCGTCGTGTCGACCCCGGCAATGGCCAGCACGTCCGCCGCGTCCGGATCACTGTCATTGCCGAGCAGCAGGCTCCAGAGGTTGTCGCTCGTCGCGTCCTCGGCGATCGCGATCGCATCGTCCGCCGCCGTCGGCGCCCGGTTCGGTACGGGAATGAAGAAACGTCCGAGGATCGGGTCGTGGTCGGTCGCGCGCGCAGCGCCGTTGGCCTGCTCGGCATTGATGTGAACGGCGTCGAATTCGGCACCCGAAGCCAGGCCGCCGGTCACGACCAGATGATCGATCGCCTGAAGATTGCCCTGGAACAGATAGGTGTAGCGCTCCGATTCTGGCAGCAGCCGGTGCAGGTCGGTCATCACCCCGCCGGCCTCGAGCGCGCCGATCGCATTCTCGAACCAGAAGCCGTTGAAATCGCCGAGCACACCGAGCTTCAGCGACGGATCGGTGGCGAGCGCGTCGTTCACATAGGTCCGGACCGTATTGGCCTGCGCGGTCCGTTGGGCGTCACCCGCATCGGCCGGCGGCTGGGTCGCGCCGAACAGCGGATCGCTGCCGAGGCGCGAGGTGGAGTGGACGTTGATCAGCGTCACCGTCTCGCCGTTGAAGGTGAAGTCGGCGGCCAGCGGGCGCCGGCTGCCGTTGAACGCCGCCCCCTGGATCAGCTCGGCGCTGCCCTCGACATAATCGACCCGGGCGGCGTTGAAGAGGAAGCCGTTGCGGATGTTGCCGCCCGGCGCGCCGCCGGTCGAGTTCGGGGTCGAAGGTGCGATCTCGACATAGACGTAATTGGGTCCACCGAGCGCGGCGATCGCATCGATCAGCAGCTGCGCGGTCTCGACGCCGGACAGCGGATCGCTGCCGTTGAGGCCGTTGGCGTCCTGGACCTCCTGAAGCGCGATGATGTCGGGTGCGGCGAGGCTGTAGACGATGTTCTGGGCGAGCAGGCTGAATTTGACCGCGCCGTCGGCAGGGCTGAGATTCTCGACATTGTAGCTGGCAACGGTGAGGTGATCGGCATCGCCGGCGAGGGTCGTGGTCTCGCGCGAGACGGTGACGTCCTCGGTCACCGTCACCGCGCCGGTGACGAGCACCTCGTAGCTGTTGAAGCTGTACGACATGATGCCGGTCACGTCGGACAGCCGGTCGCCCTGGCTGTGGGCCGGCTCGTAGCCCGGGAACAAGGCCGGCGTCTGGTCGATCTGGATCCGCTCCGGATTGAAATCGCCGTCCGACACGGTGATGCCGCCGCGGCTGTTGACCCCGGTCGCGCCGGCGCCGCCCGAAGCGACGACGAAGGTCTCGCCGAACTCGCTGGTCTGCGAAACGACCAGCGGCTGGTCGATCGTCACCCGCATGCCTTCGAGCGATTCGTAGAAATCGATGCCGTCGGTCGCCGGGTCGTAGCTGGTCAGCCCGTCGTCGTCGATCACCTGGCTCGGCGGCAGCACGCCGCCGGTGCCGATCAGCGTCGCCGCCGGCAGCGCGTTGCCACTCGATTGCAGCGTCACCGCCGAAGCGGTGACCTGGGTCACGGTGAGGTTGGTGTTGTCGCCGCCCGGCAGGAATTCGGCCACCGTGCCGTTCACCGACACTGCATCGCCGATCGCCACGCCCGGCGCCGCGCCGGTAAAGACGAACAGCGCGTCAGATGTGCGGGCATTGCCGTCGCCGGTCGCGTCCTGGAGGTAGAAGCCGTTGGTGGAGACCGCGGTCACGATCCCGCCGGTGGTGACGACCTGGCCTTCATAGCCCGAGCGGTGCCCCTCGCCCTGAATATGGTAGGTCCGCAGCGTGATCGGGTCGTCATTGACGATCGTGCCGGTCGCCGTGCCGTCGATGATGGCGATATTGCCCACCGGATTGGCGAGTTGCAGGCCGAAGGTTTCGTTGGGCTCGCCGATTGTGTCGCCGGCGATGCCGATGACGATCTGGGCGCTCGACGCGCCGACCGCGAAGGTCACCGTGCCGGTCAGCGGCTGGCCCGGCGCGAGATCGGCCGCGTCGGCGCTGCCATTGAGGTTCAGCACATAGTCGACGCTCGCCGCCTGGTCGGTGCCGCCGGCGCGGCGCACGGTGAAGACGAGCTGCTGCACGCCGCCATCGCCCTCGACGACGCTCGCATCGCCAACGCTGATCAGGCCGGTGCCGGTCGGGCTGATGAAGTCCTGGCCGGTGTTGACCGCGCCGAAATTGTCGTCATTCGACGCGACCCAGGTGAAGTCCTGGTAATTCGCGCCGGTGCCGGTGAGCTGGAGCGAGGAGCCGATCGGGTCGCTGCCGGTCTGGGCGACGCCGATGTCCTGGCTGGTGAGGCCCGCGGCCGGGCCGTTGGACGCCGTGATCACGCCCTCGATCGACAGGAACTGGACGACATTGCCGTTCGGATCGACCAGCGCGAAGCCGTCGAACGGGCCGTTCTGGATGCCGTTCACCGGGTAGCTGAAGCTCAGCGTGCCATAGCCGTCGTCCTGGTCCGGCACGATGCCGCTCAGCGTACGGGTGTTGTAGCTGACCGCCGCATTGGGATCGTTGCTGCCATTGTAGAGCACGATCTGCCAGCCGGTGAGGTCGGTGCCCGCGGCCGCGGCGATCTCGATCGCCTCGCCGACGTCGTTGCTCGCATTGTCATAGTGGATTTCGTTGATGAAGACGCTGCCGCCGGTCGCAGGCGGGGCATCGTCGTTGAGGATCGTGCCGATCGCCTCGGCATCGCCGAGCGTCGCGCCGCCGGTCGGCGCGGAGAGCGTCACGGTGAACGTCTCGTTGGGTTCGAAATCGCCGTCGTCGGTGATCTCGATGGTGATCGTCTTTTCGGTCTCGCCGTCCGCGAAGGTGACGGTGCCGGTGAACGGCGGATCGCTCTCGATGTCGGAGGCGTCGGCGTTGCCGGAGAAGTTGAGGGTCCAGGTGGCGGAGACCGCGCCGCTGTCGCCGCCGCTGCGGGTGACGGTGAAGGTCATCGCGCCGGCATCGTCCTCGACCAGGCTCGCATCGGCGATGGAGAGCACGCCGGGGTCGCCCGCGGACTGCGGCACGCTGGCGACGATGATGTCGTCGATGCCGACCCATTCGTCATTGCCGCCGGCATTGGTGGTCATGATCCGGATCTGCAGCGTCGCCGCGTTGTTCGCGTCCGCCGGCAGGGTGACGTCGAGCGCGGTCACCAGCGTGGCGCCGGCGCCGGTCACGTCGGCGAAATAGCCGCCGGGGACATTGATCCACGCCGCGCCGTCGGCGGTGCGGTACTGGACGTTGACCTGCTGGACCGCGTCCTCGCCGGCCGTCGCATCAATGTCGCGCAGATTGGCCTGCAGGCGGATGTCGGCGCGGCCGGTGGCGTTCATGTAGAGGACGATGCTGGGGGCATCGGCGGTGCCGGACCCCTGCAGCGCGATGGTCGGATTGGCGATCTGGAATTCGGCGACGCCGCCATTGTTGATCGTCGTGTTCGTCTGGTTGGCGATCACGTCGACCGCGCCGAGGACGGCCGCTGTGCGCGTGCGCGGGTCGACATTGGTGGGCGAACCGGCATCGATGTCGCCGAGATAGCCGACGATGCTGGCGACGGCCGCCCAGTCGTCATTGGACGTGATCAGGCCGCTGTTCGACCAATCCTGCGTGAAATTGCCGTCCGCCAGCGAGAAATACGCGTTGCTCATCCTGTCTTCCCCCGTTCCGAATCGCTTCGCCCTTTGCGGGACTCACCGGCCCAAGATGCCGGATCGGCAGCGTCTGTGAAGCACTTGTATGACGATTCGCGGTCGCCCTGCGACAGAGGTCACCGGCGCGGCCCGAGCGTGATGCTGACCCGCCTCACCCCGCGGATGCGGCCCGCCGTCACGCGCCTGTCGATGAAGGCCGCCCGCGAATCGCCGAACCCGTCGATGCAGGAGGCCTCTCACCAGCCGGACAGGCCATCCGCCCCGGTCGGGTCGCCCCCCGGAGCACGTCACGCGACGACTATGGACAATCCCGGGGAGTTCAGCGCGCATCTGCCCGCAGGGTCCGCCGTCCTAGAGCGTCGCGTGTACCGTCGCGACCGCCTTGATCACCGCAGCGATCCGCGCCGCCGCCTGGATGGTGTCGGATTTGACCCCGTGCTGGGTGAGGACGCGCTCATGACTGTCGATGCACATGCCGCAGCCGTTCTGGGCGCTGACCGCGAGGCTGAACAGCTCGAAGTCCGCCTTGTCGATACCCGGCGCGCCGATGACGTTCATCCTGAGCTTCGCCGGCAGCGTCTGGTAGACCGGGTTCGAGGCGAGGTGGACGAAGCGGTAATAGACGTTGTTCATCGCCATGACCGCCGCCGCGGCGCGGGCGGCATTGGCGGTGGCCTCGTCGATCTTGCCGGCGACCTCGGCCTCCGCTGCCGCCACGATCGGGCGATAGCCGGTGCCATGGGCGCAGGTCAGGATGAGGCCGTATTTGCGGGCGTCGCCGAGCGTCTGGTCGCTGAGCAGCGAGCCGATATTGAGCCGCAGATCCTTGGCATAGTCGGGAAGCGTGTCGGCGAAATCCTTGAGGGACATGTGAGTCTCCTATCCTCGCGTCGCGCCAGCCTAGGCCCGGGTCCATGCGGAGTCAGTATGGATTCCGGGCCCTGCCGGCGCGACGGACAAAAAAGGGGCGCGGCGATGGTGGATCGCCGCGCCCCGCACAGGAGGTCCGCCGGTTCGGGGGCGTGCGGGGGGAACACGCCGGAAGGCCGGACCTCGAACGTGAAGCCGGCTCAGGCGGCCGGGCGAAGCACCTCTTCGCCGGCCGTCCAGTTGCACGGGCACAGCTCGTCGGTCTGCAGCGCGTCGAGCACGCGCAGCGTCTCGGCCGGGTTGCGGCCGACATTGAGGCCGTTGACGGTCACGTGCTGGATCACATTGTCCGGATCGACGACGAACGTGGCGCGGAACGCGACATGCTCGTTCTTGTCGAGGATGCCGAGCGCGCTGGCGAGCTGCGCGCCGTTGTCGGCGATCCAGGGGAAGTCCGCATTGGCGAGCTGCTCGTCCGACCGGCGCCAGGCGAAGTGGACATGGGCGGTGTCGGTCGACGCGCCGATCAGCACGGCGTCACGGTCGGCGAAGTCGCGGGCGAGATCGCCATAGCCGACGATCTCGGTCGGGCAGACGAAGGTGAAATCCTTCGGCCAGTAGAACAGGATCTTCCACTTGCCGTTGGTCTCGGCCAGGTCGATCGTCTCGCCGGCCGGGAGCGCGGTCGTGCCCTGCTGGACCGGAAGGGTGAGTTCGGGAAGCTTGTCGCCAACGGTAAGCATGCGTGCGTTTCTCCTGTTTGTGCACTGCGTCAAAAATCTTGTGCAGCGCATATAGGCACTGGTTCTCATCGCGCAAATTGATTAGATCACAGGCATTGATCGATTGAGGCGATAATGCGCATGGCCGTTCGACACATCGCCCCCACGACGGGGATTCCGGTCTGCCGGGGCGGGTCAGCATGAGCGTCCACCTTCCCACGCTGAAGCAGCTTCAGTATCTGGTGGCATTGAAAACACACGGTCATTTCGGCCGCGCCGCCGATGCCTGCTTCGTCACCCAGTCGACCCTGTCGGCGGGAATCAAGGAGCTTGAGACGCTGATCGGCGTGACGCTGGTCGAACGCACCCGGCGGGTGGTGCGCTTCACGCCGCTCGGCGAGCGGGTCGCCGACAAGGCGCGCCGGATCCTGCGCGAGACCGAGGATCTGACCGACATGGTGCGCGCCGCCGGCAAGCCGCTGGCCGGCGAGCTCCGGATGGGCGTGATCCCCACGATCGCGCCGTTCCTGCTCCCGACCCTGCTGCCCCGGCTGCGCGAGCAATGGCCGGACCTCAAGCTCTACCTGCGCGAGGAAACCAGCCAGTCCGCCTGCGATGCGCTCCACCGCGGCAAACTCGACTGCGTGCTGCTCGCCCTCCCCTATGCCTGCGGCGACGTCGAGGCGGCCCATCTGTTCGACGACCGGCTGATGGTCGCTTTCCCGCCGGGCGGCGCCGACGGCCTGCCCGAGTGCGTGCCGGCGAGCGCGATCGACGAGGACAAGCTCCTGCTGCTCGAGGACGGCCACTGCCTCAAGGACCATGCGTTGTCCGCCTGCAACCGCCCGGAGCTGCGCGCCGAAGCCTCGATCCTCGGCACCTCGCTCCACACGCTCGTCCAGATGGTCGACAACGGCCTCGGCATGACGCTGATCCCGGAAATGGCGGTCGAGGCCGGCATCCTCGACGGCACCGGCGTCGTCGCGCGCCGCCTCGATGCCGAGCATCCGACCCGCCGCATCGCCCTGGTCTGGCGCCGGGGGAGCCCGCGCGAGAAGGAGTTCCGCCTGCTCGCCGACGCGCTGAAGTCGGCGGCCTGACGCGGCTCAGTCGACCGGCGGCGCTCCCGGCGGGTAACAGGAAATCTCGACGCGCAGGCCGTCGGGATCGGGAAGAAAGAGGGCGCGGGTGCCGCCGGGAAAGTCCTGCAGCCGCCCCTCGAAACCGGCCGACGTCATGGCGGCATGGATCTGTTCGACATGCGCGCCGCTCGGGGCGCTGAAGCCGAGATGGTTGAGCCCTGGCCCGTAGCGCTCATAGGGGCGCGTCTCCTCCCGCGCCTCGGCGAACTGCAGGTACAGGCCGTGCGGATTGCTCCACACCCCGCGCTTCTGCTTCACGAAGCCCAGCATCGGCAGGAGCCGGTCGTAGAAGATTGCGCTGTGCTCGAACGAGCGGGACATGATCGTCAGATGATCGAGCCTGAGCGGCTCGGCGGCGGGCGACACGGTCATGGCCTCTCTGCGTCCTCGTCTCCGGGTGGAAGAGGCCGGACCATAGCCGGCGGCGCGCCGGGCAGGTAGCCCCGCGCGCCGCCTCAACCCGTTACCGCGCCGGCGGCGCCGGGCAGCCGCGCAGCAGGAAGCTGCACTTCACCGCGGCCATCAGCGGATTGGTGCCGCCCGATCCGCCGGGCCCGTTGCCGCGCAGATAGCCGTAATTGACCATCCAGATGATCGTGCCGCCGACCCCGGTCTCACGCACCCACTGGCCCTTCGCCGCGATCGACTCGCCATTCTCGTAGGAGAGGTAGCCCGCGCCGCGCCGCTGATTGTGCGGCGCCATCGCCGGTACGAAGCCGTTCGGATAGCGCTGTGCGTCGTAGGTCCGGTACGCCGACCGCGATTCCTGGTCGAAGACGTAGGTGCCGTTGTCGAGATAGCCGAGCTCGACCAGCGTGTTGTATTCCATGCCCTCGTCGCCGGGCTCGAAGGCAAGATTGGGAATCTCGGTCGACTGGCGGGGCCCCCGCACCTGCCGTCCGTAGTAGATGCCATAGAAGCCGATTCCGATGCCCAGCCGGTTGCGGGGCACACCGGTCGCCACATAGGCACGGATGCTGCTGTCGAGGTCGACCGGGCGTGTGCCGGTCGCGCCGAAGATCGGGCCGGTAAACCAGCTGTCCCAGCCGCCGCCGCTGAACGCCGTGCCGATGCCATAGCTCATCAGGTTGTACTGATCGACGAGGTTCGCGACCTCGGCCTGCCAGGGCTTCACGCGCCCGCCGGGCTGGAGTTCGTTGATGCTGACGGCATAGCCCGGAAAGGTGATGATGACCGGGGTCTGCTGATAGCGCGGACGGCTGTTCGCCTCGGCCCGGATCTCGCGGATCAGCGCGGTCAGCCGCCGCAGTGACTCGGCCCCGCTGACCGCGGCGCCGCAATCCGCGGCGGTGCAGCCGTCTTCGAGCCGGTTCTCCCAATCGACGTCGACCCCGTCATAATTGTGGGCCACCAGATAGTCGACGAGCGTGTCCACGAACCGCGCGCGCACGCCGTCGGCGGTGCTGAGATTGAAGCCGATCCCGTCCCCGCCATCGCCGCCGAGCATCAGCAGCGCCTTCGCCCCGGCCTCGTGGGCGCGGTCGATCAGGTAGTTTTCGACGGGCCGCGCATCCGGCGCGAACGGATGATTGGCGAGGTGGGCGCTCCCTGCTCCCTCGACGACCTCGCCGGCGCGCCCGCCCAGCGAGCCGGCGCCCGGCGCCACCCGCGCGAAGACGAAATGCGTCATCGCCGCCATGTCGACGTCCTGGGGCGGGTTCATCTGCTCCCAGTAATAGCCGGCATAATAAGCCGTGACCCAGGTCGAGGCCACCGGCGCCGCGCCCGCGACGGTCACGGTCGCGGTGACGGTGCGGGTCGGATCGGCGGCCGCCGTCGCGATGACGCGATAGGTGCCGGGCGTCGCGGGAGCCGTGTAGAGGCCCGCCGGCGTGACCGCGCCGCCCGCGACGCCCTCCTGCACGGCCCAGGTGCAGGCCCGGTTCGTTGCGCCCGTGACCGTGCAGGTGAATTGCTGGGTCCGCCCGGCGGCCAGCTGGACGGTTGCCGGGTCGATCGTGATGGTGACGGGCGCCGGGGCGGGCGTGGGCGCAGGATCGCCACCTCCGCCACCACCGCCTCCACAAGCACCCACCAGGGACGCGCAAAAGAACAAGAGGATAACGCTCGGTTTCATACTACAAACCCGCTTTGAAAAGGGGTGTAGAATCGAGCGGAATCACGGAATCCGGCAAGGGTCGCAGCGACGAACGTCCGCGCCCGCGCGATGAACCCTCGGGCTCAGTCCATATGCTTGAGGCCGACCCGCAGATAGTCCCAGCCGGTCACCAGGGTGAGCGCCGCTGCGGCCCAGAGCGTCGCCAGTCCGAACAGGTGCACCCAGGCCCATTGCGGCAGGGCCCCCGCCAGGATCAGTGCCCCAAGGGAGAAGAGCTGCAGCGTCGTCTTCCACTTGGCGAGCTGGCTCACCGGCACCGACACCTGCAGGCCGGCCAGGAACTCGCGCAGGCCCGACACGATGATCTCGCGCAGCAGGATCACCAGCGCCGGGATCAGATGCCAGTCGGCGATGACCGGACCGGCGAACCCGCCTTCGGCCGGTGCCCGGGCGACCAGCATGACAATCACCGCCGCGACCATGATCTTGTCGGCGATCGGATCGAGGAACTGGCCGAGGCGTGACACCGTCCCCTGCGCGCGAGCGAGATAGCCGTCGAAATAGTCGGTGATGCCGACCAGGCAGTAGAGCACGAAGGTGACCGCATAGTCGAACCAGCCCGGTTTCCAGAGCAGGAAGACCAGAATCGGCACCGCGAGGATGCGCGACAGGGTGAGCAGGTTGGGCAGGGTCAGCATGTTCGGAAGCCTGCCTTAACGCCAAAGCGCGACTTTTGGGAGAGGCCGGGGCTTGTGCCGTTCGGATCGAACCGCCTATGACGGCCGCAACGGCCCACGGGCGGAAACTTTTGAGCGACAGGATGCCGACAGCCCGTTCGCCCCGCCAGGCGCCCAGTCACCCCGCACGCCACACCCCTTCCCCCTACCAGTGCAAACGATGACCGGCGCGACCCACCTTCTCGGCACGCGGCGCTTCCTGCCGCTGTTCACGACCCAGCTCCTGGGCGCGTTCAACGACAATCTGTTCAAGAACGCGATGGTCCTGTTCGTCGTCTACCAGGTCTACAATGACGAGGCGTCGGAATTCTGGTTCAGCGCCGTCACCACCGCCATCTTCATCCTGCCCTTCTTCCTCCTGTCGGCGCTGTCGGGGCAGCTCGCCGACGCGACCGACAAGGCGCGCATCATCCGCATCGTCAAGGCGTGCGAAGTGGGGATCATGCTGGTCGGCGCCGGCGGGCTGGTGATGGCCTGGCAGGGGATCATGGTTCACACGCTCGCCATCCCGCTGCTGCTGCTCGCCCTGTTCGCGATGGGGGTCCACTCGACCTTCTTCGGCCCGATCAAATACGCCATCCTGCCCCAGCACCTTGAAAGCGACGAGGTGCTGGGCGGCACCGGTCTCGTCGAGGCGGGCACCTATATCGCGATTCTCGGCGGCACGATTCTGGCCGGCATCATCTCGATCGAGGCGTCGGCCGTGACCGTCATCGTCATCGCGATCATCGGCTATGTTTCGGGCCGGAAGGTGCCGCCTGCCCCGGCGCTGGAGACCGGCCACATCATCGATCTCAACGTCTTCCGCTCCTCCTACCGCCTGATCGCGGCGACCCTGCACATCCCGCGCCTGTTCCTCGCCATCGTCTCGATCAGCTTCTTCTGGACGATCGGCGCCGTGCTGTTCATCCAGTTCCCGCCGCTGGTGAAGAACGTGCTCACCGCCGACAAGGCGGTCGCCAGCCTGTTTCTCGCCATCTTCTCGATCGGTGTCGCGATTGGCTCGGTAGCGGTGAACCGCCTGCTCAAGGGCGAGGTTTCGGCGCGCTATTCGATGCCGGCCGTGCTGGTGATGGGCCTGTTCGTCGTCGCCTTCCATCTCGTCGCCGCCAACTGGGTCGGGACGACCGACGGCAGCCTCTACGATCTCCACGCCTTCATGGACCATCCCGGCAACTGGCCGCTGCTCGGCTCGCTGCTCGGCATCGCGATCTTCGGCGGCATGTTCGTCGTGCCGCTCTACGCCTTCCTCACCACCACCGTCCCCAAGTCGCAGGCGGCACGCACCGTCGCCGCCAACAACATCGTCAATTCGGGCGCGATGGTGGTCGGCTCGATCATTGCCGGCTCGCTCTCGCTCGCCGGCATCGAGGGCGAGGACCAGCTCCTGCTCGCCGCCGCCATGTGCCTGATCTCCGCCTGGCTCGCCTGGAAGCTGCACAAGGCGAGCGACGATGTGGAGTGCGTCGACAAGGAAGTCCTGCCGCCGACGGTCTGACGGGACTTATCCCAGCAGCGTCCCGAAGAAGATCACACCGCCCACCCATGCAGTGGCGAACAACCTGAGATCGTCCAGCCAGCCGGCGGTATCGACGCCGGCGAACGGGGCCGGCAGCTCTGCACGTACCGCGGCGATCGGGCCGATGCGGCGGGCGGTCGGAAGCGGCGGGCGAGTCATGCCGTCATTAAGAATTCATTTACCAGAAGGTTGCAAGCGCCGCGCCGGCCAGCCGTCCCGCCACGGGACGCATCAGCCGCGCGGGATCGCGACCCGTCGCTCCGGGGAGTTCAGGCCAGGCGGCAACATATCCGAAATGAACTTCGGACCGGATTTTAAATACTACACTGGAGCGCGATAAGTAAAAAAGCAGATTAACCTTTTCCGTTCAATAGTCACGCTTGCCAAGAGCAACACGTGAATCCGAGTTGAAAAAGGGGGTTATCATGCTTTCTTCTGGGAACCGCCGCGCCCTGATTTTGTCCTGCGCGGCACTTTCGGCTGCATGCGCGTCGATGATTCCGGCGCAGGCTCAGGCGCAGACGGCGCTCGTCAACGTCTGCACCGGGATCAGGCTGCCGCGCTCCGCGGTGACCGACATCCTCGCCCCCGTCGCGAACGGCATCGTCAATCCGGTCGAGAACCGGGTCAATTCGATTCTCGACGTGATCGCGATCATCCCGCTCGTCGGGCAGCTCATTCCCGATCTCAACATCAACGTTGCCGGCCTGCTTTCGAGCGCGGCGGCCGGTGCCCCGATCTCGCTGCAGGTGCTCGACATCAACGGCAATGTCGTCGACCCGGCGGATGACTGCAACGTCCAGGCGAACGGCATCAGCCTCACCGATCCCGCCGGCATCGCGATCGGCGGCAACCAGATCACCGGGCTCGGCGCCAATGGCGAGGCCGCGAGCGCCGCCGACATCGACGCGATCGCGTTCGGCAACAGCGCGCGGGCGAATGCAGGCGCAACCGGATCGATCGCGATCGGCGCCGATTCCCAGGTCAGCGCTGCGAACAGCGTCGCGATCGGCGCCGGCGCGACCGCCACGCGCGGCGCGCAGGCCGGCTATAGTGCGCTAGGCCTCGCCACGCCCCAGTCCTCGGCCGGCGAATTCTCGGTCGGCACCGCCGGCGCGACGCGGCAGATCACCAACGTGGCCGCCGGCTCGGCCGCGACCGACGCGGTCAACGTCGCCCAGCTCCAGGGGATCGATGCGCGGGTCACCAGCAACAGCACGACGATCGCCAATCACGAGACCCGGATCGTCGCGCTCGAAGCCGGCGGCGGCGGCGGTACGCCCGCATCCGGGCCTGCGCGCTATTCCGATGCGGCGACGCCGACCACGCCCAATGCCGGCACGCCGACCAACGACGCGACCCTGGTCGGCGCTGCGGCCGGCGCCGTCGGGCTGCACAATGTCCGCGCCGGCACGCTCGCGGCAGGCTCCACCGATGCGGTCAACGGCGGCCAGCTCTTCGCCACCAACCAGCAGGTCGCCAATCATGAGAACCGGATCACGGTGATCGAGAACAGCGTCTCCGGCAGCACGATCAGCCCGGTCCAGTATTCCGACGCGGCGACGCCGACCGTCCCCAATGGCGGCACGCTCAGCAATGACGTGACCCTGGTTGGCGCGGGCGGCGGCGCGGTGACGGTCCACAACGTCGCCGCCGGCCGTGTCGCGGCAGGGTCGACCGACGCTGTGAACGGCGGCCAGCTCAATGCCACCAACGCCGTCGCCCAGGAAGCGGTCGCGCTGGGTCGCAACTCCGTCCAGTATGACGCGGGCGGTCGATCGGTGACCTTCGGTCCGGGCACCGCCCCGGTTCGCCTGGGCAATGTCGCGCCCGGCGTCGCCCCGACCGACGCGGTCAACGTCGCGCAGCTCCAGGCTGGACTGCAGAGCGCGGTGGCCCAGTCCCAGGCCTATCTGGAGACGCGCTTCGACCTGCTCGGACGGGATCTCGACAGCCTCCGCCGGGACTCGGAGGCCGGCACCGCCGGCGCCCTCGCCGCCGCCGCTTTGCCTCAGGCGAGCGATCCCGGTCGCGGCATGGTCGCCTTCGGCACCGGCCTGTTCCAGGGCGAAGGGGCGTTCGCGATGGGGCTCTCCACCCGGCTCGAGAACGGCCGCGCCGTAATCCGTGCCGGCGCCACGATCGACACGCGCGGCCGCGGCGGCGCCAATGCGGGGGTCGGGATCCAGTTCTGATCGTCCATCGGAATTTCTGACCAGCGCTTGGCGGTCAGAAGGGAGGAGGCGCACCCCACCAGTGCCTCCTCCCATTTCCGTTTCCGACACCCGCGCGCGGATCGGCGGTCAGCGCCGGCCGCAGCCCGCCGGATCGCTGGGATCGCTGTCGTTGCGGCCGTTGCCGCGCCCGTTGCCGGCCGGATCGGAATTCGGGCCGCTGTCGCTGTCGGAGCAGCCCTGGACGCGTCGCGCCACCCGGCGGCCGTGGCCGGGCCGGTCCGAATTGGCGCCGCTGTCGGAATCGCTGACGCCGGTACGGCCGCGGCCGGGCGGGTCCGAATTCGGTCCGCTGTCATTGTCGCTGACCTGACCGGCCTCGGCCTTGCCCTGCAACGCGACAAAGGCGCCGCCGGTCACGGCAACGCCGCCAACGACACGGCCCAGAAACGAGCGACGCGTGAGTCTACGTTCGGTCTTCATCGGTTCTCCCCTCCCGCTGAACGGGCTGAAGCTACGCGCCTTTGCGGACACCCGCAATCGCCGTTCGTCAGGGCGCCGCCGCCGTTCGGCTACCCCGGCGGGCACGCAAACGGCAGCGAAACATCGTTAACAAAGTCTTGCCATCGGGCCTGCGGGTTTCACCGGTGCCAAGCGGGATGGCCGGCCATATCATCGTCGAACCGCAGTCAGGAGGTTTCCACCCGATAGCAGCAAAGCCAGCCAACCGCCGGAGCTGCGACGAATTCCGACGCCGTCCTCCGGCACTCAGAGGAGGACGTCATGCGACTGAATTCGACCTCATCGAACTTCGCCCTGGTCAACTCCGCCGCCCGCGCGCGCGCCGCACACGGCTCGAAGCTCCTTCGGCAATCCGCCCTCGCCGCGCTGGCCGCCCTGCTCGCATCTCCTTCGACTGCCGCCGCGCAGGGCGTCACGGTCAATCCCGAAGCCCCGGCGCCGACCCCCGCCTGTCCGGCCAACCCGCCGGCGGTGGTGAACAATGGCGGTGCCGGCAATGGCGGTGTCGCGATCAGCGGCAATCCCGCCTGCCCCGCCGGCGCGACACCGGCTGCGCAGGTCGGCGACAATGGCGGCATCGCGATCGGCAACGACCGTGCTGCGCCGGCGACCACGGCGGGGACCGGCAACTCGATCGCGATCGGCAACGGCGCGACGGCCGGGGCAGCCACCACCGGCGGGGCGACCGCACTCGGGGCGGGCGCCCAGGCCATCAGCAACAACAGTGTCGCGATCGGCACCAATGCCCGCGCCGGCGACGCCGCCGATCTCACCCGGGTGAATCAGGTCGCGATCGGCAACAACGCGGCCGCCACCGCCCAGAATTCGATCGCGATCGGCGACGGATCGATCGCCAACGGACCGCAGTCGACGGCGATCGGCTCGGCGGCGAGCGCCGGCGTCAACTCCACGGCGGCGGGCCGGAATGCCACAGCCGGCAATTCCGCCGTCGCCTATGGCGTCAACGCCAATGCCGGCCTGCGCGGGACCGCGCTCGGCCAGGGTGCGGTCGCCTCGGCGCAGGACAGCACCGCGATCGGCAGCTTCGCCTCGACCACCGTTGCGAACAGCGTCGCGCTCGGCCGCCAGTCCGTCGCCAATCGGGGTGCCCAGACCGGCTACACGGCCGCGGTGCTCGCCACGCCGCAAACCTCGATCGGCGAGGTCTCGATCGGCACCGCCGGCGGCCAGCGCCAGTTGACCGGCGTCGCCGCCGGCTCCGCGGCGACCGATGCCGTCAATGTCGCGCAGCTCCTTGCGGTCGACACCCGGGTCGATCAGCTCGATGCCGATGTCGGCGTTCTTCAGGCCGACGTGGCCGCGAACAGCGGCGCCATCGCCGCCAACACGAGCAACATCTCGACGCTGCAAGGCCAGGTCGCGACCAACACCGGCACCATATCGACGCTGCAGACCCAGGTCGCGACCAACACCGGCACGCTCGGCACTGCGACGACGAACATCTCGACCCTGCAGGCCCAGACCACGGCCAACACCGGCAACATCTCGACCCTGCAGGGCCAGACGACGTCGAACACCTCCCAGATCGCGGCGAACACCGCGGCGATCGCCGGCCTCAGCGGCGGCACCGTCAACGGCGTCGGGCTGCTGGTGCAACCGGGCGCCGGTGCCAACCTGCTCGCCGGCGGCAATACCGACGGCGCCGCGGTGGACTTCACCGGCACGGCGGGGACGCGGCAGCTGATCGGGGTCGCGGCGGGCGAGATCACGGCCGGCTCGACCGACGCGGTGAACGGCAGCCAGCTCGCCGGCATCGCGCAGAGCCTCGCCAGCGCGCTGGGTGGCGGATCGACGGTCAATCCGGACGGCACGGTCACCGCGCCGAGCTACACCATCCAGGGCCAGGCGCAGACCAGCGTCGGCGGGGCGCTGACCGCGCTGGACAATCGCACGACGGCCAACGGCAACGCGATCTCCGGCCTCCAGACCCAGGCGGCAGCCACGGCGACGGCGGTCACCGCGCTGCAGGGTCAGGTCGCCACCAACAGCGGGGACATCGCGACGCTCCAGGATCAGGTCGCGACCAACGCCACCAATATCGAGAACATCACCGACCTCGTCATCGCCCAGAGCGGCTTCGGCTCGGACAATGCGAGCGGCGCGGCGGCACCGAACCCGGCCGGCGCAGATTCGTCGGCGGGCGGCGCCGGCGCCGTGGCATCAGGTGCGCGTTCCCTCGCGGTCGGCAATTCCAGCACCGCTTCGGCCGCCGGCGCGACCGCGCTCGGCAACGGCGCACAGGCGAACGGCGCCAATTCGGTGGCGCTCGGCTCCGGGTCCAGCGACGGCGGCGAGGCCAATGTCGTCTCGGTCGGATCGTCCGCGCAGACCCGGCGGGTCACCAATGTCGGGCCTGGCGTCAACCCGACCGACGCGGTGAACGTCGGCCAGCTCAGTGGTTCGATGACGCAAACCCTCGCCTCGGCCAACGCCTATACCGACGCGCGCTTCGCGCAGATCGGCTTCGATCTCACCGAGGTGCGCCGCGACGCCGAAGGCTCGACCGCCTCGGCCATGGCACTCGCCGGCATCCCGCAAAGCTATACGCCGGGCGGCCGGATGATCGGCATGGGCGTCGGCGTCTGGCAGGGCGAGAGCGCCTTCGCCCTCGGCGCCTCGGTCACCAGTGACAGCGGCCGTCTGATCTTCCGCGCCGGCGCCACCTACAACAGCCGCAGCCAGGGCGGCGCCAATGCCGGCGTCGGCTGGGCGTTCTGACCAACTGCGGGAGGAGGCGCAGCCCAGATCGCCTCCTCCCGCTTTTCGTCCGCTTGCCGGTTGACAACCGTTTTCGATTTGTTCTCATGCGGCGATGACCGCACCGCAGGAAAAGCTCGCCCTCCCCGCCGCACGCCGGATCGCGCTTGCGGCGCAAGGGTTCGGCACGACGCGCCCGGACAGGGTCGACAAGGGCCATCTGCGCCGCACGGTCGAACGCCTGGGCCTCCACCAGATCGACAGCGTCAACGTCCTCGCCCGCGCCCACTATCTTCCCGCCTTCTCGCGGCTCGGCGCCTATGACCGCGCGCTGCTCGACAATTCGGTCTGGGGGAGGCGCGGCGAGCGGCGCCTGTTCGAATATTGGGCGCACGAGGCCTCGATGCTTCCGCTCCCGCTTCACCCGCTGCTGCGCTGGCGGATGGACGAGGCGGCGCGTGGCGAGCGCGGCTGGCGCAGCCTGCGCGCCTTCGCCCATGGACGCCGCCCCGCTGCCGATGCGATCCTGAAGCGCCTCGAGGCGCAGGGGCCCATGGCGGCCTCGGATTTCGAGGACGGCAAGAGCCGGAGCGGCTGGTGGGAATGGGGCGAGACCAAGCAGGCGCTGGAGTGGCTGTTCTGGTCTGGCCAGATCACCACCGCCACGAGGCGGGGCAGCTTCGAGCGGGTCTACGATCTGGCGGAGCGGGTGATCCCGGCCACGATCCTCAACCTGCCCACGCCCGGCAAGGTCGAGGCCCACCGCCGGCTCGTCGAACTGGCTGCGCAGGCGCTTGGCGTCGCGACCGCCGCCGACCTGCGCGACTATTTCCGCCTCGACGTCGCCGAAAGCCGCGCCGGCGTCGATGCGCTGGTCGAGGCGGGCAGGCTGATCCCGGTCGCCGTCGAAGGCTGGCGCCAGCCCGCCTTTCTCCACGCCGATGCCCGCCGACCGCGCCGCATCACGGGCCAGGCTCTGCTCGCCCCGTTCGATCCCCTGATCTGGGAGCGCAGCCGCACCGAGCGCCTGTTCGGCTTCCGCTACCGGATCGAGATCTATGTGCCCGCGCCGAAGCGCACCTTCGGCTATTACGTCCTCCCGTTCCTGATGGACGGCCGCCTCGTCGCCCGCGTCGATCTCAAGAGCGACCGGCAGGGCGGCCGCCTCCTCGTCCGCAGCACCCACCTGGAGCCCGACGCACCCGCGGAAACGGACGAGCGCCTGATCGCGGAGCTTCGCCTGATGGCGGACTGGCTCGGCCTCGACGACATTGCACAGGCCTGACTCCAGGCTGCCGCCGGGTTGAAACGGCCGCATGCATCCAAATCGCCCGTGCAACATTGTGCCCGGCAGGACGCGGCTGTGACCGCGCAAGGAAGGAAGAGAACCATGCGGACACTGACCATCCTCGGCGCGCTGCTGATCGCGTCCTGCGGGACCGGCGGCGGCGAGAATCAGTGGGAGATTCGCAATCGGGACAATGGTGGCGCCTCCGCGCGCAAGGCGTTGCGCGACGGCGTCGGCTACCTCGCGCTGATGTGCGATCGCGGCGGACCGCTCGCCGTCCTGATCGGGACGCCGGTGAACGTGGCGGCCGCCGGCCGGCGCGATCCGCAGCCGCGTACCGTCCGCTACCGCGTCGATGACGGTGCGGAGAAGTCGGCCGAGGTGCACGTGCTGGAAGACACCATCCATGTCGACGACGAGTCACTTCCGACCATCCTCGCCGACATCGCGACCGCATCGCGCCTTGACGTGCGGACCCGGTCGGACGGCGGCGGGAACCTCGCCATGACCGTCGATCTTGCGGGCCTCCCCGGAGCGCGGGCCGAGGTCGAGGAGCGATGCCGGCGCTGAACCCGTCCGACCGGCCGTCGCGGCCCTTGTCCCCGACCCGTCTTTTCGTCCAGGGACGGGCGATGTCCGCGAGAATCGAAATGGGCCTGGGGGCCGACGGCGCACCTGCCGAGGTCGACCTGGAGGAGCTGCTCGCCACCCGCCTGCTCGTCCAGGGCAATAGCGGCTCTGGCAAGTCGCATCTGCTGCGCCGCCTGCTCGAGGAGAGCGCCGGCCTCGTCCAGCAGGTGGTGATCGACCCGGAGGGCGATTTCGTCTCGCTGGGCGACGTCTTCGGCCACACCGCGATCGAGGCGAGTGAGTACAGCACCGCCGAGATCGCCCGCATGGCCGCCCGGGTGCGCGAACATCGCGTCTCGGTCGTGCTCAGCCTCGAAGGGCTCGAGATCGACGCGCAGATGCGCTGCGCCGCGGCCTTCCTCTCCGCCTTGTTCGACGCGCCGCGCGATCATTGGTATCCCGCGCTCGTCGTGGTCGACGAGGCGCAGCTCTTCGCGCCTGCCGCCGCCGGCGAGGTCAGCGACGAATCGCGCCGCCTGTCGCTCGCCGCGATGACCAACCTCATGTGCCGCGGCCGCAAGCGCGGCCTCGCCGGGGTGATCGCCACCCAGCGCCTCGCCAAGCTCGCCAAGAATGTCGCGGCCGAGGCCAGCAACTTCCTGATGGGCCGCACCTTCCTCGACATCGACATGGCCCGCGCCGCCGATCTGCTCGGCATGGAGCGCCGCCAGGCCGAAGCGATCCGCGATCTCGCCCGCGGCCAGTTCCTCGCCCTCGGCCCGGCCCTGTCGCGCCGTCCGGTCAACATCCGCATCGGCGCGGTCCGCACCCAGGCACGCAGTTCCAGCCCCAAGCTGATCCCGCTGCCCACGGCCGAGGCGATCGGGCTCGACGATCTGCTCGAGCCGATCGCGGCGGAGCTGCTCCCCCTCCCCCTTCCCGCTGCGCCGCCGCCGACGGCCGACGAGGTGCTGCGCACGCTGGAATCCGTCGATGCGCCGCGCCCCAGCAACCTGCCGCGGATCGATATGGACGAAGAGAAGGCCCGCGGCATCGTCGAATCCGCACTCGCCGGCGTCGCAGCGGAACCCGGCGCGGCCTTCCGGCCGGTGGCCGCGCTCTACCAGGATTTCCAGCTGCGCTGCCGGATGCTGGGCCTCGCGACCCCGCCGCTCGATCTTGCCGCGTTCCGCACCCGCCTCGCCATGGCGCGTGCCGGCATCGACGGCGACGAAAGCTGGCAGGGTGTCCTCGCCCTCGGCGCGACCCTGCCGGAGGACATGCTGCCGGTCTTCCTGCTGCTCGCAAAAGCGGCGCGCGACGAGGCTGAATGCCCGCCCGAGACCGCGCTCGCCGAGGCCTATGGCACCAGCTCGACCAGCCGCCTGAAGCGCGTGCTTGCTTTCATGGAGGAGCGCCAGATCATCGTCGTGCGCATCGATCTGGGCGGCCGGCGCGCGATCACTCTGCCTCATTTCGGCTGGTCGACCCGTCCCGGCGAGCCGGCGGAGGACGCGCCCGAGCGCCGCTACCGGCAGGTCAGATAGACCTCAGCCTCCCGCGCGGCGAAGCGGCGCCGTCGGCCAGGTCGAGGCGGTATCCGCAGCCATGAATCGATTCGAGAGTGAAGGCGTCCGGCCGGCGCGCATTGATCTTGCTTCTGAGCTTCGAAACATGCGCGTCCAGCGTCCGGGTCGCGACGTCGCCATTCCCGCCCCAGACGGCTTCGTAGATATAGGAACGCGAAAGCGTGCGCCCCTTGTTGCGGAACAGCAGCAGGGCGAGCGCGAACTCCTTGCGGGTGAGGGCGATTTCCTCGTCCGCGACGCTCAGCGCATTGGTCCTCGAGTTGAGGGCGAAGGTGCCGAACGTCTCCACGTTGCCGGACGCATGCGTCGGATAGGCGAGCCGGTACAGGGCCTCGATGCGCGCCAGCAGGACATCGAGATGAACCGGCTTGGTCACATATTCGTCGGCCCCGGCCCGCAGCGCGGTGACGATGTCCATGTCCGACGTGCGTCCGGTCAGCATCAGGACGGGCGGATGCCACATCGCATGCTGCCGCGACCAGTTGATCAGTTCCAGGCCCGAAATATCCGGAATGTTCCAGTCGATGACAAGAATATCGACCGTCTCGTAGGCGAGAAACCGGATCAGCCGCTGACCCAGATGGAAAACGAAGCTGCTGTGACCGGCCGACGTGATCCATTCATCTAACTGTTTAGCGAGAACAGGATCATCTTCGAGTATGCCGACCCTCATACACCTCCGATCGTCTGCCCGAAGGATACCGTAATCTTGCGGTTCGACAAAGCAAAATGCGCCCGGCGGCGTGCCGGGCCGGTCGCGTGACCGACGTGCGGCGGCAATCTGCGCGCTGGCCGGCGCCCCGGCATGGAGGTTGCGGTCGCCCGGCCGGTGTGTACACAAGGAGGGGGTGATCAGGCTTCCGTCCCGCATCGTCATCATGATCGGCGCCGCGCTTGCAGCGACCGGCTGCGCGACGGCGCCCGTCGTGACCTCGGCCGGCAGCCTGCCCGCCGCGGGCAGCTTTGCGATGGCGGAGGACAGTGCGGACGGCGTCGGCGTCGGAAGCGCCCTGGCGGCACGGCTGCAGGCCCGCGGGCTGCGGTCCACGGCTCCCGCCGCCTATCTCGTCGAGGTCACGATGTCCGAGCGGCCCGCGGGCGCTGGCATCGCCCGGACGGAAGCAGCGCAGGGCGAATGGATTCGCGCGCCCGATCTGCGTCACAAGCGGCGGCGGCTGGCGACGCTCGACATCCGCATTGCCGACCACCGCACCGGCGAGGACATCTACCGCGTCACGGCGCATCAGCCTGTCGGCCAGCGCGATCCGGCAACCGCCTGGCCGGAGCTGCTCGACGCGGCGGTCCCTCTCCTGTCCGCGGCGGTCAGTCGGCCAGGGGCAGACGCACCGTAAAGGTGCTGCCGGTCCCGACCTGGCTGGCACAGGCGATCGTGCCACCATGCCGCGCCATCACCGTCTGGACGAAGCTGAGGCCGAGGCCGACACCGCCGCGCGAGGCCCCGGCGGCGCCTTGCCGGAAACGCTCGAACAGGCTGGCGAGCGTCCCGGCGTCGATACCCTCGCCTTCGTCGCGAATGCTGCAGACGGCCTGCGGGCGGCCGTCGCCATCCTCCCGGCCGACGGTGCAGTGGAGCCGGCTGCCCTCGGGGCTGTGCTTGAGGGCATTGTCGAGAAGGTTGATGAGCGCGCGGGTCAGCAGCGACGGCTCGCCCATCACCGGCAGCTCCGTGTCGGCACCGGCGACATCGACCGTCATCTTCCGCCGCGTGACCTGCGGCCAGACGTCATCGATCGCGTCCTTCAGCAGGTCGCCGAGATCGAGCCGGATCGGCTCGTAGGTCAGCATTTCCGCCCGCGCGAGATGGACGATGCCGTCGGCGAGGCCGAGCGTGCGGCGCGCATAATGGTCGATGCGCTGCGCCAGCCCGCGATCGATCTCGCCGGGCTTCGCGCTGGCGGTCAGCGCCAGGATCGATGCCTGCGGCGAGCGCATGTCGTGGGTAAGGAAGTTCAGCATGTCGTCGCGCTGGCGCTGCGCGAGGCGCAGCGCGCTGACGTCGCTCAACCGGACGATCCATCCCGCTGCACCACGGCCCGGCTCCTGCCCGTAGGGCGCCAGCAGGATATCGAGTAGCCGCCCGTCCGGCCCCGGCGCCTCGAACCGGTCGCCCGCGTCCCCGGGCGGCCAGTGCCGGGGCGGCTCGCCATTCCCGGAGGGGCCAAGGTGCGCGAGGAACCGGCGAAAGCTGGACGGGGCGTCGTCCATGCCCGACGCGTCCAGCAGGGCCCGCCCGCTGCGGTTGGCGAGCGCGATGTCGCCATCGGCGTCGAGGACGAACAGGGCATCCGGCAGCCGGTCGAGGCTGTCCTGCACGAACCGTCGGGTGGCGCGCAGCCGCCCGATCGTTTCCCCGAGCAGCATCGTCTCGCGCAACACCGGATCGGCGGGCGCCGGCGCGCTCGCCAGCGGTGCGAGGCCGTCCGGCTCGCTGCGCAGCCGTTCGAGCTCGTCGACCATATAGGCGCTGACGCCGGTCAACCGCCGCCAGCCCCAAAGAGGATAGACCAGGAACAGGCCGGCAAGGGCGGGCGTCGGGACGACCCAGAGCCGGAGCAGCACCAGCGCCGCGGCGCTGAAGGCGAGGACGAGCACCACCAGCCCCACCAGCAGCGTCAACGTTGCTGCCGGACGAAACCGCCGCAGGGCGAGCAGAAATATCCAGAGCGGCACGAGCCCGACCAGCGCGCGGACGGTCCCGCCGGGTTCGGTGATGAGCCGGCCATTGAGCAGGGCATCGAGCAGGTTGGCCTGGATCTCGATCCCAGCCATCACCGCATCGGCGCCGACCACCGGCACCGGATGATGGTCGCCGAGACCCTGGGCGGAGGCGCCGACGATCACGATCCGGTCGCGCAGCAATTCCGGCGGAAGCTCGCCGCGCAGCACGGCCGCGGCGCTGATCGCGGGGTAGGTCGCGGCCGGCCCGGCGAAGGGCAGCAGGACGGGATCGTCGTCGAACGCGAGGGGGCCCCGCCGCGCGATGTCCCGCCAGGCCACGGCCATCAGATGCGGCCAGTGCCGCGCGCCGTCGCGCTCGATCAGTTGCACCCGGCGAACCACGCCTTCCACGTCGGAATAGAGGTTGACGTGGCCAAGGCCGCTGGCCGCCGCACGCACCGGCGCGACCGGCAGCACCTGTTCGAAACGCGCGCCCTCCGGACCGGGCGAATCCAGCAGATAGGGCAGGTAGAAGGGCGGCGCCGCGTGGATCGCGCCGGCGAGCTGCGCATCGTGCGGGCCCGGCTCGAGCAGCAGGACGTCGTAGACGATCGCGCGCGGCCGCGCTGCGGCGAGCCGCACGATCAGCGCCGCGTGCACGTCCCGCGGCCACGGCCAGCGCCCGACCTCCTGGAGGCTGCGGCTGTCGATCCCGACCAGCAGGAGTCGCGGATCCGGCTCGTGCGCCGCGAAACGCAGCATCCGGTCATAGCCGAGATGATCGATCCGTTCGCCGACCCGGCTGAAGGCGAAAACGAGCACGACGGCGGTGGAAAGGAAGGCGACGAGCCACCATTCCGCCGCGATGCGACGCGCGCCGAAGGTCGCACTCATTCGTCGGGGCTGATGGTGAGCTGCTCGACCGGCGACCATCGCGCATGCGCTTCGCCCTGCTGGAACTGGGTGCTCATGACCCGCCAATAATAGGTGCCCGGCTCGAGATCGGTGATCGTGACGCGGTCGTCCGCGAGGCCCGGCAGGTCGACAACGGGCAGGCCCTCGGGCGTGCCCTTCATCAGCTGGAACCGGAAGCGATGGGTGCCTGCGCCCATGATGGTCCAGCGAAACAGATATTCGCGATAGCGTCCAGTGTTGCGCGCTTCCGCCGTCGCCTCGAGATGCTGGAGCCGCCGCACGAAGCTGTAGGTCGCGGGCACGCCCTCCAGCCCGCCGGCGTCGATCGCGGAGGCGCGGACGAACCACGTGCCGTCGGGCAGCGCCGGCAGCGCGACGATCGGCCCGGCCGCGAACGCTTCGCCCGCCACGTCGACGAAGCCGGCATCCTGGGCGACCTGCACGTGAAAGCGCGCGGCGCCCGCCTGCGGCGCCACGCTGAAACCGAGTTCGGGTTCACCCTGGACCCGGCCGGGCCGGTCGAGCTCCGGCGCCGGGAGGAGGGCCACAGGCGGGCCGGTGCCCGCGGCGGTGGACAGGGCCCCGAACCCGGCGGCGACCATCGTCGCCGGGCGCGCGTCGTCGGGCGCCACCGCGACTTCGCCTTCGAGCACCTCGGTCGCGCCTGTGCGGTTCGCGTCGCCGTCGTAGCTGGACCGGAACTCGGTTCCGCGAACTGCCGACACCGCCACCGGGGTCGACACCCGGAAATCGTCGCGGGAATCGCGCAGCGGGGTCACGACCGCGCGAACGCGGCCGTTGACCAGCGCGAACAGCCGCTCGACGTTCTGGGTCAGCATCGTCCGGCGAAGCCGCTGCACGGCCACCCGGCTCTGCGAGGGCAGCGAGACGATCGAGCCGTCGGGCAGACGCAGCGTGACGAACGCGCTGGCGCCGGTCGCGATGACGTCCCCCTCCCCCACGGTCGCGCCGGTCGTCGCCGGCCGCGTCCGCGTGCCGGTGGCGATCAGGACGTCGCCGCGGGCGGCGGCCACCGTGGCCAGGATCGGCTCATGGCGCAGCAGGCGTCGCGGGATCCGCAGGACGCGCCCGGTCGCGAGCCGGCGGGGATCGGCGACCCGGTTCAGGCGCTGCACCACCCCATAGTCCCCGACGCGGACGAAATAGCGCTCTGCGAGGGTGTAGAGATTGTCGCCCGGACGGGCCGTATAGAGCACGACGTCGACGGGCCGGGTCTGGGCGGAAACGGGGGGCAGGAGGAACGTCAGCAGTGCAAGGGCCAGGATCGGCAATGTCCGGAGGCGCGCCGGCCACGGCGTCATAGGACCATGTCGCCCACCGCCTCGAGCCGGTAGCCATAGGCATAGACCGGCACCAGCCGGAAGCCGCTGGTCGCGCGCAGGCCAAGCTTCGTCCTGACCTTCGAGACGTGCGCGTCGAGCGTGCGGGTCTGGAGATCGGGGCTGCTGCCCCAGATCGATGCGAAGATGTAGGAGCGCGACAGCGTCCGGTTGAGGTTGCGGAACAGCATGAGGGCGAGCGCGAACTCCTTGGCCGTCAGCTGGATCGGCGTATCGCAGGTGATCACCGCATCCGCCCGCGTGTCGAAAATATAGTCGCCGAAGCGCTGCAGACGGGTCGGCGGCGGTTCGGGATAGGCACGGCGGCACAGCGCCTCGATACGGGCGAGCAGCACCGGCGGCTGCACCGGCTTCACGACATATTCGTCCGCGCCGGCCTTGAGGGCAGTGACGATATCCTCCTCCGCGGTCCGCGCGGTGAGGACCAGGATCGGCGGGTGCCCGGCCCGTTCCTTGCGGGCCCAGCGGATGATCTCGAGACCGGAAATGTCGGGCACGTTCCAGTCGAGGATGAGAATGTCGACGGTCTCGCGCGACAGGAAGCCGATGAGCCGCTGGCCGCTGTGGAACACGAAGCAGCTATGACCTTCGGCAGACAGCAATCGCTCAAGCTGCTCCGCCAGAGCCGGCTCGTCTTCGAGAATGCCGATACGCATCACCACCACGCCTTCGTCTGCGCAAACTCAGACTGTTGCCTCGGCAGGTTATCTTTGCCCCTCTCTCAAGAACAGCGGAATCATCGCCCACGGCCGGTCCGCGCGACCGATCTCACATTTCTTTACAATTGGCACGCGGGCGGCGTTCGAGAAGGTCATGATCGCCTTGCAATGCCTCCGCTTTCGGGCTGGAGTGGAGATTTGACCGCGTCGCGACCGTTTACATTTGATGCGGGAGCCGCGGTCCGCCGGGCCGCGAGCGCGCCGCGACGGCCCCGCCGACTGGACGGGATGGCCCGGACCTCGCGCTCCGGGATGCGCCGGTCGCGTCCGGCAAACAGGGAAACGCGAGCGCCGGCTCAACCAGCCCCCTGCGGCGGACGGCGAAGCCGGCACCGTCATTTGACTCTTAAATCTACATATGTTGTATTTGGCCATGGTCCGAAAGCGGCAGCCGTCGAAGCAGATGCGCCTCCTCCTCGATGTGCTGGCGGCCGAGCGCCAGCAATGGCGGCACGGATACGATCTCATGAAGGAAACCGGCCTCTCGTCCGGCACGCTCTACCCCTTGCTGATGCGGATGACGGATCAGGGCCTCGTCGAGGCCGAATGGCGCGCGCCGGCGCAGCCCGGCCGGCCCGCCCGCCACGCCTACCGGCTCACCGCTGCCGGCGTCGCGCTCGCGCGGGAGAGGCCCGGCGGTCGCGCAACGCTTCCTGCCGGGGCGGCGCTCGCATGAAAGCCGCGTTGGCACGCGCGCTGATGGCGCTGGCCGTCCGCTGCTTCGGCGAGAGCCGTCGCGACTGGTCGGCCGCGATGCAGGCGGAGTTCGAGACGGCGGTGGCCGATGGGGAGGCCTTGCCGTTCGCTGCGGGCTGCCTCGCCGCCGCCTGTCGCGAGTTGCTGACGCGCGAGGAAGGCCGCTTCGCCCTGACCAGCTACGCTCTGGCGCTCGGCCTGATGATCCCGATGGCCGCCCTCCAGATCGGATCCGCACTGTTCGGCTTCCCCTATCTCTATCCGGGAAGCGGCGGCCTTTCCGGTGCGATCCTGGAGGGGCGCGCGCATGAAGCCCTTCTGCGCGGCGTCTACCAGGCGGCCATTCCCTCGCTCGCGCTGCTGCTGCTGGTGCTTGGCGCCGGGCATCTGCGCATCGCCTGGGCGATGCTGGACCGCGACTGGAGCCGTGTGATGCGGGTGGGTGCGTTCATGCTCGCGGCAGCAACGACGCTCATCCTCGTCATGAGCGTGTTCTTCCTCGACAGCTCCCAGGCGGTGCTGCTGGCGGCCGTGCTGGCCGTCGAACTTGCCACCGTCACAATGGTGGCGCGGTGGCACGCCCGGCTGTTCCCGGCGTCCGTGACCGAGCCTCCCGGATAGCGCACCCGGATTTTCTGCGCGCCGACACTTCGGAAGTTCGGTTCCGAAGCTGAAGTCGCGCGCCCGAAATCCGCGCCGCGACGCTGACCGCCGCAGGAAAGCAACACCGAACGCATCCCTCAAAAGACCGGAGATCGATATGTCCCGTCCGCATTCAGGCTTCAGAGCGCCGTTTCTCCATGCCGCCGTCGCAGCTCTCATCGCTGCCGGCCCCGCCATGGCACAGTCTGGCGATCCCGGCCGCGCCGCGCCTGTTGCGGCGGCCGACGACTCCCCGCCAGCGGCCGCGGTCTCGACAGCGGCCGAGCCGTCTCCATTCCTCGGCGAATGGGAGCTGGACCTGACGAGGATGCCCGACGACTACGGCCCGCCCCCGAAACGGGTGAGGTTCACGTTCGAGGATGTCGGATCGGGCCAGTGGCTGACGCGCATCGAAATCACCGCACCGGACGACAGTGTCCGGCGCGTTACGATCCGGTACCGGCGCGACGGCCAGGCCGTGCCCAGCGAGGGCGACATGGCCGAGGGCGAGACCGCGGCCTTCAGCGCGCCGGCTCCGAATGTCCTGGTCATGAGCATCGCCAGGGCCGGCAATCTGGCGGGGGTGCGCGTCTACACGGTCTCGGCCGACGGCCATGAAATGATGGAATCGGCCGCCGGCGTGCGTAGCGGTGGCGCACCGTTCGTGCGCGGGTTTCACTTCAGACGCATCCGCTAGAATCCGGCGCTGGCCCTCCAGAATCGCGCCCTCAATCCGCTAGGTCCTCTAGCCAAAGACGATCGCCGCAAGCCGCCTAAGATAGAGCGGGGTTGTGGCGATCACCGCCAACGAGATCTATTCAGGCAGCAGCAGGGCAATCGAGCACGATGCAGACACTTGGGCGGACCTCGCGCTGACAAGATCAATGCTGCCGGGAGGCTACTGCTCGAACGGCCACAGGATTGATTGGATCCCCAAATAACGATATTCGTGCAATAGTAGCATTTACCTGAAAATAGATAAATCCATATACTTTCAAGCACGTGACGCCTTCATTGCGATTCCAAAAATCGTGCCGCTCCTATGTACTCAGGACGAAAACCGGGGAGGTGATCTTGGCCAAGGAGGACGCGGATCCAAGCGGTACCGGCCATGAGGCCGACATGCTCGAACTACCGGCTTGCAAGGAGGGTGATTGCGATTGTCCAGGATTCAGACGAAATCCGATGCTTTCGACAGACTGCCTCCATTGCCATCACGACTGGCAAAAACACCGGAGGGGCGAGTAATGAGATCTTCAGCTGCTGCCATAGCCTCTTTTGCTGCATTCAGCTCTCCTTCGACGGGGCAGGTTCAACCGATTTTCCTTTCTGCTCAGCAGTTCGTGGATGTACGCTTTGCGGCCTCGGTCGCTGAAATGAGGCCTGTTGTCAGGAATCAGCTTAGGAGCACCAATCCCAATGCCCGAAGCGACCGTGGACCGATCAACTGGGGTAGGGCTCCGTTTAGGATTGTTCCATCGGGCCGGCCCGCGCTGACGTTCGAGAATATCCGTTGGACGCGACGGGGTGTCGCCACGCCTCCGACTTCGGGTTCTGTAGCGGCGGAAGCCTATTTCAACTGCACAAGCCAGGTAGATATTCGTGAGCTTACCCAGTCGGACGTGCGAACTTCCGATGCCGAATCGACGCGCACGAGAGGTGCGACAAGTACCGATCGAGTCAGAAGCTACTTCAAATTGACCTATGAACCGATCAGCGTTGGCGGCGGCGGATATTCCGTTTCAGGCGGGCTTGGCGGTGAAGCTGGGCGCGAATTCGAAAACACAGTGGTGAGGAGCAATGAATTCGTAACCCGCACACGAGAAACACGCGTTGTTAGTGAGAACGTCAGAACACAGATCACCATTCCGCCACTTTCTCTACGTTTCTTCGAGTATGTAGGGCGTTCTGAAGTAGAGGAATATTTGGTCGTAGGCGACGCGGTCATCGATGTTCCGATTCGAGCCGTTTTCACGCGGCCCGCCTATCAATCTCAAAGAGAGATTCGCCTTCCAGCTTTTGCTCATCCCAATCGGATGAGAATGTCATATCGGACGATACTGGTCGATCAGACTGTCGCGGCTCGTAGCTACAACTTCGAAATCGGGAGTTGGAGTTATTACTACCCTTCCGACAGACGGACGATACAGCAGCAGGGAATCGTCACGATTCAGCGAGAATCGACTGTCCCGGGGGCGTTTGACGTGACATTCCCGGATACAAATCAATGCTGGGCAGCCCGGCAAGAGTTTCTTGCCAACAGTTCTAGCGCTTCCAGCTTGATGGGCATTGTCCAGCGATATGTACAGGTCTCGCGATAGGCAGGGCGCAACGCGCATTCGCGGTCGGTTCAGGTTTGTTCTCATAGCGGCCGCCATCCGCCGCATGCTTCAAGCATGGCGAAAGCCCGAGCAATCCGATGCAGCCGCCTGAGCGGCTTTCGTTCACCTGATTGATTGATGTCCATGGTGTGGGGGTGGCGGAGCCAGCTGACTGCCTATCGGCGGCAACTGGCTTCCCATGCACAATCTCGCCTGCCTCCGAAGGCAACGCGAGCCTCGGCAGGGATAATATGACGAAGATAACGGGTGGCTTCGCGACGAGTCAGGTGCACGCACATCGGCGACGTCGCCGGGCCAACTATAGTTCCCATAAGTAGTTGAAAACATTAGAGGAAATGGTGGAGCCGAGGGGGATCGAACCCCTGACCTTCGCAATGCCATTGCGACGCTCTCCCAGCTGAGCTACGGCCCCGAACCTTTCGCGCCGGGCTTGGACGACCCGGTGGTGAGCGGCGCATTTAAGGGAGGCGCCGCCCGGTGGCAAGGGCGTTCGCGCCCTCCCCTGCTCCCTTTTTCGTCATTCCGGCGAAACCCGGAACCTCCCGTCCCTGATAAGCATGAAGCCTGCGGCGGGGAGATGCCGTCTTGCGGGACTGACGTGATCGAGCCCTAGCTCTCCTCGTCCTCGTCCCCGGCATTGCCGAGACCGATATCGTCGTCGCCGCCGAGATCGACCTCGTCGTCCGGATTCTGCTCGGCTTCCTCGTCGACGTCGATGTCGAGATCGTCGCCGGCTTCGACCAGGTCGCTGTCCTCCTTCTCGACCTCGACCTGGGGCTTGGCCGATTCGAACGGCATCGGCTGCTTCGATTTCAGCACCGGCTCGGGATTCCACGCGACGCCACAGGCGATGCACTGGATCGGCTCGTCCTTGCCGAGATCATAGAAGCGGGTTCCGCATTTGGGGCAGGTCCGCTTGGTGCCCCATTCAGGCTTCACCATGGGTGAACGTCTCCGTCAGAAATAGAAAATGCGAGCGCCGCACCACAGGGTGGACGTCGATCGGCGGGCGCCTTGCCACAAGGCCGGGGCGCTGTCAAAAGCCGCGCGCTCGTGGCCGAGACCGGACGCGAACAAGGAGCGACTCGATGTCCCTGTGTCCGGACCGGCGCAGCTTCATGGCGGGCCTGGGGGCCCTGGGTGCCCTCGCCGCCTTCCCCGGCGTCGCCTTTCCCGGCGCGGCCCTCGCCGAGCCGCTCCCGGCGCCCGAACGCGAGGCCATGGTCCCCGTGACGGGCGGCCGCATCTACGTCCGGGTCAACGGCGCGCTCGACGGGCCGCGCGCGCCGCTGCTGATGATCCACGGCGGCCCGGGCGGCACCCATGCCGGCTTCCTCGCCGCCCTGCCGCTGGCCGACGAGCGCGCGATCATCCTCTACGACCAGCTCGACAGCGGCCGCTCCGACACGCCGAACGATCCCGCCAACTGGACCGTGCCGCGCTTTGTCGACGAGGTGGACGCCATCCGCCGCGCGCTCGGCCTCACCCGGCTCCACGTCCTCGGCGCCAGCTGGGGCGGCACGATCGCGCTCGAATATGCGGCGCGGCGGCCGGCGGGACTGTCGAGCACGATCCTGCAAAGCCCGCTGGTGTCGACCCGCAGCTGGATCGACGATGCCAACCGGCTGCGCACCCTGCTCCCCGCCGGCACGCAGGCGACGCTCACCGCCTGCGAAGCGAGCGCGCCGCCGCCGCCCACGACCTGCGAGACCGCTACCCGTGCCTTCTATGCCGCGTTCAACCGGCGCGATCCCGCCCCGCCGGAGATCGCCGCCTATGCGCGCGCCTTGCCCGTTCCGTTCAACCGCCGTCTCTACGAGACGATGTGGGGGGCGAGCGAGTTCGCCAGCACCGGAACCCTGCGCGACTATGACGGCGCGCCGCTGCTGGCCCGGCTCGACGGCGCGCGCACCTTGTTCGTCACCGGCCAGCATGACGAGGCGCGACCGGCCACCGTCGCCGATTTCGCCATCCGCGCCGGCGCCTCCTTCGCGGTGATCGAGGATGCGGCGCACGGCATCCTCAACGACAATCCCGAGGCCTTCCTGCCGGTGCTGCGCCGCTGGCTCGGAGCGCATGACGCATGATCATCGCCGTCGACGGGCCCGCCGCCAGCGGCAAGGGGACGATCGCGAAAGCGCTCGCGAAGCATTTCGGCCTGCCCTATATGGACACCGGCCTGCTCTACCGCGCCACCGCCCTCAATCTGCTGCAGACCGGCGGCGATCCGGACAGCGAATTCTCGGCCGCCCGTGCCACCGACATTGCCCAGATCGACGTCGCCGACCCCGAGCTCAAGAGCGAGACCGTGGGCGGCATCGCCTCGCGCATCTCCGCCTATCCACTGGTCCGCCAGGCCCTGCTCGAGCGGCAGCGGCGCTTCGCCGCCCTCCCCGGCGGCGCCGTCCTCGACGGACGCGACATCGGCACGGTGATCGCGCCGGAAGCGGAGGTGAAGCTGTTCGTCACCGCCAGCCCCGAGGCGCGCGCCGAACGCCGCTTCATGGAGCTGAGGCACATGGGCCTCAATGTCCATCTCGCCGACGTCCTCGCCGATATCCACGCCCGCGATGCGCGCGACACCGGCCGCGGCGCGGCGCCGCTCGTGCAGGCGAAGGACGCGGTCCGGATCGACACCAGCGCGATGAGCGCCGAGCAGGCGGTGGCGGCGGCGATCGCCGCCGTCGAGGCCAGCCATCCGTCCGCGGCCCTCGGCTCCCGCTGACAGGGCCCGTCGCGCCAAACGCCGCCTTCGTCGCCCCGCGCTGGAGCGCCCGCGCGGATCGCCCGCACATTCGGGTCGCACAAGCGGAGGGCGACATGGGATTGTTCGACTGGCTGACGGGATCGAAGCGGGCGCCGGCGGGCGTGCCGCGGCAAAGCGTCGAGGTGCTGCGCGCCGCCCTGCTGTCGGTCAACCGCGAGACCGCCCCCTTCCGGATCCGCGATGGCGCGGACGCGCAGGTCGATCTCGTCGCCGAATGGCGGATCGTCGACGCGCGCTGGTACGAGATCTTCGCCAGGGCCGGCCTCGAACGAGTCTTCAAGATCCTGATGAAGTTCGACGAGGCGGCCGGCGAGGTGCGCGCGGTCGATCAGGAATGGACATTGGCCTGGCACGCCGGCGTCCCCAGCCTGTCGCTCTCCGCCGAGGCGTTCCGCGGCCAGAAGGTCGAGATGAGCTTCGGCACCGCCTATGCCTTCCGCGAGGAGGATCTGCGGTTCGGCCGGGTCTACGACTATCGCTTCAGCACGAAGGAGCTGAAGGCGCCGCTGATCGAGGCGGCGCAGGCGAGCGGCTGGGGCTGGAAAGGCGTCGCGTTCGGCAAGCTGTGAGGCCGCGCGACCGCCGGGGCGGTCCGACCGGAGCCAAGAGCCCGCACACCTGCGGCATGTGGCTATCCATGATGCGCCTACAGGTTTACCGCCCCGGGGCAGGATCAACCGCTTCGATCGGAACCCTCAATGCCCAGCAGCCTTGCCGGCCAGGATCAGAAACAACGCGTCGCGCTGCTGGCGGGGATCGCGCTCGCCTCGATCCTGCTGTGGCAGACCACGCTCGGCAGCCTGCTGCTCTATCCGTTCACGATCCTGGCGACCTGGTTTCACGAAATGGGCCATGGCATCGCCGCGATGCTCGCCGGCCGGGGGTTCGAACAGCTGCTGATCTTCGCGGACGGCTCGGGCGTCGCCCTGTCGATGCGCCCTGTCGATGGCTACAGGTTGACCGACGCGCTGGTCGCCGCGGGCGGACCGTTCGGGCCGGCGGTCGCGGGCGCGCTGCTGATCATCGCCTCGCGCTCTCCCGCCGCCACGCGCAACGCGCTGGCGGTGCTGGGCGTCGCGCTCATCGCGTCCACCTTGATCTGGGTCCGGTCGCTGACCGGCTGGCTGGTGCTCCCGGCGCTGGGAATCGCGATCGTCGGGCTCGCGCTGCGCGGATCCCCCTACTGGCAGGGCCTCGCGATCCAGCTGCTCGGCGTCCAGGCCTGCATCAGCGTGTGGCGACAGTTCGATTATCTGTTCAGCCCGGGCGGCACCGTCGGCGGCGAGCTGCAGCGATCAGACACCGGCGCCATCGCGGATGTCCTGCTCCTGCCGCACTGGGTCTGGGGCGCGATCATCAGCGCGGCGATCCTGGCCCTGCTGGGGTGGAGCTTCAGCCTCGCTTTCCGGCGCTGACGCGGGGGGCGAGGACAGTCTGCCGGCCCGTCCCTCCCCTCACTTCCGATGCGTATGATCTATTTGGATAGCCTTAGACCCAGTCGGTCGAGAATGCCCGAGCCGAACGCGACAATCGCCGTGGCCGTCAATCCCGCAGCCAACAGGACCAGATTTCTGGTCGGGCTTCCGGCCTCCCGCCCGGAAAAGGCCCGCTCGACGGCCGGGGCCAATTGCGGCGCTGTCCAAGCGATCTCTTGCGGTTCCAGCTTGAGAAATCGAACGACATCCCTGACGTCCTTGTCGCTGCCGTCGAGCAGGACGACAATGCCGGGATGCGGCGCATTCAGATGATGCTGGAGCCCGAAGCTGCGTCCCTTGCCGAGGTCGATCACCGCCGCGTCGAAATCGTCGAGGGAATCATGATCGCGTGTGAAGGTCACCCCCGTCCGGCGGGCGATCTCGCCCGGCGCCAGCGTCAGTTGCAACGCCTCCACCTCCAGCCCCAGCGGCCATTCGTCGAGAGGAATCTGGCGGGTCATGTCTTCGGCCTCGGATGGGTGTTCTTCGTTACCACGATGGCGATCTTAGCATAATCGTCGTCCACGCTCACCACGCCCGGATCGCCGGGCACCCAACGGACCTGCCCCGGCGGACTGCCGCCATGCGGCGCGACATCGGTCCGGAACTCGATGCCGATCCTGCCCGGAGGGAGCGGGCCGTCATAAGCCTGCGGCTGCGGAATGCCGCTGCCACGCGGCGGCCTGCCCCACAATTCGCCACTGGCCTCGATCTTCGCCGCATCCTCGTCGGTTTGCGACGTGCTGTTGACGCGATGATAAGGTCCGTATTTCGGCAAGGCCCCTCCGTCACCATAGATTAAGTGAATCGGGCACGCGAAGAAAGAGACTACCTACAATGATCGTAGATCGTGCTTGATTTACTGCCTAGTTACTTCGATTTTGCCACAAATGGGAATTCTCGTATCAGATACACAGACAGGGATTCAAGCTGCAGTTGGAGAAGGAAATTAGGAACTGATTACCTCTCTCGTCATCCCGGACCTGATCCGGGATTCAGCGTCTTGGCGGCTTCGTGACACGCGAATGCGCGCGGGGCCACGCAAATTTAGTGCACTGTCACCGTAATCCGTAGTGCACTGTCACCGTAATCCGTCACCGTAATCCGAGGCAGCCGCCTTCGCCGCGATCACATAATCGATCAGCCTCTGGACGATGCCGGCCGAGACCGGCGGATCAGGCATCGATGCAACCTGAGGTCGTGTTTTTGATACGTGCGGCCATGGTCCGGACTGTTCTATCCCCGTAACACGCAAGGGCAAACCCCGCTCTTTCAGGAATCGCCGTGACTCTGTCCTCGATCCTTCTCGTTCCGCTGCTCGTCGTGCATGTCAGCGCGGGAACGTCGCTATGGCATCGCCCTCGAGGCGAGATCGCCAAATGAGGCGCCAGTCGTTTGCCTCGCCGTTCATACTGACCATTCGACAGCGTCCACTTTCGGCCGCCGCCATCTATTGGTTCGTCCTGACATTTGCCGGGCAGAGCCTGTTCACATTCTACATTCTTGGCTTTTATGGCCGGGCTACCGTGACCGGAGACTGGCGCGCCGCGAACGGCGTTTTGCCGGACGGCATGATCCCGGGCGACGGGCCAGGCAATGCAGCCCTCTTTGTGCACCTGCTTTTCGGCGCACTCATCACCTTCGGCGGTCTGCTCCAGCTCATCCCAAAGGTAAGGACAAGATTCCCAAGGTTCCACCGCTGGAATGGACGGCTGTATATGCTCGCCGCCGTCGTCATGAGCATCGGCGGCCTTTATATCGCGTGGGGACGCGGCGAGAGCGGATCAGGTTATGCGACCTCGATAAACGGCGTCATCATCCTCTTATGCGCTTTCTTCGCCACGTACTTTGCGCGATCGCGCAATTTCCTTCGGCATCAAGCCTGGGCGGCCCGCCTGTTCCTGGCGGTCAGCGGGGTCTGGTTCCTGCGCGTCTTCATCATGCTGTGGGTGCTGTTGTTCGGCCCCGGGGGACTGGGTGAGGATTTGGACGGACCCGTAGGCATCGCGCTGAACTATGCGCAGTTCATTGCGCCGCTTTTGCTCTTTGAACTGTATCGATGGGCACGGCGCAGCGAGAGCAAGGCGGTTCACCGGTCGGTGGCAGCCATGGTGTTTCTCTGTTCGACTGCGATGGGTGCGGGGATCGGAATGGCTTGGCTGTTCCTGTGGCTGCCCCATTTGATCGGGTGACCATGGAGGATATCGAACAATTTCCATGGTCTCGCCTCGCAGCGACGACAGCCTGTCTAAGAATCCGCGCATATGATTGCGCACCTAGGTATCCGGCATCGATATGAGAGTAATTATTCGACTGTCACAGCCGTCAGATGCTTCGGCGATGCACGGAATCCGAATTTCTGTGAAAGAAAACAGACTAACCGATCCAGGCATTATATCTGAGGCCTCATATTTTCCATATATCGAGAAACGAAGCTGCTGGGTTGCAATTTATGATGGGAAAATTGGTGGGTTTGCGGCTCTGGACTTCAAGGATCGTACCGTTTGGGCATTGTTTGTTGCACCTGATATGGAAGGACTCGGGCTCGGTAGATCTCTCCACGAGCAACTTATTCGGGCAGCGCGGAACCACGGCTTGAAGAGCATCTGCCTGGCAACCGAAACGGGATCGCGAGCAGCGCGATTTTACGAAGCCGCAGGATGGAAATGCATTGGCGACGCGAGAGGGTCAGGCGAGAGGACCTACGAATACCGGTTGGCTCATATCTAATGTGGTTGCGCACAGCAGCAGCATGTCGCCACCAGCGGCACGAGGAAGAAGGGCTAGAGCTTTGAACGATGTTACATTGATGGACTGTCCCGGCCCCACGTCGGCGTCGGCCCTATGGTCGCGCGTCTTTCGGTGGCTCAGCGCCAGTGCATCAGCCAAGTGAGGCGCCAGTCGCTTACTTCGCCGTTCATTCTGACGGTATGCGTCCTGCCCTTCGGTTTGTTGACGCCGATACTCGAAATCGGCCCAACCCACGTCTTCAATCCCGATTGGCCGGGGCATGCACGGCTGCACGAAGTGTGGCAGCTCATGACCCACAGCACATTTGCTCTGCTGTGCGTCTGGTTGGCGTGGTGGGGCAGGAATATACGATTGGCCGCCCTTATCGCGCTGATTGTGTCCGGCGGCTTTCTCGCAGCCTATGCCCTGAATCCGCTTTACGACGGCACCATGAAACATAGCGACGGCAGCGAACTGACCCTTGGCGGGATAAATGTTGCGGTGGCGATAATGGTTCTCGCCACTTTTGGGCAGGCCGGCGTGCTGGCTGCCGTGGTACGGCGACCGTCAGGCAGCGAAGGAGCCGACGCTAGTAGCGAATCCTGGCCGGAGGTTGTCCCGCCTGCCGAGGGTAGCAGTTCCATCCCGCTATCCCTTCGTCAGAGCAAATAACAGGCACGGGATCGACCGAGGGCGAGGCCGTTCGCCCGACGCGACAGGGCCGCCGTGCGCGACCCAACGAGTCAAAGACCTCCCGCTTGCCCCCTCCCCCGTCTTCCCCTATATGCGCGCCCGTCCGGCGGGCGGTTTGCGCTCGCGGCAGCCAGGATAAGGCGGCGCGTTTGGGTGGGCATGATGCTCCGCCCCGGCGCGCGCTTTTGTTGTCCCGGGCCGCCGCGACCATCCCGGCCAACGGGCGCCGCAGCGGCATGGGGCCGCTTCGGCAGTCGGGTCAAAAGACCAGGGGAGACAACCTCTGGCCGGCAACAAAACCAAAGGAAGTCTTTTCATATGGCCACCACGGCAAACCCGACCCGCGACGATTTCGCGGCGATGCTCAATGAATCCCTCGGCGGCGAGAACGAAAGCTTCGAAGGCCGCGTCGTCGTCGGCACGGTGACGAACATCGAGAACGACATGGCCGTCATCGACGTCGGCCTCAAATCCGAAGGCCGCGTGCCGCTGCGCGAGTTCGCCGCGCCGGGCCAGAAGGCCGAGATTTCCATCGGCGACCAGGTCGAGGTCTTCGTCGACCGGATCGAAAACACCCATGGCGAAGCGATGCTGTCGCGCGACCGCGCCCGCCGCGAGGCCGCCTGGGACAAGCTCGAGGGCGAGCACACCGCCGGCAACCGCGTCGAGGGCGTGATCTTCGGCCGCGTCAAGGGCGGCTTCACTGTCGACCTCGGCGGCGCCGTCGCCTTCCTGCCGGGTTCGCAGGTCGACATCCGCCCGGTCCGCGACGTCGGCCCGCTCATGGACCTGCCGCAGCCCTTCCAGATCCTCAAGATGGACCGCCGCCGCGGCAACATCGTGGTCTCCCGCCGCGCGATTCTCGAAGAGACCCGCGCCGAGCAGCGCAGCGGCCTCATCCAGAGCCTCGCCGAGGGCCAGGTGGTCGACGGCGTGGTCAAGAACATCACCGATTACGGCGCGTTCGTGGACCTGGGCGGCATCGACGGCCTGCTCCACGTCACCGACATCAGCTACAAGCGCGTCGGTCATCCGAGCGAGGTGCTCGAGATCGGCCAGACCGTGAAGGTGCAGATCGTCCGCATCAACCGCGACACGCAGCGCATCAGCCTCGGCATGAAGCAGCTCGAGAGCGATCCGTGGGAAGGCGCCGCCGCCAAATATCCGGTCGACGGCGTGTTCAAGGGCCGCGTCACCAACATCACCGAATATGGTGCGTTCGTCGAGCTCGAGCCGGGCATCGAGGGCCTGGTCCACGTGTCCGAGATGAGCTGGACCAAGAAGAACGTCCATCCGGGCAAGATCGTCTCCACCTCGCAGGAAGTGGACGTCTCGGTGCTCGAGGTCGACGAGGAGAAGCGCCGGATTTCGCTCGGCCTCAAGCAGGCCCAGGCCAATCCGTGGACGGCGTTCGCCGATGCGCATCCGGTCGGCACCGAGGTCGAGGGTGAGGTCAAGAACGCCACCGAGTTCGGCCTGTTCATCGGTCTCGACGGCGACGTCGACGGCATGGTCCACATGTCCGACATCGCCTGGGGCGTGTCGGGCGAGGAAGCGCTGAACCTGCACCGCAAGGGCGAGATGGTGAAGGCGGTCGTGCTCGACGTCGATGTCGAGAAAGAGCGGATTTCGCTGGGCATGAAGCAGCTCGAGCGCGGCGGCGTCGCCAAGGGCAGCGCGGCGGGCGGCGCGGGCGGCGTCTCGAAGAACGAGACGGTCACCGTCACCGTCCTGTCGGTGGGCGACGGCGGGCTCGACGTGCAGGTCGGCGACGACGGCGCGACCGGCTTCATCAAGCGTTCGGACCTCGGCCGCGACCGCGACGAGCAGCGGCCGGAACGCTTCCAGGTCGGCCAGAAGTTCGATGCGATGGTGATCGGTTTCGATCGCTCGAAGAAGCCCAACTTCTCCGTCAAGGCGCTGCAGATCGCCGAGGAGAAGCAGGCGGTCGCCCAGTACGGCTCGTCCGACTCGGGCGCCAGCCTCGGCGACATCCTCGGCGAAGCCCTGAAGCAGAAGCAAAGCTGATCGAGAGGGGCGGGCGTCGACTGGTGCCCGCCCCGATTGTTTCGGCGTCGTTTGTTAACTAGCGCCTTTGAATTGCTCGGGATTTCGCTCAAATCCCAATTGCTTTTTACGATTTTCGGTGCGACTAATCTGAATCAGCGGCCGCGTCGGGGGATGCGCCGCATCAGACCGGCTGCGTATCAGGCCGCGCGTCTTCGGGAAGGGGGCAAGCGTGATTCGATCCGAACTCGTGCAGAAGTTGTGCGACGATCATCCCGACCTCACGCTCAAGGAGGTCGAACGGGTGGTCTCGGCTTTCTACGATGCGATCATCGAGCAGTTGCAGAATGGCGGACGGATCGAGCTGCGCGGCTTTGGGGCATTCTCCACCCGCGGCCGCGACGCGCGCAAGGGACGGAACCCGCGCACCGGTGATCCGGTCGATGTGAACGCCAAGCGGGTCCCCTATTTCAAGCCCGGCAAGGAAATGCGCGAGCGCCTCAACGTCTGAGCGCGGGGGTGATTCAGCCTTCGTCTTCGAACAGCGTCGTCGCGTCCTTCAGCTCGAACGTCAGATTGACCGAACGGTCGTCGCCCGGCCGCGTCCGGTGACGTGTCCCGCGCGGCACGGTCAGCATCTCCCCGGGGGACAGCACGACCTCGCCCGCATCGAATTCGATGACCAGCTGCCCGTCGACGACGAGGAAGGTTTCATCGGAATCGGGATGGATGTGCCACGGGAAGCCCGCGGTCATCACACTCATCCGGATCTCGTGATCGTTCACTTCGGCAAGCGAGCGATTGTGATAGGCCTCAGCGATTGCGGCGCCGAGGGCCGAGGGCAGCAGGGGCTGGGGAAGCAGCGAAGCTTGCCGGGCGATCTCGTCCATCGGCTTGTTGTGCCCTCGCCTCTCGTTGCGGACGAATCAAAACGACAAGCCCAATCACAAGGCCGCTCTATTGCCGGCGAGCAATGGACGAGGGCGCCGCACGCGAACCTTGACCAAGGCCACCCCCTCCGCGCACGAGGCGGGAGATGCGGACGTGGCGGAACCGGTAGACGCTGGAGACTTAAAAGCCCTTGATTTTCAATAAATAATCTAAAAAATCGTTGAAAATCAGCCATATTTTGATATCATAGCCTCATAAGGTCAGTTACACAGGCCTTACACAAATTGCACAGTTTTCACATGTCGAGGCAGATATGGCAGCACACCACGAACTCATGGGCGGCAAGCTCCATGTCTATAAGCGTGAGAACAGCACCTACTGGCAGTGCTCGACCTTCCTCGGTGGCAAGAACCACCGCGTCAGCACCAAGGAAGATAGCCTCGCCCAGGCCAAGGACTTTGCCGAGGACTGGTATCTTGAGCTGAAAGGCAAATTCAAACGCGGCGAGGTGAAGTCAGGCAAAACCTTCAAGTTCGCCGCCGCCAAATTCATCGACGAGTTCGAGGTCATCACCCAAGGACAGCGCAGCCCCATCTACGTGGCGCATCACCGCCGCCGACTCGAAAATTATCTCATCCCGTTTTTCGGGGGCAAGGCACTGGCCGAGATCACCGCTGGCAGTGCCCAAGATTACCGTATGCACCGGATGAAGAACGGCTGGCGCGGTAAACCTCCCGCGCGCAGCACACTGCATCAGGAGATCGTCTGCCTTCGTCAGGTTCTCAAATACGGCCAGCGGCATGGCTGGATTGAGTCGGTGCCAAACCTGACACCGCCATACAAGACCTCTGGCAAGATCACGCACCGTGCGTGGTTCTCGCACGAGGAGTATAAGCGTTTCTATCAGGCCACGCGCGAGCGCGCCAAAAACCCGCTCAAAGCGCGATGGCGCACGGCGTCTGAAAACCTGCACGACTACGTGCTGTTCATGGTGAACACCGGCCTTCGCCCCGATGAGGCGTTGCGCCTTGAATACCGCGATGTCGCCGTGGTCGTTGATGATGCAACTGACGACACGATTTTAGAGATCGAGGTTCGGGGCAAACGCGGCATCGGCTACTGCAAGAGTATGCCGGGTGCTGTGCATCCCTTTCAACGTCTCAAGGAACGTAACAACGGCAAGCCGACAGATAGGCTGTTCCCCAAATTTCAAAAGCAGCTCTTTAACGCCATCCTCAACGAGCTGGACATGAAGCAGGATCGCGATGGCAACCAGCGCACCGCTTACAGCCTTCGCCATACCTACATCTGCTTTCGCTTGATGGAGGGGGCGGATATTTATCAAATTGCGAAAAACTGTCGCACCAGCGTGGAAATGATCGAGAAGTATTACGCCTCGCATATTAAGAACACGCTTGATGCGGCGGCAATCAATGTTCGCAAAGAGAAACCAAAGTCCCGTCAGCCTGCGAAAACCAATAAACGAAAGCAGGCTGAAAAGCCGGGCCGCAGGCCTCCGCCTATATGAGGGGGCAACCCCTCATCCCCAAAAAGCCCGTAAGCGCGCCTGCGCGCATCATTTTACTCTTGTTTCCCTTGGCATATTCAATCTAACCGCCTAAACTGGAAACTGGCTATGCGGACGTGGCGAAATCGGTAGACGCAACGGACTTAGACAAATCTTGAGTGCTCGCGGGGAAACCCGCGATGCAGAACTGCTCAAATTCGGGGAAACCTTTCAACTGGCAATCCCGAGCCAAGCCTTGGCGCGAAAGTGCCTCGGAAGGTGTAGAGACTAGACGGGCAGCACCTAAACCCCGCTAGCGGGGCACGGTGAAGGGATAGTCCAGACCACAAACATCCGGCCAGCCGGATGGCGGTGAAAACCGTAGCAGGTAAGAAAATCCGTCGGGCTATGCCCTTGGGGGTTCAAGTCCCCCCGTCCGCACCACCACCATCATCCAATCAGAAACAGCACCGAACGGTGCGCCCTGGGGCAGATAGCCTAAACCGGCGACTGCCCTTTTTCGCGAAGGCCCAGCCTGAACAGGCAGGGCCGGTGGCCATTTAAGCTCCCGAACGGGAGTGGCCATCGCCATAAACGATAGAGCGTATCATCACCCTGCCCCTAAAGAAGAACGCAACACTTCAAAAAACAGTGTAGCTGCAATAATTCCAACCACCACGATCCCCGGTGCAATGCGACCGACGGTCAGCGCCAAGAAGCCCGCGCCTGCAATCGCGATGTCCAGTGGTTGTGCAATCGCACTTGTTGTAACCGGGCTATACAGCGCAGCTCCCAAAATACCGACCACGGCAGCATTCGTCCCGCGTAACGCCGCCTGCGCATTTGGTTTCAGGCGCAACGCATCCCAGAATGGCAGCATACCAACCAGAACGATAAAGCCGGGGGCAAACACAGCGACGAGAGCTATCGTTGCACCGATAATGCCAAACATTGCAGGCTGGATAGCCGCGCCCAGATAAGCCGCAAATGTGAAAAGCGGCCCAGGCACAGCCTGTGCCGCGCCATAACCGGCAAGAAACATGTCGTTGCTCACCCAACCCGACTGCACGACTTCGGCTTGCAGCAGTGGCAATACAACGTGTCCGCCGCCGAACACCAAAGCACCGGAACGATAAAATGCATCAAACATGGTAAGCGGAGTGGCTCCCACCGCCGTTGCCGCCAATGGAAGTCCGACCAACATGGCGACGAAGATCGAGAGGCAAATGTAGCCCGTTCGCCGTGACACCCCAAAAGAGAGAACCCCAACGGGTGTAGGCGCGGGCGTGCGGCACAACATGAGACCGAGTGCGCCGCCAAGAATGATTGCGCCGATCTGGCCCAATGCGCCTCCCGCCAGAGTCACCAGTGCCAGCGCTCCTATTGCGATAAAGGCTCGCCGCAGATCGGGCGTCAAACTGCGCGCCATCCCCAATACTGCCTGTGCAACAATCGCAACGGCCACCAGCTTAAGACCGTGGACCAGTGCATTGCCGTAGCTGCCTGAAACCAGCGTCGCGCCATGCGCGAAGGCCAGCAACAGAAGTGCCGAGGGTAGCGTAAATCCCATCCACGCCACAGCGGCACCACGCCATCCTGCGCGAAGCAGACCGAGAGCAAATCCCACCTGACTGGAGGCGGGGCCGGGCAGGAATTGGCACAGTGCGACCAAATCTGCGTAAGTGGATTCATCGACCCACTTGCGCCGCACGATCAATTCATCGCGGAAATAGCCCAAATGAGCAATCGGGCCACCAAAAGAGGTCAGCCCGAGTTTCAGAAAAGTCGTAAAAACTTCTCTGGCCGACCCATGTGGACTGCCTTGGGCTGTCATGGATTGGCGAGAAGCAGAACACATATCCGAACTCAATACTCATCCTCCGCTTGAAAGAAACCTGATTTGACCGGCTTGCTGGCAAGCACGGCAGTGCGCGCACTCTCATCGTGCCAGAGTAATCGCTGCGGTTTGCCACGCAGGATCGTCTTTTCCCCGCGACGCAAAGCCTCGCCAGACTTTAACAAGGTAATGGACCTTCCAGCTACCTCGTCTTTGGTGACGGTGCTGGCCCGCACCAGTAGCTTCACCCAGCCATCCTTGCCGCGCTCGATGACCTCGGCAGCAACCAGCCGCTCGCCGATGCGTAGCGCCTTGCCGCGCTTACGGCGGTCATAGATGCCTTCCGTCCAACGGATCACATCAGCAGCTATAAAGTCTGTAGCGGGAACCCACTGATCCATCCGCTGCCACCCCAACTGGCTATTCCTCTTTCTATTTGAACACAGAAGCCGAATAATTTGGTTGCGATTTCATGCCGCCCCCTTGCGGGCCGGGCTTTATCGCTGGCGCGACCGAACCCGCAGACGCACACGCGAATATGCGGTTTCGGCCCATACGGGTAACAATCCCTGGCGGTTGGTTTATCAGGCTGGAAGCTGCCCGCGTTCATACCAACTGCGTGACCTTTTTACGATCCACACCACGGACAGCATGACGGGAACTTCCACCAGCACACCCACGACGGTCGCCAGTGCTGCGCCCGATTGAAGCCCGAAAAGCGAAATCGCTGCCGCGACGGCCAGTTCAAAGAAATTGGACGCGCCGATCAGCGCGGCGGGGGCTGCGACGCACCACGCCACCTTGAAACGGCGCGACAGCCAATAGGCCAAACCCGCGTTGAAATAGACCTGTATCAGGATCGGCACCGCCAACAACGCAATGACGAGCGGCTGCGCGACGATCGCATCACCCTGAAATCCGAACAGCAGGATCAGCGTGGCGAGCAGGGACATAAGAGAGATCGGCCCGAGGCGGTGCAGAAGACTCTCAAGAGCGGCTTGTCCGCCCTTTGCGAGCAATGACCGGCGGATCACTTGGGCGATCATGACAGGCACGACGATATACAGTGCCACCGAAATCATCAGCGTGTCCCACGGCACGGTCACAGCAGCGACGCCAAGGAGCAGCGCCACCAGTGGCGCAAATAGAAAGACCATCAGCACATCGTTGAGGGCGACTTGCGACAACGTAAATGTTGGCTCCCCGTCGCAGAGGTTTGACCACACAAAGACCATTGCAGTGCAAGGTGCGGCTGCAAGAAGGATCAGGCCCGCAATATATGAGGGGCCTTCTCCAGCCGGTAGCAGGGGCGCGAACAGCCAGCCGATGAAGATGGTGCCCAGCACCGCCATCGAGAATGGCTTGACCGCCCAATTGATAAACAGCGTAACGCCGACGCCTTTCCAGTGCTCGCGAACGCTGCCAAGCGCCCCGAAGTCGATCTTGAGCAGCATGGGAATAATCATCAGCCAGATCAGCACCGCGACAACCAGATTGACGCGGGCGACTTCGGCTTGCGCGATTGTCGCGAACAAACCCGGCAGCACATGGCCGAGAGCAATCCCGGCCACGATGCACAGGGCCACCCATACAGATAGATAACGCTCGAAAAAGCTGATGCCTGGTCGCGCATCCGCGACCGCTTGTGTGGGGACTGTTGCCATTAGCCGAGACCCGGTGCTTTTGCCGCTACGGGCGGCTTGCTTGCGCCTTCCGTCTCGCCAATCTCGCGCAGCTTGTTCTTCAAGGCCATGCCCTCAAGGGAAGCGAGTGGCAGCGCTGTGAACAGCTTGATACGGTTCTCGAGATAGCGCAGCGCCGTGACGAATGCGCGTTCACGTTCAATGTCGCTCCCTTGGACGTGGGAGGGGTCTTCGATGCCCCAATGCGCCGTCATCGGATGGCCCGGCCAAATGGGGCAGGATTCACCTGCTGCACTGTCGCAAACCGTGATGATGAAATCGAATTTAGGTCCGTCGGCCCCGGCAAATTCGTCCCACGATTTGGAACGCAGGCCATCCGTCGGATAGCCGATGCGCTTTAGCAGATTAAGTGCATCGGGATTGATCTCGCCGCGTGGCTGGCTCCCAGCCGAATAGGCGCGGAAGTGATCGCCGCCGAGATGGTTCAGCGCGCTTTCCGCGAGAATAGAACGCGCGGAATTCCCCGTGCAAAGGAACAAGACATTATAGACTCGATCGGACATGACGCCCCCTTAAGCGCAGCAACCGGATTTCGCCGGAGCTGCGACAGTTTCCTTGACCGCAGGTGTGCAGCACGCGCCATCAGCCGCGTTGGCCGAGCGCAGGCTGGCAAGAGCAGGTTCGCCGCCATAGGTCGTGCCTTCGCCAGTCGTATGGAATGCCTCCCAGACGACGCCTTGGGGATCGCTGATCCAAGATTTCGTGGACTCTGCATAACAGCAGGCCGTTGCGCCTTCGTCGAGCACTGGACGATCAGCCGCTTTCAGGCGGTCGTAAACTTCCGCCAGTTCGCTTTCGCTCTCCGCTTGAATACCAAGGTGCTCGATGCCTTTGCCTGCGTGATGTCCCGCAGAGATTGCGAAATTGACGCGGGGATCTTCCAGCATCCACTTCGCATAGTCGTCTTTGAGGACGGTCGGCTGCGCACCAAACAGCGTGGAATAGAAATTGACGGACTGGTTGAGGTCTTCGACCCCCACATGGACGTGAAAGCGTTTCATGATTTGCTCCTTTCGAGCGTTGGTTTGATGACTTGGCCGGGTTCGCAGGCTTCGTTCACGCCGCAATCTGTGCCGCCGCAGCAATTCTCGGTCAGAAAGCCCATCAGCGCGTTCATGGTGGGGTAGGCCGCCGTGTAGATCAGCGAGCGGCCATCCCGGCGCTGATCGACCAGCCCTGCGCGGTGAAGATGCGCTAGATGGAAGGACATCGACGAAGCGGGAAGCGCCAGCGCATCGGCGATGGTGCCCGCTGCCATGCCGTCAGGGCCAGCCTGCACAAGGAGGCGGAACACCGCGAGGCGATGTTCATGTGCGAGGGCAGACAGGGCCGCAAGGGCGGCGGGTGTTTCAAGATAATTTGACATTTCCAGTATTATCGAATGATTCGATTGCTTTTGTCAATCGACCTTTCGGTTTGGTGGATGATTTCGGTGCTTGCGGTGAATAGATGATTTATTCACCGCATACTGTGCGGTGAATGTTCTTGCACTCTGCGGTGAATAGGCGCTATAATCGCCGCAGAAGGTGCGGTGATTATGACTTATATCCATGAACGAGCCGACTGGCCGAATTTGCGCTGGAGCGATGAACAGCTCGCCCAGGCGCTTGCCGCCGTGCGCCATCGCCAAGGGCGCTTGATCGGCCACATGGAAGCACTTGGCTTTCCGCTGCGCGAAGAAGCGGTGCTCCAAGCCCTCACCGAAGATGTCATCAAATCGAGCGAGATCGAAGGCGAGGTCTTGGACCGCGATCAGGTTCGCTCATCCATTGCCCGCCGCCTTGGCATGGACATTGGCGGTTTGGTTCAAGCGGACCGCAACGTCGAAGGCGTTGTCGAAATGATGCTCGACGCCACGCAGAACTACGCCAAGCCACTGACCGCCGAGCGGTTGCATGACTGGCACGCCGCTCTGTTCCCGACAGGGCGCAGCGGCATGAGCAAGATCACCGTTGGCGCATGGCGGACAGGTGACGATGGCCCGATGCAGGTTGTATCAGGGCCGATTGGCCGCGAGCGCGTCCATTATGAAGCGCCAGAAGCCGAGCGGCTCGACGCCGAGATGACGCGCTTTCTCGAATGGTTCGAGAGCGCGCACCCTGACCCCGTGCTGAAAGCCGGTGTCGCGCACCTGTGGTTCGTCACCATCCACCCATTCGATGATGGCAATGGCCGTATTGCCCGCGCCATTGCCGATCTTGCGCTTGCGCGCGCGGAAGGCACCGCGCAGCGGTTCTACAGCATGTCCGCGCAGATCAGGACGGAGCGCAACGCCTATTACGACATGCTGGAATCCACGCAGAAGGGCGATGTGGACATCACGCCTTGGCTGCTCTGGTTCATCGGCTGTCTTGACCGTGCCTTTGATGGTGCCGAAACCATACTCGCCAGCGTCATGCGAAAGGCGCGGTTCTGGGATTCCGTTGCAGGCCAGCCGCTCAATGATCGCCAGCGCAAGCTCCTCAACCGTTTGCTTGACGGCTTCGATGGCAAACTAACCAACGCCAAATGGGCGACCATCGCCAAAACGTCGCCCGATACTGCGCTGCGCGACATCACCGATCTCGTCCAGCGCGGCATCTTGGTCAAAGAGCCGGGGGGCGGGCGCAGCACCAGCTATGCCCTTGCACCCGACAGGATCGCATAGGCAGGTCAATCCCTCCCGCCACCTGAAAAGTTACCGCCCGCGATTGCGGGCGGAAATCACCTTGCCCGTTATCATCCCCACGCACTGCATGGCGATGTCGTTCGTTTTCGAGTGCTCGCCCTGACTCCTTGAGGATGAGGGGAGGCACGATCCAGCCCATTGCTGCCTCTTGATGGGTCGTGTCTGGCACAGCCCCGCCGTTCGTCAATCGCCTGCGCTTCCGCGCCTCTCGCTTCGCTTTGGCTTGTGCAGCTTGCACCTTCGGGCGGGCTTCGCCCGGCGTTGACCCCCGGCTTGATGGGCCGCGCCGCCTTCTCCCCATGAGGCCGCAGATGGTCTGCGAGACCTCCAATCACAAGGAGAATTACAATGGCGACTGTTCAAGAAAACTCACCCGCATTCATGCTTTGGTGCGTGGAAGGTGACGGCAAGGATGCCCGCAGGACCCGCATCGGTGCCGCATGGCTGCATCAGGACAGCAAGGGCTTCAACATGCGCTGCAACGCGATCCCGTTGCAGGGCCGTCTGGTCGCTCGCGCCTACACCCCCAAGGCTGACCGCAATGCCGAACAGGGAGAGCTGGTATGAACGCGCCCATTCACACAGCATCGCGCATCCGCGACTTGAACGACCTGTTCCGCACCTGTTTCATCGGTGGGCGGGTTCTGATCACCGAGGGCGTCACTGCCCTCGGCCAGGACTTCACGAGCGGATGCGTCGAGGCGGTGCAGCGGTTCGCCGACTTCACCGCTGACAACGACCCCTATGGCGAGCATGATTTCGGGTGTGTCACTGTGCAAGGCCGCAAGGTCTTTTGGAAGATCGACTATTACGACCTCGATTGCCACTACGGCTCCGAATGTCCGGCCGATCCTGCCCAGACCACCCGCGTGCTGACCATCATGCTGGCCAGTGAATACTGACAGAAGCCAGCGCCGCCGGCGATGTCGGCGGCGCTGCGTCTTCTCGCTGTCGCTAGAAGCGAGGCCCCTGCGGGGGACGCGGGCGCTGCTGGATGCGAACCAAAGCCTGCTCCACGTTTTGCAGCGAAACATGAACATCGGAAGTGATGAAGCGGGATTGCCCGCTGCGGCGCAGATCGCTTAGCAGGCGACCGTAAAGCGCGCGCAGTTCCTGTTCATTCATGCCAACCAGTTCAGCGGGGGTGATGAATTGCGACATGATGTTTCTCCCTGTTCTGTGACCCGCGACCATCGCGAGCCTTCATGGCAGACAGGAAGCTGGGCGTTCGCCCTGCCCGCACCGTGAGGTCGAAACGAAGTGGAGAAGCCGCGAAGTGGCTTGTGGCCCCAAGGGCGAACCCCGGCTTAGGATGCCTATAAAGAAGGCCCGCAATGGGTGCGGGGCTGACAGCGGGAAACGACGGCGCTGACATCGCCCTGATTGATAAGGCTTGAACAAAGACAGAAACGCCGCTGATAACGGCACAATCATCATCCTGTGTGCGTTAGGAATTTCTTGGCTGGATTGATTCGTCTCTGTCTATTGCTGGTTCTTGGCATTGCATGGCCGCACATCGTCCATGCGCAGGCCAGCACCGCCGACCGTGACCAGATCACGCGGCAGATTGCCTTCGGCCTGATCGACGAGGCGCTCATTGCGCGTGAACGCGCCCGTGCCGATGTTCCAGACGACTTCGCCGACAACATGCTGACTTTCGCACAGCGACAGATCAGAACCGGCAACGAGGTTGCCGCCGGTAGAGGTTGGAGCGGGGCACGGCGCGAAGCGCAGGCGACCGCCGCCCGCGTCATCGGTGCGACGGCGCGCACCGATTATCTGCAATCCTTTCCCGACCCGCAGAAGGTGCGGGCCGACCTTGCCGCCGCCAGTCCCGGCGTCAGCGACGTGGAGCTTGCAGGGCGACAGGCGGGACGCATGGCGATGCTCGCCAATGCACTCAAAGGATTGCAGGGCAACGTGGCAGAAAGCCGCTGGCCCCCCGATGTGGCGCAGCTTCGCGCGCGCTACTGGCTGCACTTCCACGACATTCGCGCGCGGTTGGAGGCGACCTTCACGGACACTTGCCCGCGCTGGCAATTCTGGTGCAAAACCCGACAGGAAACGTTCCACGGCGTGCGCGGTGCATACGAGCACGACCTTGCGCGCGCGCAAGAGACGGCGGCACTCTATATACCGCAAGCCCTGCAAGATCGCTTCGTGGACGCAACCGGCACCGGCGGCAGCCGCACCGCCCATGCCGCCTATCAGCAGCAGCTCCGAGAGGAACGCGAAGCGCGCGAACGCGCGCAAGATAGCGGCGATTCCGGCCCATTGGCCGGTATACTGATCTGGATGGTTGTGCTGGGCGGCATTGCCCTGTTCCTGTTCGGTGCCGTCCTGTCGATGGCGAAAAAACGCGACGGAGGCAGGCCGCCGCTCTCAGATAATCACGGCTCCGCCACTTGGGGTGGGATGAACACAAATGTTCACCCGCTCGCTCCGCTGCGCGGCGTGTTCCTTGGCAAATACGCCTTCCCCGACCACGCCGATGGGCAAGTCAAAACCCCGCCCGTGTTTACCGCGCACGAGGCGCATACCCTGATTATGGCCCCGACCCGCACCGGCAAGGGCACGCGCATCATCGTGCCGACGTTGCTCCGTTACGCCGGATCGTTGCTGGTCATCGACCCCAAGGGCGAGAACGCCGCCATCGCGGGGCGACAGCGGCAGACCTTGGGGCCGGTGCATATCCTCAATCCGTGGGGCGTGCTGGACGATGAGCTGGAAAAGCGCGGCTTGCCCATGTCGCGCTATAATCCACTCGACGCCATCCGGCGCGACGATCCCGATGCCGCCAGCATCGCGCACACGATGGCCGAGGCCATCTGTTCGCGCAGCGAAGGCAAGGACAGTACCTATTGGGAGGGCAACGCCACGGCGATCCTGACCGCCGTGCTGTTGTGGCTTGCCGACCGCGACGGCGAGACCAATACGCTGGCACGCGTGCGCCAGATCGTCACCTTGCCGCTCGACCGTCTGCAACAGGAATACTTCGTGCCGATGGCGGCCAGCACCGCCTACGGTGGCGCGATCGCCGAGAACATCGGGCCGTTCCTGACGGCAGGGGACTCGCGCGACCTGCCCGCGATCCTGCGGACGCTGGCCGAGGCCACGCGCTTCATCAGCGACGAGCGCGTGAAGTTCGCCACCGAGAAATCGGACTTCGACCTGCGGACGTTCCCGCATCGACCCGAAACCGTTTTCCTCGTGATCCCTCCCGACAAGATGAGGGTGCAGGCGACCTGGCTGCGCCTTATGCTCGCCGCCTTCACCCACGCCTTCCGCACGGCCAAGCCGCGCTGGCAGACGCGGGGCATGATGCTGATTGACGAACTGCCCGCACTTGGCCGCATCCCCGATCTGCCCACCGACCTCGCCACCATGAGCGGCTACGGCCTCGACTATACGTTGATCGTGCAGGACATGGGCCAGCTCAAAGCCATCTACGGCGAGCAGTCGCGCACGATCATGGCGAACTGCGGCTGGAAATGGTTGTGCAACGTGCGCGACTACGACACCGCCAAATATGTGTCCGACACCTTGGGTCAGGCCACGGTCGGCACCGAAACGATCAACGAGGGACAGACCGGACAGGGCGACCCCACCCACGGCAAGGCGTATGGAGAAATGGGCCGTGCTTTGCTCACCCCTGACGAGGTGATGCAGCTTGGGCGCAACAAGGCCATCGTGCTGCCGCCCGCTGGCCGTCCGTTCATGGCATGGGGCGTGGACTACTGGACCATCCGCGACGAGTTCCTGCCCTATGCGGATACGGCCATGCGCGTCTATTACGAGCAGCCCTTGGTGATCGACCCCAATCCCTACAGGCAGGGTGAAGACCAGCAGGAACACGCCGCCCCATAATCCTTGACCCGACTCCGATGCACGGCAGAAAATGTCACCACAGAACCGCCGCAGGCGGATGCGCCGTCAATCGTGCGGCGCATCAAAGACAAGCGACGCCGGGCGAAGCCCGTCAGCCGCTTCTATGCGGAGGCGTGATCGTTAACGATTCAACGCCAATTTCATGTTATGCTAATAACTGGAGATGCAAGCCATGTGCGGACTAACCGTCCACACTGGAACCTGACGGTTCCGGCTTGGCAAGGGGTCTATTCTACCCCGTTGCATCCCCACGACCAAGGAGAGCCTTCGTGCCCTCCTGTGGAACCTCCAGAGCAGGGGATTTCCCTCCCCATGCACCCTGGACCGGGATGCCACCATGACCCGCATATCGGGCATGGCTACATCCCAGCCGATGGGCTTTCGGTTCAATGCTCAGCCGCATTGAACCCCTTGAACCCATCGACCGCTGTTTCGGCGACGGCATCGACCAAAGGGCTTTCATGCCCCTTGGAACCCTGACCGGAGCTTTCGCGCCCCGGACCACGAGCAGGAGCGTGTCCGCCCCTGCACCCTGACGAAGGGAGGGTTCACACCCCTTCGATCCCCGGCGGATTTGTTGTCGGGGGCAATGGAGAGGCCACATTATGGCCGACGACGAGCAACCGCCGCCGCGCGAACCATCGCCCGGCACCCGGCGCAAGTCCGATAAACGGCAGCGCACGGAAGTTCTTTTTGCTCGCGTGACCCCCGAAGAAAAATCCGCTTTCGCAGCCCGCGCCGACCGCGCGGGCATGGCGGCCGCTGCTTTCATGCGTGCCCTGGCACTGGGCGATGCAGGGCCGCGCGCTCGCCGTCAGCCACCCGTCAATCATGTTGCCCTGCGTCAGGTCATCGCCGACCTCGGCAGGATCGGCAACAACGTCAACCAGCTCGCCCGTGGCATGAACATGGGCGAGGTGCCCGAGGTGCCGGAATTGCGCGAAGCCGCAACCGCCCTGATTGACGCACGCAACGCCATTTACGAAGCCCTCGGCAAGGAGCCTGCCGGTGATTATCAAGGGAAAGAGCCGGGCAGGCCCTAGCCAGCTTGCCCGTCACCTTGGCCGCGCCGACACCAACGAGCGCGTTGAACTGGTCGAACTCGGCTGGGGTGGAGATTCCATTCACGACGCCTTTCGCGACTGGCAGGTGATTTCCGAGGGCACCAAGGGCAGGCTTGGCCTCTATCACGCCAACATCGACCCCGACGCCAAATATGAAATGACACCGCAGCAGTGGACGCGCGCGGTTGAAATTCTCGAAGAGGAGCTTGGCCTGCAAGGCCAACCCCGCGCGGTCGTGCTGCACGAAAAGAACGGACGTGAACATATCCACGTTGTGTGGGCGCGCACCGACATGGACAGCATGACCTTGCGCAGCGACAGCCAGAATTACCAAGCACATGAGCGCGCCAGCTTGCGGATGGAGCAGGAGTTCGGGCACGAGCATGTCCCCGGCAAGCACGCCAAGCGCGACCGGGACGCCCAACCTGAATTTCCCGACGCTGCAATCCAGCACGACGAATGGCAGCAGGCCGAGCGCGGCGGCATGGGCCACCGTGATCGCAAGGCGCAGGTCACGAGCTTATATGAGGCCAGCGATAGCGGCACCGCCTTCAAAGCCGCGCTGGAAGATGCTGGCTATGTGCTGGCACGCGGCGACCGCCGCGACTTCGTGATCCTCGATGAGGATGCTCGCGTGCAGAGCCTTGGCCGTCAGATCGCCGGTGTGAAAGCCAAAGACCTACGCGCCTTCATGGCCGACATCGACCCAGACTCCCTGCCCAGCGTCAAAGATGCCCGCACCGCCATCCGCGATGCGGCGCGGCAGGAACCGGCGGCACCCGAGCAGCCCGCCGCCGAACCCAATGCCGTGCCTGCGCCTGATCGTGATGCAGCGCCACCGCAAGACTCCGAAACCGACCGCCAGCGCGTGGACGCCTTGCGCGCCGCTGTCATCACCCGTCATAGCGCCGAGCTGAAAGAGCAGGAGCTACGCCACGCCCGCGAAGTGGAAACCTTGCAGGCTGACCAGCAAGCCCGCGCCGACAAAGCCATCAATGACTTTGCCACCGAACAGGCAAAGCGTGCCGTCGCCGAGCGCCCGCAGGAGCCGGGTGGGTTCGAGCGTATATGGCGCACCATCCGTGAAAGCGTAGACGAGGAAGCCCGCACCCAGCGCCTCGCCGCCGAGGCGCAGAAAGCCCGCGACGGCGAAGATCGCCGCAACGATGAAACCCGCATCATGGTGTCCGGCCTCAATGCCGCCCAGCGACAGGAGATCGACAGCCTTGTCGATCGTCAGGCCAAAGAGCGCGCTGACTTGCTCGACGGTCATTCCCGTGACCTCGCTCGTCGCACCGAGGACGAGCAGCGCGCCATCGCCCTTGAACGCGAATATGAGCAGCGGCGCAGAGAGGCCCTTGCGCGCGAACGCGACGGGCCGGAACGTGATCCCCGCGCACGCTGACGGGCTCGCGTTTCCTGCAATCGCAACCGGGCCTGCTCATAGGACAGATTGCCAGCCTTGTGCCTCAAGCCGCGAAATCGGCATCGCGGTTCGTGCATCGTGCCCTTGCCGCCATCCCGTCATTGGTGTCGCGCTTCATGGTTGTTGCCCGACCCGCCAAGAAGAAATCCAAAGGCGATGCGGGCAGCGCCAGCCATAGCGAGATTACCTCCGCATTCCTCTCCACCACGGACAAGGCCGAGGGAGCATTGGAGGACGGTGCAGATTTTGGCTCTATGTTCCTTGCTCCGCCGATGGCTCCCAGCCCTAAACCGGCGAAGCTATCCCGCCGCCGCTTGCGCGCGCGATTCAGAGCGCGGAATTTCCTCAAGCCGCCGTGGATGCGTTGAATTTGATCCTTATGAAAATCGCTTTCGATTAAGCGGGATCATTTGAACGCGGGCGCAAACACGCTAAAGTGAGGGATCAACGAATCTCGCATCATCAAGAGGTTCGCGGGGGTTTCTCTAATCTGTGCCACAGCAATGAGCGCGCATTTTAGCGGGCTGCACCGAATATAGGCGATAAGGGTAAATACACATGGCGTTAAAGAAGTCCGAATTATACAGCTCTCTCTGGTCCGGCTGCGATGAACTACGCGGCGGGATGGATGCGAGCCAGTATAAGGACTACGTTCTTTCGCTTCTGTTCATCAAATACGTTAGCGACAAATACGCCGACGTTCCTTTTGCGCCGATCAAGATTCCCAAGGGTGCCGACTTCAAGGCAATGGTTGCGCTCAAGGGCGCAACCGACATCGGCGACCAAATCAACAAGAAGATCATCGCGCCGTTGGCCGCCGCCAACGACCAGCTCAATCAGGCGGATTTCCCCGATTTCAACGACGCCGCAAAGCTCGGCGACGGCAAGGAAAAGGTCGAAAAACTCACCAACCTGATCGCCATTTTCGAGAACCCAGCGCTGAATTTCTCCAAGAACCGCGCCGAAGGCGATGACATTCTGGGCGACGCCTACGAATATCTTATGCGCCACTTCGCCACCGAAAGCGGCAAGAGCAAGGGTCAGTTCTACACCCCAGCCGAGGTCAGCCGTATCATGGCGCAAATCATCGGTATCGGACAGGCTAAAACCAGCCCCGATACCACCGTTTACGACCCGACCTGTGGCTCGGGCTCACTGCTACTGAAAGTCGGCGACGAAGCTCGTAGCAAGGTGTCGCTCTACGGGCAGGAAAAAGACGCCGCCACCAGCGGCCTTGCCCGCATGAACATGATCCTGCACGACAATCCGACCGCGCAGATCGTGCAGGGCAACACGCTTGCCGACCCGAAATTCAAGGACGGCGAAACTGTCAAGCAATTCGACTTCGTGGTCGCCAACCCGCCGTTCAGCGATAAGCGCTGGAGCACCGGCCTTGATCCGCAACATGACCCACACGGTCGCTTCAAAGGCTTTGGCGTGCCGCCCGGCAAGCAGGGCGACTATGCCTATTTGCTTCACATCGTCCGCTCACTAAAAAGCACCGGGTCTGGCGCTTGCATCTTGCCCCACGGCGTCCTGTTTCGCGGCAACGCCGAGGCCGATATTCGCCGCGCCCTTGTGCGGAAGGGCTATATCAAAGGCATCATTGGCCTGCCCGCAAACCTGTTCTACGGCACCGGCATTCCCGCCTGCATCGTTGTGGTGGACAAGAAAGACGCGCAAGCTCGCAAGGGCATCTTTATGATCGACGCTGCCCAAGGCTTTATGAAGGACGGGCCAAAGAACCGCCTGCGGTCGCAGGACATCCACAAGATCGTGGACGCCTTCACCAAGGCGCTGGACATTCCCGGCTACGCGCGCACCGTCCCGTTCACCGAGATCGAAAAGAACGACTACAACCTCAATCTCCCGCGCTACATCGACAGCCAGAAAACTGAGGATCGACAGGACATCGAAGGTCATTTACGCGGCGGTATTCCGCAGACTGACATCGACGCGCTTAAAGCCTATTGGGACGTATGCCCCAAACTCAAGGCTGCGCTGTTTGCCGAATGCCGCCCCGGCTATGCCGACCTGACCGTCGCTAAGGCCGAGATCAAATCCGCCATATTCGGGCACCCCGAATTTGTGGCCTTTACAGAGGCGATGGCAGCGCACTTCGACACATGGCGCGGGAAGAACGCCGAGACGTTGAAGGCGCTCAAGGCTGGTATCCACCCCAAGGAGGTGATTGCCGACCTGTCCGAAGGATTGCTCGCCCATTACGCTGGAAAGCCGCTGATCGACAAATATGACGTCTATCAGCACATCATGGATTATTGGGCGACGACAATGCAGGACGACTGCTACGCCATCGCGTCCGATGGTTGGAAGGCCGAAACCTACCGCATTATCGAAACCGACAAGAAAGGGAAGGACAAGGACAAAGGCTGGACCTGCGACCTGATCCCCAAATCCTATATCGTTGCCCGCTTCTTTGCGAAGGAGCAGGCGGAACTCGATGACCTTATCACCAAGCTGGAGGCCGCGACCACGGCGTTGACGGACCTTGAAGAAGAAAATGGCGGCGACGAAGGCGCTTTTGCCGAACTCGACAAAGTAAACAAGGGGGCGGTCAATGCGCGCCTAAAAGAACTTAAAGGCGACAAGGAAGCCGCCGATGAGCTTGCAGTCCTCAAGCAATGGCTGGCGCTATCAGACACAGAAGCCGACCTCAAAAAACGCATCAAGGCAGCCGACGCAGATCTCGATGCCAAGGCTTACGCCAAATACCCCAAACTAACCGAGGCAGAGATCAAGACCCTCGTGGTCGATGATAAATGGTTGGCCCAGATCGATGCCGACATCCACGGCGAAATGGATCGCATCAGCCAGGCGCTGACCCAGCGCGTGCGCACGCTGGCGGAGCGGTATGAGATTCGGATGCCGGACCTCGTCAAACGTGTGGCCAACCTTGAAACCAACGTTGAGCAGCACCTTAAAGCGATGGGGTTTGCATGGTGAGTGCCTTGTCGCGCAAATCTTCAGCCAACTCCAGCCTCGTTCAAACAGAACTCGGCCTTTTGCCTGCGGATTGGTTGATCCGACAGATTGGCGAAATCGCTTATGTGGGGAGAGGTCGAGTTATTAGCCATCGCGAAATCAATAAGGCCAAAGAGCCGAAGTATCCAGTCTACTCTTCGCAGACAAAGAATGATGGAGTTATGGGTTATCTTGATAGCTATGACTTTGAGGGGGATTACATTACCTGGACGACTGATGGTGCCAATGCGGGAACAGTCTTCCGCCGCAGCGGGCGCTTCAACTGTACGAATGTTTGCGGCACAATTAAATCAATAGAAAGTAATCCCTCATATATCGCGTATGCGCTAGGAAGTTTGGCAAAGCAACATGTTTCTAAGCACTTGGGAAACCCCAAGTTAATGAACGATGTAATGAAGCGCGTATCTATTCCGCTGCCACCGAATCCTGAAGAACAGCAAGCCATTGCCGCCGCTTTGTCCGATGCGGATGCGTTGATCGAGGCATTGGAAAGCCTCATCGCCAAGAAGCGCGCCATCAAGCAAGGCGCAATGCAGGAGCTTCTTTCGGGGCGCCGCCGCTCGCCGGGTTTCAAGACAGATTGGAAGCCTGTGCGCCTCTCGGACATCGCCCAAATCCGTAGTGGCGGAACGCCTAGCACAGTGCGAACAGATTTCTGGGATGGCGATGTGCTTTGGTGCACACCCACCGACATCACGGCTTTGGGAGAACGAAAATACCTGCGCGATACGACGCGCAAGATAACAGATAGCGGATTGAAGAATAGTTCGGCAGAATGGATTCCTGCAAAGTCGGTTATCATGACGTCCCGCGCGACGATTGGCGAGTGTGCCATCAATGTAGCGCCCGTGACGACGAACCAAGGTTTTAAGAACCTCGTTCCCCATGCCGAGATTGATGCCGAATTTCTCTACTATTTTATGTCCACACAAAAGGAGCGTTTAATTGCGCTTTGTGGGGGCAGTACCTTCCTTGAGATAGGCAAGACACAACTCTCATCCTTCGAGATAACGATACCCACAACGAAGCAGGAGCAAGTCGCAATTTCAACGATCTTGGCCGAAATGGATTCCGAGCTTGAGGCTTTGACGTCACGCCTCGCAAAAGCCCGTCAGATCAAGCTGGGCATGATGCAGGAATTATTAACTGGGCGGGTGAGGTTGGTATGACGGATTTTGTCGGCAAGCCCGAGAAGGCGACACAGAACCGCATCATTGGCTTGTTCCGCAACCAGCTCGGCTATCGCTATCTTGGCGATTGGTCGGATCGCGCTGGTAACAGCAATATCGAAGAAGGGCTGCTCGGCGATTATCTGAAGGGTGCTGGCTACTCCGATGCCCACGTCAGCGCTGCGCTTTTCAAGCTGCGCGCTGAGTCCCTGAACACCCACCGCAGCCTCTATGACAACAATCAGGCCGTCTATGGCCTGCTTCGCTACGGCGTGGACGTTCAGGTTGAGGCTGGACAGCCCACCGATACCGTCAAACTCATCAATTGGGCCGAGCCGGGCAATAACAACTTTGCCATTGCCGAAGAAGTGACGCTCAAAGGCGGCTTTGAGCGTCGCCCCGACCTGGTTCTCTACGTCAACGGCATCGCCATCGGCATGATCGAGCTGAAAAACAGCCGTGTCACCCTCGGCGACGGCATCCGCCAGCTTCTCTCCAACCAGTTGCCCGCCTTCAACGCGCCGTTCTTCTCCACCGTGCAGATCGTCTTTGCAGGGAATGACTCCGAAGGCCTGCAATACGGCACCATCGGCACCCCTGAAAAAATGTTCCTCCGCTGGAAGGAGGACGAGGCCGATAACGCCGGATTCAAGCTCGACAAATATCTCGCCAAGCTCTGCCGCAAGGAGCGGATTATCGAACTGATGCACGATTTCGTGCTGTTCGACGGCGGCGTGAAAAAGCTGCCCCGCGTGCACCAGTATTTCGGGATCAAGTCCGCGCAGGAGCATGTGCTCCAACGCAAGGGCGGCATCATCTGGCACACGCAAGGGTCAGGCAAGAGCATCGTCATGGTGCTGCTCGCCAAATGGATATTGGAGAACAATCCCAACGCCCGCGTTGCCATCATCACCGACCGCGACGAACTCGACAAGCAGATCAAGCGCGTATTCAAGGATGCGGGCGAGGACATTCACCGCACTAGCAGCGGGCGCGATTTGATGGCGCGATTGGGCGAAGCCAAACCGCGCCTGCTTTGCTCGCTGGTTCACAAATTCGGTCGCCAAGTTGGCGACGATTTTGAGGCCTTCATCAAGGAGATTGAAGCGCAACCGGCTAAGACCGTTGGCGAGATATTCGTGTTCGTGGACGAGTGCCACCGAACGCAAAGCGGCAAGCTGCACCGTGCTATGAAGGCGATGATGCCCAACGCCGTCTTTGTCGGCTTCACCGGCACGCCCTTGCTCAAGAAGGACAAGCAAACCAGCCTTGAGATTTTCGGCAGCTATATCCACACCTACAAATTCGGCGAGGCCGTCGAGGATGAAGTGATCCTCGACCTCATCTATGAAGCACGCGACATCGACCAGCGGCTCGGCTCCGAGGACAAGATCGAGGCGTGGTTTGACGCCAAGACCAAAGGCCTCAATCACTGGCAGAAGGACGAGCTGAAAAAGAAATGGGGCACGATGCAAAGCGTGCTCAGCTCACGCTCGCGCATGGAACGCGTCGTGCAGGACATCATTTTCGACTTCAGCGTGAAGCCGCGCCTCTCCAGCCAGCGCGGCAACGCCATCCTTGTGGCGTCCTCGATCTACGAGGCGTGCAAATATTACGAAGCCTTCCAAAAGACCGAGATGAAAGGCCGCTGTGCCGTTGTCACCTCCTACAACCCGATGGCGCAGGACGTGACCAAGGAGGAAACCGGCGCTAATTCCGAAACCGACAAGCAGTTCATCTTCAACACCTATACCGAGCTGTTGAAGGCCGTTGAGGCCAAGCCCGGAATGACCAAGACGGAATCCTACGAGGAGGACGCCAAAGACCGCTTCATCAAGCAGCCCGCCAACATGCGGCTGCTGATCGTCGTGGACAAGCTGCTGACCGGCTTTGACGCGCCGTCCTGCACCTATCTCTACATCGACAAGTCGATGCAGGATCATGGCCTGTTCCAAGCCATTTGCCGCACGAACCGCCTTGACGGCGAGGACAAGGAATATGGCTACGTCGTCGATTACATGAGCCTGCTCAAAAAGGTGAACAAGGCCATCGCGGTCTATTCATCGGAAATCGACACCAGTGCAGGCGGGGAAGATCCCGCCGTGTTGATGAAAGATAGGCTCGAGAAGGGGCGAGAGCGCCTTGATGACGCGCTGGAAGTATTCGCGCTAGTCTGTGAACCGGTCGAAGCGCCCAAAGGCGAGTTGCAGCATATCCATTATTTTTGCGGCAATACAGAAATCGCAACCGACCTTGCCGAGCACGAACCGCAGCGCGCTGCCCTTTATAAGGCCGTCGCCTCGCTCGTCCGCGCTTACGCAGGGCTAGCCGACGAAATGGAGGAAGCAGGTTATCTCGCCGCCGACATCGCGCGGATCAAGAAGAAGGTCGAGGAAGCGGTCGCTGTGCGCGATACCGTGCGCAATGCCAGCGGCGAAATGCTCGACCTTAAAGCCTACGAAGCCGATATGCGGCACCTGATCGACACCTATATCGAGGCGGACGAGCCGCGTAAGATTTCTCCGTTCGATAATCTGAGCCTGCTCGACCTTGTGGTGAAAAGCGGCCTTGCCGATGCCATCGCCACCCAGCTTGCAGGCATGAAAGACCGCGAGGCCATCGCCGAGACAATCGAAAACAACGTCCGCGCCAAAATCGTCAAGGAACACCTTAACGATCCTGCATTCTACGAGAGAATCTCGGCCTTGCTCGACGAGATCATCAAGGCTCGCAAGGCCAAGGCGCTCGACTACGAGGCCTATCTTGCCCAGATTGGCGACCTCATCACCAGTATGGTCACGGGGCACAGCGATACTACACCGCCCGCGCTCGACACCGCAGGAAAGCGCGCCCTCTATAACAACCTTGGCGAGAACGAAGATCTGGCGCTTGAACTCGACGCTGCTGTCAAAGCCAACCGACCCAACGCTTGGCGCGGGGTCGAAGCAAAGGAACGGGCGGTTATGGCCGCCATGTATGCCGTCCTATACGATGTCGATGAGGTTGAGCGGCTCTTCCCGATCATCAAGTCGCAGCCGGAGTATTAATGCAGGCCGTCCTGGATATTGGTGGCGTGCCGGTCGATGTCATTTTCAAGGACATCAAGAACGTCCACCTGAGCGTTTATCCGCCCACAGGCCGCGTGCGCATTTCAGCGCCCCGTCGGATGAGCCTTGAAAACGTCCGCCTGTTCGCCATCGCCAAGATCGGCTGGATCAAGCGTCATCAGGTAAAAATTGAAGCTCAGGCACGCGAGACGCCGCGCGAGTATCTAGAGCGCGAGAGCCACTACGTTTGGGGACGCCGCTACCTTTTGACGATCAACGAAGGCGGTGCAAAGCCGGTCGTCGCCTTGAGCTATCGCACTCTCGAACTGACGATGCCAAAGAAAGCATCACTTGATGAGCGTGAGGCCGTGTTGTCGGACTGGTATCGCGCCCAGCTGCGCGAGCGTGCTGAGCCAGTTTTGGATAAATGGGCCAAACACCTAAATGTTGGCCTTAGCGGCTTTTACATCCAGCGCATGAAAACAAAATGGGGTAGTAGCAACCCGGCGCGGCGCACGGTTCGCCTTAACCTTGAACTAGCAAAATTCCCGCCCGACTGCCTAGAATATGTGGCGCTTCACGAGATCGCCCATTTTGTCGTTCCCGATCACGGTGAGCATTTCGTTGGGTTGCTTGACCAGCATATGCCCGGCTGGCGCACCGTCCGCGACCGTCTCAACGAAGGGCCGTTGCCTTCACTCTTGTGAGATTGGCCAAAATGGACATTGCGCAACGTCAAGCGACGAGCTGCGGAGCCTCACCAGCTTCCGCAGACTCTTCCGTTTCCTCGATGTCCTCGCCTTCCTCGGGCACAGTGCCGCTATAGGCGGCCTTGCCCATTGCCGCCTCGATCAGGCCAAGCAACCGCTTTTGCCGATCTTCCATGAAGGCGTCGAATTGGTCGGCACGGAGCAGGGACGGATCGATCAAGTGGGTGCGCAGATACCCGTCGAGATTGTCACCGCTGATCGGTGGCGTGGAGGCATTTCCCGTTTCCAGCTTCGCCAGATACTCGCTGGGTGCCACGCCGCCGATGATCCGATTGGTGCGATAGGACAGCGGCGTCTTGTTGATGATCGAGTCAAAAATTGCGGGTTTGATGCCCTGCGTCTTGCACCAATCCTGCGGAAAGATGTGGTGGATGTCCACGTTCTCCCCGAAGAACACGGTGTGGTCGAATTTCTGCCCCGAGCGGAAATCCTGCGCGCCTTCCTTCATCAGCAGGGCGTTCACGCCCTTATAGGCCGCTGACAGTCGCATTCGCATGGTCTTGAGACGGTCGGCACGAAACATGGTTTCGCTGACCGTTGAAGGCGGCACCCCGCCTTGTAGCCATCCCGGCACTTCCATGAAATCCTTGGCAATGCGGGTCTCAACCGCCGAGCCATACAGCTCACCGAAAACCCCGTTCCAATACCATTGCACCAGCTTGGCGCGGTTGGCTTCATGCTCCCACGCATCGCCGATGTCGGCGAGGATCGCCGCCAGCGGCACAATCTGCGATTGATAGGGCAGATCGAAAATGCGGTAGATGTGTAGCATGTGGAGGAACTTTGCGGCCTGAATGAACCCGCGCTCCACTTGGGTCTCATACTTCTTGTAGGCCACCAGCGGCAGATCGAGCAGAGCCTGACGGTTGCCCGAAACAGCGGGCAGCTCTTTGCCCTCTTTACCAGCCTGTTCCGCCGCACGGCGGCGCTCGCGCGTGTAGAATAGCGACACGGCCTGCAAGAAATCGGTGTTGCCGACTCCGGCTAGAATGCCCGCGTCTGAATCCGCAGGGCGCAGCGTGTCGGCAAACCGCTGATGGCGTCCCTTGACGCCTTCGTCGCCATACCAGTCCTTGCGGAGTTCGTGACCCGATGCAGCATACATCGCCGTCACCAGCTCAAAGGCGTCAAGCGCCTTGCCGCCCGTGTTGACCTTCTCGAATACTACGCAAACGGCCTCTTTGGAGGTGGAGCGATCAAGCGCGATGACGGGGACGCGATACATCTTGAAGTTTTCAAGCACGTCCTTTTTGAACGTGCGGAATTTCTCGCGCACGTCCTTATGCGCCTCGCCCGACCAGTGATCGTTGAATCCGTCCTGCCATGTGTCCCAATCGAACACCTGGCTGACGGGGAACATGAGCGCGGCATATTCCTTTTCGGGGGTTGAGAGATCGAGCGTCACTTCACGCCCGAAATCCTTGCGCTCCATGCGATCCTCAGGGACGCCGAGCACCGCTTCCTCGCGGTCGATGGACTCGTCAATCGCTTTGGCGATGTCGATATAGAACCACCGCTTCACGCGCTTCTTTTTCGGGGTAACGGTTTCCACGACTTTGCCGCGCAATGTTACTTGATAGAGCGAGGTCATGCGTTGCTGACCATCTAGCAGGAGGGATTGCGGAGTATTTTGGCGGGCTTCCTGCGGTGCGCCCTCGATGGGGCGGGGTTTGAAGTTGACGGGGCCACCAGTGTCGAGTGACATCAATGCGCCGACCGGGAAAGCCCGTGAAATCGACGCGATCAGGCTCTTGATGCGATCTTCGTCCCAAACCCAGCTCCGCTGAAAATCCGGCAACTGGATCACGCCACGGTGGCATTCATCAAGTAGCCGGTGGAGGTCGATAGGGTTGGTCTGAAAAGTCGCTCCCGCCATGTATTACTTCTCCAGTGTTTCTATTGCCTCGGTGCTCGCGCCAAATTTTTTGAATGTGACGGAGCCACGCGAGGTCGGTTCCGTCACATCTTTGCTCGCTAAGCCACCTTTGTAGGGAAAGATATTACATTGCCGGTAATGCTAACCTCGGGAGCGTTCTCTTCTACAAGTCGACGCATCGGGGCAATGACAAGTTGATCCCACAAAGTGTTAGTGATTTCCTCAAGTTTATCTTTCAGATCGTCACGCTTTTCGAACCATCCTTCAAGTAGGTTTGCAACGCGCCCCTTAAAACCTGGACCTGCGCCCCATTGTGCAGCGCATTGCCCCCATACAGGCGCTTGGGAAAGGGGAGTTCGGTATACCTCCATTCCCGCGCGTTGAACCGCTTCAAGAAAGGCGGTGCGGGATACCACCGCGCTTCGCCCCATCTGATCGATGGTCTTTGATGCGAGCTGCAATCCTTCGTCTCTCTGCATCACAGCCAAGTAGTCATTGAGCGAATCGAACCAGCGTTCACTGCGCAATCGCGCATCTCGCGCTGCACCGACACCAATTTGGTGAATGATGTTCAGGCCTGAATACTCGCCATTGCGTCGTGTTGCAGCCCACAGCGTCGCCGCGTAGCGAACGCCACTTATGGTGTTCAGCGCCTCGGTATAAGCATGACGCTCGCGGGCATGGAGCGTCCCGTGGGTTTCAAGAAAGGAGCGTAGCCTTTCGGCTACTTCCTCCATCGCGGCAGTAAGGGCTTGGGCTTCGTGATTCTTCATCACTTCGTCAGCCGCAGCGCATAGATCAAACAACCTGTTTTCGACCGTCGTCCGCATCCGGCTCAACTGACCGAACAATGACTCTCGCACCGGCACGGGATCATCGGACTGCACGTTGAAAAACACCATCGGCACACCAGCCAAATCCTCAGCGGCAAGCTCATTCTCCACTTGCATCTGCTTGAAAGCATACCCCTCACTATCGTCCATCGCCAGCTCGCCAGCATCATCCTTCATCGCTCGGGCTTCATCTGCACGAGGAAGAGCCAAGATTGACACTTTGCCGGTGTTGACTGGCTCCGAGTAAGTTTGCTGCATATGTTGGAGCAGTGAGCGCGTCGTGACGCCAGGTGCATCGTTAAAGCGGGTACAAAACACGACAGCGGTGCGTGGATCTTTCAGTCGCAAGTCCAAATCTTCGCGGACAGCCACATCATCTACACCTTTGGTATCGATCACGCTGATTTCCAGTTCGCCGAAGTTACGGCCGAACTCGGGCACAATGAGATCAATGCTCGATGGCAAGGAAACCTCGGGCAGACGACCATTGTTCACCTCACGGAAAGTCCTCATTACCCAGTCCATTGGGTGCTGCCGCGTGGCACTGTCATACCACAACTCCCGCCGCGTGCGCTCGGGCAGATTCATCAATTCCAGTATCCGCGTGCGGAACTCGTCCTCACTGGAACTGGAAGCCACAAGATCGGACACGGGGTCGTGATAGGATATTTTGCCATTTTCGGTTGTCCTCCGGCGGGTTAGGCCTGACATATTGCGAATGGCGCGATCATGTTCGCGACTGACGCCGGGTGTGTCAGACGATTCTTTCAAGTCGCCTTTCAACACCGCCCATCGGGAAGCGCAGAAATCCGAAACCAAGCTCCGCAGTTCATTTTCTGGCAGTGGCAGCAGAGAAATACCAAACTCTGGCCCTCGCTTGATATGAACCTCACAGATTGTTGTGCCACCTGCGCCAGTTTCAAGCACGGGACGGTCAATAGGCTTTGACGCAAGAGACGGAGGCACAAGCAAATCGAAGAGAAAACTTAAGCCAGTCGATTTGCCGACACCTATGTCACCTATAAAGGCGACATTGTGGTTCATTTTTTGAAGATAGTTGGCACCCTTGATTAGCGTTTCACGATGACGTTCAATCTGGCGTCGAAGCGGCCAAGGGCGGCTATCATCAGATAGAAACTCTTCGATGTTGCCCAATGCTTCGTCAGCTATTTCAAGGCAGGCACGCTGCGGATTGAAAAAGTTTGGCGGGGCTACGTGTATCCATTCGCGAACGTAGTATTCCTTGTAGGCGTGCGCGTGGGGTGATCCCAGAGAGGCAAGTGCGTCGAGCACCTTGTCCACTTCGGCTTGAGAGGTGACCTCTCCCTTTTCCACGCGAGACACGCGGCTTTGGTCGAGGCCCGCTTCGGTGGCCAATGCCGCTTGCGTTGCTCCAATTTCGGTTCTCAGTCTGGCTAAGACTGACCCGTGTGACACATTCTCTGGCTGATCGCTCATGCAAATCTCCCTTTCATGAATCATGTATACGCCCAATTAGCGATACAAGCAATACATATATGCAGCATTCATGCTGCAATATAAAATATCGCGATTTATCATATGCTTAAATAGAGTTGGCTTGAGGCATCCCCTTCGGGCCGCGCTCTATCGCTGGCGCGACGGAACCCGCGTCGCGGTTTCCGCCCATTCGGGTGACGATCCCTGACGCAGAAGGCTGGGGCGCTGCCCCTAGCGCGCTTGCAAGCGCCTTCCGCCCAGCTTCCTTCGCTTCGCTCCGTGCAGCCGGTTCCCCGCGAAGCCGCTTCCCGCTTGCCCCCCGCTGTTCGCCACGAGGCAGGGTTTCAGAAACGCATCTGAAACCCGCTGCCAAAGGAGGGCAGAAACATGAAAACCGACCAACATCATACCGAACCACCGCGCATCTATGTGGCCTGTCTTGCGGCCTACAATAACGGCATCCTGCATGGCGCATGGATTGAGGCCGTTGACGCTTGGGGCATGTGGGAGTCGACCCGCGATATGCTTGCGAAATCGCCAATCCCGCACGCGGAAGAATGGGCGATCCATGATTATGAGGGCTTCGCCTCTATCCGCATAAGCGAATACGCCAGCTTCGAGCGCGTGGCCGAACTGGCAGGGTTCATCACCGAGCATGGCGACCTTGGAGCCGAATTGCTCGATCACTATTGTGGCGATCTGGACGAGGCGCGCAGCGCGCTCGATGACCGCCACCTTGGGCAATATCCAAGCCTTGCCGATTATGTGCAGGAGCTGACCGAGGAAACCACGGCCATTCCCCATACGCTTCGCTATTATGTCGATTATCAGGCAATGGCGCGCGACGCCGAACTCAATGGCGACTTGTTCGCCATCCAAACAGCACACGACGCCGTGCATGTTTTTGCGGGGTGCTGACCATGAACCAGCATCCCCAAACTTATCGGTTCATATGGCAGGGTATCGAAATCGAGGCGACGTATGCACCAGTGCGCTGGGGCGTAATCGCCCATATCGAAATCGAGAGCATCCAGCCGCCGCGCGCACCGTTGCCGATCACGCCGACCGGCTACAAGTCGCATTTTCACCCCATCGGCACCATCGAGGCTAACGGCGGCGATGTGGTGGCGCAGGTTATGGCATGGCTGGATGAGGAGGCCGTAAAGCCCGAATGGCTGGCTTATGCCGCCAAGAGGCGTCAGGGTGAATTGTTCTGACGAGGGAAAACCGCGCGAGTAGCGCGGCTTTCCCATTCCGCCCCAAGCCCCGGAACCCCGCCCGAGCGAGGGGAAGGTTATATGGCTCATCAATCATATTGAGCCGCGCAAATCGGGGTGCTACGCTCGCTTCGGTCGCGAGCGATGGGTGCAAAAAATCGGTCGATTTTTACACACTCTCTTACACAGTCCTTTTGGAAGCCCTGATTTATCGTTTATATTCAACGCGATATTCCAGAGTATAAGGGACTTAAAATCTTCTGCCCCTCGGGGCGTGCGGGTTCGAGTCCCGCCGTCCGCACCAAAAACACCTAAGCACCTATTCTGCTTAGGAAAATGCGAGAATCGAGCTGATTTTCCGGGTGTCTGTTACATTTGTAAGGATGTAGCAGCCCATGTGCACCCACCTGACCAGACGCGATGCGATCTACTATTTTCGCCGAGTCATTCCGCGACATCTAAGAGCCGCTTTCGACGGCAAACAGGAATGGACCTACTCTCTCGGAACCAAGGATCGGGGCGCAGCCAAGAAGCTCGCGCAAGCTGAGACGGTTCGAACCAATGGGCTGCTTGATCAAGCCTGTGATGTCAGGATTGATGCCCCCTGTCCTCCCCCAGAGGTTTTCAGAACCTCTGCTTTGCCAGCTCCCGCATCCAAGGCAGACGGTGCAGGAGCCATGCTGGATGTCGAGATCGTCGATCTATGGGCGGCTGAAAGGAAGGTGCAGGCTCAGGGTATCCAAATGTACCGTGCTGCCGCTCGCTGGCTCTATGAGCGCGTTGGTAGGAAGCCCGTTGATCAAATCACCAAGCGGGACATTCTCTCCTTTAAGGCCAAGCTGGTCGCCGAAGGCTGTACCGCTGCCAACATCAAGAACAAACTGAGTCGACTGCGGACCTTGCTGCAATGGGCTGCGGAAAATGCCTACGTTGCTTCAAACGTCGCCGACAACGTGATTATCAAAGACCCTGACGCCGCCAAGAACAAGCGCCGCTCCCTCGATCTGGCGTCCCTCAATGCCCTTTTTAGTAGCCCGATCTATACGAAGGGCGAACGACCCTTAGATAGCAGAAGCGGAGGTGAAGCGGCCTACTGGCTACCGCTTTTAGCCCTCTTCACCGGAGCAAGGCGGGAGGAGCTTGGACAGCTTCGCCCGGATGATGTGGTGCGACTGACATTCCCTGATCCCGATGGCAAAGCGCAGTCGGCATGGTTCTTCAAGCTCATTGAGATCGACGATGAAGGGAAAGCCACGACTCTGAAGAACGCCGCTAGTGAGCGGCTGGTCCCAATCCATCCAGAGCTAGAGCGGCTGGGGTTTATCCGCTTCGCCTTGGCCATGAAGGAGCAAGGTCGCGTAAGAATCTTCCACCGGCTCAAGTCGAGCAAGTTCGGGAGGTTGACCGACAAATGGGGCCAATGGTTCACCCTCTATCGTAGGGAAACCTGCGGCATCACCGATCGTCGTATGGTGTTTCACTCGTTCCGTCACACCTTCAAGGATTATGCCCGTCATGCGGGCATCGTAGAGGCCGTCCAGCGGCAGATAATGGGGCACAGCGGGGACGACGTAGCCGATGACTATGGCAGCGGTCACAGCCTCTATCGTCTTGTAGAGGGCATCCGGCTTTATCGAGTGCCTGGACTCACAACTCCTCACTGTCCTCCCGAACCACCTCGCTAGGTGCCCCGTTTGGGGTGAAAGCGGGTGCATGATGCTTCCCAGCCAAATGCTTCGCGATTCGATTCGGTCGCTTCCATGCAGTCCCAGCGAGGTCTTTTGAGGGATTGATCCGGCCGAAGTCGGCTGCGGCCAAAAAAAATATTTCCGCCTACGATGGACCAGAGTGAGGGTCAGAGTCAGACTAACCGCCTCAAAACACGCCATCAATCTTCTAGATTGAAAGTAAATAAATATAGTATAAAAGTAAATATTCCGCCATAGTTGGCGTGAGTTGACAGAATCTTGAGATTCTGCTGGGGGCTCGCTCATAGAGGAGAGCCCCAATGCATACAAATGTCTATATTTCCGTGCGAGCTGGTGGCCGTCGCCATCCAGTGCTTAAGCGAAAGATTGGTGAATATGTGGTCAGGTTTGGCGGACGTTCTATAAGAGTTGGGTATTATCTTATACCTGCAATTGATACTGATAGAATGTTTGCTCTAATAAATGAGATATATCTTGCCCAAAAAGGTTTCGACGATGCTCATTTGAAAGAGATTACCATATCTGATTCTAGATATTTCAATATGAATATGAGAATACCCGTTGGTTCTGTTATATAAAAGAAGAAGAGAGGAGGGGAAGAGAGGGAAGGTATACTAGGAACACTTGGAGTCACCGATGTACATAGCAGATGACGAGGGAAGGGATGATGCTGAATATCTCGTCCTTACTCTAGAACCCTGCTCAGAACTGGCTGTAGACGTCATACAGACGATTTCTGACGTCCTATGGGGTGAACGCACCGCAAAGCAGTCGAAAGCCTTCGTGACCGCCGTCAGTGCCCTCGTTGGGGGCCTACTGCGCAACGAGTCTCGAATTCCTGAGGGGTGGAGCTACCGGAAGATGTCCCGCGACAGTTTCACGGGAGAGCCGGTTGGGTATCGGGGCTTCAAGCAAGCCTTCGATCGGCTGATGGCGGCCGGATATCTTGAGAGCCGTCGGGGAACAGGCGGTGGAAACGAGATCGGGATAGCAACTAGATTTCGCCCTACTGCCTCCCACCTGAGGCTCCTCACCGAGGCTGGAATGCATCTTGGGAACTGGCGGGAGCATTTTCGTATGCTTCCACGTCCGGCGAGCATCAGCCGTCCAATAGTGCTCAAATCCTCGTCGGAGACGGAATATGGAAAGAAACGGCGGGGGCAATCGATCAAGGTTGATCTAAGTCGGAGCCCAGCCCGGGAACTAGGAATACAAGTCAATGATCTTAACGCATTCTTTGCTGGCATCGATATTCAACCCGACGATGAGCACCATGCTTTCCTTCGTCTATTCAATCAAGGCGACCTACCCACGTTCGCTTGGAACAAAGGTGGGCGTCTATATTCGGCCGGCGGTGGGTATCAGACCCTCAGTGCCGAGGATCGAGGGAAGATTACGCTCAACGGGCAAGCAGTGGTCGAGATCGACATTCGCGCCAGTCATCTGACCATCCTTCATGCCAAACTGAGGTTTCCGTTCGATCCAGCGGGAAGAGACCCCTATGGCATAGAGGGTTTGCCGAGGGACATTGTGAAGGCTTGGGTGACCATGACCCTTGGCTATGACAAGTTTCAGACGAGATGGTCGAAGGCCAACAAGGACAAATATCGGGATGAATACCGTCGCGATTTGCAAGCCGATTATCCGATCGGAGATGTGAGAAGGAAGGCGCTTGAGGCCTTGGAAGTTCTACGCGACTGGGTCGACTGTCCTGTGCGTTGGGGCGACCTTCAATATCTCGAAAGCTGTGCCATCGTTGATGCTGTCTATACATTGGCGATGGAGCATGGAGTGCCGGCACTTCCCGTCCATGACTCCATCATCGCTCCTAGGTCAGCGTACGACCTTGCGGCAAGGGTACTGAAAGCGTCTTTCAGACGTTACATGGGAGTTGAGCCTGCTCTCTCCACCAAGGCGAAGTCCTAGATAAATTTCAATGTCTTGGTTACTTTCCGCCAATGGTCAGGTCGCCAAAATATCTATACTCACAGTTGAGTTTGCAGATATTTAGATATGTTATATAATTTTAACGACTTACACTATATCAATAGTTTAGAGAAATTCAGATATATTAAGACAAAATCACATATTCATGCAAAAATATTGATATTACTCTGGCAATTCGGAATAATATAACGGTGAGTTATGATCAATAACGTCAGGCGCCATCAAGAACTCTAAGCTCACATCGCTATAAAGCCATTGCAAGCCTCATGGAGAGCCTTTGTTTGATTTGACTACTAAGGTAGCGCAGCATTCCGCGTTCGCGCTGTAGGGTGCCTCCTAGGCTGATTATGAGGGATAGGGCACCGCGAGGTGCAAGGTTCTCCGCTTCCACGCAATTCAGCCCTGCGCTACGTCTTCGTGTATGACGACTACCGATATGATTGCGCTCGCAGCCACAACAATAGCTGGCTTGGGCCTCCTAATGGCATTTGCAGGCGTCATCATATCCAGAGCAGCCAACGCGATTAATCACAGCTCCAGCCTTCAACAAATTGGAGTTGCCGAGCGCGAGCTTTTCCTAAGTCTAGTGGAGACAAGGATTGCTTGGATGAATGACTACATGGAAGCGTTCATAGAACGGCAGAATGAATGGCGCCTTCAAGTTCATCGTCTAGTAGCAAACGAGCCAGTTGGCGACTTGCCATGGGAACGAAGACTCATGAGCTTAGGTATGAAAGCTGGATGGATGTTTGATCAGCAAATAGTTGATGATATCGCGATCATAGATAGACATCAAAGCAAGGCATTAGATGATTATTGGGATTGGATTCGTGAAGGCAATGAAAAACTTGAAGATCACCAAGTAGGACCGGACAGCGAAGGCATGAGCTTCGCACATGATGCTCTCGGGGCGATGATAGGTCATATGACCCGTTATCTGTACGTTGGAGACATCCAACGACAAGACAGCCATTCCCCTCTAATTGCCTGAGAGCCGTCCGTTCGCATTCGACTCTAAGCGGACTTCCGTTGACTGGGTTTTGCTAGGGCTTTCGCGGCCGGCTTCCGACCCAAACCGATCTTCACGGCCAGTTCCTTCCGCAGGGCTGCATAGTTGGGCGCAACCATGGGATAGGAGGCAGGAAGGTCAAACTCTGCTCGATATTGCTCAGTGGTCATCCCATGGGAAGCTTGCAGGTGCCGCTTCAACATGGACTGCTTTTTCCCGCATATGAGGCAGGTGATAGTGTCGGGCTTTACCGACGATCGAACGCTAACGATCGGTTGCCTTGTTTCTTCCTGAGGAATGGCGCCTTGTTGGGTGAGACCTTCCAAAGCAAGGTGCACCCGCTTCACAACATCGCCAATGTCGCCAACGGCAACGTTGTTGTTCGAAACATGGCTGGCAACGATGTCGGTCGTTAGCGTGATCAACTCAACACGATCCATGGACAGCCCCTCCTATGGGGAGGCCAGTAACAGATCGTGATGATTGTCCCTACCGTTTTAGAAGCTCGGCTGGCTCAACTCGGAGGGCATCAGCAATCTTGGCGATCACGAGAAGGCTCGGATTTCTGCGGCCCCTTTCGATTCCGCCAACATAGGTGAGGTCCAGCTTGGCGTCGAAAGCCAGCTGCTCCTGTGTCAATCCGAGCTTCTGCCGATAGCGTCGGACGTTGCCTCCGACGACACCTTTCCAGTCCGCCATGTAGCAGCATGAGCGGCACTGGACTCGACAACACTAGGGACTATAGTCCCTATTCGAAGGTCTGAGATGGGCTTGAAGGTGGGGGCGTGGCTGAATCTGGTGAGGGTCCAACTCATGATGTTGGGCAGGAAGTTCGACGCCTCAGAGAGGAAAACGAACGGCTTCGAATCCAGTCGATTGTCGATCGTGAGCTAGCTGCCGCAGACAAGCAGTCGGCTGGCAGCGCTGCCCCTCACGTCATCAACATCAAGCAGGTGAACCAAAGCTGCTTTAGCGGCTGCGCAGGGTTGCTCGGCCTCTTCGTCCTGCTGGTCATCGTGCTTGGAACGTGCAGCGGATGAGGGGAAAGATGCGAACGAAGCTGAACATCATGATCGGGCTCCAGATTGCGATGGTGGTTATCCTCGCGATCGGACTCAGGTTCCAATTCACGATCTTCTATCAGTCCCTGTCTGACTTCCGTCGCTGTGACTGGAACTGGTCGGACGGAATGTCAGGCGAGGAATGCCGATCAGCGATCAATCGCAGGGCAGTGGGAATGGAGACGCTGGACCCAGTGTTGGATGGGAACATGACGATGGACGCGAACTTGCTGGAACCTTTGAAATAGAGAGTCAGGCCGCTCGCTTTACCACTCGCTGGATAGCGGAACGGGACACGCCATACTCCTTCGCTAGGACACCAAGGGAATGCCCCTTGGAGCGTCGATCGCGAATGATGGCCTGTTGATCCCTAGAAAGCACAGAAGGGCGCCCTAGCGCCTTCCCTGAGGCTTTGGCGCGCATCAATCCCGACTGAGTTCGCTCAATGAGCAAATCCCTCTCAAATTCGGCAACAGCAGCAATGACACCCATGGTCATTTTCCCCGCAGCGCTGGTGAGGTCAACGCCTCCAAGGGAAAGGCAGTGAACCTTTACGCCTTCACCAGCCAGGGTTTCGACGGTTGAACGAACGTCCATGGCATTGCGGCCTAGCCGATCGAGCTTGGTGACAATCAGGACATCACCAGACTCCAGCTTGTTTCTCAGCTGAGAGAAGCCCTTCCGTTCAATCGCGGCCGTAGAGCCCGACACCGTTTCAGCAACGATCCTCTTGGGCTCAACCTTGAAGCCGGCGGCCTCGATCTCCTGAAACTGATTGTCGGTCGTTTGATCGAAGGTGCTGACCCGACAGTAGGCAAAGGCACGGCTCACGACTCATCTCCCTGTATCTAAACCATGTATCGATATTGATATGTGTATTGAAAAGGAGTCAAGCTATTTAACGATACAGGCAGCTCACCTGTATCGGAATCGGTCATTTTCGGGCATCGCGTTTGCTTGAATCCTGGCGCTGCCGTAACCGTCATCTCGCCCCTCTACGCTCAGCGGTTGGGCGATAGCGTCACGACTACCGTAGATTTAGGATCGGCCTCCGTTGAGGACCACTAATTCGTAGGGGTAGAAGTCGCGCTTAGGGAAGGCCTGCTGATGTCAAAAACCAAGAAAAAATCGTGGTTAGAATTGGGCATTCAGGTCTTTCTCGCGAGCAGTGCGGTCGCCTTCTTGCTACTCGCTGTTTGGCTTACGTCAGTCGATATCGCAGTTCGGCATGAGTTAGAGGCGATAAAGACCGCGAGTAGCGTATCGCCTAACCTATCACCTTGCACGAACAGCGGAAATGAGTCGTTGGCATGTGCGGTCGAAGCCGCGCGTTCTACAAGAGCGGAAATGCGCGCTGAACTGGACACCCGTGCACAGCAGTCCGTCGCCACATCGACATATATGATGCTTTTGGTTGGCATCGCGTCACTAGTTCTGACCGCAATTGCGTTATGGTTCGTGCGTGGGACGTTGATTGCATCGCGAGATGCCGTTCGAGAGGCCTCGGAATCAACTAATCTTATGCGGCTCGCGAATCAGATCATGGAAGAGACGCGTGACCGAGAGCATCGCGCGTGGTTAGATTTTCAATTGTCTAATGTATCAATGACAATAGGTGATCAGCTAATAGTGTCTTCTGACGTAACTATCGAGAATATTGGAAATATACCAGCAACCAGAAGTTATCTTGTATTTGAAGTAATGATACATCAGTCTTTCTGGAAACTTCCCGATCTGTCGGAAATATTGAAATTTAAGGCCAGACAAGTGGCAAGTATACCAAAGTACGCGGGAGAGGTTTTCTTTCCGAACCAAAAAGGGGAAACCCAGAAGGTTTATTGGGGCACAGGAGGGGTTCCGGACATTTCCAAATGGAAGGGCTCGCCCGAGGCATGGCTGACCTTGGCGGTCAGGCTCTCATATTTATCTAGCGGTAAAGAGCATTTCACAGATCATTATTATAGAATTGACGGTAGACCTCGCATCGTTGGTCCAAACGATGGGCTGAATCTGGGTGTTACCGTTCATGAGGCGCCTAGCGTTACTCCCATCACCGGGGGCTCAATAACTTAGCTGATTTGCTACTTGCGTTCGTTGCAGACCGAGGAATCTGTGACACCCTGATCGCTGGCTCGTCGTTGAGCTTGGGCTATAACGGTCACAAAGACGCTATGGGGGAAGGCATCGTGAAAAGGTTTACGATTGGCCATTTGATTGCGCTCCTAGGGGTTGGGGTGACCCTAATTACCGCTCTTGTGGCCGTTTTCGCGACCTATGATATCGCGGGAAAGGGAGCCAACCCGCCAAAAAGGCTGATGGCCAACTACTTCACTGTTACCGACCCCCTATCTGATCTGGCTCCGGAAACGAGTGGCTTGTCCATTGCGGTAAGAAGGGGGGACACGCCGATCGAAAACCTCCGGGTGGTCCAGACGATACTTACCAACACGGGGGAGGCGCCAATCCTGCCCTCCGACTTTGTGGAAGCGCTTAAGCTGACAGCCAGGCCACCATGGCGGATTGTAAATGTCGTTAATTCCACCGCTTTTACGGGTGAAAATGGCGTTCAACCGAGGTGGACTCGCGTCAACGATAGTGAATTCAGGGCGGCTCCGGTGCTTTTGAACCCGGGTGATAAGCTAGGAGTCAGTATTTATTTAACTGGTGAGGATGAAGTTGATAGCGTACTGCAATCTGGCGAGAACTACGTCAGATGGAGTGCAAGGGTTGTAAATCTGCCATCAATTGGAACCGCTCCAAATGCATTTGAAGAGCTAGTAGATAGGATAGGACCGGTATTTATTATACTTTGGATTTGGCCAATACTATTTATAATAGCGACTTTTTCTATATATTTCTATATGACGGCAGTTTTAATGGATAAAATTGAGTTAATATACTCAAGGGGCACGTCATCATATCTGTGGCTTCTTGGCGGGGCGTTGATTAATATCTGCGCGGCGGAAGCAGGTTCGACTTATGTATTTGGTTCAAATCCGGCATATCCTATGCCAATTAACCACCAAATCAACCTTCCTTTTATCGTAATTAACGCGTCCATGATAGCAATATTGTACGTGATTTCTCGAAGAAGGAATGGGGTTTCAGCTGATAGCGATGACTGATCTAGGCGCCGATTCTGGGTAATACTCCTATCCGCTTGTAAAGAGTTGGCGTTTGAGCCAAGGATACAGGCCTTGTGCAGCCGGAAGCGTGTGGAGGCAACGTAGGGGCTGCTTCAAAACCTGAAATGCCTTCAATGCTGGCCTTATGCGCGGTATCCGGCTCATCAAGAGGTCCGCGCACGATAACGTAGGAATCTGCATATGCAGTTCACCTTCGCCATCGAAGCCGGCCAGCCTAGCGGACACTCCTTCCGCATGGCCTTTGGGATTTCGATCCCGATGGGTCTGGTTTGGATGGTGCTAAGCCTTCTGGGCTGATTTTGATGGGAAGGGCGCCTTGGCAACGGGGCGCCCTTTTCCGTTCCTAGGGCACCTTTAGTCATCCTCTCTCGCTCAGTGGCGCTAGTGCCTGCTTGCCATCGGTCCCTAAGTGTTACATCTGGGTGTACCACCTGTAACAGACACCAGAGAAAAATCAAGATTTCTCAATGGTTTATGGCGTGCGGGTTCGAGTCCCGCCGTCCGCACCAGATGATGCGATCCGGTTACGAATCGCGACGCGTTGCGCGAAAGCGGCTTGGCAATTATGCTCCAGCTTACAAGGCCAATGCTAGGAGGCCTGATCAATGGGGGATCGAATGAAACCATCCGCCAAGGTACTGCTGATTGCTGGATTGATTGTGTCGGAGGGCTCGATCGCCCTCGCGCAAGGCACACCTGCCCCTGCTCGCGGCGACCAGGACCGTTTGATCTGCCGGCGTACTCCCGAAACGGGGTCGCTGGTGAGGGTGCGACGGCAATGCTTCACCAGAATCGAATGGGATCGCATTGCCGAATCCCAGCGCAGGGGCGCGGCACGGATGATCTTCGAGCTGGCCGGCGGGGACAATACCAACAAATAGGGCGGCATGCCCGCTGCCGTCGTCGCGTTCCCGCGTATGAAACGGCGCAGCACGCCGCAATCTATGCGAGCGACAACAACATCCTGAAGAGGAAGGGCCGTCGCGCGATCGTGACGGCCTGGAGAGTCATCCGCTCGGGCCATCGACGTTTCTGGCCAACTCGCCGCGACGCCCGCACCCTTTTCCCGTGCGCAACGGTTGCGGCTCTGGCCCTCATGGCCGACCGAAAGGATCATCTATGTTCAGTCGCGTACTCGCCCCGCTGGCCTGCATCGCATTGGTCGCGACCCCGGCGCTTGCACAAACCTCGGCTCAGGCGCTTTCGATACAACCCGTCGCAGATCGTGCCGGCGCCGATATGGACGGCGCCAATGCGATGGAGGGAGGCAGTTGGATCGCACCGGTGCTGGCGGCCGCGATCGTGATCGGCGGTATCCTGCTGGCGACGGGCGTGCTGTATGACGACGATGACCCGGCGAGCCCATAGAAGCAGGTGCAAAAGGCCGGGTCCAAATCCCGGCCTTTTCTTTTGCGACCGCGCGTGATGCCTGTTCAGGCGGCGACGGATGATGCGTCGGTCCGGACCGCAACCCATTCGCAGCGGACAAGGCTGATCGGATCCAGGAACATGCCGCCCATACGCATGCCGATCTGCCAGCGAACCTGGGCATGAACTCCGCCGATGCCGGGTACGTCGAGCGAGACGTAGCTGCCGATCCGCACCGCCTCCTCGCACTCCGCCATGAATCCCAGGGTGGACACGTCCCGGACCTTCACTTCGATGCTGTACAGATTCTGCGCATGCAAAATGGCGGCGGAATCAACATCAAGACGTGGGCTGCGGCGCTGCTTGAAGCCCGGGCCCTGCTCTTCGGCGGGCGCATCGTCTCCGAAATGGTCCATTTCATGCCCCTAGCCCGCAAGGGGTGAAGGAGGGGTAAAGGCGGGGCTGCATTTCCCAGGCCAGAAGCTAAAAAGGCCTCGACCGGGCCGATCGATGCACCGGTGTGACACGGGTGGATATGGCGTTCAGGAAGGCTCTTCTGGTCATCGGCGGCGCTACGGCGCTGGGAAGCTGCGCGCCACCGTCGACCGGCCCGATCACGGCCAGCGTCATCGGTGCGCCACCCCGGCTGGTGAATCCCAATCTGCGTGCTCTCGATCCTCCCGCGGCATTCCTCACCGAAGCGGTGGCCCAAGGCCTGGTGCGCTTCGATGCGAGCGGCGAGATCGAACCGGCACTGGCGCAGAGCTGGATCGTGTCCGACGATGGTCTGCGCTACACCTTCCGCATCCGCCGCCTGACCTGGTCCGACGGCCAGCGGGTTACTGCAGAGCAGGTGGCAGCGCGGCTGCGCGCCGCGATCAGCCGCGCGAGCCGCAATCCGTTCAAGCCGATTCTGGCGGCCATTTCAGACGTTGTGGCGATGACCGACGAGGTCCTCGAAATCCAGTTACGGGGGCCACGCCCCAATTTCCTCCAACTCCTCGCCCAGCCCGAGTTGGGCATCATGATCGGAGAACGCGGCACCGGCCCCTACCGGATCGCCGAAGGCGGCAGCATGCCCCTCCGGCTGGCCTTGCCGTCGCCTGAAGACGACGGGCGGACGGAACCGACCCCTGACATCCTGTTGTGGGGGGAACGCGCGGCGATCTCGGTTGCGCGTTTCGCCGACGGCGAGGTTGAGCTGGTGACCGGGGGCACGGTCGGCGACCTCGCGGTGGCGCGCGCAGCCAGCCCGCCGCGCAATGCGCTCATCTTCGATCGTGCGCAGGGCCTGTTCGGACTGGCCTTCACCAGCCGCGAGGGCCCGCTCGCGTCGGTCGAGATTCGCCGCGCACTCAGCATGGCGATCGACCGCGACACAATCGCGAGAGCACTCGACGTGCCCGGCTTCGAGGCGCGCACGGCGCTGGTGCCCGGAGGCACCGCCGAGCTCCGCCAGCCCGCGACGCCGGCCTGGGCGTCCCAGCCGCTGCCGATGCGACGAGCCGAGGCGGCGGCGATCATCGTCGCGCAGGGCCTCGATGCGCCGCTCACGCTGCGTGTGGCGATGCCCGACGGGCCGGGCTACCGGATCCTCTTCGCCCATCTGCGTCGCGATTGGGCGCGGATCGGCGTCGACGCGATCCGGGTGCCCGCCGGGGCAGCCGCCGACCTCCGCCTGATCGACGCGGTCGCGCCGGCCAACGTCCCGACCTGGTATCTGCGCTTTTTCACCTGCGATGCCAGTCCGGTATGCGAGACGGCAGTCGACGGGACGCTGCAACGCGCCCGGCTTGCCGCGACCGCAGCCGAGCGCCAGGCGGCGCTCGCGGAAGCGGATCGTGCGCTTGCGGAACTGACACCCTATATCGCCATTGCGGGTCCGGTCCGCTGGTCGCTGGTGTCCCGGCGGCTGAACGGGTTTCGGCCGAATGCATTCGCGCGCCACCCGGCAAGCGAGCTGATTGCGGAGGCGTTCTGAGTGGCGATCGATCGTGAAGCTCTGGGCCGGATGGCGAACCAGCTCCCCATAGGCCGCGACCCACATTCGGTGCGTCAGCGGATCCAGGCCATGGAGACCCTGCTCGAACGGCTGTTTGTCGTGCCGGGGATCAACCGGCCGGTGGGTCTGGACGCGATGATCGGCCTGGTCCCGGTCGTGGGCGACGTGGTCACGACCGCGATGGGTGCCTGGCTGGTCTGGGAGGCGCGCAATCTCGGCATGTCGAAGTTCCAGCTTGCGCGAATGGTGGGCAATGTCGGGATCGACACCGCGATCGGCGCGATTCCACTGGTCGGCGACCTGTTCGATTTCGCCTTCCGGTCGAACTCGCGCAACATGAGGATGATCAAGCGCTACCTGGACAAGCATCATCCCGCCGCCCGCACGATCGACGGCGAAGTGGTCGACCGCAAAGCCTAGAGCGGGGCGAAATCGAGCCCGATGTCGGCCGCGGGCGCCGACTGGGTGATCCGGCCGACCGAAACGTAGGTGACGCCGGTTTCCGCCTTGGCCCGGATCGTTTCGAGCGTGACTCCGCCACTCGCCTCCGTCGGCACGCGGCCCGCGACCAGGGCCACTGCCTGTTCGAGGACCGGAACCTCCATATTGTCGAGAAGCAGGTGCGTCGCCCCCGCGTCGAGCGCCGGCCCGATCTGGTCAAGCCGGTCGACCTCGACGATGACCCGGCTCAGTCCCGCCTCCGCAGCCCGCTGCACCGCCGCCTCGACGGAACCGGCGACGGCGACATGATTGTCCTTGATCATCGCGGCATCGTCGAGCCGCATCCTGTGGTTCTGCGCGCCGCCCATCCGGGTGGCGTATTTTTCGAGCACGCGCAGGCCTGGAATGGTCTTGCGCGTGTCGAGCAGGATGGCGCCGGTGCCGGCGATGGCGTCGACATAGCGCCGGGTCAGAGTAGCGATCCCGGAGAGATGCTGGACGGTGTTGAGCGCCGATCGCTCGGCGGTGAGCAGCGCGCGCGCATTCCCCCTGAGCCGCATCAGATCGGCTCCGGGGGGAACCGCGGCACCATCGTCCACCAGCCGTTCGATTTCCACCGCCGGGTCGAGCGCACGGAAAAAGGCTTCAGCGATCGGCAGGCCGGCGGCGACGATCGCATCGCGGCTGTCCATCAGTCCGGAAAAGCGCGCTTCGGCCGGGATCACCGAGGCCGACGTGACGTCGCCATGATCACCCAGATCCTCGGCGAGCGTGTCGGTGACGAAGCGGGCCAGATCGAAGCGGTCGAGCGCGAAATCCGTCATCTTTCGGCCCCGACCGGCGACGGGTGGCGATGGTTCATGGACAATCTCCTCATGGACGAAGCACGGCCGCGCCCTCGATAGCGCCAGCGCGGAGCCGGTCCAGCGCGAGATTGGCCTCGGCGAGCGGAAACTCGACGATCTGCGTGCTCACCCTGGCCTGCGCGGCGACGTGGAGGAATTCCCGGCCGTCGTCGCGGGTCAGGTTGGCGACGGACAGGAGGCTGCGCTCACCCCACAGATCGGCATAGGGAAAGGCCGGGATGTCGCTCATGTGAATGCCGCCGCAAACGACCCTGCCGCCTTTGCGGACGTGGCGCAGGGCGATCGGCACGAGATCCCCCACCGGCGCGAAGATGATCGCCGCATCGAGCGGTTCGGGCGGCGCCTCGTCCGATCCGCCAGCCCAGGCACAGCCGAGCCCACGGGCGAAGTCCTGCGCCGCCACGTCGCCCGGGCGGGTGAAGCCGTGGACGCGACGCCCCTGCCAGATCGCGACCTGGGCGAGAATGTGGGCTGCCGCGCCGAAGCCGTAGAGGCCGATCGCGTCGCCGGCCCCCGCCAGTCGCAGCGACCGGTAGCCGATCAGCCCGGCGCACAGCAGCGGCGCCGCCTCGGCGTCTCCGAACCGGTCGGGGACCGGGAAGCAGTAGCGGGCGTCCGCGACTACGTGGCTCGCAAACCCGCCATCGCGGGTGAATCCGGTGAAGAGCGGGTCGTCGCACAGATTTTCCCGGGCGGTCTGGCAATAGAGGCACCGGCCGCAGGTCTGGCCGAGCCAGGGCACGCCGACCCGGTCACCCCGGGAAAAGCCCTCCACGTCCGCGCCCAGCGCCGCGACCCGGCCGACGATCTCATGTCCGGGCACGATCGGCAGCGGGCCGCGGAGCTCGCCATCGGCAATGTGGAGGTCGGTCCGGCACACCCCGCAGGCCGATATCTCGACGAGCAGCTCGCCCGGCCCCGGCATGGGAATCGGCCGCTCGATCATCCGCAACGGCTCGCCGGGCCGCGCCAGCTGCATCGCGCGCATCATCGCGCCAGTCTAGTCGCTGGCGCGCTCGCTTCCTAGGCCGCGTGCCGTGATTGATCGGCGAGCGACGCGAGCAGGTCGGCCGCCGGCATCGGCTTGCCGATATGCCAGCCCTGCGCGGTGTCACAGCCCATGTCGGCGAGCAGCGCCAGGCACGCGGCATCCTCGATTCCCTCGGCAACGACCTTGAGGCCGAGTTCATGCGCCATGGCGATGGTCGAACGGACCATGATGGCGTTGCGCGGGTCGCCGGCCAGCGTCCTGACGAAGCTCATGTCGATCTTGAGCTCGCTCGCCGGCAGCTTCTGGAGATAGCCCAGCGAGGACTGACCGGTGCCATAGTCGTCGATCGAGATGTTGACCCCGAGCGCCCGCCACCGTTCCAGTGCGGCGATCGCCCGGTCCGGCTCCTTCATCGCCGCGGTCTCGGTGACTTCGATGGTGATCGCGCGCGGCGGCATCGGGGCCTTGGCGATCAGGCTCCGCAGCCGTTCGACGAAGGCCGCTTCCAGCAACAAGGCCGCCGAGACGTTGACCGCGATACCAACATCCTGATCGGCGGCGCGCCAGCGGGCGGCATCGGCCATCGCATTCGTGAACACATGGATGGTGAGCGCGTCGATACGGCCGTGCGCCTCGACGATCGGAATGAAGGCGTCGGGCGGGATACGACCGCGCACCGGGTGGTCCCAGCGCACCAGCGCTTCGACACCGACGATCCGCCCGGTGCGAATGTCGAGCTTGGGCTGATAGGCGTTCCACACCTGCCCCGCCGCCATGGCCTCGTCGAGCTCGCCCAGCAACGACAGGTGCCAGTCCGTCTCTTCGCTCTCGCCATCGACGAAATGCAGCCAGGCTGTTCCGCCCCGCTCCGCGCGTACGGCCGCGAGAGCGGCGTTCGCGACCTGCTGGCGCGCGCCGCCGTCCACCGGATCGGCAATGCCGAATGCAAGGCTGACATCGACGAGCCGGCCGCAATCGATCGGCGCGCGCATCAGCGCGACAAGCCCTTCGAGGCGCGCAGGCAGCGTGCCCATTCCCTCGGCCGTCTCGATCCAGGCGAGATCGGCCTCATCGATGCGATAGACGAGATGGGTGTCGCCGAAACCGATCCGGTCGGCAACGCGGCGGACGAGATTGGCGACCGCGGCGGGGCCCAGTCCGGCGGCGATCGCCGCGAACCGGTCGATCCGCGCGACTACCACCGGACCCGCGCCCGCGGCGATCTCCAGCGCCGCACGATTGGGCAGGCCGGTCTGCGGGTCAGTGAGCGCGCGGCGGTGATAGTGGCCGGCGAGGTGAAGCGCCAGGGCCACGAAAGCGGCTGTGGCCAGCGCCGCGAGCGCTGGCGCGAGCGCGGGCGAGACGGCAAGCCGCTGCTCGGCGGCGAGTGGCACGGCGAGGATCGCCAGGGTTCCGGCGGCAAAGATCGCGGCGCGCACCGTCCGCGATCCCGCGCGAACCGTGACAATGATGAGGCCCATGGCGACAAGCAGGGCCCAGATGCCACCCGCTGCCTGCGGAGCCGGGCCCTGCAACAGCGTCTCGGCAGCCATGGCCTGGATCACGACGCCGGGAATGACGCCATGGCGCGGTACCGCATAGCGGTCGCCCATCTCGATCGCCGTGGCGCCGACGATGATGCGCTTGCCACTGAGCTCCGTATCGGGAACGCGCCCCTCGATGACGTCGACGAAGCTGTAGCGCGGGATGGTCCCGGGCCGGATCGAGGTGTCGATCCGGAAGGTGCGGCCGATTTCCGCCCGGCGCTCGGCGACCATCGCAGCCAGCGACGGTCGCGGCGCTCCGTCGGTCACCAGGCCTGACAACATGGTGCGGACCTGACCGTCATCATCGGCGATGACGTTCACCGCTGCGAGGAAACTGCGGTCGCGAAATGCCGGGATCGGGACATTCTCGACGATCTCCGCGCGTCCCGCGCCGCCATTCTGGCGCAAGGTCGCCAGGATCACGCCGCCTCCGGCCCGATCCAGCGCCCCGGCCATTTCGGCATCGTCGGCGGGATTGGACACGGATGAGAAATCGACGTCGAACGCGATGGCGCGCACCTGCGCGGCGTGGAGCCGGTCGATCAATCGCGCGTGATAGCGGCGCGGCCACGGCCACTGGTCGATCGCGCGCAGGCTGGTCGAATCGATTTCGACGATCCGGAGTTCACCACTCGCATCGTGCGCACGAACATCATCGCGAAGGTCGCGCAGGGCGCGGTCGACGCCGACCCCGCCCCCGACGAGGGCGAACAGCCCCGCGAGCACCGCCAGCGCGACAGCGATCGCGTGGCGGCGCGCCAGCAGCCTTTCGAGCAGCGCGAAGTCGAGCCTCAACGGACTAGGCCCGCGGACCGGCGAATCCGGTCATCCGGTCAATCCTCACGGCAACCGAACAGCACGCAGCCGAGCAATCCGCCGCCGCGACCGCCATCGCCGTCGTCCGCCGGTCCGCCGACGCCAATGCAAAGCAGGTCGCCCGGCAGGCAGATACCGATGCCGCCATCATCGTCGTCCGGAGGCGAGGTCGGTGGGTCGATGGGGCCGCCAGGCGTGCCAGGGTCGCCGCCCGAACCACCGAGCCCGATGCACAGCAGATCGCCGGGCAGGCAGATGTCGATGCCGCCGTCGTCGACGGGCGGCTGCGTCGGTGGATCGATCGGCGGCTGCACCGGCGGGTCCACCGGCAGCGTCGGCGGGTCGATCGGTGGCTGCACCGGCGGGTCCACAGGCAGCGTCGGCGGGTCGATCGGTGGCTGCACCGGCGGGTCCACCGGCAGCGTCGGCGGGTCGATCGGTGGCTGCACCGGCGGGTCCACCGGCAGCGTCGGCGGGTCGATCGGCGGCTGCACCGGCGGGTCCACAGGCAGCGTCGGCGGGTCGATCGGCGGCTGCACCGGCGGGTCCACCGGCAGCGTCGGCGGGTCGACCGGCGGCTGCACCGGCGGGATCACCGGCAACGTCGGCGGGTCGACCGGCGGCTGCGTCGGCGGGTCCACAGGCACGGCAGGTGGTGTCGGCGGGCCTGCGGGAGGCGTCGCACCGCCTTCGGCAGGCGGCGGCGCGATCCCGCCAGCCGGTGGCGGCGTGCCGCCATCGACGGGTTCACCGGCAGGCCTGTTGCCGGCGAGGTCACGCACCTGTGCGATGATATCCGCCGAGGCCAGCTCGAAGCCAAGCGAGCCGTCGAGCAATCCGCCGGTCGCCTCCGTCAGGGAGATTGCAGGTTCCGTCACCGGGGCCACGATTTCGATCACCTGGCCGGATGGACCCTCGTAATTTCCGGCTTGCGGGGCGGGGATCGTGACGACGCCCGGAACCGGCGTGCCGTTGGACCGGATCGATCGGCTGCCGTCATTTTCGATGTTGAGCTGCTGGAGATCCGAGGCCGAGACACTGACGAGCATGCCGGGGCGGATCATCTCGACGGCGCCACCGTCCAGGGTCGAGACCTCGACGACGCCCTCGGTGACCTGAACCGAACTCCCGGCCTCGCCCACCGTCACGGTGAAGACCGTTCCCTTCACCACAGCCGCGAGGTAGGGAGTCTGCACACCGAAATGCGGCGTCGCCTGCCGCTCGATCCTGAAGAGCGCCGTGCCCCAGTCCGCGAGCATCTGGATGATGCCGTCGCGGCCCTGCGGCTGATCCGGCACCCGCAGCCGGCTGCCCGGCGAGACCACCACATATTCCTCCCCGCGCACGAGCACGGCGCGCGCGCGCGCCGCGGTGGCAATGGTGGAGCCCGATGCGAGCAACGCACCGCGTGTCGCCGCGCGGCCGCGACCATTTTCGACGATGCGGACATCGCCGCTGACCTCGCTCACCCGCCACTCAGGCACCTGTGCGGCCGCGCTCGCGCCGAACGCCAGCAGCAGCGGCGCCAGTCCAAGGATCGCCTTGCGCATGATCACCCCTTCTTCCCCGTTTCGGGCGGCCCATTTTATCTCCGAAATGGACCGATCCAGGGTGACGCCATAAAGTCGCGCACTTGCCCGGGCGTGAAGGGCAAGAGTTAATCCGCCGCTAAGTATCTGCCGCTCAGGGAAAATTTACCCGTGCCCGCTAGAGGGCGGCGCAATGACGCCAAACGGGTTCGGTGGGGGCCGCATTGGACGGACGATGATCGCGGCGCTGACACTGGCGCTGTGCTCGCCTGCGCTCGCCACCGAGACCCAGCCGCCGGTCGATCGCTCCGACCCGGCCATTGCCGTCCAGGAAAGCGGGGAGACGGACACGCAGCGCCCGGCGCGGCCGGAGCGGCCCGACATTTCCGCCGAGGCACCGCAGGGCCCGGTGCCGGCGCAGACAGTGATTGCCGGTGCGATACGGGTCGAAGGGGCGGCCGTGCTGCCCGCGGCCGCCTTCGCTCCGGCGATCGAACCCTATCTCGGACGCGAGCTCTCTCCGGAGGATCTTCGCCGGCTGGCCGGCGACATTGCCGGGATCGCGCGCGCTGCGGGCTATGGCCTCGCCACCGCCTCGATCCCCCGACAGAGCCTGGTCAACGGCGTGCTGCGCGTCCAGCTCGACGCGGGCCGGATCGACGCCATCGACGCGCGCGGCCCCGCTGCTGACGCAGTCGCGCGCCGGCTCCAAGGCCTTGTCGGACCCGAACCCGTCCGCACCGCCGCGCTCGAACACCGGCTGCTGGTCGCCGGCAGCCTCGCCGGCGTGATCGTCGGGCGGGCGCGACTGGTTCGCGACGGTGCCCGCAACGTCCTGCGGATCGAGACCCGGCGCGAACGCGTCACGGGACAGCTCTTCGTCGACAATTGGGGTACGTCTTCCCTCGGCCCGATCCGGGCACGGGCGCTGGTCAACGTCAACGGGCTCGCGAAAATGGGCGACCAGCTTACCCTGGGCGCGATGACGACGCCGCTGGCGCCGCGCGAGTTCCGGTTCCTGCAGGCCGGCTATTCCCTGCCCGTCGGCAATGGCGGCACCGAGCTTTCGGCCCGGGCCTATCTGTCGCGTTCCGCCGCGGGTGGGTCGCTGCGCGATTTCGATCTGGACGGCGAAGCAGTCGAGGCCGAGCTCGGCCTGTCGCATCCGCTGCTGCGCAGCCGGACCGCCAATCTGTGGGGCTATCTCACCGTCTCGTTGCGCGACAGCGGGCTCGACGTCGACGGCCGCAAGGCCCGCGACGACCGGATCACCACCGCTTCGGCGGCGCTCTACGGCTGGGCGCGGGCGGGCGGTGGCGCGGTTCGGGTCCGCATGGCCCTGGTCCGCGGCCTCGATATCTTCGCCGCGACCCGGCCCGGTGAGCCGCTTGCATCGCGCCGCGATGGAGACGGCGTCTTCACCAAGCTCACCTTCTGGGCCGACTATACCCGACCGCTGGGCGGCGCTTTCAGCCTCCAGGTCAGCGGCCAGGGCCAGCTCGCCTCGCGACCGTTGCTGGCCAGCGAGGAGATCGGGCTTGGCGGCCGCGCCTTCCTGCGCGGCTATGACTATCGCGAGTTTTCGGGCGATCGCGGCGCGGCCGGCGCGGCGGAGCTGCGCTACGACCTGCGCCAGCCCCTGCCCTTCGTGCAGCGCGCGCAGGTCTACGCCTATGCCGATGGCGGCCGGGTGACCAATCTCGAGGGCGGCTATGGCAGCGGCGCGCTCTTCTCCGCGGGCGGCGGCCTGAGGCTCTGGCTGCCGCACCGGATCGAGGCGGGAATCGAGCTCGGCGTGCCGCTGCGCAACGGCTTCGACCGCCGACGGCCGGATCCGCGCCTGTCGCTGACGCTCGCCGCGCGTTTCTAGCTCCATCCAGGCCGACCGTTTCGGGAGCGCTTGCCAGTCCGGCAGTTTACGTTAAGGGAAAGGGATGAGCCTGCCGCCCCTTTTCGATCGCCTGCGCTTGCCCGTGATCGGGTCGCCGCTGTTCATCGTCTCCAGTCCGGAGCTGGTGATCGCCCAGTGCAAGGCGGGGATCGTCGGCTCCTTCCCGGCGCTCAACGCGCGGCCGCAGAGCCAGCTCGACGAATGGCTGCACCGGATCACCGAAGAGCTGGCCGCCTGGGATCGCGATCATCCCGAGGCGCCGTCGGCGCCGTTCGCGGTCAACCAGATCGTCCACAAATCCAATGTCCGCCTGCAGGAGGACATGGCGACCTGCGCCAAATGGAAGGTGCCGATCGTCATCACCTCGCTGGGCGCAATCCCCGAACTCAACGACGCGGTGCACGGCTGGGGTGGCATCACGCTTCACGACATCATCAACGACCGCTTTGCCCGCAAGGCGGTCGAGAAAGGCGCGGACGGGATTATCGCCGTCGCCGCCGGGGCGGGCGGCCATGCCGGCACGCTGTCCCCCTTCGCGCTGGTCCAGGAAATCCGCGCGTGGTTCGACGGGCCGTTGATCCTGTCCGGTGCGATCGCCAACGGCCGCGCCGTCCTCGCCACCCAGGCGATGGGTGCCGACCTCGCCTATATCGGCTCGCCCTTCATCGCGACCGCGGAGGCCAACGCGACCGATGCCTACAAGAACGGCATCGTCGAGGGCCGGGCGGGCGACATCATCTATTCGAACCTGTTCACAGGTGTGCACGGCAACTATCTGAGAAAATCGATAGAATTGGCCGGGCTCGACCCGACCAACCTGCCCGAAGGCGATATCAGCACAATGAATTTCGCCGGCGGCGACGGCAGCAAGGCCAAGGCGTGGAAGGACATCTGGGGCTCCGGTCAGGGCATCGGCGCGATCGATGCGGTGCTGCCGGCGGCGGACTATGTCGCGAAGCTGACCGCCGAATATGCCGAGGCGAAAGCGGAGCTTCTGGCCAGGGCCAGATAGGCTCTCAGGCAAGCCCGAGCAGCGCAGCAAAATCCTGAGGCGGCGCATTTTCCTGATAGACCGGCACGCCGTCGGGTATCGTCACCCATGGCTACTTGCGGCTGACCCAGATATGCGCGACCGGCGTCACCCCGGGGCTGGTATCGAGCGTTCCCGCACGCAGCAGCGCGATGCCCGGCAGGCGCTCGTTGACGTTGTAGACGCGGGAAAAGCAGCGGGCGCAGGCATGATGATGCGACGTTGCGCCGCTCGGCGTCTGATAGATGAAGGTTGCCGTTTCCCCGGTGACGCTCAGCGCGGCGCGCGGCACGGGCGCCTGCTCGGTGAAGGCGCTCCCCGCCCAGCGCTGGCAGGCATGGCAATGGCAGGCATAGACCCGGGGCGGAGCCGCCACGGCCACCGTGTAGCGCACGGCCCCGCAGCGGCATCCGCCTGCGATCATCGCCTCACGCGGCTTTCTGGAGGTGCCGCCGGCCCAGCAACTCGGCGATCTGCACCGCGTTCAGTGCCGCGCCCTTGCGGAGATTGTCGGAGACGCACCACAGGTTGAGACCGTTCTCCACCGTCGGATCCTCGCGCACCCGGCTCACATAGGTCGCATATTCGCCGACGCACTCGATCGGGGTCACGTATCCGCCGTCCTCGCGCTTGTCGACGAGCATGACGCCCGGCGCCTCGCGCAGGATCGCCTGGGCGTCGGCGGCACTGAGCTCGTGCTCGAACTCGATGTTGATCGCCTCGCTATGGCCGACGAAGACCGGCACGCGCACGCAGGTCGCGGTCACCTTGATCTTCGGATCAAGGATCTTCTTGGTCTCGACCACCATCTTCCACTCCTCCTTGGTCGAGCCGTCGTCGAGGAAGCTGTCGATATGCGGGATGACGTTGAAGGCGATCTGCTTGGTGAACTTCACCGGCTCGTTGGGATCGCCGACGAAGATGTTGCGGCTCTGCTCGAACAGCTCGTCCATGCCGGCCTTGCCCGCACCTGAGACGGATTGGTAAGTTGCGACCACAACCCGCTTGATCTTCGCGACATCGTGGAGCGGCTTCAGCGCCACGACCATCTGCGCGGTCGAGCAGTTCGGATTCGCGATGATGTTCTTCCGGGTGTAGAGGTCGATCGCCTCCGGGTTCACCTCGGGCACGATCAGCGGCACGTCCGGGTCCATCCGGTAGAGCGACGAATTGTCGATCACCGTGCAGCCCGCGTCGGCGGCCCTGGGTGCATGGACCTTGGTCGGCCCGGAGCCGGCCGCGAACAGCGCCAGGTCCCAGCCGGCGAAGTCGAAATGCTCGATGTTGCGGACTTTCAGCTCCTGGCCGCTGTCGCCATAATCGATGATGTCGCCGGTCGAGCGCGGGCTCGCCACGACGGCGATCTCGTCCGCCGGAAACTGGCGCTCGGCCAGGATGTTCAGCATCTCGCGCCCGACATTGCCGGTCGCACCCACGACGACGACCCGATAACCCATTTCACATCTCCGCTTGGCGAGAGGGCGATCTAGCGACTGTGCCACACGGAACCAAGAGCCTTGCGCCGCACTTTTTGCTATAGGCGACTCGCGCAAGCCGAAGGAGACGTCCAATGGCCGCCACCCACACCCTCCCCGTCACCGGCCACGCGCCGGATGTCCCGGTCCGCAGGATCGGGGCGCAAGACCTCAATGCCGTGCTCCGTGAAGGCTATGCTGACTTCATGGAGAAGCGCGGCGATCTCGTCATCGTCGGCCTGATCTACCCGATGATCGGCTTTGCCGCGGCGGTCATCGCGCTCGGCGGAGCCTTCATCCCGCTCTTCTTCCCGATGCTCGCCGGCGTCGCCTTGCTGGGCCCGGTCGCGGCGCTCGGCTTCTACGAGCTGGCGCGGCGGCGCGAGGCGGGGCTCGAATCGACCTGGTCGCACTTCTTCGACGTGGTGAAGCGGCCCGCCTGGGACGCGATCATGGCCGTGACCGGCATCCTGCTGATGATCTTCTTCGCCTGGCTCGCCACGGCCTGGATCCTCTACGCTGCCTTCATCGAGACGCCGCCGGAAACCCCTGGCCAGTTCCTCACCGCCCTGTTCACGACGGCGCGCGGCTGGGGCCTGATCGTCGTCGGCAACCTTGTCGGCGCCGCCTTCGCCTGGGTGGTGCTGATGCTGAGCGTGGTGACGCTGCCGATGCTCGTCGATCGCGACACCGACGCGCGCACCGCGCTTTCGACCTCGATCCGCGCCGTGCGCGCCAACCGTGGCGTCATGATGCGCTGGGGGCTGACCGTGGCCGCGCTGCTCGTGCTGGGCGCGATCCCGGCCTTCGTCGGCCTGGCCTTCGTCCTGCCGTGGCTCGGCTACGCGACCTGGCACCTCTACACCCGCCTCGTCGATCGCAGCGCGATCCCGGTCGTCGCGCCCGGCTCACGCTAAGAGGCTGTCTGAGAACGGTGCCACAATGCGCTCTTTGCGCATTGTCAAAACCGGGCCCGTATCTGCTATGCCTCCGTCATGATGAGACGGGGGCTGGTGCTCATTCTGGTCGTCGCGGCTCTGCTCGCTGCGATGGCGCTCAAGAGCGCACTCATCGCCCTGCCCGCCCCGCCCGCCGGTGCGAGCGACGGCTTCGACGCGAATCGCGCCGCGGCGCGCCTTGCGCGGATCCTCGGCGACGAACGGCCCCATCCGGTCGACAGCCCCGCCAGTGACGCGGTCCGTGACCGGCTCATCGCGGAAATGCGCGCGGTCGGGCTAGCCCCCCGGATCACCGACGATTTCGCCTGCAATTGCTTCTCGCGCAGCCGCGCGGTCACCTGCGCCCGCGTCCGCAATCTCGTCGCCACCATCGGACCGGCCGACGGGCCACATCTTCTTCTCAACGCCCATTATGACAGCAGCTTCGCCGGGCCGGGCGCGGGCGACGACGGCATCGGAATCGCCACGTTGCTGGAAACCGCCGCCCGGCTGCGCGGCCAGCGCCTCTCGCGCCCGGTCACCTTCCTGTTCAACGAAGGCGAGGAGATGGGCCTGATCGGCGCGCGCGCCTTCATGGCCCGCGACCCGCTCGCATCACGGGTCGACACACTCATCAACCTTGAGGCGCGCGGCGTCGCGGGGCCGGCGATCATGTTCGAGACGAGCCGGCCCAATGCGGCCGCCATCGCCCTCTACCGGACGGCCGTGGCGCGGCCGGTCGCCAACTCACTCACCACCGACCTCTATGGCCTGATCCCCAATTCGACCGACGTGACCGTGTTCGCGGAACGCCCGTGGACGATCCTCAACTTCGCGATCATCGGCAACGAGACGCGCTATCACACCGCCGGCGATACGCTTGCCGCCCTCGACCGGCGCAGCCTCCAGCATATGGGCACACAGACCCTCGCCCTCGCGCGCGCCGCAGCGACGGGCGCGGGACCACAAGCCGGCGGTACGCGTCTCTACATGGACATTCTCGGCCGCCAGCTCGTCATCCTGCCGCTCGCCGTCGGGCTCGCGTTGCTTGGCCTGCTGCTGGCATTCTTCGCAATGACGTCATGGCGTCGTTCCGCCCTGCGGCGGCCGCTCGCCAGCGTCATCGCAGCATTCGCTGCCGCCCAGATGCTGGCGTGGCTTGGTCAATTCATGCTCGATCTGATTCGCAGTGGCGACTACTGGCGCGCCTGGCCGGTCGTCACCACCACGGCCGTCTATGCCTCGGCGATCGCCGCGATCCTGCTGACGCTACGTTTCGTTGCGCGCGACGCGAGCATCGCACAGCTGCGGGCCGCCTACTGGCTGGTGTTCCTGCTTATCGGCGCAGCGATCACAGCCATCGCGCCGGGCGGCACGATCTTCTTCCTCGCGCCGGCCGGGGTGATGGCCCTGGGAATCGTCGTCGGTCGGCGCTTTCCATCCGTAGAAATAATTTCAGCAATTATCTCTATCCTGTTGCTTTATATTATATTCGGACCAGCGATCGCTTTGTTCGAGGAGCTGATGAACAGTGGCCCTCATTTCATGTTCGCGCCGCTCGGCGCGATCATCCTGCTGCCTGTCCTGATCGAGCTCAAATTGCTGATCGCGCGCGTTCGGCCGGCCTTCCTGGCGGCCGGTGCGGGCGACCTCGTCCTGATCGGCTGGCTCGCGGTCGCGGTCACGCCGGCCTACAGCGCCGACCGGCAACAGCAATTCACCATCGACTATGCCTGGGACACGGACGCGCGTCAGGGCCGCTGGACGGTCAACAATGATGGCGCGCCGGTGCCGTTCGCCGCCGACTGGAGACGCGCCGAACTGCCCTATTCGACCCGCAAACGCTGGGCAACGGACGCGCCGGCTGTCCCCGCCCAGGCTCCGGCAGCCACGCTGATCGGCACCCGCCGAGAAGGCGCAGGCCGGCGGCTGCGGCTGCGGCTCGCGGCGAACGGCGCCGAGACGGTCTCGCTCATCGCGCCACCCGGCGTGGCTCTCACCCGGGCCGGCAGCGCGGATTTCCTTCAACCCTTCGGCCGCGGAGACCACGACGACCCGTGGATCCTGCGCTGCGTCGGACGGAGCTGCGATGGTGCGACCCTCGACATCCTCGCGCGGGGTACGACTCCCATCGATTTCACCATTGTCGGGACCCGCAGCGGCCTCCCCGCGGCCGCCGCGCCGCTGCTTCGGGCGCGGCCGGCAAATGCCCGGCCGCAATATGGCACCGATTCCACCATCGCCTATGCGAAGGTTCGCTTCTGAGCGCCCCCGGCTTGCCGTGCGGGCGGATCTCGCACCCGACTTTGCCGGATAACAGGATTCCTGCTGCCAGGGTTACGCGACCAGGGCTTGTTCCGGGGTCTCGGCTCTTTCGCATGGCTTGCTCCTGTGTATGACCGAAAACTCACCATTCTTCCCGAAGCTGCCAAACCCGACACGATGGCCTGGCGAGCGCCGGAACGTCGTCAGCTTCGGCGGTTCGGCCGCCCGCAGGTGCCAAGCCCCTCGAAATACGCTAGTCCCCACGCGTGTCCGACCTTTTTCGCGATGATCCTCAGCAATCAGCGGCGTCAGTGCCGTCTGAAAGCGCCCCGCTCGCCGATCGCCTGCGCCCGCAACGGCTCGAGGAGGTCGTCGGCCAGGAGCATCTGACCGGCCCTGACGGCGCGATCGGGCGGATGGTGGCGGCGGGCAAGCTGGCCTCGATGATCCTGTGGGGCCCGCCCGGCACGGGCAAGACAACCATCGCACGCCTGCTCGCCGATGCGGTCGGCATGCGCTTTGTCGCGATTTCGGCCGTCTTCTCGGGCGTCGCGGACCTCAAGAAGGTCTTCGCCGAGGCGCGGGATCACAGGAAGATCGGCAAGCAGACGCTTCTGTTCGTTGATGAAATTCACCGATTCAATCGCGCCCAGCAAGACGGCTTCCTGCCTTATGTCGAGGACGGGACGGTGGTGCTGGTCGGTGCAACCACCGAGAATCCAAGCTTCGAGCTCAACGCCGCACTGCTGTCGCGCACCCAGGTGCTGATCCTCAATCGGCTCGACAGCGCGGCGCTTGGCAAACTGCTCGACCGTGCCGAGGCATTGCTGGCGCGGTCCCTGCCTCTGACGCCGGAGGCGCGCGAGGCCTTGATTGCGACAGCGGACGGCGATGGTCGCTTCCTCCTGAACCAGGCCGAGACCCTGTTCTCGATCGAGATCCCGGCGCCGCTCGATCCGTCCGGTCTCGCCGCCCTGCTCCATCGCCGCGTCGCCGTCTACGACAAGGACCGGGAAGGGCATTACAACCTGATCTCGGCCCTGCATAAGTCGATCCGCGGCTCCGATCCGCAGGCGGCGCTCTACTATCTCGCCCGGATGCTGACCGCAGGCGAGGAGCCGCTCTATTTGCTGCGTCGCCTCACCCGCGCCGCCAGCGAGGATATCGGTCTCGCCGACCCCAATGCGCTCGTCCAGTGCATTGCGGCCAAGGAGGCCTATGATTTCCTGGGCAGCCCCGAGGGCGAGCTCGCCATCGTGCAGGCCTGCCTCTACCTCGCCACGGCGCCCAAATCGAATGCGGCCTATGTGGCGCAGAAGGCCGCCTGGCGCACGGCGAAGGACACGGGCTCGCTGATGCCGCCCAGGAACATCCTCAATGCACCCACGCGCCTGATGAAGCAGATCGGCTACGGCAAGGGCTATCACTACGACCATGACGCGGATGGCGGCTTTTCCGGCGATGACTACTGGCCCGAAGAGATGACGCCGCAGACGTTCTACACGCCAACCGACCGCGGCTTCGAAAAGCGCGTCGCCGAGCGTCTTGCCTGGTGGGAGGAACAGCGTGCCAAGAAGGACGACTAGGCTCGCGGCGGCGCTGATCGCGATCTTGCTGACGGTCCTTCCAGCTTCTGCGCAGCAGAATGAACCCGAATATCTTCGAGCGATCGCAGCAGGTTACAAGGCGAGTTTCATCTGCAGCAATCAATTCAACGGCGGCATCAATCCTGCGCGAACCGCCGCCGATGATCTCCAGGGTACCTACGCCGAGTTGAACCCGATTCTGCCGATGCTGGCCGCAGAGGTCGATGAGGCGAATCGGCGTGTCACTGTTCCGTTCGCCGAGAACCTGCCGCCGCGCGTCGCCGCCTGGCGGCCGCATCTCGGCTGCGCGCTGTTGCCGATCGGCGCCGATCCGGCCGCCGCTGCCGGGTTGCCGCGGATCAGCGACGCCCCGCTCGACCTGGCCGAGCTCGACGCGCGCCCTTGGCCAATGGGCGATCGGGAGGCCGGCGGCCGCCTGCGCGGCGATGCCCGCGCTTTGGACCAGGTGGCCGACAATGCCTTTGACCGGCGCACTTACGGGCAAGGCAGTGAGACGACCGCCCTGCTCATCGTCCAGCATGGCCGCATCGTCGTCGAGCGCTACCGGCCCGATTTCGACATGCACACCTCCCAGCGCACCTGGTCGGTCGCCAAAAGCATCGCCGGCACAGTGATCGGGGCCGCGGCCCAGCAGGGGCTGATCGAGGTGAACGCACCCGCCATCGTGCCCGAATGGCAGCGCCCGGGCGATCCGCGGCAACGGATCACGACGGATCACCTGCTCCGCATGGCGAGCGGGCTCCACAGCGATCATCCGGGAAACCGCACCGATGCGCTCTACTTCGGCGGCCTGTCGGTTGGCGAGGAGGCGGCGAGTTGGCCGGTGGTGGCGCCGCCCGATACCCGCTTCCGCTATGCCAACAATGACATCGTGCTGGCGATCCGGGCGCTCCAGCACCGGCTTGGCGACGGCGAGGAAGCGCGGGCCTTCCCGCTGCGTGCCCTGTTCTGGAAGATCGGCATGACCCGGACCGTGCCCGAGACCGACTGGCAGGGTCATTTCGTCATGTCGAGCCAGGTGTGGACGACGGCGCGCGATCTGGCCCGGCTGGGCCTGCTCTATGCCAATGACGGCATGTGGGGTGGCGAGCTCATCCTGCCGGCGGGCTGGGTCGACTATGTCCGCCGCCAGGGCCCGGCCCAGCCGGCGAGCGGCGACCGCTATGGCGCGAGCTGGTGGCTCTTCGCGCCCGACAAGGGGCTTCCCGCCGATGCCATCCTCGCCAATGGCAATCGCGGCCAATATGTCGTGGTGATCCCGTCCCGCCATATCGTCATCGTCCGGCGCGGCTTCGACCGGGCGGGGATGGGCTTCGATCCGGGCGGGCTCACCCGTGACATACTGACGGCACTTGGAGATCGCAGATGAAGGATTGGGACGAGGTCGTCGCCTTCGCGCTGTCGTTGGCGGATACAGAGCTTTCGACCTCCTACGGCAAGCCGGCGGTGAAGGTGCGCGGCAAGGCCTTCGTCTATCCGGGGCGCGAGGCAGGCAGCTTCGCCGTCGCGACGCCGCTCGGCGAGAAGGAGATCCTGATGGAGACGGATCCGGACACCTTCTGGGAAACCGCGCACTACCGCGGCTGGCCCGCCGTGCTGGTGCGCTTCGACAGCGCCGATCCCGAACGGGTCGCACGCGTGATCGAGCGCGCCTGGTGGGACCGCTCCGGCAAGGTGCAGCGGACCGCGTATGGCAAGACGCGCCCCTGACGTCGCGCGCGTCGCCGCCATCGACTGGTCGGGTGCCAAAGGTCGGCGGCACAAGGGCATCGCGATCGCCGTAGCGGACGCCGGCGACGCCGCACCGTCACTGGTGCGGCCTGATCATGCCTGGTCGCGCCAGGAAGTGCTCGACTGGCTGATTGACATGGCGGCCGAGGCACCGACCCTGTTCGGTTTCGATTTCAGCTTCGCGCCCCCGATTGCCGCGCGCGGCTCCTATCTGCCGGGCGTCGAGAACCTTCCGAACGAGGCCAAAGGCTTCTGGGCCTATGTCGATGGCGCATGCGAGGACGAGGATCTTGGCGCTGCCAGCTTCCTGGAGGACACCCATCGGTCCCATTTCTACTTCGGCGCCGCCGACGGGGCAAAGCGCGACTTTCTCTGGCACCGGGTGTGCGAAACCGTATTCAATACGGGAGGGGGCGGCAAGGCCTCCACGATCTACGACGCAATCGGTGCCGCCCAGGTCGCCAAGGCGAGCTTTGCCGGCATGCGGCTGCTGCACCGGATCGACGGCCGGGTGAAGGTCTGGCCGTTCGACCCCTTGCCGGTCGCTGGCAGCATCGTCGTCGAAATCTACACGCGCGCATTCATCCGCCTGGCCGGGCTGGACGGTCGCAAGGTCAGAGACCCTCACGTGCTCGATTGCGCACTGCGAGCCTTGGGGAGTGCGCCTGTCGGGAGAGATCGTCAGTTGAATGACCATGAGACGGACGCCCTGATCGCGGCCGCTGGCCTGCGTGCGATTGCAGGCGACAGCCGCTACTGGGCCCCGCCCGGCCTCACGCCCGAACTGGCCCGTGCGGAGGGCTGGACCTTCGGGATCGTCCAGAATCGCAGTCGGAAGCGGCCTCGCCCTCCAGCCATTGCATGAAGTGGTCGACGGACAATCGGTGATCCTGACGATGACGCAGGGCATAATAGCCGTCCTCGCATCGCAGGGCATGATCGAACGGCCTGACCAGGCCGCCATCGGCCAGCCTGCCCGAGAAGAGCTGCACCGACAGAAGCGCAACGCCGACCCCTTCGGCCGCAGCGCCTGCCGCCATTTCCTGCGTCGCATATTCGACCGGGGCGAAGGAGAGCCAATGACGATCGACGCCCGCCCCTTCGAACCATGCGGTCCAGCTGTCGTCGCGAATGAGAGGGAGGCCCAAGAGGTCGGCCGGCGATTCCAGCGCAAAGCGCGCCGCGAGAGCGGGGCTCAGCATCGGCGAGAGATCCATCGGCAGGAGACAGGTCGCCGCCATGTCCCGCCACCCTCCCCGGCCGCTGCGGATGGCGATGTCGAACTGGTCGCGCGCGCGCAGGTCGGTCGAGACGTCAAGCTGGACGCGCGCCGCATCCGAAATCGCACGGTAGCGGGGCAGGCGCGGCAGCAGCCAGCGGGTCGCGAATGTCGGCGTGACGGTGACGCGCAGCGGCGCTTCGCTCGAACGGCATTCGGCCACTGCGGTCCGGATGAGCGCCATCACCTCGCTCAAGCGTCCCGACAGCGTCGAACCCGCGGACGTCAGCGAGACCCTGGGCCCGCGCCGCACGAACAGGCGCTGCCCCAAATCTTCCTCCAGGTCACGAATCCTCAGGCTGACGGCAGCCGGTGTGATTCCGAGCTCCCGCGCCGCCCGCGAGAAGTTCGCATGGCGCGCGCTTGCCTCGAAAATGCGCAATGATTCGAGGGGCGGCAGCCGGCGGTCCATGCCCCATGTTAAGCACAGCTTGAAGTGACTTTGTAGATTGCTCGTTTTGCGGAGCCCGAGGGGCCTCGTAGCCAGCAACCATGTCACGCCATCTGCTTCAGTTGCTCATCACCGTCGCGGTCGGGACGGTCTTCTCGGCTGCACCGGCGGCGTTCGCCCAACGCACCGGCGATAACGCCGCGACCGCCGCCGAGGACGCCTTCGGCCGAAGCGTCGGCGACAGCGTCATCGGCATCTACAGTGACAACGATGTGCGCGGCTTTTCGCCGTCGACGGCCGGCAATCTCAGAATCCACGGCCTCTATTACGATCAGCAGGGCATCCTGACCGGCCGCCTCCAGCACGGCTCGACGATCCGCGTCGGCCTCTCGGCGCAAAGCTACCCCTTCCCTGCGCCCACCGGCATAGCCGACTACAGCCTGCGCGAGCCGGGCCGGGAGGCCCGCGCATCGATCGGGTTGAATTACGGCCCTCGCGGCGGTCGGTCCGCGGAGCTCGATCTGCAGCTGCCGATCGACGGCGACCGGCTCGGTGTCACTCTGGGGCTCGGCATCAACCGCGGCCGGCGGCCCTATGGCGGCACCCCCAACGACCGGACGATTGCCGGTGTGCTGCGCTATGCTCCGCGCGACGGCGTCGAACTGCTGGCGTTCTTCAGCCGGTTCCGGGTCGAGGAGGATGAATCGCAGCCGTTCATCTTCACAACCGGCCCGTTCCTGCCAAAGCGCTTTCCCCGAAATCGTTTCTACGGCCAGCCCTGGAACGACTACTCCTACACCACGGGAACCTACGGGGCGATCGCCGACGCCAGACTGGGCGGTTTCGACATACGCTTCGGCCTGTTCCGGTCCGTGTTCGACAACGATGTATCGACCGCCGATCTCCTGTTCGGCACGGCCGCCGACGGCACCGTCGCCAAGCGCCTGATCCTGCGCGAACGCGGCAACCGATCTGCCTCGACCTCGGGGGAGCTGCGCGTGTCGCGCAGCCTGAACGAAGGACCGCGCCGTCACAGCCTCATCGCATCGCTGCGTGCCCGGCAAGTGACTCGCCGCTATGGGGGCGGCGCGCTTGTCGATCTCGGCCCGAGCCGCAGCGACGGGCCAGATCCGCGGCTCGAGCCGGCAAGCGCCGACGGCCCGAAAGCCCGTGACCAGGTCGAGCAAGCGACGCTCGGCCTCGCCTATCAGGGGCGCTGGCTGGGGGTCGGCGAATTGACCGCCGGCCTGCAACGGACCGACTATCTCAAGCGCGTCACCAGCCCGGATGCCGGAGCCATTCTCCCGGAAACGCATGACCGCCCCTGGCTGCCGAGCGGAACTGCTGCCCTCCATCTGGCGCCGACCCTGGCGCTCTACGTCGGTTACGCGCGCGGCCTCGAGGAGAGCCCGGTGGCGCCGCCCGAAGCGGTCAATCGCAACGAGGCGCCGCCGGCGATCCGCACGCGCCAGATCGATGGTGGCCTGCGCTGGTCGATCGCGCCGGGATTGACCGCAATGCTCGGCCTGTTCGAGATCGCCAAACCCTATTTCAACCTGGACGACGCCGGCCGCTTCCGCCAGCGCGGCGCGGTGACCAATCGCGGTGTCGAGATGTCCGTCGCGGGACAGGTCGCTCGAGGTCTCAACATCGTCGCCGGCAATGTGCTTCTGGACGCACGTATCAGCGGCGAGGAGGTCGCTGCCGGGACGATCGGTCGACGACCGGTCGGTTCGTTCGTCCGGCGCACGATCCTCAACGTCGACTATCGTTTCCCGGCGTTCGACCGGCTTTCGATCGACGCCCTCCTCGACAGCTCAAGCTCAAGGGCCGGCAATGCCGCCAGCAGCCTGTCCATACCGGGCCGGACGATCGTCAATGTCGGCACCCGCTACCGATTCAGCATCGGACATGCGCCCGTTCTCGTACGGGCGCAGGTGACGAACCTGTTCAACAGCTTCGGCTGGAATGTGAGCAGTAGCGGCTACTTCACACCGATCGCCGCGCGAACCTTCCTGCTAACTCTTGCCGCTGACCTGCAAGCCTAGGTGCGCAAAGGCTGGACGACGGGCCCGACTTGGCGCATTTGCGCGGGCGCGCCGGGTTAGCTCAGCTGGTAGAGCAACCGCCTTGTAAGCGGTAGGTCGTCGGTTCGAGTCCGACACCCGGCACCATTGGAACGAACGCGCTCACCTGCCAGCCTGCGAGCGGCCCCTGGTCGGATATCCGGGGCACAGCTTGCTGCGCGCGAGCGCGCTCACGAAGCGTTCGACATCGTTTTCATCGTTATAGGCGTGGAAGCCGGCACGGACGTTGCCGTCGCGCGAGGACGTGACGATGCCCTGATCCATCAGCAATGCCACCAGCCGATCATCATCGCTCGACGGCACCGCAATCATGGGCCCGCGCAGGCGATCGTCGTCCGGCGTCATGAACCTGATTCCGGCCTCGCCGAGCCGATCGAGCGCAAACCTCGTCAGCGCGCGCACGCGTTGCTCGATCGTGTCGACGCCAAGGCCGAGGATGAGGTCGAGACCGGCCTTCGCCGCGTAGAGGCTCGGCACCGGCGGTGTCCCACCCTGGAAGCGACGGGCGTCGCGGCTGGGGTCATGCGCGAAGATATCCATCGCATGCGTATCGGCCTGCGCGAACCAGCCGGAGGTCGTCGGCTGCAACGTAGACGCGAGCTCCTCCCGCACCCACAGAAAGCCACTGCCGGCCGAGCCGAGCAAATATTTGAGCATCCCGCCCACGCACACATCGACGCCGAGGCTGTTGACGTCGATCCGCTCGGTCCCGACCGACTGGAAGCAGTCGAGCACGGTGATCGCGCCATGATCGCGTGCGATCGCGGCAACGGCGCGGATCGTATCGGCGGGAAGCTTGCCGCCGTGGCGATAGCAGACGTGCGACAGCGCGACGACAGCGGTGCGCTCGTCGATCGCAGCCCGGAAATGCTCGACGGGGATGGTCCGGTCGTCGGCCTCCGCGATATGAACCACCTCGGCGCCACGCTTCTCCTGGGCGTGCCAGATCTGCGCGCTGGTCGGGAACTCATAGTTGCTGACGAGGATACGTGGGCGCTTCGCAGGATCGATGGCGCTCGCAAGCGCATTGAGCCCGGCCGAGGCCGAGCCGGTTACCGCCACCTCGCCCGGCCGCGCGCCGAGCAACCGCGCCACCCGGTCGCGAACCGCATCCTCCAGCACGCACCAGCCGTACCAGTCCGCGCCTTGCGCCATCCGATCGTCGAGATAGCGTTCCATTGCGGCGCGGACGCTCAGTCCAAGCAAACCGTAGGAGCCGCTGTTCAGATAGACGAGTGAGGCGGTCGAGGGGAAATGCGCGCGGAAGTCGGCGAGTTCGATTGCGAATGTCATGCTCTCTCCGTCACGACAGCAGGTGAATGGCAAGACCGATGATGGCGAGTGGCGCGAGCACGCGAACCGCGACCGTCCAGAGACGATAGCCGGCGGCGCCCAGATCGGTTTCTTCCGGGCCGATGATGTGGCGGCATCCCCAGCCCACGAACAAGGCCAGTGCCAGCGCGCTGAGCGGGAACATGATGTTGGCGATCGTGTAGTCGAGCAGGTCGAAGAACGTCCCTTCGATGCCCAGCGGCGCGAGCGGATGGACATGCGAGAGGATATTGAACGACAACAAGGACGGAAGGCCAACCAGCCAGATCAGCAAGCCTGTCCCGATCGCCAATGGCGCGCGCCCCAGGCGTGACCGTTCGCGCAGCCAGGCGACGACCGGTTCGAGCATCCCGACCGCTGTGGTGAAGGCGCCGAGCGCGATCAGCCCGAAGAACAGGATTGCGATGATCTGTCCGCCCGGCATCTGGCCGAACACGATGGGCAGGGTGACAAAGACAAGATTCGGCCCTTCGGCGGGTGTGAGACCGTAGGCCAGAACGGCCGGGAAGATCGCGAACCCGGTGAGGATGGCAACGACGATGATCGCCGCCGCAAGCCCGAGAGACGAACGCGGCAGCGACGAACCCGCCGGCAGATAGGCGCTGTAGGTCATCAGCACGCCGACACCGATGGCGGTCGAGAACAAAGCCTGGCCGAGCGCGGTCAGTACCCCCTGCGCACCCAGCGCAGCGAAGTCCGGCCGCAACAGGAAGATGGCGCTCGACGCGAGACCAACGGTCGCAGCATTGTAGATGACCAGGCCCACGAGGATCACGAACAGCGCGATCATCTTGATGCGGGAGACCGTCTCGATGCCGCGCTGGACTCCCAGCGCGACCACGATCGCTGCCCCCATGATGAAAGCCAGCTGGAGCAGGCCGCCGCGGACCGGAGATCCGACCAGAAGATCGAAGGTTTCGCGTGATCGCTCCGCGTCGAACCCCTCAAAGCCACGGCCGATGGCGGCGCCGGTATAGTCGATCGCCCACCCGGCGACGATGCTGTAGTAGCTGAGGCCGAAGAACGGGATGACAATGCCGAGCATGCCGACGATCCGCCACAGGCGCGACGCGCCGGCCGCCTCGATCGCGCTCTCGACGCTTGCTACGGCACTGCCGCCCCCACGCCGGCCGACCGCCATTTCGGCGATCATCAACGGCACGCAGAGCGCGACGACAAACAGGACATAGACGATGACGAACGCGCCGCCCCCATTCGCCCCCGCAACGTAGGGAAAGCGCCACAAGGTTCCGAGACCGATCGCCGCTGCGCCCAGCGCATAGAGGAAGGCGACGCGCGACGACCACTGTTCCTGCTTCTCGTTCATTCGGCCTCGAAAAAAGCATCCATTTGCATATTCATTTATCTATATGATAGTAGATCAATTGACTAGGACATTCGACACTCTATGAAAAATGCCTTCAGAGATGGCGTTCTCGGGAGGCAAGGGTCGTGGCCAAGAGCAATGCGGAAGCAGGCGACGGCTGGCTGGACGACTATCTTCCCTACCAGCTTTACAGCCTTGCCGGTCGCCTCAATCGCCGATTGCAGAATCGGCTGCGCAGCCAGGACATCAAGGTTTCGCACTGGCGCGTGCTGAGCGTCCTGCGCTCGGCCGGCAGCCTGACCGTCGGCAAGATCGCCGAACTGGCATTGATGGAACAGCCGACGGTCAGTCGGGTGATCATGCAACTCGAGGTTGACGGGCTTGCTACCCGCGCGGCCGCGCCCCAGGATTCTCGCGCAACCGTGGTCACGCTGACCGCCAGCGGCATTGAAAAGCTCGGAACGATCATTCCCACCGCACATCGACATCAACAGGAGGCGCTGTCCGGTTTCTCGGAGAACGAGCTGAAGCTTCTGGGCACGATGCTGCAGCGAATCGATGACAATATCGACCTCTATCAATGATCCTGGACAGGTTATGGTCGCGGCGCATTTGAGGGAAGCCGGGAACGGGACCACCATTTCATTCTTCTACTATGAAGACGTCGGCGCGGCGATCGACTGGTATAGCTCTGCACTTGGCCTCGAAGCCGTGCTTGTCGAGGACTGGCTGGGGCTGTTCAGGGTGTCCGGCCACCATCTGGTCGGACTGGTCGATTCGACGAGCGGCAGCCAGAGACATGTCGAGGGGCCCAACAAGGGTGCGATGCTGTCGATCGAGGTCGCTGACCTCGAGGGCCTGTTCGATCAACTGAGGGCCAGCGGGGTGGCGGACCGCGATGCGCGGCTGCTGACCGGGTGCCATGGCCGGACACGAGAATTCCGCGTGCGCGATCCCGGCGGCTATTTGATCGAGTTTTTTCGCTGGGTCGATCCGCCTGCCGCTTGAGGCCCTCGCGCGACGAAAGCTGAAAGGGCCTCGGCCAGGGCTTCGCCACGATCATCAGCCAGGGCAGCGTCGGACCACGCGGCGAGGCGGGCGGGTGCACCCCCTTTGCCGAGGCGCAGCTTCTCCACTTCGTTGCGAAACGACCGCTCAGCCATCGCCTCAGCCCGAAACCAGCGCGAGCATCCTGAGCGGGCTGCCGAACGGTGCCGGGAGCACCAGCGTCGGCGTACCGGAAGACGAGGTCTGCGTCAGATCGACCAGCCCGACCCGACCGTCGGCGATCGCGGCAGGGAGGCCCTCAAGCGGAACGCGTGCGTGTTCGGTCATCTGCGGCCCCCTTCAGCCGTGCGACTGCCCTCCCATGCGTCACTGGAAGCGCAAAATATATATGCATTTTCATATTGAAAAATGCATGCTATTTTAAGCTTAAATGATTCTACAGATCGGCTTCGAAACAGAGCCGACGACAAGGAGGGAGGGCAATGCATATGGAGAAATCGGTGCGCATCAGACGGAGGCCGGGCCGGCTGCGGCTGATGTCTGCGGGGTCGATCACGGCGTTCCTCGCCTGCAGCGCGGGCGAGGCTTTGGCCCAGGAGGCTGCGCGGGCGGATGACGGCGGGCTTGCCGAGATCGTCGTCACCGCGCAACGGCGCAACGAGAGCATCCAGGACGTGCCGGTGGCAATCACCGCCTTCACGGCGGAAGAGCTGGAACGGGCCAACATCCAGGACATCGGTTCCTATTTCCAGAACACACCCAATGTCTTCATCACCGATTCGCCGGTGCGCAACGGCAACAACGTCAGCGACAGCGCCCTCGGTCTCGCGCTGCGCGGTGTCTCCAACATCGGCGGCAATGCTTCGTCGTTCGGCATCTATCTCGACGATTTCAACGTCTCGAACATCACGCTCAACCCGCAGCTGATCGACATGTCGCGGATCGAGGTGCTGCGCGGACCGCAGGGCACCTATTTCGGGCGCAATGCCTCGGGCGGCGTGATGAGCCTCAACACGCAGCGCGCGGAACTCGGGGAATTTGGCGGCACTGTCGGCGCGATGTTCGGCCGCTTCGGCAGCTATGAGGTGAGCGGGGCAGTCAATGTGCCGCTGGGCGCCAACGTAGCGGTGCGCGCCGCCGGCAAATGGGAAACCTCCGACGGCGAGTTCCGCAACCGGCACCCGATCGGCGGCGGCAACGGCCGCGACTATTGGGCGGGGCGGTTGTCATTGCATGCCGAACCGGTCGACCGGTTGACGATCGATCTCTCCTACAATTTCGCCGACGAGCAGGACGACGATTTCGGCATCATCCACACTGGCCTCACCAGCGACTTCATCAATTCGATCTGCCCGGGGCCGACCTTCACCTGTCCGGTCGACGACGAGCTCGGCTTCTATCCGAACAACCGCCGCGACTATGCGCACGACGCGCCGCTGGTGGTGAAGAACCGCTATCATATCGGCATCGGCCGGGTGGCGTATCGCGGCGAGGCGGTCACATTCACCAGCATCACCGGCTACGGATCGGCGACGTTCGACCGGCGCGGCGAACTCGACTTCGCCAGCGTCGATTTCCTGCGCGAAGGATTCAACACCGAGGACCGCACGAGCTTCTCGCAGGAACTCCGCCTCCAGTCGGCCGGCCCCGGCGATTTCAACTGGATCATCGGCGCCGTCTACGCCCGCGACACCCGGGAGGAGGGCGAGCTGATCGCAGCGGGCGAAGAGAACGACATCGGCCTGCCGGCCGGCTTTGAGATCGAACTCAGCAATTCCGACGAGACAATTACCTCGCGCGCGGTCTTCGCGGAAGGCAGTTACCGCCTCGGCCGCCTGACCGCGACGGCAGGCTTCCGCTATTCGCGCGACCGGATCCGGCGCTATGAGGATCAGATCGAGTTCGGCGGCCCGCTGTCGACCGTCGAGGGCAGCCGGTCCTTCCAGGATTTCTCGCCGCGTTTCGCACTGCGCTACGAGATCAATGACGACGTCAATCTCTACGCCAGCATATCCAAGGGCTGGAAATCGGGCGGCTTCTCGCTCGATCCGCAGCGCGGCCGCATCGATTTCGGGGACGAATCGCTGTGGAACTACGAGGCCGGCATCAAAAGCACCTGGTTCGACCGCCGCCTGCGCGCCAATCTCGCCTTCTTCAGCATCGACTGGCAGGACGTGCAGGTCTCCTCGACCGTCATCTCGCGCGATTCCAGCGGCAACATCATCAACTTCGCCGGCATCTCGAACGCGGCGAGCGCGCGCAGCCGGGGGTTCGAGCTGGAGCTGCTCGGCACGCCGGTCCGGAACCTGCAGCTGGGCCTGAACGTCGGCTACCTCGACGCCCGCTTCAGGGACTTCCGGGAGGCGCGGACCAATTACGGCGCGCTCGACCTGTCGGGCGCGCCGCTGCCCAAGGCGCCCGAATGGACGATCTCGGCCTTCGCGCAATATGACATGCCGCTCGGTGGCGATCTCAACGCCTTCATCCGTGGCGAGTATTTCTACACCTCGGACGCCTATACGAACGTCAACAACATCGCAGCGGTGCGGACCGGGCGGCCGACCTTCCCGTTCCGCGTCAACGCGTATGACAAGGTGAACCTGCGCGTCGGCGTCGAGACTGACCGCTTCAGCGTCGTCGGCTATGTCGAGAACCTGTTTGATTCCGACTATTACACCGCCTCGTTCGACTTCGGCTTCGCCAATGGCGTCGCCGTCCTGCCGGCGCTGCGTCGCTGGGGGGTTCGGGCAAACGTGAGGTTCTGAGTCGCGCCTGCCGGCCGCCGCGCATCAACCCGACGATGCGCGGCGGTCCTGCCGGAGAGTGTCGAAATGAGGAGGTGGATCGCGCCCGACCCGATCCGGAACTCAGTTTCCGGCGGTCGTCTCGAGAAAGGTCAGGCACTCGATCGTGTAGCCTTCCGGATCCCGGAACATGAAGCTTCGGATCGAGCGCCGCTCCGTCAGCGTCATCGTCCGGGGCTCGCGCCCGATCGCGATGCCGAGCGATCTCACCCGGTCATGCCAGAGATCGAGCTCGGCCGGTCCGTCGACCACCAGCGTCACCATCACCGGTTTCTCATCCGACGGGCGCAGCGCCCCTCCCGTGGCGTTGACCAGACCAAGTCGCGCGCCCTGGGTCAGGGGGAACAGCCGGACCCAGTCGGGCGTGTCCTCCGGCGACCGGCCGAGCAGCCGCTCGTAGAAGGCAGCCGCGGCCGGAAGGTCGCGGTAATAGAGGAAGGTGATCTGGCCCTGCAGCATCGGCGCGGCCTGCGGCGGGGCAGGATTGGCGTGGGCACAGCCGGCGCCAAGGCCGAGCATCATGGCGAGTGCAAGTGTTTTCATGTCTGATATTTATCATCCAAATTCATATGAAACAATTGACATTCTTCGTCGATCTGGCACTCCTGAACGACCAATTTGCGGAGGAGAGGACATGGACGGAAAACTGACGCCGAGCCGGCGCGACATCATCGGCATCGGATCGCTGGTCATCGGCACGGCGGCGATCGGCGCCCCGGCCGTCGCGGCCTCCCCGACCGTGCGGATCCATTCGACCGACCCCGAATTGCAGCGGGTCGCACGCCTTTATGCCGGCGAGTTCGGCGGCGGCAGAGGGGGGCGCTGACATGGCGATCTTCGAAGTCGAAAGCTGGCGCATCCGCGAGGGCAAGGAAGAAGAGCACACGGCCGCGATGCGGGTCTATTTCGCATGGATCAAGGAGCATCGCGAGCTGTTCCACGAATGGCGCAGCGTCCGCTATTTCGAGAAGCATATCGCCGGCCCCAATACCGGCCAGTTTTTCATCATGTGGGAATATGACAACATCGCCAGCTTCGAGGCGTACAAAACGCGCCGTCGCGGCTATCCCGGCCCCTTCGCCCCGTATCGGCAGATCGACCCTTATTACATGGACGTGTTCGACCACAGCACCATGGAGGTCGAGATCTGGAACGATCAGGAGCGCGAGAACTGGCTTGTCTAGAGGGCGTTTCTGGAGTTCGAATGATGAACGAGGCTGAAGGGGCCGTCATCGCCAGCCGAAAGCCCTTCTACAAGGAGCTGTCGGCAGGCCGCACCTATCTCTGGTGCCGGTGCGGCCGGTCCAAGCGGCAGCCGTTCTGCGACGGCCGGTCACACGAGGGCACCGGCTTCGAGCCGGTCCGCTACACCTGCCAGACCGAAGGCGAGGAGGTCCTGTTCTGCGGTTGCAAGCAGACCTCCACGCCGCCCTTCTGCGACGGCACCCACAGCAACCTGCCGGGCGGCTATGCCGAGGAAGCCGAACTCACCGAGACGCTGCCCTGGGCCGCAGCCGATGCGGCGGGCGTGCGCTCGCTCGACGGGCACTGCTACGTGATCGCGCCGGGCGCGACCCGCCCCGATGCCGTGCCCGACTGGTGGTGCCGGACGCTCGTGTCGGGCGCACACGGCGCGGTGCATCAGGCGCAATTCTATGCCGAACTCAAGGCCGGCCGATCGCCGATCCTGCGCTCGCCGGCGGGAGACGTCGTGTTGTGGACGATGACGGGCGAGGCGGAGGTCGAAATCTCCGGCCGCAGCTTCACCCTCGGCGCCGACACCGGCGTTTACGTCCGGGCGGGTGAGGCATTCCGGTTCACACACAGCGGCGCCGGGTCCTTTGCGGTCCACATGCACGCCTGCCCGTCAGCGGACGAACTTGAGGAAATCGATGCGATGCCGGCCGATTTCGACACCGCATGGCCCGACCGTCTGTGCGGAGTCGACGAGGGCCAGCGCCACGACATGGGACCGCGCTATTTCCAGATGCTGGTCGACAAACGCGTCGGCTCGACCGCGGCGACGCAGTTCATCGGCCATATCCCGCTTTCACGCGCCGAGATGCACCGCCATCTCTACGAGGAGGCATTGATCGTCCTCTCCGGCGAGGGCGTGATCTGGAACGACAGCGTGCGGGCGCGGGTGCGCACGGGCGACGTCATCTTTTTCCCGCGCAAGCACCGCCATTCCCTGCAATGCACCGATCCGCAGGGCATGGACGTGGTCGGGGTTATCCATCCCGGCGACAACCCCGGCATCAACTACTGAGTGCACCACCGATCCTTCGCGCAGCGGAAACAAGGCCCGAACGCGTCAGGCTGAGTTCCAAGAGGGCTGAATGCCCTGACAGCGCACGCCTGTCGTTCGGGCGCGCGCGGCAAGCGTGACCACCCTTGCCTCTTCTTCCTCCTTCCATGTCGCGATCCGGTATCCCTACCGCCACTGGACGTTCCCGAGGGGCCCGTCGGCACGCGAGCCTTCGATGACGATCTCGCACTGCCGGCGGCCATCACGGACCACCTCGAGCCGGTAGCCCCTCATGCGACCCTCCCCGGGGGCGGCAGGAGCTCGGCCTCGAAGATCCGCCGGGGATGCACAAGCTGGGCATGATTGGCTTCGATCGGCATCTCCGCCCAGGGTGACGTGTCGGTCTGCTCCAGCACGGCAAACGTGCCGGACACGGCCAGGCTCGCGGCCTGGGCAAGGTTGCAACCTCCCCGCAGGCGGGCGGCAAGGAGCGCCGTAAGGAGATCGCCAGTGCCGGCCGGTCGCACCGGCAACCGCGGCGTCTCGATCTGCCAATCCTCGGCACTGCCACAGACGATGGTGCGGGTGATCGATCCGATAGCCACGCCACCCGTCACCACCAGCTGACGCGTGCCGCGCGCCTTCAGGGCCCGCACACCTGATCTGAGATCCGACGCCTCGCCGATCCCCGTCAGATGGCGCAGTTCCCAGGCATTGGGTGTGCCGATATCCGCGAGCGGCAGGAGGTCGTCACGGAAGGCACGGTCCAGCCCGGGCGCTGCGAAACCGCCGAGATCGTCGTCGCCCAGGACCGGATCGCAGATGTAGGTGAGGCCGGGTCGGCGCGTTTTGGCGCCCGCCACGAACTCGGCCACAACCCGGGCATTGGCCACAGAGCCCAGAAAGCCGGTGATGATCGTCGTGTCGTCATCGATCAGATCGCGTTCCTCGACTCCGCGCAGCAGATCGGCGAGCAGTTCCGGCTCGATCAGCCGTCCGCGCATCGTCGGATAATGCGGATGATTGGAAAGCAAGGCGGTCGGCACCGCCGCGACGGTGAGACCAAAGGCCTGGAGGGCGGGCACGGCGGCGCCGTTGCCGACCTTGCCGTGAACGACCTGACTCTGGATCGAAATGACGGTCATCGCGCTTCGTCGCCTCCGGCCGCTTCCGGCCAGTAGAAATCGTCGGGCATTGGCCGCGGCCCGAAGATCGCCTGGCCGACGCGCACAACGGTCGCGCCCTCCTCGATCGCCATTTGATAGTCGCCCGACATGCCCATCGAAAGTTCGTCGAACGAGGGGCCGTCGGAGCTTTCGTCGCGCAACCGCGTCCGTAACGCCTGCATGCGCCTGAAGCACGGACGAACCCGATCCGCGTCCGCCGAGAACAAGGCCAGGGTCATGAGGCCGGTCACGCGCAACGACGAGAATGCACGCAGCGCGCGCGCGAAGACGGGGGCCTCTTCCGGCGGGAGGCCGAATTTGCTCGCCTCGCCCGAGCTGTTCACCTGGATCATCACGTCGAGGACGCGGCCTTCGACCTGGAGCCGCCGATCGAGCGCAGCCGCGATCCGGAGACTGTCCAGCGCCTGGAACTCCGACGCGAACCGGGCGACATATTTTGCCTTGTTGGTCTGGAGATGGCCGATGATGCTCCAGCGGACACCGAGATCGGCCAGCGCCGGCACCTTGGTCATCGCCTCCTGCACCTTGTTCTCGCCGAATTCGCGCAAGCCGGCCGCATGGGCGGCGCGGAGCCGGAACGCCGAGACCGTCTTGCTGACCGGAAGCAGGCGCACCGATGCGGGATCACGGCCGACGCGGGCGCAGGCCTGCCCGATGCGAAGGTGGACGACGGCAAGCCGGCTCAGGACCGCCGCGGTCTCGGCGGTCGTCCGGGCCTCGATCGCCGGATCATCGGGTGTCGCTCCCCCGTTCAGCATTGCGGCGCGCCGACCGCGCAGCGCGCGCCACCCTCCCCCGATTCGGCCAATGCGGCCGGCCCAATCTCGCCGATCAGGGCCATGATCTCCGCGCCGAGCTGGAGATCCGGGACATGGCCGAACGTCTGGCGGCGCAAGCGGCCTTCGCGATCGATCAGGATGAGTGTCGGCGTGCCCTGAAGGGCGTAGCGCGCCATGGTGACGGGCACGGGTCGTCCCGTTTCATGTCGGTCGATGCCCACGGGAAAATGATAGCGATACTCGTGGAGGAAAGCTTCGAGTGCGATGCGCGTCCTTTGCGCCTGATGATGCTCGAAGACGGTGTGCAGCCCCAGCACCGCCACGTCGTCGGGCGAGAACTGATCGCGAATGCGCGCAAGCTGGGGCAATCCGCCCTGCACGCATCCGGGACAAAGCATCTGAAAGGCTTCCATGACCACGACCTTGCCACGCAGGTCGGCAAGTTGGAGCGGCTCGGGCGTATTCAGCCATTCGGCGACGAGGAGCTCGGGTGCTGGGCGAAAGGTGGGCATGGTCGATCTCCTTCGGATGGCGGATGCTGGCCTCGCATCCAATCGGTCGGCCCGCGGAACTGAGTGGCCGGGACATCGAGCGGCACGTCGAACACCGCCTTCACACGGTCCGCGCTCCTTCGAAAGGTCGATCGGGACGGGCATGCGGTCCAGTCCAATGGGCCCAGTTCGCCTGCGCCACGTCCATTGGCGCAGGTTCCTGCTCTGGGCAATCGAGGCGCAGATGGCGGTCGCCGAGCGGGGCGTCGACGAGCGCACAATGGTGCGGACGCTCCGAGCCGCGATGAGCATCGGGACGAAAGTAACGGCAGCCGACGCACATGCGCTGGGGCTGGATGTCGCCGGCCTCCTGCAAAGCGCGAATGATCTTCACCAGCCCGCGCAGGAAACCGGCTTGTTCCTCGGGGTCGAGCGTGCCGACGGCGCCCAGCAGGAAATCCGGCCAGTCGGCGACCCGCGTGGCCAGCGCTTCCCCGTCCTTCGTCAGGGTCAGCGCAACCGCGCGATGATTGTCCGCCGAACGCGCTCGGGATACGAATCCTTTGGACACGAGCGCCGCGACCGCATCACTTGCGGTCGGCGGCGTGACGCCGAGCCCTTTGGCGACCTCCTCCAGGCGCAGGCTCCGATGCGCGGCATGGAGAAGCAGAAGCGCCTGCGCCTGGGTCGGGGTGACCCGCTCGGGCGACGCCCCGCGCCAGGCATGCGTCCGCAACGCCAGACCGATCCTGGACAGGCCAGCGCTGACCCGCTCGGCAACAGGCTGGCTCGCGGCCTCAAAGTCATATGGCGGTGATTCGATCATGACGGATGTAGCAAGAAGTCGTAATTTAGGAGTCCTTATTGAGTCAAGCTCACGTGAAACGCCTCGATGAAACAGGGTCGCGGACCGACAGGTTGTGCCTCGTGGTCCAAGGCTCGGCAGGGAACCGGCACACCATGACCCCGGCCGCTGGCGATCGCACCGACGCGCTCCTACATCGGGGCAAATCAGGAGCCGCCATGACCGCCTTGTCCATCCTTGATCTCGTCAGGGTCACCGAAGCCGCCGATGCCCGCGAGGCACTCGACAATGCCCGAGACCTCGCCGCACATGCCGAGCAATGGGGCTATTCCCGCTTCTGGCTTGCCGAGCACCACAACATGCCCGGCATCGCGAGTGCGGCAACCGCGATCGCACTCGCCCATGTCGGCGGCGGGACGCACACCATCCGCATCGGCGCAGGCGGCATCATGCTGCCCAACCACGCGCCGATCGTCGTCGCCGAACAATTCGGAACGCTGGCGCGGCTCTTTCCCGGCCGCGTCGACCTCGGCCTCGGACGCGCGCCGGGCACCGACCCGCTCGCCGTACAGGCCCTCCGGCGCTATCCGGGGGCGGCCGACCGGTTTCCGCAGGACGTGCTCGAGATCCAGCACTACTTCCGCGCCGCCGAACCGGGTCAGAAGGTGCAGGCGGTCCCAGCCGCGGGGACCGACGTACCGATCTGGATTCTGGGCTCGAGCCTGTTCGGCGCCCAGCTCGCCGCCGAGCTTGGCCTCCCCTATGCCTTCGCCTCGCACTTCGCGCCGGCGCAGCTTCTCGAGGCGCTGCAGGTCTATCGTGATCGCTTCAAACCCTCACCCCAGCTCGGCGCGCCCTATGCGATGATTGGCGTCAACATCGTTGCGGCGGATACCGATGCCGAAGCGCGACGGCTCGCCACGACGCAGCAGATGTCGTTCGCCGACATCTTCCGTGGCGCGCGGGGCCTCAGCAAGCCGCCGATCGACGATATCGAGACCTACTGGTCGCCGCTCGAGAAGGCGCAGGCCAGTGCCATGCTGGCGAGAACGATCGTGGGATCGCCCGCGACGGTCCGCGCCGACATCAGGGCGCTCGTCACCGAAACCGGAGCAGACGAACTGATCGTCGTCTCCGACATCTTCGATCACGGGAAGCGGCTGCGCTCTTTCGAGCTAATCGCGGCAGCGGCAAGCGGATGCTGCGATCCGGACCTTCGCGCCGCATGACAGTCCCGATCCAGCTGGCTGACCAAAACTGACGAATGGTATCAGACGATCCGGACCGGCTTGAACACCGTCTGTTCCACCAGGTGGACTGATTCCTCGACGGCAAGGTCATAGCGCTCGGCGAGCGTGGCCACGATCCCCATGACGGTCGACTCAGGGGTGGAGGCTGCGGCCGTGATCCCGACCGATCGGGCACCGTCGAGCAGGCCGAAATCGATGTCGGCGGGGTCGGCGACAAGCTGGACGGCGTCACAACCGGCGGCGCGACCGACTTCGGCAAGGCGGCAGGCGTTGGAAGAGAAATTCTCACCGGCAACGATAATCGCGTCGACCATCGTGGCCACCTGCCGGATCGCAGCCTGGCGGTTCGTCGTGGCATAGCAGATGTCGCTGTGGGGTGGCACCGCAACGTCAGTGAAACGGCCTTTGACGGCCGCGATCACATCCGTTGATTCGTCAACGGAGTAGGTCGTCTGAACCGCATAGGCGACGGGCCTGTCATCGGCGATGCGAAGCGCACGCACGTCGTCCGCCGACCCCACCACCGAGGCCGCTCCCGCAGGCAATTGCCCCAGGGTTCCGGCGATCTCGGGATGGCCGGCATGGCCGATCAGGATCACATGGCGCCCGTCGCCATGATGACGCCGGACCTCGCGGTGGACCTTGGCAACCAGGGGGCAGACGGCGTCAAACCACGACAGTGCCCGACCATTCGCTTCGTCGACGACGTGCTGGGGAATACCGTGCGCCGACATGATGACGACACTGTTGTCGGGCACCTCGTCCAGTTCCTCGACGAAAATGGCGCCTTTCGCCTCAAGGTCGCGCACGACCGCAAGATTGTGCACGATCGGGCGGCGGACATAGACGGGGGCGCCATAGCGTTCCAGCGCCGCCTCGACTCCCTCGATCGCCCGGCGCACGCCGGCACAGAAACCGCGGGGTGCAGCGAGCAGGACACGGAGCGGCGGCCGCGAAGCGATGCCTCCGGCACGCGGCTCGACAGCCAGGGACATATGCTGCTGGTCCATCTTCCCCCCGCCTCTTCTTATGCAGGCAAAGCGGGAACAGGGGAAGATCGACAATCTTCACACAGGAACGCAGCGCAGGCACCGAAATCACGAGCCGACGACAAAGACGGTCGAAGCCCGGGCAAGCCTGTGCGATGGTCGAAGAATGCCGCGCATGCCAGAGCCGATGCAGGAGGAGCCGCCTCCACATTTGGCCCGGTCACGGATGAGTCGATGGACCTGGTTCGTCGCCGGATGGCTGTTCGTGGGACTGGGTATCGTCGGGGCGCTGCTGCCGTTGCTGCCGACCACGATCTTCATCATCCTGGCTGCAGGATGCTTCGCGCGGTCGTCACCGCGCCTGGAAACATGGCTGCTTCGACATCCGCGCTTTGGCCCAACCCTTCGAGCCTGGCGGGCCGAGGGCGCGATTCCACGGCGCGGAAAGGTCGCGGCCTGCCTCGGCATGGCGGTCGGCTATGCCCTGTTCTGGTCGAGCATGCAGCCGGGCCTGTTTGTCGATGTCGCAGTCGCCATCGCCCTCGCCGGCTGTGCAGCCTTCATCCTGTCCCGCCCCACGCCCGCGGATGAGCGCGAGGAATCCTAGAGCAGATACTTCATCACGACCGTCTGCTGGGTACGCCCTGCAATCTCGAAGCGGACATCCTCATAGCGCGGCGGGCCCATGCGGATGCGGGGGTTGCGGGAGAAGCCGAAGCCCTCACGCGGGATCGCCATCATCCGGTCGAGCCGGCCGTTGGAATTCTCGTCATGGATGACGGAGAGCGCATAGGTGCCTGGCGCAAGGCCGGTGAGATGGATGGCAGCCGCGCGGGCAGCAGGCAGTGAGCGCTTCACCGCAACAGGATCAGCGTTGCAATCCGGGAAATGAGCGGGATTGCGAGTCAGGCAGAGGCGCACGATGCCGCTGGCGTTCCTGAGGCCCTGAATGGCCAGATGCAGTTCAGCCGGTGGCGGCGCCTGCGCGGTCAACGCGAGCAGGGTCGGAGCCAGCGCCATCAGCCGGGCGGAACGTGCCCAGGCCCTTGTCGGTGCCGCAGAGACGGTCCCAGAAACGGAAATAGAGCCCATAATTGCATCCATATTGCTGGTGGTGGCGCTGATGGTGACTGGCCGTAATCAGCCAGCCCCCCGCCCGGCCCCGGACGAGCCAGCGCGGGAACATCTCCCAGCCCATATGATTGGTGACGCCCATCACCGTCATCACCGTCAGCACGACACCGAGCGCCGCGACATGAATCGGGACAGCGAGGACGAGGGCCGGAATCACGACGGCGCCGGTCAGCGCCTCCCAGGGGTGGAAGCTCATCGCCGCCCAGGCAGTGGGCGGACGGCTGGCATGATGGACGGCGTGAGCCACACGGAACAGCCTGGGCCTGTGCATCCAGCGATGCGTCCAGTAGAACCACGTGTCATGCAGGCCAAGGTAGACCAGCACCGACGCCGGCAACCACCAGAGCGGATAATCCGACACGTCGGTATAGACGCGCGTCCAGCCACGTTCCTGCCAGCCCCAGGCGAGCAGGCCAGCGGGTGCGCCGTAGATGAAGGCGCTGGCCAGAGACCATCCGATCTCACGGCGAATCTGCGGGTCGAGCCCGGCATAGAGGCCGGGGAAACGCGCGCGGGTCAGGAGGGCAAAGCCGCCGCTCACCGCAAGATAGCGGACGGCGACGATGACGGTCATCGCCAGGATCGAGGCAAGGATGGCGGTGCCGACGCTCATGCAGACGCACGACTAGCTCCGTTCGCGCCCGCTGGCTATGCGTGATCCAGTTCAAGGGAGTCTGCGTATCATGCCCCTGCCCCTCTCGTTCCTGATCCCGTTCGCTCTGGTGGCAACGACGGCGCAAAGCGAAAGCGGCGCTCGCACGTTCCGCCAGGAAGCCGAAGGCGCATGCCGCGCGGGGGATTTTTCGGAGTTCCTCTTCTACCTCGCCGGGTCTCGCGAGGGCGTGCGTTTCGCGGCCTCGCGCGTCAGGGTAACGCGGGGCGGGCGAGCCCGGGAGATCCCGCGAAGCGCCTGGCGCGGCTTCGCGATCGCAACCACAGACTGGTACTATGTCGCAGCCGACAGCCAGCCCGGCGCGCCCGATTATCTCGACGTACAGACGCGGGAAATCCGCCCCGGCACCTGGCGGGTCGATTGGGTGCGGGCGCGCTTCGATGGAAGTTCGGAAGGCGACAGCCTCGGCAATGTCGTCGAAACCTACGGTCCGCGGGGCCATTATCTGTTCAGCCGGGTCGGCAATTGCTGGCAGGTCACCGACGACGTCCTCGAAGCGGAGACCACGCGACGGCGGTAGCGGTCCGTATCGACCCCCGTTAAGAGGGCGCGGTGTCGGGGCGGAACCAACCATTGACAATCGCGGGCGGCGGCCTCGCCGGGTGCCTGACCGCGCTTGCGCTCGCGAAGCTCAGGCCCGAGGTGCCGATCCTGCTGGTCGAGCAGGGCCAGGTGTTCGGGGGTAACCATATCTGGTCGTTCTTCGACGCGGATGTCGCGGCGACGGATCGCTGGCTGGTCGAGCCGATAGTCGCGAGGAGCTGGGACGGCTACGACATCCGCTTTCCGGCGCGGGCCCGCACGCTTCCCACCCGCTACAACAGCACCCGCTCCGACCTGCTCGACGCTCTGGTGCATGAACGTCTTCGTCCAGACCAGTATCGACTTGGAGAGACGGCCAGCCGGATCGACATCGATGCACGCGGGGCGGCCAATCTCGACGCGCTCGACCTGGGCTGGCAGAAGTTCGTCGGGCGCGAATATCTCCTTGCCCGACCGCACGGCCTGACACGCCCGATCGTCATGGACGCTTGCGTCGATCAGGCGGACGGCTATCGCTTCGTCTACTGCCTGCCCTTCACCGAGGACCGTTTGCTGATCGAGGACACCTACTATTCGACCGATCCCGCGCTGGACCGGGCGGAGATCGGCGCGCGCATCGAGGCCTATGCCGATGCGCAGGGCTGGCGCGTGACCGCGCTCGAACATGAGGAGGCCGGCGTTTTGCCGGTCGCAATGGGCGGGGATTTCAATGCCTTCTGGCCCGAGGCCGAACAAAGCGCGCGGATTGGGCTGCGCGGCGGCTTCTTCCATCCGACTACCGGCTATTCCCTGCCCGATGCGGTGCGGATCGCACTGTTGATCGCGCGGCAGGCGGACTTCTCGGGCCTCCCGACACTGCTCCGGGCCGAGGCGAAACGACTCTGGAAGGCGCGCGGCTTCTACCGGCTGCTCGACAAGATGCTGTTCCGCGCCGCGGCACCCGCCGAGCGCTACAAGGTGCTCGAGCATTTCTATCGCCTGCCGCCGAATCTGGTGGAACGCTTCTATGCGGCGCAATCGACGCTGGCGGACAAGGCACGAATCCTCTCCGGCAAGCCACCGGTGCCGATCGGCCGCGCACTGAAGGCGCTCGCCGCATGACGAAAACAGCCGCGATTATTGGCGCAGGTTTCGGCGGCTTGGCGCTCGCTATCCGGCTGCAATCGGCCGGCATTGCGACGACCGTGATCGAGGCGCGCGACAAGCCGGGCGGGCGGGCCTATTTCTGGGAGAAGGACGGTCACGTCTTCGATGCCGGGCCGACCGTCATTACCGATCCCGACTGCCTGAAGAAGCTGTGGGCGCTCACCGGCGCGGAAATCGGGGCGGACGTGGAGCTCATGCCGGTCACGCCCTTCTACCGGCTCACCTGGCCGGACGGGGCGGTGTTCGACTACACCAATGATGACGCGCACCTGACGTCCCAGATTGCGGCGCTACGGCCCGAGGACGTCGAAGGGTATCGCAAGTTCCTCGCCTATTCTGCCGGTGTCTTTCGCGAAGGTTACGAGAAGCTGGGCGCGGTGCCCTTTCTCGACTTCGCCTCGATGATCAAGGCGGGGCCGAGCCTGGCGCGCTATCAGGCCTGGCGATCGGTCTATTCGATCGTTGCCGGCTATGTGAAGAACGAGAAGCTGCGCGAGGCGCTGTCGTTCCACACCCTGCTCGTCGGTGGCAATCCGATGACGACCAGTGCGATCTACGCGCTGATCCACAAGCTGGAGCGCGATGGCGGCGTCTGGTTCGCGAGGGGCGGGACCAACGCGCTGATCCGCGGCATGGTTCGACATTTCGAGCGGATCGGCGGGACAATCAGGCTCGGCGATCCGGTCGCGGAGATCATCACCGACGGAGCGCGGGCGACCGGCGTGCTGACCAGGAGCGGCTGGCACGCCCAGTTCGATGCCGTCGCCTCCAATGGCGACGTGGTTCACAGCTATGATCTCGTGAAAGGCCATGGGCGCGGGCCTGCGGCCGCGCGCAAGCTGCGCCGCAAGCGCTTCTCCCCCTCCCTCTTCGTCGTCCATTTCGGGGTGAAGGGCACCTATCCGGAGGTGCGCCACCATTCGATCCTGTTCGGGCCGCGCTATCGGGGGTTGCTCGGCGACATCTACAGCCGTGGCCGCCTTGCGGACGATCCATCCCTCTACATTCATCATCCAAGCCTGACCGATCCTGCGATGGCACCCGAAGGCCATTCGACCTTCTACGCGCTCGCGCCGGTTCCGCATCTCGGCAAGCTCGACGTCGACTGGTCGCTCGAAGCCCCCCGGTATCGGGATCGGATCCTGGAGGTGGTCGAACAGCGGCTGATTCCAGGCCTGCGCGGCAACATCACCACCGTTTTCCACTACACGCCGCAGGACTTTGCCCATGATCTCGGCGCGCATCTCGGTTCCGCGTTCAGCCTCGAACCGCTGCTGACGCAGAGCGCCTGGTTCCGCGTCCACAACCGCGACGACGTGATTCCAAATCTCTATTTCGTCGGCGCCGGCACCCATCCGGGCGCGGGGATTCCCGGCGTGATCGGCAGCGCCGAGGCGACAGCGGGGCTGATGATCGATGACTTCGGCCGCTGAGCGCGCATCCCTGGTGGCGGAAGCCGAGCGGATCATCCGCGAGGGCTCCAAGTCGTTCCGCTTCGCCAGCAACCTGTTCGATCAGCCCACCCGCGAACGGGCATGGCTGCTCTACAGCTGGTGCCGGGCCTGCGACGATCTCGCCGACGGCCAGACGCTGGGGCATGGCGCCGCAGCGCCGGCCGATCCCGAACGCCGCATCGCCTTCATCCGCGAAACGACCGATCGAGCACTGGCGGGCGAGACAGTCGGCGTCGCTCCGTTCGACGCGCTGCGCGTCGTCACGGCCGAGTGCGCGATTCCGCGCCGTTTCATGGATGACCATCTCGCCGGCTTTGCGCTCGATGCCGAAGGCTGGCGGCCGCAGAGCGAGGACGACTTGCTCCGCTATTGCTACCATGTCGCCGGCGCGGTCGGCTGCATGATGGCCGTGTTGATGGGTGTCGCCCCGGACGATCAGGACACGCTCGACCGTGCCTGCGACCTCGGCCTCGCCTTCCAGCTCTCCAATATCGCCCGGGACATCGTCGAGGACCATGGCGTGGGGCGGGTCTACGTCCCGGCAGACTGGGGTGCGGTCGATCCCGGCAATCGCGCCGGCCTTGCGGCAATGGCCGAAAGACTGGCGACGCTGGTGGCGGCCTATGAGGCTTCGGCGCGGGTGGGCGCGGCCCGCCTTCCCTTCCGCGCCCGCTGGGCGGTGCTGTCGGCCGCGGCGATCTATGGCGGCATCGCCCGCAAGGTCGTCGCGCGGGGCAGCGCCGCGTGGGACAGCCGAACGGTGGTGCACAAGCCCGAAAAGCTGGCGATGGTGATCAACGCGCTGGTCGAATGCGGCGACCAGCCGATCCCGGTGGAGCGCACCGACCTCTGGACGCGCCCGCGCTAGCGCCCTGCCGGCGCCCTGACGCCGGCCCGCTCGCGACGTTTCAGCTCGGCCTTCAGGGCCTCGGGCGGCGGCGCCCAGAGGAAACCGAAGCTGACCGTGCCCTCCCTGGTTTCGACCGCATGGTGGAGCCGATGCGCCTGGACAATGCGCTTCATGTAGGTGGATCGCGGCACGTAGCGGTGGTCGAGACGCTTGTGGACGATGACGTCGTGGAAACCGAAATAGATCGCGCCATAGGCGGCGATGCCGGCGCCGACCCAGATCGCCCAGCCGCCCCAGGCGAGATTCACGCCGCCGTAGATGAGCGTGATCGAGGGAATCGCGAAGATCACCGCATAGAGGTCATTCGCCTCCCAGTTTCCCGCGCGCGGGCGATGATGGCTGGCATGGAGAAACCAGCCGGGGCCATGCATGATCCAGCGGTGCGCCGCATAAGCGACGCCCTCCATCACGATCACCGTCGCGAGAAACAGCAGCAGACCCATGATCCAGTTCATGCGCGGCTCTATACGCCTCTGAAGCGGCTGATGCCTAGGTTTGCGTTCGCGCCGTCATCGGCTATCCTGCGCCCTCCTGGTGGGACGACATGCCTTGGCACAGGAAGTCGAACTCAAATTCGACGTCGACCCCGAAGGCGGCGCGGCGATCCGCCGTGCCGGCCTGTTCGGCAGCCAGCCGGGCCGCGCGAAGCGGCAGGACAGCATCTATTACGATACAGCCGACGGCGCACTCCGGCAGGCCGGCTTCTCGCTCCGGGTGCGCCGGTCGGGGCAGCGCTATCTCCAGACGGTCAAGCGTGATGGCGGCAGTGGTGCCGGCCTGTTCGTGCGGCAGGAGTGGGAGTGCGAAGTACCGGACTTCTCGCCCGATCTGTCGGTGTTCGAGACCCCGCCGCTGCGACAGGGGCTTGACGCGGCAGCCGGCAAACCGCTGCTTCCACTGGTCCGCACCCGGGTCAGCCGGACGATCTGGCAGGTCCGGCATGACGACAGCTGGATCGAGGTGGCGCTCGACGAAGGGGCGGTCACCGGCGGGCGGGCGCGGGCGCCGATCAGAGAGCTCGAGCTCGAACTGCTCAATGGCGCGCCCGGAGCGGTGTTCAGCCTCGCGACGGATATCGCCGCCGCGACCCCGTTGCGGCTTGGCGTGCTGAGCAAGATCGAGCGCGGCTATGCCCTGGCCGACGGCAAGCTCGCCCAGCCGGCCAAGGCGGAACCGGTTCACCTGACTGTGCCGGCGAGCGCGGGCGAGGCGTTCCATACGATCGCGCAGGCCTGCCTCCGCCATTTCCGGTTGAACGAAACGGTGCTGCTCGAGTCGCGTAACGCCGAGGCGCTGCACCAGGCCCGGGTTGCGATTCGCCGGCTGCGATCTGCTCTGTCGCTGTTCCGTCCGATCGCACAGGATCCTGAACGGCGGCATTTCAACGCGGAACTGCGCTGGCTCGGCCGGCAGCTCAGCGACGCGCGCAACCTGGACGTGCTGATCGACCAGTCAGCCGGGGACACGGGACTGCACGCCGCGCTTCAGCCGCTGCGCGAAAACGCTTATGAACATGTCGAGACGACGCTCCGATCGGAGCGCGCCCGAGCCTCGATGTTGACGTTCGTCGCCTGGCTCGAGCTGGGGACCTGGCGTCGTGGCAAGCACGCCGGGCACGACCTCGCGGCGCTCGCGAACAAGCATCTCGACCGGCAGTGGCGGAGAATCGCGCGAGACGGCGAGGATCTCGCCGCACTCGACCCGGAGGACCGTCACCGCCTGCGCATCAGGATCAAGAAGCTGCGCTACGCGACCGAGTTTCTGGCGAGCCTCTATGCAACAGCGACGCCCTCGCGGCGGAGCGGCGACTTTCTCGACGCCCTCAAGCAGCTGCAGGAGCAGCTCGGCGACCTCAACGACGCCTGGACGGCAGAGACGCTGGCCGGGAGCCTGCCGGAGGCACTGCGCCCCTCGATCCGGACCCTTCACCCCGCGCCGGACCAGCACCGCGCGCTGCATTCGGCCGGGAAAGCGCTTCACAAGGCACTGGACGCAGGCGGCTTCTGGCGCCTCCAGGGCTAGCGGGCGGCCGCGGTAAGGCGGCCGCCCTCCCGGGATCAGAACTCGACCTTGACGCCGAGGCTGAAGGACCGGCCGAGGCGATAGGAGTTGATATCGACCCGGTTGTCTTCGAATTCCTGGAATTCCTCATAGTCCCGGCCGAAGATGTTGCGCGCCTCGAACTTGAACTCGGCGCGCGCGCCGAAGATCGGCACCTCCTGGCGCAGGATGAAATCGACCCTGAGGCCAGGCTGCTCGATGATGTCGGGCTGACGCAGCAGGCCCTGGATCGGCCCGCGATTGATCACCCGCTCGCTGGCATAGTTGAACAGGAAGGTCGCCTGCGAGACCCGGTCCGTATCCTCGATGCCGATCTGCAGGTTGGCGATATGATCGGACTGGCCGGTCAGGGGAGCGCCGTCCTCGAACAGCAGCCGCGCCGCGACGGGCTGCAGATCGGGGCCGATGATCACCGTATCGTCCGCAGTGATGCTCGATTGCGTGTAGGTATAGTTGCCGATGACGATGAGCCGGCGGGTCGAGAAAAAGGAGCCGCCGAGCCTGTCGAGCGGGAAATGCGCCTGCACCTCGACCTCGGCGCCGTAGAGCTCGGCCTCCGGCGCATTGGCGAAGCCGGTGCGCAGCTGACCGCCACCCGCAAAGAACGCCGCCGCCTCAATCGGATTTTCGATACGCTTGTAGAAGCCGGCGAGCGAGAAGCGCTGTTGCGGCAGGAAATAATATTCGTAGCGGGCTTCGAAGTTCAGCAGCTCGCTGTCGACCAGGAACGGGTTGCCGGTGAATTCGCGGTCGGATTCGAAATCCTGATAGAGCTGCGGCGCCAGCTCGCGGAACTGCGGTCGGGCGATCGTCTTCGAGCCGTGCAGGCGAAGCTGCATGTCGGGCACGAAGGTCCACGTCACGGTGGCGGCCGGGAGCCAGTAGCCGTTCGAGAGGCTGGTCGGCGTGATCAGGCTGCCTGTCGGAAGCACCGTCTGCTCGGCATCCTCGTAGCGGACGCCGATCGTCGCGCGCAGCGTGTCGGTGAGCTCGGTTTCGGCCTGGACGTAACCGCCATGGATGCGCAGGTCGGCATCATAGGCGGCCGCACCTTCCGCGCCGGAAACGTCGCGCAGCTGGATGTTGTAATAATTGATGTTGAAATCGGAGAGCAGGAAGTCCGGCCGCTCCTGCGCGACCTCGATCGGCAGCACCGAGTCCGGGAGGAAATACTGGAACTGATAGCGCGACGAGCTGCGCTGGGTCTTCTGGAAGTTGTAGCCTGCCGACAGCGTGATCGGCACGTCGGCGGTAAGCCGGTAGGACAGGTCGATCGCCGCCGAATAGACGTCCTCATTGAGATCGCTGAACGCGACATTGGCGAACTGGCCGCCCGAGGAGAGGTTGTTGACATAGTCGTCGACGTCGCCGGGACCCTTGGTCGCGGGGTTGCCGTCGCCGAGGTAGAGATAGCTCATCGAGCGTTCGTAGGGCGACTCGCGCTGCGAATTCGCATAGGCGCCACGGACGTCGACGCCGAGATCGCCGAACTGGAACTCGCCGACGAGCTGCGTGTCGAACAATTGCCGCTCGAACCAGTAGGTGTTCTGCTCGATGATCGACGGCGGCAGAGCGGGATCCTGATCGGCGACGTTGCGATTGAAGCCGGCGCTGAGGCGGCCCTGCTTCAGCGTGTCGCGGATGAAGACGTTGGTCCAGCGGATCTGATGCTCGCCGAAATCGGCGCCGATACCGAACAGGCCGTTGACGATGATCCGGTTGTCGGTGCTGACCGACCGGAAGCTGGTCTGCGGCGTCCCGGCCAGCTCGGGATCGAGCGAGCTCTGCTGCAGCGCGTCGCGTGTGTGCCAGCTGTTGTCGTAGCCGAACGAGGCAAGTACGCCGACACGGCCGCCGCCGACGTCGAACGACGTCCCCGCGCTGAGCTCGCCCGAGACGTTGGCGGGAATGTCGCGGTTGCGCTGCAGCAGGTTCGTTTCGGCATTGACCAGGCTGGCGGCGAAGCCGCGGCGCTGTGCGGGCGTGGTGCTGCCGAACGTGCCCCCGACGACCGCATCGCGCAGGGCCGACGGGAAATCGCGGGTGCCGTCATCGAAACCGGTCCAGTCGGTGTCGCTGCCGTAGTAGGTGTAGCCGAGATTGAAGGTTGTCTCGGTATCGGCGCCGGTGCCGAACTCGACGGTGAGGAAGCTCTCGCGCGGAACAGCCGGGGTGGTGAGGTTGATGACGCCTCCGCCGAATTCGCCGGGATAGTTGACCGAATAGCTCTTCTGGACGAGCGCGCTCGCCACCACGCTGGTCGGGAAGATATCGAGTGGCACGACGCGGCGCAGCGGCTCGGGACTCGGCAGGGGCGACCCGTTGAGCAGGGCCGAGGAATAACGGTCGCCGAGACCGCGGACGAAGACGAAGCCGTTGCCGACCACCGACAGGCCAGTCACCCGGGTGAGCGCGCCGGCGATATCGCCTTCGCCAGTCCGCTCGATGTCCTCGTTCGATAGCAGAGAGATCACCTGCGGCGTGCGGCGGACGATGTTGCCCCGGCGCGTGCCGGTGACGACGATGTCCGGACCGGACGACGGATCGGCACCGGGGACCGAAACCTCGATTTCCTGCTCCTCTTCAGCCGCCGGCCCGGGAGGCTGCGCCGGATCGACAGCGGCCGCCTCGGGCTGCGCGGCGTCTTGAGACTGGGCAAGGGCGGCGGCGGGCGCGACGAGCGCCGTCGTGATGAGCAGCCCCCCGGCGATGATCGACTTTCTCATGGGTTTCCCCCGGTATCTGGCAAACACGAAGGGGCGGCGACCGCGGCCGCCGCCCCGGTAGGCGTGGCGGCGGCGATCAGTTCGTCGGGATCGTGGTGCACGACCCGCTGGTGCTGCCGAAGTTCGCGTAGCCGGAATTGCAGGCCCAGCCGGCGTACCAGGTGTCGCTCGCGTTGCGGACTGCACCGACATAGGTGACCGCCGAGAGCCGGTTCGGCGCTGCCGCGTTCGGCTGGCCGGTGCCGGCGAACGTGTCGTTGTTGAACGGCGTCGGATCGGTGGCGGTGACCCCCGTCTCGTTCGCGCCATTGATGAACACGCTGGTCAGCGACGCGGTAAACGCCGAATTGTTGTTGTTCGTGCCTGTGCCGAAGATCGTTGCGACCGCGGCCTCGTTGCCGTCGGCACGGAAGGCCGTGGTGCACTGCATCACCACCGAGCGGAACACCGGCGGCCCCAGATCCTGGAGCGCATTGTCGGCGGCGCGGGTGGTCGTCCCGCCCGTCTCGTCGATGTCGAGGCAGGCCTGCGGGCTGACGATGACGCTGTTCAGCAGCGCATAGTCGGTACCGCCGCGCAGCAGCATGGCGTTGCCGCCTGAACTGGTCTTGCTCTGGACGAAGGTCGCGTTCGACACGCGGGTATATTGTCGCGGCAGGGCGTCCTCGTTGTTGTTCGAGTCCGCCTCGAGCATCGAGTCGCCGTCCGGCGCATTCGGGCGCTGGATGCCGATGACGAACTGATGGGTGCCACGATAGCCGAGATCGGTGTCGAGATTGTCGTCGTCGGCGCCGGTGATCACCAGATATTTGGTGTTCACCCGGCCACCGAAGATCTCGATACCGTCGTCCGAGCTGTTGTGGACCTGGATGTGGTCGATCGTCGTCAGCTGGCCGACGCCGCCCATGGTGAGCCCCTGAAGCTCGTTGCCCGGGGCGATGGCAAAGCCCGAATAGCGGATCTGCACATATTGCATCGCGCCGCTGTTGTCGTTCGGGGCGCTACCGCCGTAGAGCGAGCCGGTCGTACCCTCGACCACTTGCTGGCAGCCCGACGAACCGCCCGGGACCGCGGTGTTGCAGTCGCTGATCGGCGCGCGGCCAAGCAGGATGACACCGCCCCAGAGGCCCTGGCTGGCATCGGTCGTCGTGCCGAGGATGTTGTCGCGGGCGGTGAAGATGATCGGGTTGGTGGCAGTGCCGACCGCCTGGATCCGCGACCCGCGATTGACGACGAGATAGTCATTGCCGGCCGAGCCGAACAGGACGGTTCCCGCCTGGATGGACAGCGTTACGGACTGGCAGCCCGCCAGCGGCGCGGCCGTGTCGCCACCGCAATCGGTGCCGACATTGACCGGACCGACGATCGAATAGGCCACGCCCGGGACGTTCTGGAGCGTCGTATCCTGGGTGAAGCGCGGCGGCAGCGCGCAGGCGCGGCGCGAGCCGACGACGCCATTGTCGGTGAAGCCGGTGGGGCAGCTCGCCGCCGGCGTGCCCGGAGGCGTCGGGGTCGGCGTCGGGGGCGTCGGGGTCGGCGTGGGCGTGGGGGGCGGAACGACGATGATATTGCCTTCTCCGGGCGATGCCACATCGTCGGCACCACAGGCCGCGAGCGGTATCAGGGTGCTGAGCAGGAGAAGGGCGCGAATCTTGGACATGAAAACCCCCTTGGTGAGACGTGCGGGCGACTCGCGGGAGTTGAGCCGGCCTCGGGGGCAGCAGCTAGGGAGCTATTGTGATGTTTCTATTACACGAATCCAAGTAATGATTCCGTCGCCTTGGCGTAATATTACAGACAATGAACTGTCTCTAATCAGACCTTCTGCCTACACATAATTGTAACATCATCGCGCAAGCCCTCCGGTCGTGGCGAGCCGCATCGGACGGCCGCCGCGCTCGATCTCGAACTCGACCCGCTCGGAATTGGCGATCGTCCAGGCCAGTTCCTCCAGCCGCTCCTCGTCGAGCTGGCTTCCGTTCACGCGCAGGATGACGTCGCCGGGCCGAAGCCCGGCTCGCGCGAGCACCGGCAGGTTCGCACCCGGCCGGACGACGTGGCTGGCAATACGCTCGCCCGTACGGCGCGGTTCGAGGCCGAGCCGGTAACGCAGCGTCTCCTCGCGCTGCGCGGCCTCGGGCGCTGCCGCAGCCGGAACAGGCGCGGCGGGCGCATCGGCGGCCGTGACCCCCGTAAAGTCGAGGCGGAACGCGCCGGCCCCCGATCGCAGCAGCGCGTGATCAACCCGGACCTGCTCGAGCTTCAGCCCCGGCAGGACGTCTCGCCCCAGCATGACGAGGCGCTGATTCCCGCTCGGCATGGCGATGATCGCGCCGGCACCGGTGACGCCGTGCAGCCGCAATCCTTCGGGCGACGCTGCGGGCGACACCGGCGGCGGCGCGGGTTGCTGCGGCGGGGCGGCCACCGGTGGCGGAGGCGGCGCGACGGGTACGGGCGATGGTGTCTCGCCAGGTGCGGCCAGGAGCAGACAGGCCAGGGCGAGCAGAAGCAGCCCGGCGACGCCGCCCAGGATCAGGAGCCGTCGCTCAGCCGGCATCGTCGTCGAGCGCATAGCCGGCCGACCGCACCGTGCGGATCAATTCCGGCCTGCCTTCGACGTTGATCGCCTGCCTGAGCCGGCGGATGTGGACATCGACGGTGCGCGGTTCGATGTCGCGTTCGCGCCCCCATACAGCGTCGAGCAGCCGTTCGCGCGAGAAGACCCGCGCGGGATGTTCGAGAAAGTGACGGAGCAGGCGGAATTCCGTGGGCCCGAGCGCGATCGTCCGGCCGGCACGGCGGACACGGTGGCGGACGATGTCCATCTCGAGGTCGCCGAGCCGCAGATGCTCGCCGGCCATCGCCGGGCGCACCCGGCGGAGCACGGCGCGAACCCGGGCGATGAGTTCGCGCGGGGAGAAGGGCTTCGTGACATAGTCGTCCGCGCCGGTCTCCAGGCCCCGCACCCGATCCGCTTCCTCACCGCGGCCGGTCAGCATGATGATCGGCACATTGGCGGTGCCGGGCGAGCGGCGCAGCCGGCGGCACACTTCGATCCCCGATATCCCCTCGATCATCCAGTCGAGCAGGATGATATCCGGCGTGGTCTCGGTCGCGAGCATCATCGCCTCGTCGCCATCGGGCGTATGCTCGACTTCGAAATCCTCGCGCTGGAAATGCCATTGCAGCAGGTCCGCAAGTGCAGGATCGTCCTCGACCAGGAGGAGGCGGGGCTTCATCACACCGCCCATCGCGCCCGCTCGGGACGGCTGGCGATCAGCGATGTCTGGCGGATGTCGGCCACCGTCTCTCCTTCGCGTCCTGGGCGCGATGATCTGGCTAACCCCCTTTGAGGGAACATCCGTGACAGAAGGATGACATTTGCATGACGGTCGCGAAAGGGGTCGGCAGCCCTGCATGGCGAGCGAGCAGCGGCGCGCGACATCACTGAAACCCGCTTGACGGCCGCCGCCATATCGATAGTTTAGTACTAAAGCATCTGGGAGGCGAATATGCGGATCGCGTGCCTGGGCGGGGGACCGGCCGGGCTCTACTTCGCGATATCGATGAAGCTGCGCGACCCTGCGCACGAAATCGACCTGTTCGAGCGCAACCGCCCGGACGACACGTTCGGCTGGGGCGTCGTCTTCTCCGACCAGACGGTCGAGAATCTGATGGCGAACGATCCCGTTTCGGGGACGATCATCGCCGGCGAATTCGCCCATTGGGACGATATCGACGTCCATATCCACGGCGAGACGATCCGCTCGTCCGGCCATGGCTTCATCGGCATCGGCCGCAAGCGGCTGCTCGGCGTCCTGCAGGCGCGCGCGCGCGAACTGGGCGTGAATCTCCATTTCGAGCATGAGGCGAGCGCCGACCTGGCGGACTGGTCCGGCTACGATCTGGTCATCGCGGCCGACGGCGCGAACAGCCGCATCCGCACCCGCTACGAGGAACATTTCGGCCTCGACATCCAGGTCAAGCGCAACAAGTTCTTCTGGTTCGGCACGGCGAAGACGTTCGACGCCTTCACCTTCGCGTTCGAGAAGACACGGGCCGGCTGGGTCTGGGCGCACGCCTATCGATTCGACGACGACCTTTCGACCTTCATCGTCGAGATGGACCCGGAGACCTGGGCCGGGCTCGGCCTCGACCAAATGGACCAGCCGGAGGCGATCGCGCTCTGCGAGCGGATCTTCGCAAACTATCTGGACGGCCATGCGCTGATGTCCAACGCGACACACCTGCCGGGGCCGCAGGCGTGGCTCAACTTCCGGCGGATCGTCTGCGACACCTGGTCCCATGACAAGCTGATCCTGCTCGGCGACGCGGCCCACACCGCCCATTTCTCGATCGGCTCGGGGACCAAGCTCGCGCTCGAGGATGCGATCAAGCTCGCCGAGGTGCTGAACCGCCCCGGTCTCGGCCGCGATGCGGCGCTCGCCGAATATCAGGCCGAGCGCAATCTGGAGGTACTGAAGCTCCAGAACAGCGCGCGCAATTCGACCGAATGGTTCGAGACCCTGGACCGCTACCTTCATTTCGAGCCGATCCAGTTCGCTTACTCGCTGCTCACCCGTTCGCAGCGGGTCAGCCACGAAAATCTGCGGCTGCGCGACAAGGCCTGGCTGGAGGGCGTCGAGCGCTGGTTCCAGTCGAAGGCGGCGGGCAAGCCGGTCAACGAGCCGGCGCCGCCGATGTTCGCGCCATTTCGCCTGCGCGAGATGGAGGTGGTCAACCGGATCGTCGTCTCGCCGATGGCGACCTATTCGGCGGTGAACGGCGACCCGAACGATTTCCATCTCGTCCATTACGGGGCGCGGGCCAAGGGCGGCGCGGGGCTCCTCTACACCGAGATGACCTGCGTCTCGGCGGAGGGGCGGATCACGCCGGGCTGCCCAGGCATCTACACCGATGCGCAAGTCGCGGCGTGGCGGCGGATCGTCGACTTCGTCCACGGCAACGGCGGCGCCAAATTCTGCCTGCAGCTTGGCCATTCGGGACCGAAGGGATCAACGCGTGTCGGCTGGGAAGGCTATGACGTGCCGCTGGCAAGCGGCAACTGGCCGATCATGGCCGCCTCCGACGTGCCATGGAGCCTGGACAATCAGGTGCCGCACCCGATGACCCGTACGGATATGGACCGGGTGACCGCCGAATTCGTCGCTGCGGTCCATCGCGGCCTCGAAGCCGGATTCGACATGATCGAGCTCCATGCCGCGCACGGCTACCTGCTCTCCAGCTTCATCACGCCGCTCACCAACAAGCGTACGGATGAATATGGCGGCAGCCTCGAGAACCGGCTGCGCTTTCCATTGGAGGTGTTCAGGGCGATGCGCGCGGCCTGGCCGCAGGAAAAACCGATGTCGGTGCGCATCTCGGCCAATGACTGGATGGGCGATCTCGGCGTGACGCCGGACGAGGCGGTGGAGATCGGGCGGGCGTTCACCGAAGCGGGCGCGGACCTGATCGACGTGTCGGCCGGGCAGACCTGGGCGGACTGCAAGCCGATCTACGGCCGGATGTTCCAGACGCCCTTCGCCGATCAGGTCCGCAACGAGGGGCGGCTGACCACCATGGCGGTCGGCAATATCTATGAGCCGGACCATGTGAATTCGATTTTGGCGGCGGGCCGCGCCGATCTGGTCGCGCTCGCCCGGCCGCATCTCATCGACCCGATGTGGACCCTGCGAGCGGCGGCGCAGCAAGGCTATCGCGACGCTGCTGTGCCCCTGCCCTATCTCGGCGGGATGGCCCAGCTCGCCCGCAACCTCGCGCGCGAGGCGGAGATGAAAGCGTGAGACTTGCGGGCCGTCACGCGGTCGTGACCGGGGGCGGCACCGGCATCGGCGCCGCGATCGCCCGCGCGCTGGCTGCCGAAGGCGCGAAGCTGACACTCGTCGGGCGCCGTCGGGACAAGCTGGAGGCCGTCGGGGCTCGGCTCGCCGGCGCGCTGGCGGCACCGGCCGACGTGACCGACCGCGCGGCCGTCGATGCCGCCTTCGATCTTGCGCGCCGGACGAACGGGCCGATCACGATCCTGGTCAACAATGCCGGGGCGGCTGCCGGTGGGCCGTTCCAGCGTGTGAGCCCCGAAGAGTGGCAGGCGGCGATCGCCGTCAATCTCGATGCGCTTTTCCATTGCTGTCAGGCGGCCTTGCCCGATTTGATCGGGGCCGAGGCCGGCCGGATCGTCACCATCGCCTCAACGGCCGGCCTCCAGGGCTTCGCCTACACGGCGCCCTATGTCGCGGCGAAGCACGGCGCGGTGGGCCTTACCCGAGCGCTTGCCGCCGAGTTTTCCGGGACGCGGCTCACCGCCAATGCGATCTGTCCCGGTTTTACCGAGACCGAACTGGTTGCCGAAGCCATCGCCAAGATCCGCGCCAGAACCGGACGCAGCGAAGCCGAGGCGCGGAACGCACTCGCGCAAATGAATTCGTCCGGTCGCCTGATCGCGCCCGAGGAGATCGCCCAGGCGGTGATCGGCCTCTGCCTTTCCGCCCGCAACGGCGAAGCCGTGGAGATCGCATGAAGCACGTCGTCCCCATTCCCGAGAAGCATGACGGCAAGCTCGGCGATCGATCCAATACCCGCGTCTGGCTGCGCCTCCTCTCCTGCACGATGGCGATCGAGAAAGAGATCCAGCGCCGCTTCGCCGAGCGGGGGATGACCCTGCCGCGCTTCGACGTGCTCGCCGCGCTCGACCGCTGCCCGGAGGGGATGACCATGGGCGCGCTCTCGCAGGCACTGCTCGTCACCAACGGCAACGTCACCCAGCTTGCGCAGAAACTGAAGCGCGACGGCCTGATCGTGGTCACGCCGCTGCCCACCGACCGGCGCACCTCGATCGTGAAGCTGACCGACGAGGGCCGGCAGCAGTTCCACAAGCTTGCCCGTGCGCACAATGACTGGATCGACCAGATGCTCGCCGGCCTCGACTTCACCCAGCGCGAGCGGCTTTACGTGGCGCTCGGCACGATGAAGATCTCGATCGCCCGGGCGGCGCAGGGAAGGAAAGCACGATGAATCCGGACAGCTTCGCGCCCACCCATTTCAAATGGGATTATGCCGATGGCATCGCGACGGTGACGCTGAACCGGCCCGAGCGGAAGAACCCGCTCACCTTCGACTCCTATGCCGAGCTGCGCGACATGTTCCGGGCGCTGGTCTACGCCCGGGATGTGAAAGCGGTGGTGGTCGCCGGCGCGGGCGACAATTTCAGTTCGGGCGGCGATGTGCACGAAATCATCGGGCCGCTCACCGAAATGGACATGCCCGGCCTTCTCGACTTCACCCGGATGACCGGTGACCTCGTCAAGGCGATGCGCGGCTGCCCGCAGCCGATCATCGCGGCGCTGGACGGCGTGTGCGTCGGCGCAGGCGCGATCATGGCCATGGCCTCGGACATGCGGATCGCGACGCCCGAGACGAAAACGGCCTTTCTCTTCACACGCGTCGGCCTCGCCGGCTGCGACATGGGCGCCTGTGCGATTCTGCCGCGGATCATCGGCCAGGGCCGGGCCTCGGAGTTGCTGTTCACGGGCCGGGTAATGAGTGCCGAAGAAGGGGACAGATGGGGTTTCCACAACCGGCTCGCACCGGGAGCGGACCTCCTGGCCGAGGCCCGGACGCTGGCGCGCAGCCTCGCCACCGGCCCGACCTTCGCGCACGGCATCACCAAGACCCAGCTCAACACCGAGTGGGCAGTGAGCCTGGAAACGGCGATCGAAATGGAGGCGCAGGCGCAGGCGATCTGCATGGCGACCCAGGACTTCCGTCGCGCCTTCGAGGCGTTCGCTGCGAAACGAACACCGGTGTTCGAGGGCAATTGATGGCCGACCGCACATTCCTCGACTGGCCGTTCTTCGACGATCATCACCGCCGGCTGGCGGGTGATCTCGAAAGGTGGTGCCTCGCCCATCTCGCCGAGGTCGATCACAGCGATGTCGATGCCGCTTGCCGCACCCTGGTCCGCAAGCTCGGCGATGGCGGCTGGCTGCGCTACTGCGTGCCGGCCGCGTGGGGCGGCGCGCATGAGACGCTCGACGTTCGCTCGCTGGCGCTCATCCGCGAGACGCTGGCGCGCTACGACGGACTCGCCGATTTCGCCTTCGCCATGCAGGGGCTGGGATCGGGCACGATCAGCCTGTTCGGCTCCGAAGACCAGAAGGCGCGCTACCTTCCGGCAGTCGCGCGGGGCGAGCAGATCGCCGCATTCGCGCTCACCGAACCCGGCACCGGCTCGGACGTCGCCAACCTCGCGACCAGCGCGGTCGAAGACCGTGAGGGCTACACGATCGACGGCGCCAAGACTTACATCTCCAACGGCGGCATCGCCGATTTCTACGTCCTGTTCGCGCGCACCGGCGAGGCGCCGGGATCGAAGGGCATCTCCGCCTTCCTCGTCGATGCCAATGCGCAGGGTTTCGATGCCAGCGATCGGATCGCGGTGATCGCCCCGCATCCACTGGCGACGCTGCGATTCAGCCAGACCCCCCTGCCCCATTCGGCGCTTCTCGGCGAACGCGGGCGAGGCTTTGCGCAGGCAATGGCGACGCTGGACGTGTTCCGTACCACCGTCGGTGCGGCGGCGCTGGGCTTCGCCCGGCGGGCACTCGACGAAGCCACTGCACGGGCGATGGAGCGCAAACTCGGCGCGGGCACGCTGGCCGACAACGGGATCGTCCAGTCGATGCTGGCCGACATGGTGCTCGACGTCGACGCCTCGGCACTGCTGATCTACCGCGCCGCCTGGCTGCGCGACGTGAGGGGCCAGCGCAACAGCCGCGAGGCGGCACTCGCCAAGCTGCATGCGACCGACAGCGCGCAGCAGGTGATCGACAAGGCGGTGCAGATTTTCGGCGGGCTCGGCGTCACCGTCGGCGTCCCGGTCGAGCGACTCTACCGCGAGATTCGCGCGCTCAGGATCTATGAGGGAGCTTCGGAGGTGCAGAAGGTGGTGATCGCCCGCAATCATCTGGCGGAGTTCGCGAAATGAGGGCGCTGCTGCCGCCCGGCTGGCCAAGGCCGAAGGGATATTCGAACGGCATTTCCGCGAAGGGGCGGCTCGTCTTCACCGCGGGAGCCGTGGGCTGGACGGCTGAGGAGCGGTTCGAACATGACGATGTGGCCGGCCAGTTCCGGCAGGTGCTGCTGAACATCCTCGCCATTCTGGCGGAGGATGGCGCCGGGCCGGAGCATATCGTGCGGATGACCTGGTACGTCACCGACATCCCGGAATATCGCGCGAGCCTGAAGGAGATCGGAGCGGCCTACAAGGAACTGATCGGCCGGAATTTCCCGGCCATGGCGGTTGTCGGGGTAAGCGAGCTGGTCGAGCCCAGGGCCAAGATCGAGATCGAGACGATCGCGGTGGTCCCGGAGTGATCGACGGCTTCATCCGCGACCGTCTGCCGCCGCCCGGGGCGCAACCCGAATTCCTGTTCGACCTGCCCGAGCTTCGATATCCGGAGCGGCTCAATGCCGCCGTCGAGCTGATCGACGGGGGCGATCCGGGGTCGGTGGCAGTGCTGAACGATGCCGGCGCCTGGACCTATGGCCGGATGAAGGACCTTTCCGACCGTGTCGCGCGTCTGCTGGTCGAAGAGGAAGGACTGGTCCCCGGCAATCGGGTGTTCCTGCGCGGGCCGAACAACGCGATGCTGTTCGCGGCCTGGCTGGGCGTGCTCAAGGCAGGCGGCGTAGTCGTCGCGACCATGCCGCTGCTCCGCCCGGGAGAGATCTCGACGATTGTGGAGCGGGCAAGGGTCAGCCACGCGATCGTCGACTCCCGTTTTCTCGCCGATTTCGCGGCGAGCGGCGGGACCGGATCGCTGCTTACCTACGACGGTGACAGCGGGACGGGCGATCTGGAACGGCGGCTGGAAAGCATGGCGCCGGGCTTCACGCCGGTCGACACCCACCGCGACGACGTGGCCCTGGTCGCTTTCACCTCGGGCACGACAGGTAACCCCAAGGGGTGCGTCCACTATCACCGCGACATTCTCGCCTCCGCCGACAGCTTCGCGCGCCATATCCTGAAGCCCCGGCCCGGCGATCGCTGGGCCTGTTCCGCGCCGCTCGCCTTCACCTTCGGGCTCGGCATGATCCTGATCTTCCCGTGGCGCTTCGGCGGCACCGCCGTGACGATCGAGACTCCGGGGCCGAAACCCCTTCTGGAGGCGATCGCCCGGCACAAGGTGAGCGTGCTCGCGACCGCACCGACCGCCTACAAGGCGATTCTCGGGGCAATCGGGGAGCACGACATTTCGACGCTGCGCACCTGCGTGTCGGCGGGCGAGCACCTGCCCGCGGCGACCTGGCACGCCTGGCACGACGCGACCGGCATCCGGATCGTCGACGGGATCGGCGCGACCGAGATGATGCACATCTTCATCTCCGCCTCCGGCAGCGACATCCGCCCCGGCGCGACCGGCAAGGCCGTGCCCGGCTATGTCGCGACGGTGCTGGACGAGGAGAACCGGCCAATGGCAAGCGGCACCGGGCGCCTCGCGGTCAAAGGCCCGACGGGCTGCCGCTATTTCGACGATCCGCGTCAGGCGAATTATGTGGTGGGCGGCTGGAACGTCACCGGCGACACCTATCGCAAGGATGAGGACGGCTATTTCTGGTATCTCGCCCGCTCCGACGATATGATCATCTCCTCGGGCTACAACATCGCCGCGCCCGAGGTGGAAAATGCCCTGCTCGGCCATGATGCGGTGCAGGAATGCGCGGTGGTCGGCGCGCCCTGCCCCGAACGCGGTCAGAAAGTGAAAGCATTTGTCGTCCTCGCGCCCGGCTACGTACCCGATGTCGGCATGGCGACACTGCTTCAGGACCATGTGAAGGCCGAGATCGCCCCCTACAAATATCCGCGCGAGATCGCCTTCGTCGACGCGCTGCCGAGGACCGCAACCGGCAAGCTCCAGCGCTATGCGCTGAAAGAGACCCCGAGCTGAGCCTCCCGCCGTCAAAGCGCCGCAATTCGGCGCAAGACTGAGGTCATCCCACGGGGGGAGACAGCTATGAAGAAGCTTGTGATCGCGTCACTTGTCGCGGGGCAGATGCTTGCCATGGTCCAGCCTGCGATGGCCGCTGCGCCCGTCAACGTCGGAACCCGGCACGCGGGAGCCTTCGCCGGCCTTCGCGTCCGTGTTCCGCTCGGCGGCCCGCGGCCCGAACGCCAGGTCCGCGCCGGCCTTGCGCTGGCGCCGACGCTCCAGAACCGCGCGGCGCTCGGCGAAACCCGGTCGCAGATCGGAGAAGGGCTGGAGTTCGGCTATCGCTCCGGTCGCCCGGCCTCCTTCTCGATCGCCGGCCGCGACCTCAATCGACAGGGCCTCGGCGTCCAGGGCGATGGGGATTCGGGCGGACCAAGCACGCTCGGCTGGACCGCGATCGTCGTCGGTGGCCTGCTCGTCGCGGGCGCCGCTGCGTTGGCCATTTGCGCCAGCAGCACGGGGTGCTGGAACAGCGACTGACGAGGCGTCAGGCGTCGATCGTGATATGGCCCGGCGTCGCCGCGACGCGTCCGAGCCAGGCCTGCACGTTCGGATAGTCGGCAAGCCGGAAACCACCATCCTCGGCAACATGGGAATAAGCATAGAGCGCGATGTCGGCGAGGCTCATGCGCGCGCCGACCAGATAGGGATGCCGCGCGAGATGCTCGTCCATCAGCCGGAGCGCGGCCTCGCCGGCGACCCTCTTGCCCGGCAGCTGGGCACGCTGGACATCGGTCCAGTTCTCCTGCCCGACCCAGCCGTACCAGAAGCGCAGGGTCGCGACATTCGGCTCGTGATTATATTGTTCGAAGAACATCCAGCGCAGCATGTCGGCGCGGTCGAAACGGTCCTCGGGAATGAGCGGCGTGCCATCGGCGAGATAGAAGCAGGCAGCATTGCTCTCGGGGATGAAACGATCCTCCACCTGCAGCACCGGGATACGGCCGTTGGCATTGATGCCGGCGAGAAATTCGGAAGTCCGGGTCTCGCCCTTCATGATGTCATATTCGCGCCGCTCGAGCGGAAGAGCGAGCAGGGCCGCAGTCAGCCGGATCTTGTAGCAATTGCCCGACCGGGCATATTCGTGCAGCACCAATGACATTCGGTAATCCTCCCTCGTCTCCGCGCCTTTTCGTCGAGTTCGGCCGCTCGCGGAAACAAGTTCGCCGCGGACGCCGACAAAGCCGGCTTATCGATGCACTTCCAGCACGATCTTGCCGACATGGTCGCCCGTTTCCATCCGCCGATGAGCCTCGGCAGCGTCTGCGAGCGGAAAGGTCGCGTCAACGATCGGCCTCAGCCTGCCTTCGGCGGCCAGCGGCCACACGACCTCGCGCAGTTCCCGGGCGACCAGGGATTTGAAGGCGATCGAACGCGGCCGGAGCGTCGACCCGGTGAGGGTCAGGCGACGTTGCATCACCTTGACGATGTTGAGTTCGGCCTTTGCGCCACCCTGCACCGCGATCGAGACGTGACGCCCCTCCTCGGCGAGGCAATCGAGATTGCGCGGGAGATAGTCGCCGCCGACCATGTCAAGGACGATATCGACGCCCCGCCCGCCCGTCAGGCGGCCCGTTTCCGCGACGAAATCCCGGGTGCGGTAGTTGATCGCATGGGCCGCGCCGAGCGCTTCGGCGCGCCGGCATTTCTCGTCGTTGCCGCATGTGACGAAGATCTTCACGCCAAACAGATTGCCGAGCGCAATCGCCATGGTGCCAATGCCACTGGTGCCGCCATGGACGAGCGCAATCTCGCCATCGCGGGCATAGGCGCGCTCGAACAGATTGGACCAGACGGTGAAGAGCGTTTCGGGAAGCGCCGCGGCCTGGACGAGCGTAAGCGCGTCCGGCACGGGAAGGCACTGGCCGGCGGGCGCAAGCGCGTATTCGGCATAGCCCCCGCCCGCGATCAGCGCGCAGACCAGCTCACCGACGGCCAGGTCGACACCCTCACCAACCGCCGCAATCTCGCCTGCGACTTCCAGCCCCGGGATCGAGGGCGCACCTGGTGGCGGCGGATAGGCACCGCGTCGCTGAAGAATGTCCGGCCGGTTCACGCCGGCGGCGGCGACCTTGATCAGGACCTCGCCCGGGCTCGGCCGCGGTATCGGCCGGCGGACCAGCGTCAGCACCTCCGGGCCGCCGGCTCCGGCCGGATCGATCGCGTTCATCTCGTCCGGAAGGCTGGCCATGCTGTGCCCGATTCGCGGCTGGAAAGGTCGCGGATTTATTGACTTGCGCGCCACGCTGGTCAACGCTGCCGCCATGGACCTCGACGAGCTCCTTCCGGACAAGCCCGACGATCCGTTGACCCTGCTTGCCAGGCAGGATCTCGATCCCTTTTCCGTCCACGAGCTGGAGGCGCGGATCGCCATCCTCGAGACGGAGATCGCCCGTGTGAAGGCCAAACTGGCAAGCTCGGTTAACTTCCGCGCAAGTGCGGATGAGCTATTCAGGAAACCCTAGGGCGGGAGCGGCAGCGGGCGAGTTTTCCCCAGTGATTTCCCGCGGCGGCTTGATGAAGGGGGAACGAAGCCCGACATTGGGGTCAAGTGGCCCGCGGATTCGGCTGCGGGCCGGTCAGGAGTAACCCATGCCGTCCTTTGCCCGTGAACTCGAGCAAACGCTTCACAACGCCCTCGCCGAGGCGAGCGGTCGCCGGCACGAATATGCGACCCTTGAGCATCTGCTGCTTGCCCTCACCGAGGACGTCCATGCCGGACGGGTGATGGAAGCGTGCGGCGTCAATCTCGTCGAATTGAAGGACCAGGTCCGCCACTATCTCGACAGCGAGCTGGAGGCGCTGAAGGTCCAGGCCGACACCGACCCCTCGCCCACCAGCGGCTTCCAGCGCGTCGTCCAGCGCGCCATCCTCCACGTCCAGTCATCCGGCCGCGACGAGGTGACGGGCGCGAACGTGCTCGTCGCCTTGTTCTCCGAGCGCGAGAGCTATGCCGTCTACTTCCTGCAACAGCAGGACATGAGCCGCCTTGATGCGGTGACCTACATCTCCCACGGTGTGGGTAAGGGCGAGACGACGGCCACGCAGCCCGCCGAGGCCAAGGGCGCCGAGGAGACGAAACAGGAAGAAGGCAAGAAGAAGCCCGAATCGGCCCTCAAGCAATTCACGGTCAATCTCAACGAGAAGGCCGCGGAAGGCCGCGTGGACCCGCTGATCGGCCGCGGGCCGGAAGTCGACCGCACCGTCCAGATCCTCTGCCGCCGCAGCAAGAACAACCCGCTCTATGTGGGCGATCCGGGTGTCGGCAAGACCGCCATCGCGGAAGGCCTCGCGCGCAAGATCATCGAGGGCGACGTGCCTGAGGTGCTGAAGCCCGCCGTCATTTATTCGCTCGACATGGGCGCGCTGCTCGCCGGCACTCGCTATCGCGGTGACTTTGAGGAGCGACTGAAGGCCGTCGTGAACGAGCTGGAGAAGCTGCCCGATGCCATCCTGTTCATCGACGAGATCCATACGGTGATCGGAGCCGGCGCCACGTCGGGCGGCGCCATGGACGCGTCGAACCTGCTGAAGCCAGCACTTTCGGGCGGCACGATCCGCTGCATCGGCTCGACCACCTACAAGGAGTTCCGCAACCATTTCGAGAAGGACCGGGCATTGCTCCGCCGGTTCCAGAAGATCGACGTCAACGAGCCAACCCTGGAAGACACGATCAAGATCCTCGCCGGGCTGCGCTCGGCCTTCGAGGAGCATCACAGCGTCAAGTACACGCCCGATGCGATCAAGGCGGCGGTCGAGCTGTCGGCCCGCTACATCAACGACCGCAAGCTCCCCGACAAGGCGATCGATGTGATCGACGAGGTCGGCGCGATGCAAATGCTGGTGCCACCCAGCAAGCGCAAGAAGACGATCACCGTGAAGGAGATCGAGGCTGTCATCTCGACCATGGCCCGCATTCCGGCCAAGAGCGTGTCGAGCGACGACAAGAAGGCGCTCGAGCATCTCGACAAGGATTTGAAGCGGGTTGTGTTCGGCCAGGACGACGCGATCAGCCGGCTCGCGTCGGCGATCAAGCTCAGCCGCGCCGGCCTGCGTGATCCCGACAAGCCGATCGGCTCCTACCTCTTCTCGGGCCCAACCGGCGTCGGCAAGACCGAGGTGGCGCGTCAGCTTGCCTCGATCATGGGCATCCCGCTGCAGCGTTTCGACATGTCGGAATATATGGAACGCCACAGCGTCAGTCGCCTGATCGGCGCCCCGCCGGGCTATGTCGGCTATGATCAGGGCGGCCTTCTGACCGACGCGGTGGACCAGCATCCGCACAGCGTCCTCCTGCTCGACGAGATCGAGAAGGCGCATCCGGACCTGTTCAACATCCTCCTCCAGATCATGGACAACGGACGGCTCACCGACCATCACGGCAAGACGGTCGATTTCCGCAACGTCATCCTGATCATGACCACCAATGCCGGTGCACAGGACATGGCGAGCGAGGGCATCGGCTTCGGCAACATCTCGAAGGAAGATGCGAGCGACGAGGCGGTGAAGCGGATGTTCTCGCCCGAGTTTCGCAACCGTCTCGATGCGATCGTGCCGTTCGGCTACCTGCCGACCGAGGTCGTCGCTCGCGTCGTCGACAAGTTCATCCTGCAGCTGGAGCTCCAACTCGCCGACCGCAACGTCCATATCGAACTGGACGACGAGGCGCGCGAATGGCTGACGGCGCGCGGCTATGACAAGCTCTACGGGGCGCGGCCGATGGGCCGTCTCGTGCAGGAGAAGATCAAACAGCCGCTCGCCGAGGAGCTTCTCTTCGGCAAGCTGATCCACGGCGGCGAGGTCAAGGTCCGGATCAAGGACAACGCCCCGTCGTTCGAGATCATCTCCGCCCCGCCCAAGGCCTCGAAGAAGAAGAAGCCCGCCGGCAAGAAGGTGCAGGACCAGAGCGAACCGCAGGCGTAAACAGCGGAAGGCTCTCCGGATGGAGGGCCTTCCTGTTCAGGCGAACACGGCCTTGAATTCGCGGACGCCGGACGGGCTGAACCGGAGCACCCTGCCCTCTTCGCGCACCAGCCAGCCGCGAACCTGCATGAAATCGAGCAGTGCGGCACCAAGCGCGCCGCCGAGATGCGCGCGACGCTCGCTCCAGTCGAGGCAGGGCCGGCAGAGCGGCCGGCGCGCGCCGTCCAACGTGTCGAGCGCAATGCCGAGGCGCGCGATGTGCGCGCGCCCCTCGAAGGTCAGCGTCAACTCGTCGTCGCCCACGACAAGGCCACGCCGGCGAAGACCCGCCAGCAGCGCGACGCCACGTTCGCCAGCGAGATGATCGTAGCAGATCCGCGCCTCACGCAGCGCGGCATGGCGCGGGCCGGTCCGGACCGGCACCGCGCCGGTGCGCTGGGCCAGACCCATCAACGCCTCGAGTGCCTCCGCCACATCTCCGGCCGAAAGGGAGAAATAGCGGTGCCGACCCTGTTTGCGCATGACGAGCAGGCCCGCGTCGACCAGACGGGAGAGATGGCCGCTGGTGGTCTGGAGGGTGATGCCTCCCGCCTGAGCGAGTTCGCTGGCGGTGAGCGCGCGGCCGTCCATCAGCGCTGTCAGCATGTTGGCGCGGGCCGGATCGCCGATCAGCGCCGCGACCGAGGCGATGCGAGGTCCGTCGTCCATAGTTCGGCTTTAGCCGAAGCATTGTTGCTGTGCAATCCGCTAGAGCGAAGCATCACCATGGAGGCCTCGCATGATCACCTGTTTCATCCGCTACGAGATCGAGCCACACCGGCAGGATGCCTTTGCCGACTATGCCCGAGCTTGGGGACAGGCGATCCCGCGTTGCGGCGCCGATCTGATCGGCTATTTCGCCCCGCACGAGGGCTCGGCGACGACCGCCTATGGCGTCTATTCGATCGACAGCCTCGCCGCATACGAGGCCTATCGCGCCCGCCTGCGCGAAGATCGGCTGGCGCGCGAGAATTTCGCATTTGCGCAGAAGGAGCGCTTCATTCGAACCGAAGACCGCATCTTCCTGAAACTCGTGTCCTCGCCCCACGGCGCCCGGATGCAGCCATGATCGCGGTCATCTTCGAAGTACGGCCCGCGCCCGGCCTGACCGACGCCTATCTCGACCTTGCTGCCGCGCTGCGTCCGGAGCTGGAGCAGGTGGACGGCTTCCTCTCGGTCGAGCGGTTCCGCTCGCTCACCGATCCGGACACGCTGCTCTCACTCTCCTTCTTCCGCGACGAGGCGGCGGTCCGGGCGTGGCGCACGCTGCCATCCCATCGCGTCGCGCAGGAAGCGGGGCGACGAAGCATTTTCGGTGACTACCGGCTGCGCATCGCACAGGTTGTGCGCGACTATGGAATGACAGCCCGCAGCCAGGCGCCGGACGACAGTCGCCAAATGCACGGATAGCCAGGATTGCGGGTCTGGCGGGAAGGCGGGGAATTCTATATTCCCGTTTCGTTCCGGAATCGGGAGAGACTCGGATGACCCAGCCCCTCACCTTCTACACCAACCCGCAGTCGCGCGGCCGCATCATCCGCTGGATGCTTGAGGAAGCCGGCGCCCCGTACGAGACGGTCGTGCTCGATTACGGCACGTCGATGAAGGATGTCGACTATCTCGCGATCAATCCGATGGGGAAGGTGCCGGCGATCAAGCATGGTGACACCGTCGTCACCGAATGCGCCGCGATCTGCGCCTATCTCGCCGATGCCTTTCCTGAAGCCGATCTGGCGCCGCCGCACGGCAGCGAGCTGCGCGGCCCCTATTATCGCTGGCTCTTCTTCGCCGCGGGCCCGGTCGAGGCGGCGGTCACGAACAAGGCGCTGAAGGTCGAGGTCGGGCCGGAGCAGAAGGGTTTCGTCGGCTATGGCTGCTTTGACGAGGCGATCGACAATCTCGAGCGCGCCATCCTGCCTGGGCCGTACATCTGCGGCGAACAGTTCACCGCCGCGGACGTCTATGTCGGCGCGCAGATCGGCTGGGGCATGATGTTCGGCACGATCGACAAGCGACCGGCCTTCGAGGATTATGTCGGGCGCGTCCAGTCTCGCCCTGCCGCGATCCGTGCCAACCAGCTGGACGACGCGCTGATGCCCAAACAGGAGCAGCCGGCTTGAGCGACGCCGTCCCGCGCGCCGCGATCGCCCTCTATGATCGCTTCACCCATGGCGGCATGGACCGGCGCGCCTTCATGGCGGAGCTGACGCGGGTCGCGGGCGGGACGACGGCCGCTTCGCTGCTGTTGACGAGCATCGGCGCCTCTGCCCAGGCGGCCCCTCAGGTGGCAACCGATGATCCACGGCTGCGCACCCTCGACGACGAGTTTCGTTCCGACGACCTCCGCATCCGCACATATCGCGCGATCCGGAAGGACCGCCTCCCCTTCGGCAGGCGGCGACGCCCGCCCACCGTCATCGTGATCCACGAGAATCGCGGACTCAATGAGCACATCCGGGACGTCACCCGCCGCGTCGCGCTCGCCGGCTACAATGCCGTCGCGCCGGATTTCCTGTCGCTCGACGGGGCGGCGGCTCCGGCCGACGAGGATGCGGCGCGTACGGCAATCGGCGCCCTCGACACGAACCGCGCGATCGCTGCGGGAGCATATCTGGCCCGGTCCTATCATGCCCCGCAGCGTGCCGTCCGGCCCTTCGAGACACAGCCGACCAATGTCGGCATCGTCGGCTTCTGCTGGGGCGGCGCGATGGTTCATCGGATCGCACTCGCCGCTGGCGACAGCCTCGCCGCTGCGGTGTCCTTCTACGGTCCGGCGCCGGACGCCACGGAGGCACCACGCCTCATGGCGCCCGAGCTGGTCATCCTCGCCGGCCGCGACGCACGGGTGAATGCCACCGCCGGACCCTGGGTTGCCGCGCTGCGGGCGGCGGGCAAGGATGTCACCGGGATCACTTATCCCGACGTCGATCACGCCTTCCATAACGACACGTCGACGGCACGCTACAACCGGCAGGCGGCCGGGCAGGCCTGGACCGAGACGCTGGGCTTCTTCCGGCGCCATCTCGGCACCTGAGAAGGGCCAAGGCGGGCTTCGACGGCCGACCATGGCGCCGCCCCTCCATGCGGATCCCGCGCTGCGATGGTCGGCTGAGAACAAAAAAAGGGGCCCGGCGTTCCCGCCGGGCCCCTCTCCGTTTTTCGCATTTCGTCTTCGACTATTCGCGGCTGCCCAGGAAACTGAGCAGGAACTGGAACATGTTGACGAAGTCGAGATAGAGCGACAGCGCGCCCATGATCACCGTCTTGCCGATCATGTCGGTGCCCGCGACATAGGCATACATCTCCTTGATCCGCTGCGTGTCGTAGGCGGTCAGGCCCGCGAACAGCAGCACGCCGATAGCGCTGATCGCCATCTGCAGGGCCGAGGATTGCAGCCACAGGTTCAGCAGCATCGCAACGATCAGGCCGACCACACCCATGATCAGGAACGTGCCGAAGCCGGAGAGGTCGCGCTTCGTCGTGTAGCCGTAGAGGCTGAGGCTCACAAACGCGGCCGCGGTCGCAAAGAAAGTCGTCGCGATCGACGTGTTGGTGAACACGAAGAAGATCGAGGCCATGGACAGGCCCATCACCACCGAGAAGGCCCAGAACAGGGCCTGTGCCGCGCCGGTCGACAGCCGGTTGATGCCGAAGCTCAGCACCATCACGAACGCCAGCGGCGACAGCATGATCACCCATTTGAGGATGCCAGGGCCGAACAGGACGGCCGGCGCGCCTTCCCATTGCGCGAACAGCAGGGCGACGACGCCCGTGAGCAGCACGCCCGAGGCCATGTAGTTGTAGACCGACAGCATGTAGGACCGCAGGCCGGCGTCGAACGCGACATCGCGCGTGCCGACGGTCGCCGTCGCCTGCGCCGATCCGCGAAGTTGCGGGTCAGACCAATTCGCCATCTCTCAAAACTCCCTTCTCCGACGAAAAATTCGCCGAACGGGAGCAATATCGTGGGATTGCGGCCTGCTTTCAAGCAAAACCGGTCGGAGGAGGGTTGATCGAGAGGCATGATTCAGCCGCTCGGGGCTGCTATCCTCCATGAATGCATCGGCTTTTCGTCGCAATTCGCCCGCCGAAGGATGCCCGTGCGGTCCTGCTCGGGACGATGGGCGGGATCAGCGGTGCGCGCTGGCAGTCGGATGACCAGCTTCACCTCACCCTCCGCTTTATCGGCGAGGTCGACCGCCACACCGCGCGAGACATTCATGCCGCACTCGGCCGGATCCACCATCCCGGCTTCGAGGTCGCGCTTCACGGCATCGGCGCGTTCGACCGGCGCGGCCATACCGAGGCGGTCTGGGCCGGCGTGACTCCGCACGCATCTCTCGATGCATTGCATCGGAAGGTCGACCAGGAGTTGATCCGGGTCGGCATCGCGGCCGATCAGCGGGCCTATCTGCCTCACATTACACTGGCACGGCTCAATCGATCCTCGGGGCCCGTCGGCAACCTGATCGAAGCCGCGGGCGGCCTTTCCAGCGCGCCCTTTCCCGTCGAGGCGTTTTCGTTGTTCGAAAGCAATCTGACCCCGGACGGCGCCGTCTATACGGTCGTCGAGCGCTATCCGCTCGACTGAACAGCGGCGATCTGGCCGGCGAGCGCCCCGGTGCCAGCCTGGATGCCCGTCCATGCAGTGTCGAAATGGCTATCGTCGCCAAAATAGGGATCGGCGACGGCCTCCCCTGCCCGTCCGGGAACGAAGTCCAGCAGAAGCGACACGCGCGCGACGGCATCGCGGGGGCGCGCGGCCAGGAGGTCCGCCAGATTGCGCGTGTCCAGTGCGACGACATGATCGAAACGCCGGAAATCATCAGCATGTATCTGGCGTGCGCGCAAACCCGAGATATCGACCCCGTTCCGCAGGGCCGCCGCCTGTGCGCGGGGGTCCGGTGGATGGCCGACATGCCAATCGCCGGTGCCGGCGGAATCCACCATGACATCCAGTCCGAGCCGCTCCGCCTCGGCCCGGAAAGCGCCTTCCGCCAGCGGCGAGCGGCAGATGTTCCCGAGACAGACGAAGAGGACGCGCACCGTCATGGAGTCGATCATTTTGCCAATGCCTGTGGCCGTGCTAGCCAGATGCAAACAAAAAGCAAAATCAAGGGGAGAGGCATGGCATCGGACGCGGACACGACCGTCGCGACGGCTCCGGAGCGGCCACGCATCGGCGCCTATGCCTGGTATGCGCTGTTCGTTCTCGTCCTCGTCTATGTCGTCAATTTCGTCGACCGGCAGATATTGTCGATCCTTGTGGGCGACATCAAGGCCGATCTCGGGGTCAGCGATGCCCAGATCGGCTTCCTCTACGGGACGGCCTTTGCCGTCTTCTATGCGCTGTTCGGGATCCCGCTCGGCCGCCTCGCCGACAGCTGGTATCGTGGCCGGCTGATGGCCCTGGGTCTCACGCTCTGGTCGTCGATGACCGTTTTTTCCGGGTTCGCAACCAGTTTCGGCATGCTCGCCGCGGCTCGCATCGGCGTGGGAATCGGCGAGGCGAGCGCGTCTCCGGCCGCCTATTCCATGATCTCGGACAGCTTCCCGAAGGAGCGCCGCGCCACCGCCCTCTCCATATATTCGAGCGGCCTCTACATCGGGGGGGCGCTCAGCCTGCCGGTGGGCGGCTTCGTCGTCAGCCACTGGAATTCGGCCTATCCCGATCCTGCCGTCGCGCCGCTCGGCCTCGCCGGATGGCAGGCCGCCTTCCTCGCCGTCGGCCTGCCCGGTCTCCTGCTGGCGCTTTGGGTCCTCACGTTGCGCGAGCCTCCGCGGGGCGCGTCCGACGGACTGCCGCAACCCGTTGTCCGCCCGAATGCATGGCGCGATTTCGGCAGCGAGCTCGTTGCGATCCTGCCCCCGCTCACCCTGCTCAATGTCGCCCGGATCCCCGGCGCGCTCGGCGTCAATCTGGTCGCACTCGGGGTGATAGTTCTCATCGGCTACGCGCTCTACCTCCTGACGGGCGATGCGCCCCAATGGCTCGCCTACGGCCTGGGAGTCTACGCCATCTTTTCGTGGGTACAGTCGCTGAAGCATCGCGATCCGCCTGCTTATGCCCTTATCTGGGGTTCGCCGATCGTGATCCTGCTCGCCGTCGCTTTCGGCAGCATTTCGTTCGTCAGTTACGCCACCAGCTTCTGGCTCCCGCCCTATGTCGAGGCGACGTTCTATGGCGGCGGGATGGCGCCGGCCCGCTATTTTGCGGGATTGAGCGCGAAGGCCGAGGTCGGCCTCATCATCGGCTCCACCGCGGCGCTCTCTGCGGCCGCGGGCGTGATCCTCGGCGGCTATCTCTCGGATGTCTGGCGCCAGCACGATCCGCGCGGACGGCTCTTCATCAACATGCTGTCGGCGCTCTTGCCGATCCCGATCGTCGCCTTCCTGCTGACCACGGACAATCTCGCCGCCTTCTACTGGGCGAACCCGCTGGCCCACTTGATCGCCTCAGCCTGGGTCGGCGCGGCGGTGGCGACACTGCAGGATCTGGTGCTGCCACGGATGCGGGCCACCGCTGGCGCGACCTACATCCTGGGCACGACAATGGTCGGCCTCGCGCTCGGTCCTTATTTCGCCGGGAAGATGTCGGTGCTGACCGGAAGCCTCAAGCTCGGGATCGCAGCCCTCTACATCATGCCGGTGCTCACCGTCATCGGTCTGTGGGTTGGCGCCCGTCACCTGGCCACGCTGGAAGCCAGCAAGGAGGATCGGGCCCGCGCCGCCGGCGAGCCGATCTAGTTCAGCACGCCGCAGGCGATCCGCGCGCCGCTGTTGCCGCTGGGATCGGTGCGATAGTCGTCGGGGCTGGCGTGAACGATCACCGCGGCGCCATCCGTGTCGAGCAGGCCATGATCGCCTCCACGCAACGTCCCGTGCGGAACGTCGAACGTCAGGCTGCCCGTTCCATTCGCATCGACCACCAGGTTGGGCAGGTCGCCCATATGCGGACCTTGCGGATTCTCACTGCCATGCTGCCGGGACATCGGATTCCAGTGCCCGCCTGCGCTCGCGAAGTCGGGCGCATCGCAGCGACCCGTCATATGTATGTGCGCGCCATAGGCGCCGGCCGGCAACCCGGTCGCCTCGATCCGCAGCCTGAGGCCCTGGCCGTTCGGCTCGACGGTCGCGCGCGCCACCGCCTGGCCATCGGCTTTCCGCAATTCCGCGCTCGCACGAGGATTCGTATCCTGCGCCGACGCGCATCCAGAGAACGCAACAATAGCCGCCAGCGCAGTTCCGATACGCATCAGCTGTCTCCCACCTGGTCTGTCATCCAACGAGCAGCGCCCACAAGGGTTGCCGCCTTTGCTAGCTTGCGCGATCCTGCGACGGCCTGCCGATGGCATGCCACGCCAATCCGGCTGCCGCGACGTCCTCCGGCGGATAGATGTTCCTGAGATCGATCAGAACCGGCGTGGCCATCGACGCAGCGATCCGTTTGAGGTCGAGCGCTCGCAACACGTCCCATTCCGTAACCAGCACCACGGCATCCGCGCCTGAGGCTGCTTCATACGGGCTCGCGCAGAGTTCGACGTTGGGCATGAGGGGGCGGGCCTGCTCCGTGCCTTCGGGATCATAGCCGCGAACCTTGATCCCGACATCCTCAAGCGCCTGAACGATGGCGATCGACGGCGCATCCCGCATGTCATCCGTATTGGGTTTGAAGGTAAGACCGAGCAATGCCACCGTCTTGCCCCGCACATCCTCGCCCAGCGCCCGGATGACCTTGCGCCCCATCGCCCGCTTGCGCGCATCGTTCACCTTGACGACGGCCTCGACGATCCGCAGCGGCGCCTGATTGTCCTCCGCAGTCTTGAGCAGCGCCAGCGTGTCCTTGGGAAAACAGGACCCGCCATAGCCAGGCCCGGCGTGCAGAAACTTGGCGCCGATCCGGCCGTCCAGGCCAATCCCCCGTGCTACGTCCTGAACGTCACCACCCACAGCCTCGCAGAGATCGGCGATTTCGTTGATGAACGTGATCTTGGTCGCCAGGAACGCGTTGGCGGCATATTTGATGATCTCCGCCGTCCGGCGCGAGGTGAACAGCAGCGGGGCTTTGTTGAGGTAGAGCGGACGATAGACTTCCCGCATCACTTCGATGGCACGCGCGTCCTCCGCACCGACCACGATCCGGTCCGGCCGTTTGAAATCCTCGATCGCTGCGCCTTCGCGCAGGAACTCGGGATTTGAAACCACCCAGGTTTGCTGGTCCGGCGCCGTTTCCCGCACGATGCGCTCCACGTCGTCTCCGGTCCCGACGGGCACCGTCGACTTCGTAACGATCACCGCCGGTCCCGTGAGCGCGGCGGCGATCTCTTGTGCGGCGCTGTGAACATAGCTCAGGTCGGCGTGGCCATCCCCACGCCGGGACGGCGTACCAACCGCGATAAAAATGGCATCGGCACCGTCGACCGCTTTGGCGAGATCTGTGGTGAAATCCAGCCGTCCGCCGGCAACGTTGCGCCCGACGAGTTGATCGAGCCCCGGCTCGAAGATCGGCATAACACCGGCTTCCAGGGCGGCAATCTTTGCTGCGTCCTTGTCGACACAGACAACGTTGTGGCCGAAGTCCGAAAAGCAGGCGCCCGAGACCAGCCCGACATAGCCTGTCCCAATAATCGCAATACGCATTTGAACTCCGCAAAGGCTTGAACCGGCCCGCCGATATCAGAGCTTTCAGGAAGCGAACAGGGGGAGCGACCGAGGCGACGCCAGGTCGCGACGAAGCCAACAAAAAAGGAGCCGGCCCGAAGGACCGGCTCCCGATTTTGTGGCGTGTCCGCCGCCGAAGCGGCGAACGCCTTCTTACCAGCCGGAGCCGGGGCCGAAGGTGATCTCCACGCGCCGGTTCTGCGGCTCGCGGACACCATCAGCCGTCTCGACCAGCGGGCGGCTCTCGCCGAACGCTTCAGTCGACACTGCGGACCGCGGCACGCCGCGACCCTCAAGGTAGCCGGCAACCGAGTCAGCACGACGCTGCGAGAGGCCCACGTTGTAGTCGGCCGAACCCGAACGGTCGGCGTGACCCGCGAGAACCACCCGAGCCTGGCCGGTCTGCTGATAGGCAGCAGCCGCATTGTCCAGGATCGCAGCCGCCTGCGGCGTGATGTCCGACTTATCCCAGTCGAAGAACACGATGAACGGCCCCGGAATCGGAGGCGGCGGGGGAGGCGGCGGCGGCGGAGGCGGCGGCGGCGGGGGAGGCGGCGGGGGAGGCGGCGGCGGCGGCGGCGGCGGCGGCGGCGCGCCGAAGTTGAACGTGATGCCGCCCATCAGGCTGTGCGACCGGAACCGCGATTCGCCTTCCTGGCCATTGAACAGGATCGTCCGCACGTTCGAGACATTGAAGAAGCGATACTTCAACGTCACGTCGATATTGTCGGTGACCGCCTGACGAACGCCCGCGACGGCCTGCCACGCGAAGCGCGTGTCGGAATCGTCGAGGAACGGGCCCTGGTTGGAGAAGGCGCGCAGGTTGTTGTAGCTGACCCGGGCGATACCGGCACCACCACCAACGAAGCCGCTGATGCCGTCTTCGTCACCGAAGTCGAACAGGCCGTTGATCATGAAGCTCAGAGCGCTCGTGTCGCCGCCGCCGGAGGCAAAGCGTCCAGCCGTGCGACCACGCGGAAGCGTGATCGAGGTCTCATACTCGTCGAGGTCGGCTTGCTTGTAGGCAACCTCGGCCTCAAGGCGGAACGAGCCAAGATCGTAGCCCACATAGAGGCCACCGTCGAAGCCATACCTGGAATCCAGGCGGATTTGGCTGCTGCCGGTCTGGATCGGCGGGCCCGACGGCAGGAATACGTCGGTGTCCTCCAGGATCATGGCACCGAAATCGCCACCGACATACCAAGCGCCGTTGCGCGCAAATGCCGGAGTCGCAAGGACGGTGGACGACAGCGCCACAACAATGGCGAGCTTCCGCATAAATCTTCCCCTTTCTTCTGCGTCCCGATCGGGAACGACGTGAACTCCTTACGGTAAGCGGAGTTTGCGTGCAAGCGCGCTTCGCCTCTCACCTGTTGCTGAAAAGCCGCAGTTCATCCGCAAGATGAACGGTGGGTTACAGCGTGTCGCCGAAACGACCTGCCGGCCTTTGGGTTGCATGGCGAGCCGGGAGAATTTCATTCGATCAGGCCGTGTGACTTTAATGTCGCAATCACCGCGACGATCGCGGCGCGCGCTTCTGTATCAATTGTCGTTCCCTCATAAGGGGTTGGGATATCCGGCCGACGGGAGCCGACGACCTGGTTGCCTCCAACGACGATGGCTGTGGCGGGCAAAACACCATCGGACCATTGGTCCCCACCCCAGTGCGTCCAGCAGGCGGAGGCCTTGTTCCAGATCATCATGCCGGCAACCGGTGCGGTGAACCGCCAGCCTCCCGCCGTCCAGGTCGCGAGAAAGTCCGATCGCTCCGCCCAGGCACCGGTCGCGCCCTCGCCGACAATCCAGCTGTCCCCCGCCTCGGGATCACCGGGCGGATCGATGGCGTCCGCGCCTTCGATGCAAGGGTGAAGCGCGCAATCGATCGCGGTCAACGCTTCGTTGTGAAAGACCTCCTTTTGCGCCTGCCCCGGCAAGATGAACGGGAGTGCAAAGCGCGGGCTGGCGTCGGTCATGAAAAATCTCCGATCTGGTCGACGAGAAGCGTCGCCGGGCGCGACACCGCATAGGTTCCGATCTGTGTCACCGAGATACCGAGGGCGCCGCTCAACCCGTCGGCGGCCTGCTCGGCGACGGTGTAGAGATGGCTCGGGCTTCCGGTCGTCGAACTGCGCTCGAAGCCGGCTCCCGACAGCGTGACCCGATAGGCTTCGCTTTCTTCGCCCAGCGGCGTGTCGCTCCCGCTGGCCCAAGACCAGCCCAGGCGGCTCCGGCGGACCCATCGAATATGAATGTCGCCATTGGCGAACCTCCTGGCGGCGAGATGCGCTGGCGAAGGCGGCCGTAGCGATTCCGCAGTCACCGGGAGATCGGCCGTCACCGGTTCGAGGTCGCCGACCCCGCTGGCGTTGAGGCGGATCGACCCGCCCGTCGCCCCCACGGGCGCTTCGACCACCGCGAGCGCCTCAGGCTCGATCAGCGTGAACGGATCGCCCGCGCCATGCCCCTGGATGGCCCATTCGGTTCCGCGCCGGCCGCGCAGGAAGCGCGACAATCTGAACCGGCGGGCGCCCAGCCAGGCAGCGGTGCCGAACTGGACAAGCTCGCCGCCAATGACCGCGAGATTGGCGCCGCCGACAAGCGCATCGTCATCCATCGTCTCCAGCCACATCGATTCGTTCAGCAACTCGACTTCGACACTCGACGCCGCGTCGAACAACGCCGTGCCGGCCGGCGCCAGCGTCGTCAGCGCGATGCCCATGACCGCCGGAGGGGCGGTGGAGCCGCAATCCTGCCAGCTGATCCCTCCGTCGAAACTCGCGATCAACGCGGCCCGTCGCCAGCCTTCTTCGACACCGGCCGCCGCGGCGAACAACAGCGGTTGAGCGCCCCGTGGTTCGCCCAGCGGGAGATCGAACATCCGAAGCGTCGTCGGGCCATGGACCAGATCAGGCTGGCGCACGCCGGCACCCGGCGTCGCCGTGACAGCCCCGGATGAGCTCGCTCCGCTGACCCGGGTCAGCTCCAGCGCCACCGACATCGGCCCGAGCGTTCGCCGCCTTGTCCGCCACACGCCGGCTTCGCCCGCTACCGTCACAAGGTCCCCCGGATGCAGCGCGCTTCGCCTCCAGCCAAGCGACACCCTGGCACTCAGCCGACCTGTCCGAAGCGACGCCAGCCTCGCCTCGGCCAGGGCCTTCGCTCCACCAGCCGAGATGGAAATCGGGAGATCCTGCCGATCGACGACCCCGCCCTCCGGCGCTCCGGTCGTGGCGCGTTGAAGCCCCGCCTGATGGTCTCGCGCGACATCATAATAGGCCAGGCTGACCTCGGCGGGGACGCTGTCCGCCGCGCGTCGCAGGATCTGACGCCGCTCGATCTCCTCCTGGACCTCGATCGACACTGGCGTGCTGGCAATATTCCCGAACCTCAGAACGCCATCCCGGTCGGTGATCGACACCGGCACGATCTGCGTCAGGGCCTCGATCGCTGCGCGAATGCTTCCGCCAGCGGCCGCATAGCCGGTGATCTCCCCCGTCGGGCCGCCCGCAGCGACACCCGTTCCCGCCAGGGTTTTGGCGATGGCGCCGATACTGACCGGCGCGCTATCGGCTTCGACTTCGAAGGTCAGGGACGGGATGCGATTGCCATAGTCCTCCAGCTGAAAGTTCTCGAAGACGGCATAGGCGATCCCCCGGAACGCAGGTGCCCGGCCCGCTCCTTCCGCCGACACGATCAACGGGTCCGGATTCTGATCCTCGTGGCCCAGATGAAGTCGATAGCCGGTCGCAGTCTTGAAATCTCCGGCAGAGCCGCGCAGCAGCTTGCCGTCCGCCCAGATGCGCCGGACACCAAGGACAGGCCGACCCGACAAGGCGACGGCGAAGTTGGCGGAATAGGCATAGGTGATGGTCTTCGGGCGCCCTTTGCCGCCGCCGCCTGACGAACGGCTCTCGATGAGATCGGTGGCCCAGATGACAGTGCCGGCGACGCGCATCATCCCGAAGACCTTGGGAATCTCCTGGCCGTAGACGGAGGTCTGCACAGCCAGGCTGCCAAGCCTCGGCCCCTGCCGCGCCTTCGGTGCGAAGAGCGATCGGTCGATCTGCTGACCAAGGATCGAGCCGATCGCACCGCCGATCGGCCCGCCGATCGCGCTGCCGACCGCGGTGAGGATCAGAGTTGCCATTCACGCCTCCGCGATGATCCGCCGCCAGATGCCGATGATCGGCCAGGGCGGAATGCCTGGCCGTTCGACGACCCGGCGCAGGCCGGCATCGGCATGCACCAGCCCGCCGCCCGTCCACACGCCGAGATGAAGCTGTTCCGGCCCCGTCTGCAGCACGAGCACGTCTCCCGGCTCCGGCGTTCCGTACCGCCGGAAACCGGCCGTCCGCAGTTCCGACGCGATTCGCACGGCAGATCCGCCGCGCAGCGCATATCCCTCGGGTACGCGCGCGATGCCGGTTGCCGCCGAGGCCAGGCCGACACAGTCCAGTCCACTGGCGCGGCTCCGACCCTTGGGGCGGAAGCGGGTACCGACCAGTGCGCGCGCGCGCTCGACGACGGAGCTGCCGCTATGCCTCATCGCCGGCGGGCGCGACGGCCGGCTTCTTGATAACCTCGATCGTACTCCCGTCGACCTCGACCCGGACATGGTCGGGAATATGCGCGCACGCGCCGCCGACGAGCAGCAGCGATGCAAGGCAGGCAAAGAGCCGCATGGCGTTTCTCCTTTGATGTTGAAGGTCCGCCGCACGCTCCGCGGCGGAGGATTGTCCGGTCAGGCGCCCGGATAGCGCGTCAGCAGGTCCATGCCCGGCAAATGGGGCTCACCGCGGAAGTTCGCGACGTTGGCGAAGCGCCCCGCGCAGGTTGCCAGGCTCTTGTCGCAACCCTCCCGGATCTCGACCAGGTCGCCGACCTGCGGAACGAAGTCCGGCGCATCGCGCAGCGTCAGCCGCGCGCCCTCGGAGCGCAGGATCGCGCTCTCGAGCCCGCTTCCCGTTCCGCTGATCCAGCGCAATCGTCCATAAGCATGGCCGTTCCCTGCGATGCTCGCGGCCACGTCGATCACATCGTCGGCGATCACGGCGGAAATCCGGGTCAGCCGGATCCGCGACGCCATGTCGATCCGGCAACGCCGGTCCCCGAGCATCGCGCGGCATTCGGGCGAAGTCTGTTCGACCGCGGGCCGGTCGAACCAGGCAGCCGGTCCCCGGAGCTCTGCCTCGAAGCCCGCACCCCTGATCGTCACCTCACCCAGCTTCCCGCGCGCGACATGCAGTTTCTCGCCGGAAGGATGTTCCCAGTCGGTCATGAACACCGCCACCGATGCGCTGTCCCACCGGCCGGCGCGCAGATCGCCGCCGCGGATCGCGTCGCTGGTCAGCGCACCCTCCACATCAAGCGCGTCCGCGTCGAACCCGTCCGAGACGGCGATCGACGAGGGCAGCATTCCGGGCGCCGCGCGATAGGTGAGTCCGTCGATCGAAAGATCGCGGTCGTGCGTGGTGAAGCCCAGGGCCACCCCGTCCCGGCGTTCCAGCCGCCAGCACAGGGCAATGGTCGCAAGATCCTGTTCGACAAAGCTCGGCACGTCGTCATTCCCTGATCTCGATCAGCGGTACAGACGGAATGTCGCCCGCCGCAAAGGTCGCCCGGCTGAACTCGAGCCGGTCTTCGGCGAACCGCACCGGAACGTCGAAGCGGAATCCGGCCGTCACAGCCTGCCCGGTGGCGGGCGGCGTGCTGAAGCTGACCATGCCCTTCCCGCCGAGCGTCCATCCGCTCATCCGTTCGATCCCGTCGACAGCGATCCGGACGCTGCCTGGAACCGGCCGCGTGATCCGTCGCTCCTGGCTGCCATAGCGTTTGGTGAGCGCGAAGTCCGTTCGCGCCCCATCGCCGATGCCGATATCCTGATCTTCCGCTCCAGCAATGCCCGTCATCCCGTTGGAACTGTTGTCGAATGGATCTTCGAGACGAAACCCGATCGCCGCGCCGCGCCGCGCCCGGAAGAACCCGAGGAGCGCATGGATATCGGCCTCTGCACGCACGCCCGGGCCCGCATCGAACCGCAGCCGGGCATCCGCCCAATCGGAGTTGCGTTGTTCGGCCCCGTTCGCGGTCGTCACGATCGCGGTCGAGAAGGCCGGCTCCACCCGCGCCTCCCGCCCCAGCCCGATCGGAAAGCGCACGTCGTCGAAAGCCTCCACCTCGCCGTCTCCTTCACCAAAATGGACGAAGCCGTCGCGCAGCACTTGAGGCAGGGCCCAGACGAACACCTCTGCCGCGCGCCGCCCTGTCGCCCGATCGATGGCCGATGCGATCGGCTGCCACTGATCCTTGTCCTCGGCGACCAGCACGAAGCCGGCGAGATAATGCTGCGTTTCGGGCGGATAGCCGAGCCGCTCGTTCATCGCTTCCGCGGCGGGCGCCGTGGCGCCCGCCCGGCCGGACGTCACCCAGTCATAATCCTCGAGCTGGAGCACGTCGAAAGCAGGCGCGGCCCAGCCGACCGGCACATTGGCCCGCTTCACCTCCGGGGCGCCCGCATCGAGCACGGTCGGCAGGTAGACCAGCAAAAGCGTCTCCGCGTCCGCGGCCACCTCGCGAACGGCGCTGCACAATGCCGCCGTCGACGACGCCAGCAGTTCGCCGGCGGCATCCAGTGTCGCCTTCTGCAGCGCACCAAGAGGCGCCCGCACATCGGCGATCGATACCGGATCGAATGCCGCCACCGCCGCCGCGTCATAGAGGCAGATGCGTCCGTCCGTGGTCACCCACCACCAGGGCTCCCCCACCTGGAACCGCACCGGCAGGCCGGCGTCGACAAGGATCGCTGCGAACGCCTTGGCGACGAGCCGCAAATAGCCCATCGCACCCTCGTGCGCCGGCGACAGCAATGCGGAGGGCGGGTCCCATCCGGTCAGCGCCGGCGATCCGTCCGCCGCACGCTGCTTCCAGTCGTTCCAGCAATGCTGGTCGAGCAGCTCGTAGGAGAGCGAGACGATCAGCTCGCAGCCATGGAGCCTGGCCTGCGCCGCGAAATCCCGATGCCACGCCGCGCAGGGTCCGTTCAGCACTCCGCCGGCCAGGCTCGCATAGAAGCCGCCGCCCAGCGCCTCGAGGCGGAAATAGTGGCTCATGCCGACATAATGATTGATGACCTTGCGATAGCCGAGCCAGGTCACGTTGCGCATCACCCTTGCCGGCGTCAGATGGTAGAGGTCGCCATACCCCGTCGCGATCCGCAGTTCGTGCTCGGGGACGAGCGTATCACCGATCCCCAGCGTCGATCCGGATCCCCCGCATGCGATCTGGCTCAGCTCCGCCCATCCTTCGGCGGGGCTCGAAAGCGGCGCCCCGGTTCCGTTGAAGCCGGGCGGCGCGAGCGAGATGAACATCCGGTCGACATCGCCCGCCCAGACCGGGTCGTCGGCATCCCAGCCGCCCGCCAGCGCGTCGAAATCCAGCACGATCCCGGCATCGTCCGGCACGCCGTCCGCGTGATTCCACAGCCGGACGAACCAGGTCCGCGCGGCGCCCGCCATATCGCGCCCTTCGATGGTCAGCGTCGGACCGTTGACGGCATCCAGCCCCTTCAGCCCGCTCGACCGCCAGCGGAACGACAGCCGGCAATTTCGAAAATCTCTTGAAGTCTCATACTTTAGCAGCGGATGATCCCACCGGTCCTCTGCTTCCCAGATCAGTCCGGCGAGGTCATCGGCCCTGTAGAACACCGCCTCGATCCGGAGCGCATCCGGCCCGGTGGTGACGACGCTCGCCATCATCGGCCGCGGGAAATCGACGGTCCAGTAGCGCGCGTCGAACCGCTTCACCGTGTCCAGGGTGTTGGCGCCGCCCACCGGCGCCAGCCAATGGCCCATCTCAATCCTCCATCTGCAGCAGCGCTCGCCTGACGGCCTGCGCCACCTGCCGGCTCGATGACCGGAGCGCGCCGGCCTCCCCGCCAGCCGGCGCATTGACGGTGATGCTGAGCCGAACGTCGCGCGCCGGCCCTCCCCGCAAGGTTTCCACCCGTCCGCTCGCGGTCGGAACGAACAGCTCCGGCCCGCGCTCGCCCACCAGATAGGGCCGGCCCGGCGCCACCGGCCCGCCGGTCGCGCGACCCGGCGCACCGGCGAGGGCCGCTGCCAGGGACGCGATCAGGCCGCCGGCCCCCTTTCCACCGCCCAGGATCGCGGCCAGCCCCCCCTGGATCGATGAGGCAGCGATCTCCACCATCGTCGAAAGCACCATCCGCTTCAGATCCTCGAACCCCAGCTTGCCGGTCCGCACCGCCCGCGCCAGCGCGACCTCCACGGCGCGACCGGCGCGGTCGGCGCGGGCAGCGAACGGCCCGTCGAGTTCCGCCCGCATCGCGGCGACATCGCGCGCGAACGAGGAGGTGTCGGCCCGCACGCTGACGATCAGCCGCTCGATCTCTTCATCCATCGGGAAACATCTCCATCAGCCGCCGCAATTCGCCGGAGGACACCGGCGTCGCCACATCCCCGGCCATCGCCGCGAGGACCGTCGCCAGCTCGGAAGGCGTCGCGCCCCAGAACTCGTCCGGCCGCCATCCCAGTATCGCGCCGGCCAGTCCGGCCAGCCGGTACGCGGCGGCGCTAAACACGTCCCTGCAGGATCTGGGCAAGGAGCGTCCGCAGGACCGGCGTCGCCTTGACCAGTCCGCCTTCCGCGATCGCCTGCCCGACCTGCTGTCGCGTGCAGGCCTCAGATCGGTCCGCGATACAGTGCCAGAACAGGGTGGCGATCTCGCCCAGCCTGAGTTCGCCCGCCGCCGCGCGCTCGACCACCGCGAACAGCGCGCCCAGCTCGTCCTCGGCGGCCACCAGCGCCGCGAAGCTCGGCCGCAGCACCAGGGTCTCCCCGGCCACGACCATCCGGGCTTCGCCCCGGGCCGGATTGGCCGGGCGGGTCATGCCGCTGCCACCGCGCCGGCGCTTTCGAGCGCCAGCGTGTAGGTGCGCTCGCCATTGTGGTCGCCGGCATAGTCGAGGCGGGTCACCAGGAATCGCCCGCGCATTCGCTCGCCGCTTTCGAAGCTCAACTCGTAGTCGTCGACGAGGCCGCCGAGCGCGTTCGACTTCAGCCGCACCTCAGCCGTCGATCCGGTGAAAATCCCGCTCGCCGCGACCGAGACCGACCTCACTCCCGCGCCGGACAGGAGTTCGCGCCACCCGCCCGAGTCCTTGCTGGTGACATTCACGGCCTCGCCGTTCACGGACATCTGGGTGGTCCGCATGCCGGCGATCGTGGCGTAGCTCGGCGGGGCTGCACCATTGCCCACCTTCAACAAGAATGCGCTTCCTTTTTCGGCGCTCATGGCGCAATCTCCTTCTCATCAAGCAACTGATAATATGGGGGTTGGGATGCTTTCATTGGTGCTTGCGCTTGCCGCCGGCGCGGCCATGCAGGGCGACGGCGTCAACGCTGCCCGCGATGCCTATTCGACCTGCCTTCGCGAATTTCTGCGCGCCCAGCTCGAGGCGAATGCCGAGCCCGCCGCGTTCGAAGCCGCGCTGTCCAGCCAGTGCGGCGATCGCGGAAACGCGTTCCAGGCCGCGATCGTCGCGCGCGACGGCCGCAACGCCAGCACCCGCGCTGCGGCCGAGGAGGACGCCCGCATGACCATGGGGGACATCCGCGCCAACATGGTCGAGCGCTACCGCGACGAATATTCGATGGCGCATCCGGCGCCGGCGCCGCAGGCGGCTCCCGCCCCGGCCCCGGCGACGCCCACGGAACCGGCCCCCGCGACCCCGCAATAGCGCGACGGCGTCCTCAGGGCGTCGCGAGCATGCGCATGCGATAGTCGAGGACGCCCGCCCAGCCGGCCTTGTCGGTCGCGACAATCCGGCTGCGGAGGAATGTTGCGGTCACGATCGTCCAGCCGGCTGTCGTCTCCAGGTCCGCCATTTCGGTTTCGACCGCGGCCATCAGCCGGCGCAGCCGCTCCGGGCGCTCGCCCGCATCGCGAACCGTCACCGCCAGCCGGACCTCCCGGCCCAGGCCGGTCTTGTGGCTCCAGTCCACCTCCGGTCCCGCCGCCACTGTCGCATAGGGCCGGGACGCCTGGATCGGCGCGTCCTCGTGCACGCCGGCCAGCGCCGTGACCGCCTTGAGCCGCGCGATCGTCGCCGCCACCAGCGCCTCGCTCGCCACGATCATCGTCCCGTCTCCGCGAACAGCCAGTGCATTGCCGGATCGAGAGCGAGGCGCCGGCTCAGGCCGCGCGCGGACAGCCTGACGGCCTCGGCGTCCGTCTCGACCACGACATCCGGCGGCGCCTCCGTGGCAAGGCGCCGCGCAAGCACCGTCCGGTGGCGATCAGCCAGGTGGCGCGCCCGGTCTTCCACCCGGGCCAGGAGCCCCTCGAGCATACCGCGCCTCATCTCAATCGAAGCCGGCGCCACGGCCGCCAGAGCGCGCTGACCGCCGCCGGCGGCGCCTGATCCCCGGATCGGTCGCGATGGGCATAAAGATGGGCCGAAAGACAAACGACGCCGTGGCGAAGCGCCTCGGGCAGGCTCGCCGCATTCGCTGCCAGTCCCGCGCGATACCTGACGCGAATCCGTTTCTCGTCGATCGGGCGAAGGAGACGGACCCATCCCTCGGCCGCCGCATCGATGTCGATCGCGAACGCGTCGGCAGGAAGCGGCATCTCCGCGCCGTCGAACGCAACGCCGGCGAGAGACTCGATGACGCTCACCGGCGCCATGCCGAGCCGCGCCCAGTGCGTCGACGCCGCCAGCATTTCATCGACCGCGCGCGCGATCAGCAGCCGGCCGGTAAACGCCTCGCAGGCGTCGACGGCGCTGCGGACAAGCCCCGCGAGCAGGGCGTCCTCGTCGTCATGGCCGATCCTCAGGAACGCCTTGAGTTCCGGCAGCGAGATGGCCGCCGGACCGATCGCCGCGCCCATCACCGGTGCTCCACGCGCAGGGTGATCGAGCGTTCGTCGATCCGGCCGTCGGTCAGCGTGATCCGGTTGCCCACCGAATAGACGTGGCCGGCCACGCCGCCGCTCAGCCGCGCGGCGCTCCCGCCCGGGTCGAAGCTCGACGCCTCGACGCCGATGCCGCCCGCTTCGGCGGGGGTGACCGACCACAGGCTGTCGGCAATCGCCTGCCCGCCGAGATGGCCGGACCAGTCGATCGCATAGTCGACCCGCGACTCCGGGTCCTTGAGATAGAAGCGCATGGCAGTGTCCTGTCTGCAGCGTTCGCGATCGCCGCGAACCTCGGTGCGCCGGACCGGAACAAGGGGACTCCGGCCCGGCGCAGGCCCGCCCGCTCTCGGACGGAGCCTTGGGATGTGCGGTCCGGCTAGACCGCGAACTTCAGCAGCTTGATCGCCTCCGAATTCATCACCTGCCCGCCGACCCGCCGGGTCGCGTAGAAGTGGACGAACGGCTTGTTGGTGAAGGGGTCGCGCAGGATCTGCGTCTCGCCCCGTTCGGCGATCAGATAGCCCGCCCTGAAGTTGCCGAACGCGACCGACAGCGAGTCCGCCGCCACATCCGGCATGTCCTCGGCCTCCACTACCGGATAGCCGAGCAGGCTGTCGGGCTGTCCCGCCACCAGGCCCGGCTGCCAGATGAATGCGCCGTCCGAGGTCTTGAACTTGCGGATCCGCGCCGCGGTCGCCGAGTTCATCACGAAGCTCGCGCCCTGCCGGTAGGGAGAACGCAGCGCCTGGACGAGGTCGATCAGCTTGTCCTGCGGGTTGCTCGCGGGGAAGTTGCCGGCGACGCCGGTGGTGAGGAATTGCAGCGTCCCGAACGGCCGCACGCCGTCCGCCGTCGCCGCGTTGGGCGAAGCGAGGAAGCCGCGCGGCTTGCTGCTGCCGTTGCCCGACACGAACGCCGCGCCCTCCGCCCGCGCGAACTCCCGCGCGATCTCGTCGGCAAGCCAGGCCTCGACGTCGAACGCCGCGTCGTCGAGCATCGCCTGGCTCGCCGCCGGATTGGCGTAGAGGTCGCCGAACGGCGGCGCGATCTCGTTGAAGGTCGGCGTCGCCGTCTCCGGCCGCGCCGCCGTCTCGCTCGCCCAGCCCGACGGCGTACCGCCCGAGGTGACGAGCTTGCGATAGCCGCTCGATCCCACCTTCACGACATTGGCGATCGCCCGGATCGGGGAGACCGCGGCGAGCGTCCGCTCGATCGCCGCGTCGATCTCCTCCGGCACCGCATAGCCGCCCGCCGCATCGCTCGCGCCCGACAGCGCCTTGAGCTCCAGCCCGGCCTCGAGCCCCTTGCGCAGATAGCGCTCGACGAAGGGCGAGGCGCTGTCGGCCTTGACCCCGGACAATGCCGGCCGCGCGTCCGCAAGCGCCCCCGCCTCCACCCGCGCCTTCAGCGCCGCCACCTCGCCGCGCAATGCCGTCACATCCTCATCCTCCCGCTCCAGCGCCCCGAACGACGCCTCCAGCGCATCCGCCTTCACCTCGATCATCCACCTTCTCCTCGATTGATCCGCTTCACCCACGACAAACCGTCATGCCGGACGCGATCCGGCATCCACCTTTCCTTCACTGGTGGACCATGCCTCGCAGCATGCAGTTCGATCCCGACGGTGCGCAGCATTTCCCCGCCGCGTTCGACGCCGTCGAAACGAAAAACCTTGAAACGCTGTTTCTGGGCCTGCCCGAGAACCGACCCGGCACCCGCCTCAACCCGATCCCTGGCCTTGCGGAAACCGTCCGGCCGGCAACCCGGATCGCCGGTTCAATCCTCGGCCGCGAGGCCCGCCCGGTGCGCGCCACCCTTTTCGACAAGTCGCCGGCACGAAACTGGGCACTCGGCTGGCATCAGGACCGCACCATTGCCGTGCGGACCCGGATCGACGTGCCCGGCTTTACCGACTGGACGGTGAAGCACGATATTCCCCATGTGGTCCCACCGTTCACAATCCTCGAACGCATGTTGACGGTCCGAATCCATCTTGATCCGGTCGGCCCCGACAATGCGCCATTGCTGATCGCACCCGGCTCGCATCGCCGCGGCCCACTTCCGGAATCGCAGATCTTTGACGTCGTCGCCAAACTCGGCGCGGTCTCATGCGAGGCCCAAAGCGGCGATCTCTGGCTCTATGCCACTCCGATCCTTCATGCGTCCGCCCGCGCCGCGACACCGTCACGCCGACGTGTTCTTCAAATCCTCTACAGCGCCGACGACCTTCCCGCCGGTCTGGAATGGCTGGGCATCTGACGGCCTAGCGGGCGGAAAATCCCGCAATCGGCTTCACCACCCCGAACTTCTCCTTGAGCGGCTTGCCCCTGAGCGCCGGATATTTCACGTCCGCCGCCGGCAGCTTCAGCTCCGGCAACCGGTCCAGCAGATCCCGGATCAGCGTCAGCCGGCCCCGCTTCTGGTCGTTGAAGTCGACCAGGGTCCACGGCGCCACGTCCGTGTGCGTCGCCGCCAGCATCTCCTCGCGCGCCCTGGTATAGTCCCCGTATCTCTGCCGCGCCTCGAGGTCGATCGGCGACAGTTTCCAGCTCTTCAGCGGGTCGTTCAGCCGCTCGGCGAACCGCTCTTCCTGCTTCTCCTGATCGCAGCAGAGCCAGTATTTGAACAGCAGGATGCCGTCATCCACGAGCTGCTTCTCGAGCACCGGCGTCGCCGCGAGGAAGGCGGTCGCCTGCTCCTCGCTGCAGAAGCCCATCACCCGCTCGACCCCGGCCCGATTGTACCAGCTGCGGTCGAACAGGGTGATCTCGCCCCTGGCCGGCAGGTGGGCGACATAGCGCTGGAAATACCATTGCGCCGCCTCCTGCTCGGAGGGTTTGGCGAGCGCGACGACATGGCATTGCCGGGGGTTGAGCGTCTCCGAGATCGCGCGGATCGCCCCGCCCTTCCCGGCCGTATCCCGCCCCTCGAACAGGATCACGAGCCGCTGCCGGGTCTCGGCGACCCAGTGCGCCATCTCGATCAGCTCTTCCTTCATCGGCGCGAGCAGCGCTTCATAGTCCTTGCGCTTGAGCTTCCCCATGGTCGGGCCACCCTTTCCTGCCGTCACCCCGGACCTGATCCGGGGATCCTTCTTCTTCTCATGCACATTGGCTGAAAGAAGGTGGATGCCGGGTCAAGCCCGGCATGACGAAAGGACGCCGCTCTCAACCCTCCACCGCGTGCACCCGCGCCCGGGGCTGCATCGGCAGCGTCACCAGGCTCACCTCGACCAGCTCCAGCTCGGTGAGCTCGCGCGGCCCCGCCCCGGTCGCCGCGCGCACCCGGTAGCCGAAGCTCAGCCCCCGGATCGCCCCCGCCCGCACCAGCCGCGCGGCGCGCGGGTCCGCCAGCCGCCCGATCACGCGCAGGCCACGCTTGTCCTCCTCCAGATACTCGATCCGGCCGATCGGCCGCGCCGGATCATGCTGCCACAGCAACGGCACCGCCCCGGCCCCGCGCCCGAGGCTCCGTGCGAACGCACCCGCCCGCACCACGTCTCCGCCCCGGTCCGGCCGGTCGTAGATCGCCGCATAGCCCGCGAACCTCATGGCCGCATCAGCTCCGGCAGCCCCATCTTCACCGCCATGCCGACGACGAGCAGCGCCAGCACGATCCGGACCGCCCAGCTCACCACCGCCTTCCAGGCCGAGGCCTTGGCGTCCCGCCAGGCACGCAGCAGCTCGCGCAGGTCGTCCATGTCCCGCCGTGCATTCTCGTCGGTGAGCCCGAGCGCGGCGAGCGCCCGCTCGGCGCCGACCCCGCTCGCCTCCTCGATGAGCGCGCGCAGCGTCACCAGGTCCGCCCCCTGCCCCTCCGCCTGCGCGACCAGCAGCGCCAGCATCGATGTGGTGTTCGACGTCATGATCCTGCCTCCTCGAAGCCCAGCATCCCGCGTTTCTCCGCGTCGCTCAGGAAATCGGCCCGGCTCACCTGCGCCCACAGCCGCTCGCGGTCCTCGCTCAGCGCCGACACCTGGTCGATGTCGACGGCGAGCTGCAGTCCCGGCCACCAGCTCGCCAGACCGTCGCCGATGCCGCGCAGGATCTTCCCCGCCATCGGCAGCACGGTGAGCCGCCACAGCGCCCGGTTGGCCTCCTTGTAATTGGCGTAGGTCGAATCGCCGGGCAGCCCGAGCAGCATCGGCGGCACTCCGAACGCCAGCGCGATCTCCCGCGCCGCCGCCGCCTTCAGCCCGACGAAATCCATGTCCGCCGGCGTCAGGCTCATCGCCTGCCATCTGAGGCCGCCCTCGAGCAGCATCGGCCGCCCGGCATTGTCGCTGCCGGCGAACTGCGCCTCCATCTCGGCGCGCAGCCGGTCGAACTGGTCGGCCGACAGCGCCGCGCCATCGCCCGCTTCGTAGATCAGGGCCCCCGACGGCCGCGCGGCATTGTCGAGCAGCGCCTTGTTCCACTTCGCCGCCGCATTGTGCACCGCCACCGCCCCCGCCGCCGCACCGAGACAGCCGAGCCCGTAATGGTCGTCCAGCGGATGGGCCGCCTTCACATGGACCAGCCCCGGCCGCCCCAGCCCGTCGCGCGCGGCGATCCGGCTCTTCACCTCGCCGACCTTGTAGACATAGGCCGCTGGCCAGCCGTTCGCATCGCCCTCGATCGTCACCCGCTCGGGCCGGAGCGCGAACAGCTCGGCCGCGCGCCCCTCTCCGTCCTGCACGACCTGCACGAACGCATTGCCGTGCAGCAGCAATTGCGTCGCCGCGGTCTCAAGCAGTGCCGGCGTCACCAGCGTCGCCGCCGGCGCCGGGCCGCCCGCCAGCGCATAGACCGGTACCCCGGCGACGCTCTCCGCCACCAGCCGCACCGCGCGCTGCGCCACCGGGTTGCCGAGATAGGCCTCGCGCACCTGCGCCTCATAGGCTCGCGGCCAGGGCTCGGCGGCAAGGAGGCCGCGCAATCCTGCAAACAGAAAAGGCCGCCCGGACGCCCGGGCGGCCTTCCGGCCAAACCATTTCATGCTCGTCTCCTCTCAACGCGGCCGTCCCCGCGGCCGGAGCCGGCCCGTCCGGCCGGCGGGTCGGGCGGCGGAAACCGCTCGACCCGGATCAGCGTCACGGCAGCGTCACTGCCGCTTCCGGTCAGCCTGTCCTATTGATACCCGAGCGCCGCGAGCTGCCCGTCCATCCACCACCAGCCGAGCCCGCCGGCGGCCAGCGCCAGCGCGAACAGCGGCCACACGATCAGGTGCTGCCGCCGCGTCCGCGGCGGCTCCGTCACCACGTCCGCCACCTTTGCCCCGCCGAACAGCAGGAACAGGCCGAATACGATGGCCATCGGCGCCACCAGGAAGATCTTGACCGAATAGGAGACCTCCTGCGCGCCCGCGCGGGCCTCCTCCAGCGGCTTGAACCCGAAATACCAGGCGAGCGCCGCGCCCACCACGATTGCCACCAGTCCGATCAGCCGCGCCTTCACCTCTCCCATGGCCTTTCCCCTTCCCCGGCCGGAAGCATAGCCCGCCGGCGCCAGACCGCCTAGAGACCCCTCACCCGCGGCTCCCACACCGTGCCGCCGGTCAGCTCGGCCATCGCCCAGACCATCGCGTCGGCCCGGTCCGGGCTCCGTCCGAGCCCGTCATAGCCGCTGCCGGCGATCAGCCCGCACAGCTCGTCCTCCAGCTCCGGAAACGCTCCCGCGAACATCGCCTTGCCGCGCTCGAACAGCAGCGCCACCGGATCGGCGCGCTGCGCCTTGCCGTAGCGCGCGGTCACCGGCCGCACCGGCAACGCCGCGTCGACGCCCTTCAGGATGCTCTCGACCATCGCCCCGCCCTGGTTGGTCTCGGCCACGACCCGCTCGGCGCCCCAGGCTGCGGCCGCGTCGACCACCGCCCGCGCCCAGCCTTCCGGTGATCGCCCCCCGACGCTGCGATCGTCGAGCACATAGCCGATCCCGTCCGTGCCCAATCCGCACACCACGATCCCGCACGTCCCGGCGCCGGCCGGCGGGTCGACGCCCACCAGCACGCGCCGGAACGTGTCGGGGGCCCTGGCCCGCCGCTTCTCGATCAGCGCGCGGGTCCACAGGGCGCCCTCGACCTCCTCGAAGAGTTCGCCGTCCAGTTCCTGCCGGCCCAGACGGGTGCCGCCATAGGTTTCCAGCATCAGCGCGACGAAGTCGGGCGACAGCGTCAGATTGTCGCTGGTCCGCCCGGTCGTCGTGATCGTCCGGCGCTCCGCCCTGATCCTCGTCAGCAGCGGGATCGGCCGCGGCGTCGTCGTGACCAGCGCCCGCGGCCGCGGCCCGGCGCGCAGCCCGAACTGGAGATTGTCCCAGGTCGCCTCGGGGCGCGCCCATTTGGCGAGTTCGTCGCACCAGGCGAAATGATGTTGCGGCCCGCGCAGCCCGTCCGGAGTCTCCGCCGAATAGCAATGGGCCGTGCTGCCCCCGCGCCAGCTGAGGCGCCCAAGGCTCGGCTCCCATTTCGGCCTGCGCCCATAGCGCGCGCCAACCGCGATCAGCCCGCTCTCGCCCTCGATCATCACCTTGCGCACGTCGTCGATCGTCGCGCCGACCAGCGCGATCGCGCTGCCCTTGCGCCCCGTCGCCAGCCGGGTGATCCACTCCGCCCCGGCACGGGTCTTGCCGTAGCCGCGCCCCGCCATCATCAGCCAGGTCCGCCAGCCCTCGCCGGCCGGTGGATGCTGGCCGTCGTCGGCCCAGCTTTCGAAATCGGCATCGGTGCGCAGGACATCCGCGGGCGTCATGCCGGCCAGCAAGCGCCGTACGACCTCCGGGCTCTTGCCGGAAAGCAGCCGAATCTGCTCGGCCAGCGCGTGCCGGTTCATGCGTCGTCCGGTGCCGGGCTCGCATCCGGCGCCGCATCGCCCGCCGGCCCGCGCTTCGTCTCCGCCTCGATCCGCTGGCGCAGCCGCTCGATCCGCTCGGCGAGGCGCTGGCGGACCTCGTCGATCTCCTCCGGATCATGCTCGCGGTCCGCCTCCGCGGCGGTGTCGCGATGCAGCCGCAGCAATTGCAGCGCGATCGCGTTCGGATAATCGCGCGTCTCGTCCACCGATCCGTCGGCCCGCCGCACCGTCTTCACCGTGCCGTTCATCATCCGCTCGAGCATCGCGAGCTCGAGACTGGCATAGGCCTCGCTCACCGCCGCCGCCCAGCGCGCGCGAAAAGCGGCGGATTTCTGGCGACGGTCGTAGACGGCGGCCTTGCTGACCCTCGCGCGCCGCGCCGACCGGGCGACGTTGCAGGTCGCCGCCAGCGCGGCGAGGAACCTGTCCTCCTTGTCCTTGGTGAACGCCTTCGCCTTGGGCTTCTGCAGTTGCGGCCGCCCGAACGCCGCGCGAGTCAGTTCCGGCTGCCGACGCCCCATGTCCCACTCCTTTCGAAAAGCCCCGGCCGCCCAAATGAAAACGGGCCCCGCGAAGGAGGCCCGTCTCCGCCGAAGCGGTGCGACTCAGCTACATTTGTCCAGCTTGGCGAACGAGTACCATATTAGCGTGACGATGTCAACATAAAAGAACCAATATGGTGAATCTCTTCAGCGTTCGCGCCTGTCGCCCCCTGAAAAGGCGGCACGCAGCCGCGCTTCCTCCTGCTCGACCGACTGGACGAGCTCCGCCATGTCGTCGGCGATCCCGTTCGCCGAGCCGTTGATCGACTCGTGCAGCGCATCGGCGGCCGCCGTCGCGTCCGTGTCCTGGTACAGCGTGATGGAGTTGAAATTGATGTCGCTCTGCGCGCGGGTCGCGATGCGGCGCGCCGAGATTGACGCCCAGCCATAGGCGCGCTCCTCCATCACGCCCTTGCCGCCGACGATGACCAGTTGCAGGCCGTGCTGGCGCAACGCCGCGCACAGCTGGTCGAACGTGTCGAACGAGAAACCCCTGTCGCGAATGAGCGCGGAGATCGCGTCGTCCGTCGTGTAGTTGATCGCGCAGGACTCAGCCTCCGCACTCGATTGCGCTGCAAGCAATGCCGCGGCGATCACCGCGAAACCCGATCCCCCCATCGGTTCCTCCCCCTGTCGGGGCCTCCGGGTCCCTCAATGCCCGCAGGCCCGTGATTGCTCATCTCGCTCCCGGTTTCCCCGCCCAGGCGGCGTCCGTCAATCCGGCGGCGGCGCGGGCGGCGCCTGGCCACCCGGCGCGCAACGGACGCGCGGATTGCGGGCCATGCGCTCCAGGGTCGGCCACAAGGCGGCGAAGGCCTGCCGCGCCTCGTCCAGCGTCGCCGCGTCGACCCGCCCGGTCGAAACGATCCGGTCGGGCCGCCCGGGCAGGGTTTCGATCAGGGTCGCGCGCGCCGCCCCGGCCTGCACCATCCGCCGAAGCGCCGCCGTCTCGACGGGCGACCCGAGAAGGAAGAGCGACGGCCACGTGGCACGATCCGGCCAGTAGCCGTTGACGAGTTCCCGTCCGATCGTCATCGGCGCCATGCCGGGGCCCGCCGCGCCGTCCGGGCCGGCCGGAACGATCTCGATGCGGCTGAAGCTCATGCTGTCCATCGTCGCCCGCAGCCCGATCGCCAGGGACGCGGGATCCCCGACCGGGCCGCGTCCGTCGGTCCGCTCATAGGTCGCGATCAGGCTCGCTGTGTCGCGCTCCGCGGGTATCCAGGTGAAGCGGGTGCTGACGATCTGGCGGCGGCGAGTGGCGCGCGACCGGGCGACGGTGAACTGCGTGGCCACCATCCCCCGGGTGCAATAATAGGTCAGGTGATCGTAATAGTCGGCCTCGCGCGGACCAGCGTCGGACCGCGGCTCCTGCGCCGCGGCAGCCCCGCTCATGAGCGCGATCAGCCCGAGAAAGAGGAAACTACGCATTGCCCTTCACTCCCCGCATCCCGACAAGTCCGGAAGACTTCGCGCGTCGCGTATCGTGGCTCGCTCACCGGCTTCATCGATCGGCGCGTGACGACGGGCCGCTCGCCAGCCGGTCGGCGGCGGCGCGCGGCACATAGATCAGGATTCGCGCCGGCACGCGCCGGTCGCTCAGTTCCTCGAACCGGGGGCAGACCCGGCCCCGCGCGACGAGGTCGAGCTCGAAATGGCCGCGCGGCCCCTCCTCTTCCGCCGCCGATTCCCGACGGACAACCCAGACCCGATCGACGCGAGCATCGCGCGTGCCCGAGATCCGCACCGGTGCACCGAGCGGCACATATTGGCCGGAGCCACGCAGCATCCCCATGCCGGCGAACATGCTGGTCGTGGGGTCCGGGCAGGTCTCGCTCACCCGCAGATTCGCTCCACCGCCATCGACCGCCACCGGCACGAAGAGACGCCGGAAGGCGGCCGCCGCCTCCATCGGCGACGGGGCGGGGGTGAACAGCGCCTCGACGCAGGCCAGGCGCCAGTCGACCAGTTCGGTCAACCCGCTCAAATCCTGATGATCGCCCCGGGACCGCCGTTCGCACTGCTCGCGCAAAGCCGGCCAGGCCGTCGCCGCCTCGGCCGGGGACAATGCCGGCGCCCCGTCCGCGACCCGCACCCCCGCCGCGATCGCATCGCGTGGCGGCAACGCCGGTCGTGAACCAGGCGGCGATGGCGGCGCCGGCGGCACAGTGACGGTCACAACCGGAAGAGCCCCTTCGGGCATCCGGGGGGCGGCGGCAGGCGCCAGCGGGGCGGCCGGCTCCGTCCCCGCGCGCAGACGCGCCGTCGCCGCGCGTGGCAGGTAGATCAGAACCCGCGCCCGCACCTGCCGGCTGGTTTCAGCGCCCCGGGAGCAGGCCTGATCGGCGAACAGGTCGAGCCGGTAATGGTCGTAGGACCCGCTCCGCCGCTCGCCCGGAGCCGCATCGACGATCCACAGGCGCTCGAGCCGGGCGTCGTTCGTGAACAGGAAGCGCACCGGCGCACCCATCGGCACGTAGAGACCCGAGCCGTCCAGCCGGCCGGCCCCCGCGAACCGGGCATAGGCCGCGTCCGGACAGATGTCGCGGACGCGCAGCTGCGTCTCGCTGGCCGCGATCGTCACCGGCTCGAAATGGCGGCGGAAGAACGCCGCGGCCTGCGCCGGCGTTGGCGACGGCGCCGCCTCCGCCTCCCGGCAGGGTTCTGCCCAGTCCGCAAACTCGACGAGCCCGCTCACCTCGTCCCGCATGCTCCGGGGCCGCCAGGCGCAGCGCTCGCGGAAGAGCGGATAGGCCCGTGCCGCCTCGTCCGGAGCGAAGGGCGGCGCCGTCTCCACGAACCGCACGCCGGCGGCGCGCGCATTGTCCGGCCGGCCGGGCAGCGGATCGGCGGCGGCGGCCGGCGCGGTGGCGGCGGCCAGAAGACTCAACAGCCAGCGGGCTACAGTCAACACACCCTCCCCTTCCCGAGGCCAGTTCTCCAGCCGCCGGGGCCGCGTACGGCCATGGTCAACGCCTCACGCCGCAAGGGGTCTGCGCCAGCGCCAGGAAGACCCGCTGCAGCCCGATGGTTCCGGATTCGAACCGGATCCGGGGCGTTTCGGCGCGGATCCCGGAGGCATTCATGAAGCGCTCGACGTCCGCGGGCGGCAGCGGCCCGGTCTCGAGGCCGGCGCCGTCCGCGCCCGGCCGAAGCGGGAAGCGCCCCATCTCATCGTCCATTTCGTCGATCAGGATCACCACGCCGGGCGCGCCGAAATAATAAGCGTCGGCGCGGCTGCGGGCGCGTTCGTCGGCGCCGGTGATGCCATTGCCGGCCGGCGAGAAATCCACCCGGAACCGCCAGTGGCTGCGGGACGGGTCGGGGCGGCTGCAGCCGAACGTGAATTCGGGCCCGCCCCCGCCCAGCGAATAGCCGCGCGGCATCCGCCGCTCGATATTGTCGTCCGAAAGGAACAGGAAGCGCGCGCCACCGCCCCAGGCGCGGCTCTCGATCCACTCCGATCGGGTCCTCATGTCGCTGACGGTCAGCCGCGTCGGGGTCGCGGCCGCGCTGGCGGCGGCAGGCAGCGATCCGGGAAGGGCGAGGCCAAGAATGACGATGGCGGCGAAACGCATACGGATGTCCCTTTCATTCACGCATCGCCGCCCGGGCCGCCGGCGACGATGATCGGCTCGTCGGGCGGCTGCGGCGTGCAGAGATTGCGGTAGTCGGCCGCCAGGCGATCCAGCCGCGCCCGCGCTTCCAGAAAGGCCTGGCGCGGTCTGTCGAGCATCGCCCGGTCGATCCGGCCCGTGGCGAGGATACGATCGGACCGGAGCTCTCCCGGCCCACCCTCCCTGACCAGCGCAACATCCAGCGCCCCGACGCCGTTCATCAGCGCCCTCAGATCGTCGAGCAGGGCGGACCTCTGGACCTCCCGCTCATGGCCGGGGTTGAGACCCGCGCGCGCAGGCCGAAAGCGATAATAGGGGCTGGCGAACATGATTTCCGCACCGGAATAGCCCCTCCCGGAACCGGGTCGGGAAGGCCGCACGATCTCGATCCGCACCGGTTGGGAGAGCCGGCGTTCGATCGGAAAGTGGAGATCGATGGCATGCGGGTCTGCCGGCCCCATCCGGCGCTCGCCGGAGAGGAAGGCGCGCAGGTGAAAGCCTTGTCCGCCTGCCGGTGCCGACCATGCCACGGAGGCGGTCGTTGATTCGATCCCCGTACCATCGGGGGCGAGCATCATCTGCGCCTCGACCCGTTCGCCCCCATCGTCCCGCACATCGGCACACAGATAGCTGCCCACGCCCGGCCTTGCGGTCGCGGGCTGCGCCGCCGTCCCGGGACCGGCGCTGCCGGCGCCGAGCACCACGGCCAAGGTGAACAGGGTCCGGCTTCTCATCGCCGTGTAGTTACGATCCCGGCCCGTGCCCTGTCGATCCGACATAAGCCGGAACCCGCGACCACCCGTTCACTCGGCCCGTGCCCATTGCACGATGAGGGCGCTCGCCTCCCCGAACCGCGTCCAGGCTTGCGCGTCGTTGCCCCGGCCGCAGCCGAAATCGAGCTGCAACGAGGCGGCCTGGCGGCCGCGCTGCCAGGAGAGCCCGCCGGTCGCCTGGTCGGAAAGCCCGCCGCCGGGACAGGGCATCTCCTGCAAGCCCTCGAGCGGCTGCAGAAGGCTCCGGATCCTCTGGAACCCCGCTTCGCCGGCATTGAAGCGCCCGGAGACCCGCTGCCCGCGCTCGGTGGTCTCGTACTGGCCGCGCCCCGCCCGGTCGATCCACCAGTTCGTGCGCCCGCCGGTCCAGCCATTGCCGATGCCGCTATAGGAAATCCGGTCCGGCGCGGCATGGGGCGATTGCGGATCCGGCGGGTTCAGCCGGTCGGGCGGGCTCTCCAGGGCCAAAGCGGCAAACAGCGCGAGTGCATGGATCATGACCGGTGGAGCTCCTGTTGCATTGCCCCCTCATGGCCACCGGTCCGCTGACCGGAGGCTTAACGGGCGGCGCCGGTTGCCGGGCCTGGACGGGCGCGTTACGCTGCCATCATGTGCGAGTGCGCCGGCCATGACCGGGCCGAATATTGGGGCCGCACGGACCTGCTCGACTGGCTCGCGCCCTGTGTCGATCCGGTCTGGATGGAGACGAATTGCTGGGAAGGCTGGCGTCGCTGCCGCGACTGCGGCGAGATATGGTATTCAGGTACCAGCGGCGGGCACGCAATCGTCGAATTTGTCAGCAAGCTGGGACATGCCCGCAGTCAATGCTCGGCGATCGCGCGGGCCGCCCTGGAGGCCGAGGGGTTGTGGTAGGGGTCCGGGATATTGCGACGACCGCGAAACGGTGTCAGAGATTCGCCGATTGAAAGGGAAAGCACCATGCGCATCATGACCGTCCTCCTGGGCGCCGCCATTCTCCTCACCGCCTGCAACACCGTCCGCGGCATCGGCCGCGACGTGGAGTCGGTCGGCGAAACCGTCGCCGACACCGCCGACTGAGCGGCCAACCCGGCTACGCGACAGGTGCGGCGGCGTCAGGCCAGGTTGCGCTGCTCCGGCATTGGCTGCGTTGACGCGGGAAGCTGCGTGCGCGCGTCGTCTGCCTCGGTGCCGCCGAACGCCAGATCGAAATAACGTCCGGCAAGCTGGAAATGCGCCCAGGCGGCGCGGTCGTCCGCGGCTTCGTCGCCCAGCGTCAGCTCGGCCTCGGCACGCGCCAGGTAGTAGTCCTTGTGGTCGGGCTCCATCCGCTCGTGTCCGTCCCTGCAATGTGGCCGGGGGTCAACCGGCGCGGACTCGGCTGGTTCCGCACCGCGCTGTTGCACCGCAACATTCCGTCGCAAAATCCTGCAGTTCCGTCGCGCAGGGATACCAAAGCGCGGCCGATGCGTTCTCCCTGCCGCCACGATGCCGCGCTGCGGCACCCGGGGAGGCTGCCATGGCCGATGCCGAATTCGCCGACGCGATCGCCGTGCTTCGCGCGGGACATCGCACGCTCGAAAACCTGTTCCAGGCCTTCGCGCATGCGCGCGACCGGTCGCGCAAGGCGCGGCTCGCGCGCCAGATCTGCACCGAGCTCAAGATCCACACCCTGATCGAGGAGGAGCTGTTCTACCCCGCTTTCACCGGCCAGATCGATTCCGCCACCCTCGCGTCGGCCCGGGCCGAGCATGATGGCGCCAAATGGCTCGTCTATGCGATCGAGACCGGCGACGATGCCTGTGAGGTCACCGTCGCCGCCCTGCGCGCCGAAGTCGTGCCGCAGGTGAAGGCCCGCGAGCGCCCCGCCGACGGCCTGTTCGCCCGCTGCCGCCGGACCGGCGTCGATCTCCTGGCGCTGCGGGACCGCCTCCTCACCCGCAAGCTCGAGCTTGCCGCCCGCGCCGAGCGCGATGGCCTGCCGCCCATTCGCCCGGCCACGCTGCGCCCGACGCCGGCCTGACCGGTCGGCTCAATGCGGCTCCGGCGCCGCTGGCTCATGCCGTTGGCCGTGTGCAGCGTCCGCTGCACAGACCACGCGGAGCGCGCTGATCCTGTCGTCCCACCCCGTGCCGGCCTCGGCCACGGCGCCGGTAAAATTGCGCCGCATGCCGCCGAAATTGATATGCTCATAACCGATCAGCCGGCACTGGTCCGCGCAGGCGACCGAGGACACCCGGTCGTTCCATGCCGCCCCGATCCATTCGACATTGGCGCCCTCGCGCACGTCCCCGCGGCGTCCGCCGAAACCGGCATCCTCGAAATAGGCGCAGCCGCGAAAGCCGATTTCGGGTCCGGGCACGGCCACCGTCTGCGCTGCATGGCCGGAAGGGCCGTGGGCATCGTGCCCGGAAGCCTGACCATGCGCCGGCCGCGCCTTCGCCGGCGGATCGCTCGCCGCCGACGGAGCCGACAGCATGAGCGCCGCCCCTCCCGCCAGGCCCGTCAGGAACATCGCCAGGGTCCGCTCCGCATGCATGATTCGAATCTCCGCCGAGTCGTCACCTGCCCTTGTAGGTCATCGGCCGCCCAGCCCGAAGCAGGCTCGACCCTGCACAGCCTGATGCCGGCCGCGCATCGCGATTTCAGCATATTGCCCCTGGAACTGGACCGGAACGAAACCTCCGCGCATTCCGGCCGTTCAGGGCACGCTCAGGGCCTTTGAAGGAAGACAGTCTCATGAGACGACCGCTTGCCCGCCTGCTTCCGGCCGTCGCCGTGGGCCTCTTCGCGGCGCAGATTGCGGCGCAGAAGCCCGCTCGACCGCTCGGCGATCTGCTCGATACCCTGCCGCCACCGGAAAATGCTGCCCGCCCGCCTCGGGCCGGGACCCCCGCGCCCGAAGTCCCGGACGAGGGCAAACCCGTGCTACCGATCGTCCGGCCGCCGCCTTTTTCCGGGACTCCGCCACCTCCCCGGCCTCTGCCGCCGCCGCCCGCGGTCGCGCCTGGCCGCGTCGGAACAATGGACCTGCCGCCGTCCACTGTGACCTACGAGCGCCAGCCACCATCCGAGACACCGGTCGTCACCGTCGACGCACCGCCGGCGCCGGTCGGAGAGACACTCGACGCCGACGCCAGCTGGGCGGCCCTCCAGGAGCAGCGGCGGCAGGAGATCAATGCCCTCGAGGCCCCTGTCGTCGCCCGCCTCAATGCCAATGTCGCCGCCGGGCAGGAGGCGGCCCGCCTGCGCGCCGAGCAGGTCCAGGCGGACTACGAGCGCGACCTTGCCGATCGGGAGGAGTCCATCCGCCGGGCAGACGACGAGCATCGGGCGGCGATGGCCGCGCATGACGCCGAGGTCGCCCGCCAGCGCGCCGCATATCAGGCCCAGGTCGCAGCCTGCCTCGCCGGCGATCGCGAGGCCTGTGTGCCACGATAGAAAAATCGGCATGCGCCGGAATAGCTGACGGAAGATGTCACCCTTGGCCCTGCATAGACGCTCCGCAATCACGAGGAGCGATGATGATGGACTTTCAGAGACGACGCGCCATTCAGGCAGGGTTGGGTGCGGGCATCGCCCTCACCCTTGCCGCAAACGGGGCAAAGGCCTTCGCAGCCGACGCCTCCGCAAGTCAGGGTGCCGCCGCCGGGAATGACGGCCGCCATGATTTCGATTTCTTCGCCGACGGCGTCTGGAACGTCAGCCACCGCCGGCTGAAAACCTTTCTCGCCGGCGCGACCGAATGGGATTCGTTCCCCGGAACCGTCACCACACGCACCTTCCTCAACAATCTCGGCACGATCGACGAGAACGAGATCCACGCCCCCGCCGGCACCTATCGCGGCTCGACGCTCCGGCTGTTCGATCCGGCGGCGCGGGTCTGGGCGGTCTATTGGGTCGACGGCCGCACCGGCCTGCTCGATCCGGCTGCGCGCGGCCGCTGGGAAAACGGTCGCTGCGTGCTGCAATCGGACGACAGCTTTCAGGGCCGGCCGATCAAGCTGCGCCAGATCTATTCCCGTCTGCCGGGCCGCAACCCGCACTGGGAACAGGCCATGTCCATCGACGGCGGCGCCACCTGGGAGACCAACTGGCACATGGACTATACCCGCGCGTGAAGGGGTTCGCCGGGTCTAGTGCGCCGGCGTTTCGCAAATCCGACGGAGGATCGAAGTGTCTTCCGGCCGCTCGCCGATCGTCTGGACCGGCTCCTCCTCGGGCGTGAGTTCCCGGGCGGAGAGCTGCCGCCCATCCTCGCCATAGCTTTCGAAGCGGGTCATGCGCCCGGTGCGCGCGGCGCAGTCGACGGTCCAGTGGGCGACCATCGATCGCATGTCGTTGGCCATGGTGCGTTCGAACAGTCCGCGCACCCGGAAGCGGACGACATTGTCTTCCCGGACGATCCCGTTCGCATCGATGAACGACTGCATGAATTCGCCTGGCTCGTCGATCGCCTCCCATGCCGGCGCTGTCGCGGCGGCGGTCGGTTGAACCACCAGAAGCAGGGCGACCAGCGCCACCATCAGAGCAGCGCCACAACGCCGAAGCCGGCCACAAGCGCGATCAGGAAGAGGGTTCCGACCAGGTTCATGCGGCGCTCGATGAATGCCTGCATCGGCGCGCCATAGCGATTGAGGAGGAAGGCGATCAGGAAGAAACGCGCGCCGCGGGTGATCGTCGCGGTCAGCACGAACAGGCCGAAGTTGAACCCCGCGATGCCGCTCGCGATCGTGACCAGCTTGAACGGGATCGGGGTCAGGCCCTTGATCAGGATGATCGCCGCGCCCCACTCCTGGTACCATTGGCGGAACTCGCCGATCCCGTCGCCCATCCCGTAGAGACGGATCAGCCATTGGCCGACGCTTTCGTAGAGAAACATGCCAATCGCATAGCCGAGGACGCCGCCCAGCACGGAGAAGATCGTGCAGATCGTCGCGATCCGGTAGGCCTGCTCGCGGCGGGCGAGCATCATCGGCACCAGCATCACGTCCGGCGGAATCGGGAAGAAGGAGGATTCGGCGAAGGACACGGCCGCCATGTACCGGTCGGCGTGGCGGTGTCCGGCCAGCCGGAGCGTCCAATCGTAAAGCGCGCGGAACATGAAGGGCCCTGATGGAAATATGGTTGGCGCGTCGGCATAGCGGCAGCAGCGGCAACGTGCCAGTCTAGCCCCCCATTCCGCGACAGACGGGCAACCTCTCGCGAGACCATCCTGCCTCGCTTCTCATGAAGAATGCCCCTTGCTCATCAACCCCCTTTCCGGAAAGGATAAGGTTAATGACGGCATTTGAGATCGAGGGTGAAATGACGAGATTCTATCGTGGCAAGGGTGGCGACTCATCGACTATTTCCGGCAACGACGACCGCGCCGATATCGGCGCCACTTTCAGCCGCGCTCTCCTGAATCCAATCGGCGCGAATGCAGCCCCGCTTTTCTCGGTGCCCGATTATTCCATCACCCGCGTTTCTACCGATTCGGCCGGGGTTCAAGGCAACGGGAGTAGCGCAATAAATGTCGGTCCCAATGATCCCGTTTTCTCGCCGGATGGCAGTCGGATAATGTTCGCCAGTATCGCCTCGAATCTGGTTCCCGACGATACCAATGGCCGTGGCGACATCTTCATCAAGGATCTGGCCACCGGATCGATCGTCCGCGTGTCGACCAATGCCGCCGGCGTGCAAGCGAACAGTGCATCCCTTCAAGCCGTCTTCTCGTCGGACGGCGGCAAGGTCGCTTTCTTGAGTGATGCAACCAATCTGATCGATGGCGATACGAACAATCACCAAGATCTCTTCATAAAGGACCTGGCTACCGGGGAAGTGATACGCGTGGCGGAAGCCGATCAGGGCCATATGTCGCCGGTCTTTTCGCCGGACGGCTCCAGGATCGCTTTCTCGAGCGGCGCCACCACTCTCGTTTCCGGCGACACGAACAATTGGAGCGATATTTTCGTCGCGGACCTCGCGACGGGGATCATCGAACGCGTTTCGACGGATGCGTCGGGGGGTGAGGCCAATTTCGACTCGGTGGCCCCGGTTTTCTCGCCCGATGGATCGAAGATCGCCTTTAGCAGCCGGGCGACGAATCTCGTCGGCGGAGACAGCGATTCGGCCTACGATATCTTCGTGAAAGACCTTGCGACGGGAGCCATCACGCGCGTTTCGACCTCAAGCACCGGCGCAGAGACCGCAGTTGATGCGTTCGATCCGGTCTTCTCCCCTGACGGCACGAAGATCGCGTTCATCAGCGAATCGAATGAGCTTGTTCCAGGCGACACGAACATGGCTTTCGATCTATTCGTCAAAGACTTGGTGACCGGTGAAATTGTATGCGTTTCAACCGACAATTATGGCCGGCAAGGCAACCGTATCAGCTACGACATCGCCTTCTCCCCTGACGGCAAATGGATCGCCTTTACCAGCCGCGCCAGCAATCTTGATCCGAGGCACACGTCCAATACCGAAGGCGTGTTCCTGAAATCGCTGGAAACCGGCGAAGTATTCCTGCTGTCGACCAATGCCACCGGTACCAATGAATGGCTGACCGACGCCAGCCGGTCACCATCCTTCTCGCCGGACGGCACCCAGTTGATGTTTGCGAGCTCAGTTCCAAATCTCGTTCCGGGCGACACGAACAACGTCGGCGACGCCTTCGTCGTGACGCTCGGCAACTTGGCGCCGGTTTTCACGGAAAACGGCCAGGCGGTTCAGCTGGTGCGCTATCTCGACCTTTCTGACGATGGCGACAATTACGCGGGCGGCACTCTGACGATTTCCGTCTTGTCGGGCAGCGCCGCAGGCGACCAGCTCAACTTCGTATCGTCGCCCGTCGCGGGCGCGGGCATCGAGGTGAACGGCAGTAACGTCACTTGCAACGGTGTTCTGGTCGGCACGCTGACCGTCTCGGGGACAAATCTGTCCATCGCCCTGAACGGCGCTGCAACCGATGCGGTCGTGAAAGCCTTGATCTACGCCGTCCGCTTTCAGAACGGGACCGAAAACCCGACCAGCACGGCACGACTCATCGATGTTACGCTGGTGGACGGAGCCGGCGGCGCCGACACAGTGAATTTCACGCGGATCGTCACAGTGCGGGCGATCAATGACGCGCCATCCGGAACCGACGTCACTGTGACCGCCGAAGAGAATGGCGCCTATACTTTTGCGGTGGCGGACTTCGGCTTCACCGACATCGACGGCAATGCGCTTTCATCGGTAAGAATAGCGTCGCTGCCGGGCGCCGGTACGCTGACGCTCAACAACATTCCGGTCGTGGCAGGCCAATCGATCGACGCGAATTCGATCGTCAATGGCCAACTGACGTTCGTGCCCGCGCCGGACACGATTGGCGATGATTATGCGCAATTCACATTTCAGGTCGTCGACAACGGCGGTTCGGCCAATGGCGGAAATCCCTTGGATCTCACTCCAAACGTGATGACCATCAACGTGGAGCCATCGGAGGAGAACGTCATCGTCGGCACGAGCGGAAATGATAGTCTCGTTGGCACGGCTGGCAATGACGAGATCCGCGGCCTGGAGGGCAATGACACACTCAACGGCAATGGCGGAGCGGATCGATTGATCGGCGGCCTTGGCAACGACACATATGTTGCCGTCGACAGCGACGATACGATCGTTGAATCCGTGCGGGAGGGCTTTGATCAGGTCTATGTCGCCGCGAGCTACACGCTCGGCGCCGGCGTCGAGGTGGAGGTCCTGTCGGTCAACGACTATGCGGCAACGGACGCGATCAACCTCACCGGCAACGAGTTCAATCAGCAGCTTTTCGGCAATGCCGGGGCCAATGTGCTGGTCGGTGGCGGCGGCGTGGACACCCTGGTCGGCAACGGCGGAGCGGATCGCCTGGAGGGAGGCGCTGCCGGGGATATCCTTCTCGGAGGCGACGGCGAGGACATATTGATTGGCGGCGCTGACGGAGACAGGCTGACCGGCGGTGCAGGAATTGATGCACTCTATGGCGGCACCGGCAACGACCTCTATGATGTGGATGACGCCGGCGATCAGCTGTTCGAGGCGGCGGACGAGGGCACTGACACCATTTTTGCTTTTGTCTCCTATGTGCTTGCGGCAGGCGTGTCGATTGAAGCGATGAGCATCCAGGCATCCGGCACGATCGATCTCACTGGCAATGAACTGAGTCAGAGCATGGCTGGCAATGGCGATGCCAATCAGCTGAGCGGCCTCGGAGGCAACGATCTTATCGACGGAGGTAGCGGCGACGACGTGCTGCTCGGCGGCGGCGGCGACGACAGATTGACCGGAGGCAACGGCTCGGATCTGTTGGACGGAGGCGGCGGAAACGATACCTTGCTTGGAGACAATGCCTTCGGACCGGACGGAGCGGCGGACACACTGATCGGCGGCGCGGGCAATGACCTGTTCATTGTCAATAGCGCGGCCGACCAGGTGTTTGAGGCGGAAAATGATGGCAGCGATACCGTCGTTGCGTCTGCCTCCTATGTGCTGGCCGCAGGACAATCGATCGAAGTAATGAACGGCGAGTTTGATCTTACGGGCAATGAATTCAGCCAGACCTTGAACGGTAGTTCCCGGAGCAATGTACTGAACGGCTTGGGCGGCAATGACCAACTGTTTGGCAGAGACGGGAACGATACCTTATATGGCGATGACTTGCTGGACGAAGCGGGCGGGGACGACCGGTTGTCCGGGGATGCTGGAGATGACCGGCTCTATGGCGGTGCGGGCGGCGATCGGCTGGATGGCGGGTTGGACGCCGATCTGCTTGATGGGGGGTCCGGCGACGATATTCTCAACGGCGGTGGCGGCGCGGACAGCCTGTATGGCGGCGACGGCAACGACACGCTGATCGGCGGCGGCGATACAGACAGCTTGGCCGGCGGTCTCGGCAACGATATCTATATTGCCGAAACATCTGTTCCCGTAACGGGGGCGGATACGATCATCGAGGCAGCAGGCGAAGGCTTCGACCAAGTCTATGCATCGACGAGCTTCGTGCTCAATGCCAATGCCGAGGTCGAGGTCCTGTCGGTCAACGACTATGCGGCGACGGCTGCGATCAACCTGACCGGCAACGGCTTCGGACAGCAGATCTTCGGCAATGCCGGGGCCAATGTCCTCAATGGCGGCG